>Ga0183260_10000102_pt1 | contig 60965 bp, 61 predicted proteins | sample AntDrymUQ4972206_2_FD_129768 | JGI IMG/M metagenome (GOLD analysis project Ga0183260, IMG submission 129768) | Polar desert sand microbial communities from Dry Valleys, Antarctica - metaG UQ497 (22.06) (version 2) (version 2) | ecosystem: Environmental > Terrestrial > Soil > Desert | place...
ACCGCGGCTACCGAAGCTTCATTCAACAGCGGCTTACATCAAACCTTTGCGCCACAAAATATATTTAATGCAAAGCTGCTGCCGGCGCAAAGCTTCGTTTAAGCCTTATATGTTAGCTGTAGTATGGGTCATTCGTGAAGTGTGTCAAAGTAGTAATTGTCAAAGATGTTTTGTAAGACCTTACAAATTTCTTCCTGCTCTTTATATGTCAAGTTTGTTTCGTGAATATTATTGTCCCAATATAACAATTGGAATATTTACAAAAGCAAATGATATGGGCAAAAGGTTTTCTTTCAGTGTAAAGCCCTTCATGAATTTTTAAAATCGGTTCATTTGTATTTTCAGTCCAATTGATGTAATTAACTTCAAACATCAATAATTCTTGAGAACCCAATATTTCATTTTTCTTTGTCCACTCAATAATTTGCGGGAAATATTTATTTAAGAAAGGCTTTAGGTCTTTCAAAGCCTTATTGCATTTATAATTGTATGGATAATATTCAATGAACTCATACAGCCGATTGTACGTCCAATAAAGTTATTTGTTCAAAGGTGGGTATTCTTGTGATTTTAGTTTTTGATATTCATTTCTGTTATCAACAAGCCATTCCTTGATATCGTTTAATTTTAAAATGCTCATTTTATAATAATTCCAAAAACAAATTCCATTAGTCTACCTCATTATAACTTGATTCTTCTTTTTGAGTCATTTTTTATAATTGGGTTATTACAAGTTACCATTTTACAGATTAATAATAACGTGACAAACTAAAGTTTTTTTCTCAGAATAAAAATTGCAGTTTGCATTTTCCTCAACAAAGAAAATATATGCAAAAAGGCTCCATTGTGGTTTGCATCAATGACAATTTTACAGCTGACAATATTACAATGTTTAATAAGATGCCTGTTAAAGGAGAGTTGTATATGATTAGAGAGGTAATGATTGGCGACCATGCAAGGGAGGAACTGGGTGTGACTTTAGAAGATATATACGGAAAGATTATTAAGTACTCTTATAAAGGTGTTTCAAAAGAAGTAGAATATCATTTTGTTATGCATAGATTTAAGGAAGTACTGCCACCTATAGAAATAAAAGTAGCTGAACTTAATGAGATTGTTGAAACCATGGATATATGCCTGAGCAGATAAAATTTCCTACACGTTATGTTATTTATATAGCCATTCAAAATTATTTGGATGAAGCACAAATAAAAAATTTACGTGAACAATTGGGAAGAAGAAGATTAGGGGATAAAGAGTTTATTAATACTATTAGAAAGCATATAGATATTGAATTGCTCAGGACTAAACCCTTTATATGGCAAGACATCTGGATTTATAATTATCTTATGTATGATTTTAAAACAAAGTTTGTGAGAAATAAATTAATAAACAATTACATAAAGGAAATTATTGTTCCTCAGAAACATGCACTAGAAGAGATTAAAAAATTTATAAATACCCTTAACTATTGATTCGCTCACTTAGTCGATGTTAAGATAATTCATCTTCTTATATTTATCTTCACTAAGTGGCTATTAAATCAGATATTCATAATCCTTCTCTTGATCTGTTTGTAAACTCTTACACCCTATTTAAACTAATAGAATTAAATTAATTTTTAAAGTAAAGTGGATTTTTATTAATACTAATATTTCTTAGTTAAAAATTTAATATCAATAAACATTTTTAGCTCATAATTGAAGTATATATTATATATTACCAGCATAACATTCAACTAGTTTTTTTGCTATTTGTTTTATCTTTTCTGAAAGAGATATCGGACTTTTTACTGTTACATCACATCCAAAGCTCATTATCACACTTTCCAATTCAGGATTGGGAATCACTGCAATCTCGATAATTACTTTACGATCTTCCTTTATTTCAACTGTACGTTGCGAGTGGTGGATTGGTTTAGTTAGCACATAGGGTGCTCTTGCAGCAGAAAATTCAAGAACAACTCTTTCTATTATTCCATTAGGGGGAATGGTAACTCCTATGATATTTTTAAAATAATCGTCTGGTGATAGGGTTGTGTTCTTAATATAAACTTCACTGGTAACTTTAACTGAATGCATCCTGTCTAACGGATAAATTCCGATTGATCCTGTAATATGATGCAACCCAAATAAAAACCATCTGTTATTGTATTCTTTTATTAAATATGGATGAATTAGCCATTCCTGTGGCTGATCTTGTGTGAATGATTGGTAAGCAATTCTCAATACTTTTTTCTGTAATATTGCCGTATATATATCTTCTAAAAGTTCAATGCCTTTAATGGCAGGCGCATTTTCAAAACAAATTACCGATCGCTTTACCGAATGCATTTTTACTTTTCTTTCCAACTTTACCAATACTTCTTCAATTCCTTCTGATAAGGTAAATCCATTTATTTGCTTTAATAGATGAACAGCTTCATTCAAACGCAAAATGTCTTCTTCGGAAACGGGAATATTTTGAATAGAAAAAGATGGATCCTCGTAATAATAATACACTTCTTTCCCTTCTTTTTTAAACATGATAGGTGCTCCATATATGCTTTGCATTGCTGCTATATCATTCCTTATCATGCTTAATGATATTCCATGAATTTCATAATGGGACTTTAATTTTTTATTTACTTCATCTAACAAAGTTTTCTTTGTCCACTTTCTCATGGTATTTCTCAAGCATTGGTCAATCATTCCATACCGTATGACGGCTGCTTTATTCTCTGGCATAAATCATTTTTAAGTTTCCGTGCAAATAGGCTGCAGGCATACCTGTCAGGTTTGGATCAAGTAACAATGCGTTTTTATAAGTTGATAAAAATAGAAAATTAGTTCAACCATGCACTTACGCTGCAAGCAAGAGGTTTCAATTTGCATCAATTAACAAAGAAGGCTGTCATTTTCCCCTTAATGATTACAAAAATACATCAACATCTTTTAAACCTGCAGCATGAAGAAAGGCAATATTATAATAATGCTGATTTATGCAATTTTACTTATCTGGAACTATTGCAGATGAAAGAGTGGAAGGTTTTAAGAAGGCAAATTTTAGAAAGGGATGGGAATACATGTTCCAAATGCACCAAATATGAAACCCTGCGAAAATGGAATAACGATAAAAGAGACTGGAGCAATTATGACGTGGTTTTTCCGAAGCAAATTCGGAAGCATCTAAATTATTATTGCCAGAACGGTACTACCAAAAGCTATTATATTTTAGATGATACTCAGTTTGTTTTTATTGAAACAGATGTGGCAAGAAACTTACATGTTCATCATAAATATTACATCAAAGAAAGATTTCCGTGGCAGTATAGTGAAGAATGCTTTGAAACGCTTTGCCTGCATTGCCATTTTACACTTCATGAACAAAGTGTTGTACCTGTATTTGTGCATATTGATAAACACCTGCTAGAGTGTAAAAATGTAACGCCTTGTTTACGGTGCAATGGTGCCGGCTTTTTTCCTGATTTACGCCATGTGCAGGAAGGTATTTGTTTCCGTTGTTGGGGCGTAAAGTACGAGCAATTAATAACCGACCAGTATCGGAAAAAAAGCAGCGATTATTACAAAAGCTGGAAAAGAGATGGTTCAAGTAAATGATTTTGTTAATCCTCCAGGGAAAAATTATCTTTCATATAATAAAACAATAAATGGTACATCTTAAAAATATTGGTCTCGAAAACTTTCGTGTGTTTAAAGATCAGGAGTGGTTCGATTTTGCACCCATCACCATTCTTACCGGTACCAACAGCAGTGGGAAAAGTGCCGTTATTAATGCGTTGCGCTTATTGCAGGACAACTATAGAAATATAAAAATTCCTGATAATTTAAAACACGAAGAATTTGACCTATTACAATTAATTGAAAATGATTTTGATTCGGAAAACATTCTGGAACGCTTTGGCAATATAGCACAGTTAGTAAACCGGGATAATGCCACAGGTACTTTCTGCTTTTCGTTTAAAATTCCAGGATTTCACCATGGCCGCTTCAAATCTGATGATTTTTTTGAGATACGGTTCACAATTACAGTACAAGAGAATCAGTTACGAAACGGCAAGTTGTCAAGGGTAGAAATATTTTCCTTGAAAAATAATTCAGTAGTCTTTTCATTATTTGAAAAAAAAGATAATGGAATTTATTGGGCTGCAAGAATTGATTTGGTTTACTACTACTCGGTTTATTTAGATTCAGCTAAAAGCATGGTGGGAATTTATGATGGTGTAGAAAAAATAAAGCAGCTAATAAAGGATGATAAAACGAAAGAGAATACAAATAACATTCAAAAGGAATTAGATGCTTTAAACCTTCGTTATAACGTGTCATACACGATTGAAGATATAAATTCCCTTATCGTTAATCATGCGATTGATATAGATGCAAGTAATCTAAAAAGAGAAGACCTTAATTTTTTTCATTTTAAGGACATTATAAAATTGCATGGCTCTAAAGCTTTACAAACTATAATTACTAAAAGATACAAAGACGATGAAGGCTTCTTCAGACTAACTTATGAAATTTTAAAGTTTTTATCTACTATAGAATGGAATGATAATGAAAGAAGAGATCAGTACTGGAATGGAACGGATATGCATTTTTTACGCTGGAAGTATGTTTATTCTAATATGATTGCTCCTTTTTCAATTGACTATATAGGCAATCTACATGAGTATTCTCAAGATCCGATTTATAAAGTTGAGCAATTTTTAGACAAACTTTATTTAGAAAATAAAGCGTCTTTAAAAGATATAGATTTTGAAGCGGTGAAAGAATTTTTAAAATGTATAGTTACTAATTTTAAAGATGAAAACTCTTTAAAAGCGACCTATACACATGATTTATTTTACAATACATTTTTGTATGGACATTTATCTCAAATATTATATCCCTTTCAGCAACTGAAATCCATTTCATTTCTTTCCGCTAACAGAACCTTACCTAAAAGAATTAATAGCATTCTTGAGAGAGATGATTTTTCCAAAACTGCAAAAGCACTCTTTTTGTTGAATGAAGGGAAATTTAATGAGGCTATGAATTTTGTTAATACCTGGGTTCGAAAATTTGATTTAGGTGAGTCTGTTAGGATAGATAAAGATGAGGACACGGCACAATTTAAATTTTACTTGGTTCTTCAAAATGGAAAGGAAACCTTACTTGCTGATGCAGGTTTTGGAGTTTTACAAATAATGCCGCTTATATTAGGTTGCTTTAATCCTGCCCCATTTACATCACACTGGTTTGAAGATGAAGAAGTCCTTGAGTCAGAGAATGAAAGAATTATAGTGATAGAAGAGCCGGAAACAAACCTACACCCCGCACTACAATCTATGCTTGCCGATATGTTTGTAGAAGCAGCAAAAAAATTCAACACTCAGTTTATTATTGAAACGCATAGCGAATACCTGATTCGCAAGCTACAGTATTTAACTGCGAAAACAGACCATAATTTGAAACCAGAAGATACATTGATTTATTATTTTCATCCTCCTGGCAATATACCCATTGGCGAAGAACAGGTGAAGAAAATAAATATAAATACAGACGGCAGTCTTACTGATGATTTTGGAAGTGGTTTTTTTGATGAGGCTGATAAAATAGCAATCAGCCTCTGGAACATGAATAAAAGCAGAAAGAATTAGCTCATGCAAATACATGCCTACTGTGATGAAGAGTTTTTGAACCAATTATCAGAAAATTCAACGATTGATTTAGTCGAGAGTGAAAAATTTCATGAGCAATTAGCTAAGGTTAAGCTTTTTGATCTTTTAAGAAATGGAGTAAAAATTTACCATTGTATAAAAGATACCTCTGAATTAAATCCTTTTATCAAATCCCTTATTAAAAAAGGTAGCTCATCATCATTATCTGAAAAAGAGATGGAATGTTTTCAGGATAATCCCGCAGAATTTATTTCAACAAAAGGTGGTAACAATTCTTTGTTTTTGGTTACCGAAAAACAGACCAATAATTTAAATCAATTAGAAGAAAGTTTTGGATATCATTGCATTAATTTTCAGAACTACAGTTCAATATTTAAGGAAAGCATACAATTATTTCAAAGAAATTTTAAAAGAACTGACTGGAAGATTGCAACAGAATATTTGAAACCTCATAATTCATTACTGATAGTTGATCCGTATATTTTCACCAAGAACGGCTTCCCTGCCTTTCTTGATTTTTTAAGATCTATTCTCCCAGAGAAATTAGAAAGTACTTACCACTTATCACTTATAGGAAATAAAAAGATACCATTTTCTGGGCTAGAAAATATTGACGAAGCAACAGAGATTTTGCTGAATCTATTATCAACTATTATGAAAGATTTTTTTTTAGAAATTCACTTATTTGATGCTGTCCCCAAGGGTGAAAATCCAAACAATTATGAAAATCCATCACCAATTGATTTTCATGACAGGTATCTCATTTCAAATAACGCATGTATCTTTTCTGGACGTGGATTGGATTATATAAAAAACAACCAAATGAATTATGAAGGGACATGGCTTGTATTTAAACCATTTTCGAAAATCACTTTAGAGCAGGAAAGTGCTTTTTTTACAAAAGTTATTGAAAAAAAGGTTAAAGGATTTAGAGAATGGATACATAGATCAGATTACCCCAATTGTCAGAATCCTTTGATAACTTGTTATAAAGATTAGTTACGAATTTTACTAACTCTTCATAAAAAGTTTACATGGAAGGCTAACCCATTAAATTTCTCTCAGATTTTAAATTAGCCTCTTTAATTTTTTTTCAATTAGGGAAGGGCACGGTTTATTTTTTCTAAATTCCCAGTCATGATCATAATTTATTTTTCTCAAATATTCCGGGTTTAATCTTAAACAAATTTTTTAAATGCAAGTTGGTTAACAGGATAAAGCGAGAATAAAAATTCTAAACCTAAATTACTTAAGGCATTTCCACCTAAAACCAAAAGCTCGTTTGATCTGGGTTCTACAATTAATTGTTCCGTTAAATTCAAAGGTATTTTGCAATACTTCTTTACCAGCTTCAGTGCTTCTTCAAATAAAAAATCCTCATTTTCAAATGAAGTCTTTTTAAAATCTTCTGCCCAAAAATGCGAGTTAAACCAATAAATGAATCTCCTTCCGTAAGAACCACCCGGAGAAAAAAACTGTATCCCGCTTTCCTTCATCTTTTGAATGGTATCCCAAAATATTTCTTTAAAATTATTTGTTTCTTCTTTGGAAAAATCACTGTTAAGTAATACATCCAGCCTTTCTTTATTTAACGGAAATAGCCAGTGCGGTTCATTACCTATTATATCTGTAATGTGCAGGAACACAGACTTTTTCTTTACAGCTTCGTTATTAATATCGTTTTTATCAGTCATTCTAATTTTGGGTAAACTATTTTTTCTAATATCTGGAACAAGTTACAACTTTACATAAACCGGCTTTATATGGAAACCTTAAATCAACTTAAAATTCCTGCAAGTTTTTTACAAAAAGAAAATAAGGCTCATTCGCAATTAGTTATTGACAAATTTATTAATGCCTGTGTGAATTTGGATGCTTCCATTTTTGAGCCTTACATGAATGAGGATGACGTATTTAATTCTCTTGGAAAGTATGAGTTTCTATCAGAACTGAAAGATCTGTTTGAATACAGCTTGTTTAAAACAGATCATGATTTCAGTGTAAACATGACTAACGAACAATGTATTGCATTTTGAAGTTATGTTTGCCGGTACTATTTTACCTGTCGGCGATTTTACTTATTGGTTAGAAATAGAAAATGACAGTCTCACAGATATTTATCGTTATACAAGAATTAAAAAGTGGGAATTCAGTGAGCGGGAACTCAAAAGATTGCCCCCTTTATTATGTGATGAGTGTGAGAAATTAGGATATTGTAAAGAAAAGTTTCAATATCCACTTTAGTAAGTTCGATTTTTGATTAAAGCTTCTATTCCTAATTCCCAAACTAACAAATGATAATCTTTCTTAAAGAAGACCAATTATTGCGATAAAGAAAGATGAATTATTTTGATCATATTTAAATTCCTTGGAGAATATGGATAGCATAAAAAAGAAGGTCTTGTAAACCTCCTCTCCAATGGTTTCAATCAACCTTTTTTACGTTGTTGTTGGTGTTGTCACCAACAACCGAATTTAGAAAAACTACATTATAAATTTTAAAAAGTCTGCGTTTCTATTGTTGGTCAAAAGACACAACAACGCATGGTGGCGGGAACACTCTAACACCCCCTACAGCGAAATTTCACTTATCAAATAGACAAAAATAACTTTTACTCAATATATTGAGTAATTTTACTCAAAGTATTGAGTAAATGAATATTACACGTCCTTATTTAAAACCTCTTATAAAGAAAATTAAAGAACCCCGCCGGTTCATTCAGGTCGTTATGGGGCCACGCCAGGTTGGTAAAACTACATTGGTAAATCAATTGCTTTCTGCCCTAAAAATTCCCGGTATGTATGTTACTGCAGATGCAGCATCGGCATCGGGCAATCATTGGCTGGAACAACAATGGGAGGTAGCTCATCTGAAGATGGCTCAGGAAGAGGCTCGGGAATATTTATTTGTAATTGATGAAATTCAAAAGATCAGCAACTGGAGTGAAACAATTAAGTTGCTATGGGATAGGGATACGCGTAGTAAAAAAAATTTCAAACTTATTTTACTTGGATCATCACGTCTTTTGTTGCAACAGGGACTTACTGAATCTTTGGCCGGACGGTTTGAAACCACTTATATGAGCCATTGGTCTTTTACCGAAATGCAGGAAGCCTTTGGGTGGAATGCAGATCAGTATGTTTGGTTTGGAGGATATCCCGGCTCAGCAACATTAATTGAAGATGAAGACAGGTGGAAAGCATATGTGCAACAATCACTGGTGGAAACATCTATTTCTAAGGATATATTGATGTTGACACGGGTAGATAAGCCTGCCCTCCTGAGGCGGCTTTTTGAATTAGGCTGTATATATTCAGGGCAGATACTTTCTTTTACCAAGGTAATGGGCCAGTTACAGGAAGCAGGCAATACGACCACACTTTCGCATTATCTGCAACTTTTGGACACTGCTGGTTTATTGACAGGGGTTGAAAAATTTGCCAATAATATAATACGGAAACGTTCTTCAAGCCCGAAATTTCAGGTACATAATACAGCTCTTATAAGCAGCCAAAGAGGAGATAATTTTGCAGATGTATTGGCAAGCCCGGCTGATTGGGGAAGGATGGTGGAATCATCCATTGGCGCTCACCTCGTAAACCATTCCATTACAGGAGGATTTAGTTTGCATTACTGGAGAGATGGAAATAATGAAGTTGATTTTGTACTGCAACGTAAGGGAAAACTAATAGCCCTCGAAATAAAAACCGGGAGCAAAGGGTCAACTGGAGGCATGGGAGCATTTAAAAAACAATTTAACCCCCATAAAATATTATTAATAGGCAATTCTGGTTTACCATGGCAGGAGCTGTTGCAAATAAATCCGGTTGAGTTGTTTTGATTTTAAGCGAACAGGGGGCTTTCAGCATTATCACCCATTACATTTCTCACAAATCCCATTGATCACCACCTGCACATTATTAGCAATAAAACCTTTTGGAAGTTCTACCGAAGGCGATACAATATCATCAAGGCAAATTGTGGTATTGCAATTAGTGCATACAAAATGTACATGATCATCGCTGTGATGATCTTCTGCGCAATCTTTACAAAGTGCATAACGCACTGCATTATCAGAGGTAGGAATGGCATGAACAATACCTTTTTCAACAAAGACTTGCAAAGTGCGGTATATCGTTACACGGTCAAATTTTTCTCCTGCTTTTTTTTCTATATCACCATGTGCCAACGCATCTTTTGAGCTTAAGAAAAGTGATAGAATTTTTCTCCTGCTGTCTGTGCTGCTCAGATTCTTTTTGTGAAACACAGCAGCCATATTTGTTTCCATTCTTTTCGATTCCAACACACTCATGGTCTTATTTTTTTAAAAGCTGTCGAATATTTTTTTCCATTAAAGCCATTTCCGAAGGCTTGAGACCGTCATAGATATTTACTATTTCTCCTTTCCTATTCACCAATGCAATGAATTGTGTATGTAAAAAATCGTCTTCAACTTTTACAACATTATTTCCGGGATCATCAATTTTATAGGTATGCCGTGCCATGTAGTACAGTGTGTCTTTAGAGCCGGTTAAAAAAATCCATTTACCAGTATTTACTCCCATTGAGTCTGAATAGGCTTTAAGTTTAGCAGCAGAGTCTGTTGCAGGATCACTGGTATGCGAAAGGATTAAAAAATCATTTTCATTTTTAAATGCCTCATATACTTTCCGCAGATTATTATTTAAGCGGGGACAAATGCCACTGCATGTTGTAAAAAAATATTCGACAGCTACTACCTTTCCTTTTATATTTTTTTCTGTTACCTCTTGCCCATCCTGGTTGGTAAACGAAAATGCCTGAACCCTGCCAATGGGAGGTAAAGAAGGATTGATAAATCCTGGTATAGCAAAAGACATAACCACAAAAAATCCAACTACTAAAACAGTGAAAAAACAGAGGTAGAAAATTCTTTTCCGCGACATAATGCAAAGGTAGGCAAGTTGAAAAATCCAAAACAAATGCGAAAGCTGGTGTAATTTGTATTTTAAAATTTGTTATGAAAAATTTTTTCCTGCTATTGACTATCCTTTTTTCTGTGAGTGTTGCTGCGCAGTCTAAAAATGAAGAGACCATTCGCAACCTTTTAGAGAAGCAGACCATTGCCTGGAACCGCGGAGATATGGATGGCTTTATGCAAGGTTATTGGGAAAGCGATTCGCTTATGTTCATTGGAAAAAACGGTGTCGTATGGGGTTGGCAGAATACACTCAACAATTATAAAAAGGGATATCCTGATACAGCAGCCATGGGCAAGCTGGCCTTTGATCTCATTCAAATAAAAAAACTCTCACGCAAATATTATTTTGTGGTGGGTAAATGGATGTTGCAGCGAAACGCAGGAGACCTCAGCGGGCATTATAATTTATTATTAAGAAAAATCCGGGGTCAGTGGAAAATCGTTGCTGATCATAGTTCGTAAAGGCCCCCTGTCCCCCGAAGGGGGAACTTAGGTCAAAGATTATTTTAATCAGTCAATTCGTTTATAGAAATAATCTTTTTAAAATGTATTCGCTGCGCCTTTTGCCTTCTTCTTTGCTATTCGGTCTGCTCGCTCGTTCAGACGGGCGTGAAATGCATTAATACATAACCACAGAGACACGAAGACACAGAGGAACACAAAGGAAGCCCCCTATCCCCCGAAGGGGGGGAACTTAGGTCAATTGATTTTTTTATCAGCCATTAGTTTACAGAAATAATCTTGTTTAAAAATGTATTCGCTGTGCAGTTGCCTGCCTGTACAGGCGGGCGTTTTCCCTTTGTGTTCGTGGCGTGAAATGTATTTGCTATTAGGAAGGATTTTTCCAAAGAAGATATAAATACCTGATTAATAAAAATAGTGTGACCACAAACAGAGCATAAAAAACAATATTGAACCACCTCACTTTTTCATATATAATAGCCAACCGGAAATAAAGACCTGTTGTGAATACAAACAACATCCACATCAATCCATAAGAAAATGAATTAATGATCTTCCGGAAATATTTTTTTACTTCCGGGTCCCACCCCTGATTGTATTCATCCATTGTAATTAAGGTACTAATAATGAACTGAATTGAACAGAGTCACCATTAAAAACATTAAAGTCAACTTTAGATATGATTCCATTGACCCGGCCCCTTTCACTGTGTTGCCAAAAGCTCCACTCTCTGCTGATGCGGGGCTGATGTCGCTGTAAGTAATGTGCTACCCACAAAGGATAATCATCGAAATGCCCCCGCAAATGCTGTTTATAAAAGTCAGCATTGGTATAAATGATTGGCCGGATACCATAACCGGCTTCTAATGCTTCAAGCCATTCTTTTACCTCTGTTCGAATCAGGGATGAAGACTGCCCAAAAGTATTCTCAACATCCAATACCGGAGGAAGGTCACCACTTTCCAGGCGTACCTGTTTCATGAAATGTTTCGCCTGTGCCCGCCCATCTTTTTTAGCTATAAAAAAATGATAGGCACCTCGTATCAAACCCGCTTGCTTGCTGTTCTTCCAGTTTCTTTTAAAATAAGGATCAATAGTGCTCGTACCCTCTGTGGCCTTGATGAATACAAAGTCCAACTGAATGCCCTGGACTGACATCCTTTTTACAGCAGGCCAGGAAATGCGTTGCTGATATCTTGATACATCTATTCCATGTATAACATATTGCGTAGGAATGGGAATACCAAATTCTTTGTACGATACAAAACCTGTCTTTCTGTTTTGAAACCATAAGAAAACAACATAAGCGGCACCTGCCATGGCAGTAAACACCACAACCCAAATGATCTTAAGCATGATGCGTTGTTGCTTATTTTTCCTGGAAGCCATTACTGCAATACTATGAAATAGGCAGGAACGTAAAAAACCCACTCATCAATTATAACGGAATGGATAAAATTTTTCTAATAAATGATCGAAAGAAAACATTCAGATGACTACAGTTACCTTTACACTATGCCCGCGCTGAACATTAACGATAGCCTTAACTTTTTATCGAAGCTTACCATTCGGCGAGTGTTGAATATGGCAAAGGTTTGGAGCAGCTATCATGTAAGCAAGTGGACAAAAAAACCCGTGCAATGGGGTATGCCAATATCTATTTCATTTGAACCCACTACTTCCTGCAATCTCCGGTGTCCCGAATGTCCCAGCGGACTTCGTGCCTTCTCCCGTCCTACAGGCATGTTGCGCAAAGATTTTTTTACAGAGACAATTGATCAACTTTCTAAAGACCTTACTTATTTGGTGTTTTACTTCCAGGGCGAACCTTATCTAAATCCTGATTTTCTAAACATGGTGACCTATGCATCATCCAAAAGAATCTATACAGCTACTTCTACAAATGCGCATTACCTGACAGAGGAAAAAGCAAAGCGTACCGTGGAAAGTGGTTTGGATCGTTTGATCATTTCCATTGATGGAACTACACAGGAAACCTACCAGCAATACCGCGTTGGAGGCCAGCTCAATGAGGTATTACAAGGAGCAAAAAACATTGTGAAATGGAAAAAGGAAATGAATAGTAAAAAACCATTTGTGGTTTTTCAGTTTTTGGTAGTAAGGCACAATGAACACCAGATAGAAGATGTAAAAAAACTGGGTAAAGAGATAGGTGTAGATGATGTATGGTTCAAAACTGCACAGGTATATGATTATGAAAATGACCCAAATAAATTGATTCCAAATAATAAAAACTACAGCCGCTACAAAATAGGTAAAGACGGTAAAATGGTTTTTAAAGGCAATAACCAGAATCATTGCTGGCGCCTCTGGCACGATCCGGTTATTACATGGAATGGTGCAGTAGTACCCTGCTGCTTTGATAAAGACGCCACCCATAAGCTCGGGGACTTGAATACTCAAAGTTTTAAAGAGCTATGGAAGAATGGTGCTTTCAATAAATTCCGCCGGGAGGTATTAGCAAGCCGTCAGAATATTGATATATGTGCCAATTGCTCCGAAGGAGTAAAAGTGTGGGGATAGCCCCAGAACTGGTATTTGGAGTACGTAAATTTTTCGTTTCAATCAAAGATGTGATATCCTTTACTTGCTATCAGTTTCTATATGACAGCGCCCATTGATATAGAGCACAATATGGATAGCCCTTTCATAATTTTATCTAGATACTGAATTACAATATATTGACTATAGGTATATAGCTTTTACAATCCTCTATAGCCGCTAACACTGGCTCCTAATTCATTCACACTTTTTCTCTTAATAAATATTTCTATATAATCTAAAAAAAATCAATGTTTAAACATCTAACTTTGGCGCAAATGATTGGGTGATCATCATGGATGACAAAAAAGAGAAGTACAAATGGGTATAGAGCAGGACATACATCAGAATAAATTCAAAAGTCAGAAGCAAAAAGCTATGATAAATCTGTTATATACTTATGGCTGGACTATCGAACAGATAAAAAATATTTTGAGCCGGGAAGACCTTACACATCAGCAGTATAATATCTTACGCATACTACGCGGAAGCGCTCCTCAGCCGCTTTCCACACTACAGATCAGGGAAAGAATGTTGGATAAAATGAGTGATACCAGTCGCATTGTGGACCGGCTTATTATTAAAGGTCTTGTAAGAAAATGCACCTGCCCAACTGATAAGCGCTTAGTGGATGTAACCATTAGTGACAAAGGGCAGAAACTTTTGATAAAACTCGAGGCGCAATCTGACCACATGGATAAAATAATGAGCACACTGTCAGAAAAAGAAGCAGAGCAGTTAAGCGAGTTACTCGACAAATTGCGCACAATCGAATAAATGTAACTTGCTGCGGAAATATTCCTTATGAAATTCTGTGCCTTACTATTTACATTTTCTATATTTATTAGTTCGCATTCTTTTGCCGGGCAACCCGAGTTCAGGGGTGTATGGATTGCCACAGTAGCTAACATTGATTGGCCCCGTCCGAACCAGTACAATGTGGACAGCCAAAAGCAAGAATACATTCGCCAACTCGATATGCACAAGCGCAATGGCATGAATGCCGTGATAGTACAGGTAAGACCAGCAACCGATGCCTTTTACCCTTCACCTTATGAGCCCTGGAGTCAATGGCTTACCGGTACCCAGGGTCTTCCACCTTATCCTTATTACGATCCTTTAGAATTCATGGTGGAAGAAGCACACAAAAGAGGGTTTGAATTTCATGCCTGGTGCAATCCTTATCGTGCAGATGTGAATGTGGGTAAATCATCCATTGCTTCTTCTCATATTACACGACTGCATCCTGAATGGTTTCTTGAATACGGAGGTAAGCTATACTTTGATCCTGGAAATAAAAGTGGGCAAAAATGGGTAACCAGCGTGGTCCGGGATATGGTAAAAAGGTATGATATTGATGCAGTGCATATGGATGATTATTTTTATCCTTATCGCATTGCAGGAAAAGAATTTCCGGATTCAGTTAGTTATAACTTACACGGCAGGGGTTGGAATAAAGCCACTTGGCGAAGAAGCAACGTGGATTCAATTATATTTTCTCTTAGTAAGATTATAAAACAAGAAAAGCAATGGTGCAAGTTTGGGATTTCACCATTTGGTGTGTGGCGAAATAAAGACAGAGATCCTATGGGAAGTGCTACTCAAGCTGGTGTAACAAATTATGACGATTTGTATGCAGATGTCCTGTTATGGACACGCAAAGGCTGGGTGGATTATATGGCACCTCAACTCTATTGGGAGATTGGTCATCCAAAGGTGGGCTACGAAACACTGATAGAATGGTGGAGCAAGCATGCATACGGTAGGCACATGTATATTGGACACGGCATTTACAGGGCTTTGGAAAGAAATAGTGCGGGCTGGCAACAGCGATCTCAATTGCCCAGGCAAATACAATTATTGCGGTCGTACCCAACTATACAGGGGAGTATTTATTACAGCAGCAAAGTATTTTATCAAAACCCGAATGGATGGAATGATTCACTGCGCAATAATTATTACAATTTACCGGCAGCCATCCCGCCAATGGAGTGGTTAGCAAGTCGCCCGGGGAAATGAGATATACAGATTGTTCTTTTTGGCGGATTTAACGAAAACTGACACTTAAATTGTACCGTAGGTACACAACATGAGACAGGAAATGTATTGTAGATACAACACAAAATTCTTTTTATATTAGATTTTTTCCCATCAGAATAGCTGAGTACAGTCTTTATTCTCAATTTCATTAATTTCATTGAACGATTCGTTATATGCAGCCCACAACCTCCAATAATACAATAGACTCTAATCTCTTAAGGCAGATCGCTTTTATTCTTATCATTTTATTTTTGGGTATTGTCATTATTGGTGAGCTCTGGTTTTTTCTTTCTGCTATCTTAGGTTCTATCACCTTTTATGTACTCATGCGGGACCGCATGTTTTATCTTACTGAAAAAAAAGGATGGCGCCGCAGCACAGCGGCCTGGGTACTGATGCTGCTTTCATTTTTTGTGATATTAGTCCCTATTGGATTGCTTAGTAATATTTTATATTCTAAAATCAGCTATGTAGCCACCCATTCAGGTGAGTTGATCAACACTATGAAAAATATGTTGGTTACTCTCAAACAAAAAGTAGGGTTTCAAATAGTAAAACCTGAGGACCTTAACCTACTGGCCGGAAAAGCAGCACAACTTCTTCCCAAAGTATTAGGCGAAACATTAAACATTATCGCCCTTATAGGCACTATGTATTTTGTACTTTACTTTATGCTGGTGAATGGACGCCGGATGGAGGATGCACTTTATGAATACATTCCTTTAAAAGATGGTAATGTGGAGCTGATAGCGAAGGAAGTAAAAGTGATGGTAACATCCAATACCATTGGCATACCACTCATTGCATTGTTGCAAGGCATTGTGGGATTGATTGGGTATTTGCTCATTGGTATCAACGAGCCTTTTCTGTGGTTCGTAGCTACATGTATCACTGCTATGTTGCCAGTGGTGGGTGCTGCGCTCGTTTATGTGCCGCTTACCATCATGCTTTTTGCCCAGGGAGAAAACGGTAAAGGTATTTTTATGGCTATCTGGGGTTTTGGTATTATCGGCTTAGTGGATAATGTGTTCCGTCTATTGATCAATAAAAAATTAGGAAACATTCATCCCCTTATCACCATATTCGGTGTGTTGGTGGGTTTACAATTATTCGGATTCATAGGGCTTATTTTTGGACCGCTTCTTATTTCGATGTTTATTCTTCTTTTGCGTATTTATGGCAATGAATTTTTATTGAAACGCAGAGAAATGAAGAGAGTTAAATAAATTGGCTGCGTATTTTTAACAAGTACAATTACCATCTTTGTGAAGCTATTGTAAGGATTTATCCTGAATTCTTAAATATTTCTTATCAAACATTATAATTTTTGGAATCGGAATAATATTTTCACACTGATGCGTTCATACAATTCCCCTCTAAGTTTTTATTAAATCTGTTACGTGAGAAAAACGTTTTTACGGCTGATTGTTGTTAGCTTTTCTGTATCCCTGATCCTTTTCCCGCTCTACAAGGCCGATTCAAAATCTGCTACTGCAAGTGCTAAAGATTTTTTGCATTTACCAGTTTTGTCTTCTGGTTATTCAGACGAATCAGGCTCCGAAGCTCTTGCTGCTTCTTTATATAGTGAATTGGGCCTGCAAAATATGGGACTAAAGTTCGATGCGCTCAAATATGCCATCAAAGGATATGAATATCTAAAAATCAGAAGCCTGTTAGGCAATAGTAATATCCTCACAGTTGTAGATTTCAGCCAACCTTCCCGAAAAAAGCGGATGTATATCATTGATATGAAGAAAAGGGATGTGCTGATAAACACTTATGTAGCCCATGGAAAAAATACAGGACTTGATTATGCAAATAAGTTTTCAAATATCCATGAGTCTTTACAAAGCAGCCTCGGTTTTTATATTACCAAAGAAACATATTTCGGCAAACATGGATTGTCTTTAAAGTTGAATGGCATGGAGCGCGGATATAATGATAATGCGGAAGAAAGGGCAGTAGTGGTCCATGGTGCCGACTACATAGGAGACCATCGTAAAGGTGCAGAATATATGGGACGCTCATTCGGTTGTCCTGCTGTACCCCAACACCAGTCGGCAAAGGTGATCAATATGATTAAAAACGGCTCGGTGCTATTTATATACCATCCTTCCAACAACTACCTGCACGGATCAAAAATACTTAACAGCTAAGTTGGACGCAGAACAAGGATGGATACCAAAAAAGCCCAAATCGTGCCCTATGATTGGGCTTTTGGTTTATACCTTCAAACCACAATCCAGTAAGCGATTATTTGAGAAAGAATTCCGACGAATAAGCCTGTATAAATCTCCGATGGATAATGGTCTCTATTCATGAGGCGGGCAGTACAAACCAACCCTGTAATGAAAATGGCAAGGGAAATAAATACTCCAATATTCAATTCAAAAAGAAAGCTCAAAAGATAAATAAATGTAGAGGCAACACCTACTGATAAAGCATGCATGCTTATTTTAAGGTAACTATTTAGCAGTAGCCCGGCACTGGAAGCTATAAAAACAGCAAGGCTGAACATCACCAAAGTCCTGGGAAACTCATCCTGGTTGCGCAGCACGTACCACATCCAAAAGTAATACGTGCCACAAGCGATATATGGAATGATGCGGTCTTTCTGTGTTTTTAAATATATGGAGGAAATAAATCCAAGCCCTTTTGCCAATAGAATGGTGACCAGTGGAAACACAGTGTACATTACGATAAACCGTAAGAGTAAAACAAACTTGTCTGATGGGGAAAAACCTGGAAAAACCGAAGTTTTATACAATAAAAAAGCAGAAACATATACAGGTATAAACAAAGGATGAAATGCTACAGAAATTACCCTGGCAGATGTGCGCAAAAAGGGATGGAAACTAATGGCCGGCGGAAGCTCTTTTTTTTCTTCTGCTATGGGTTGATAAAACTGATCCATTGCTAAAGTTCTTTGCGTAACCGGGCCACAGGAATATTAAGTTGTTCCCTGTATTTAGCCACTGTACGTCTTGCAATGTTATATCCTTTTTCCTGAAGCATTTCAGTCAGCCTTTCATCTGACAGTGGTTTCTTTTTGTGCTCCCCTTCTATCAGATCACTTAATATTTTTTTTACTTCTCTTGTTGATACTTCTTCTCCGCTATCTGTAGTCAGCGATTCACTAAAGAAAAATTTTAACCGGTAAGTACCAAATTCTGTTTGTACGAATTTACTGTTCGCCACACGGCTTACAGTGGAAATATCAAGGCCTGTTTTTTCTGCAATGTCTTTAAGAATCATTGGGCGCAGATTTGTTTCATCTCCTGTAAAGAAAAATTCATGCTGGTGATTCATGATTGCCGTCATGGTACTAAGCAAGGTATGCTGACGTTGTTTAATAGCATCAATGAACCACTTGGCAGCATCTATTTTTTGTTTGATAAATAGAACGGCTTCTTTTTGGCGCCTGTCTTTTTTGGCTCCGCGGTCATACTCTTTAAGCATATCACGGTACCCTTCGCTGATGCGTAATTCAGGAGCATTTTTCGAGTTCAAAGTAAGCTCAAGTTTACCTGCATTGTTGTATATAAAAAAATCAGGCACCACATAACTTTCGGCCTTATTCACCTCCGATACATTTCCACCCGGCTTTGGATTTAACCTCGTTATTTGCTGCATTACATCTTTCAGATCATCGTCATTGAGGTTGAGTCCTCTTTGTATTTTTTCATAATGCTTCTTGGTGAATTCATCAAAGTATTTAGTCAGGGCATGTATTGCAATATCAACTTCTTTACCTTCTTCCTTTTGCCGGAAGAGTTGCAACAGCAAACACTCCTGTAGTGTGCGGGCAGCCACACCCGGAGGATCGAATCGTTGAATGCTCTTTATCAATGTTTCCACTTCCACTTCCGTAGTCATAACATTTTGCCTGAAGGCGAGGTCGTCTACGATAGCTGAAGTTTCTCTGCGGAGATAACCATCTTCATCAATGCTCCCAATTATTTGTTCTGTTATTTTAGATTCTCTTTCATCCAGGTTGAGCATGCCCAGTTGCGCTTCTAATACTTCATAGAAAGAGGTTTCCACTTTATAGGGCAAGGTTTGTCTCTCTTCCTGCTCCCCATAATTATCATCCCGCATTTTATAATCGGCAATGTCATCATCGCCTTCAGATACATAGTCGGAAATATCTATGTTTTCATACTGGTCTTCGCTGCTTAACTCATCTTCCCCATAGTCTTCTGCAACAGCGGGCGTATCATCTGCGAATTCATCTGTGCCTTCATAATTCTCATCATGTTTATCTTCAGATAACTCCAAAGCAGGATTTTCTTCCAATTCCTCTTTCACTCTTTCGTCTAATATGGCCGTAGGAACTTGCAGCAGTTTCATAAGCTGAATCTGTTGCGGGGATAGCTTTTGAAGTAATTTTTGCTGTAAACTCTGGTGCAGGCTCATGCTACTGTTACGTTAAAGAAAAAAAATTTCGGCTTTCCACAAAAATCAAGCCGTAAATTTAGACAAAATATTCCGATGCGATACATCCTTAGCTTTTTCTTAATCTTAGTTTCCATTACCAGTTCTGCACAGTTAACTAAAAAGGCTAAAGATTCTCTCCCACCTATTCATATAAAAACTGTTCCTCCAAATTATTACACAACGAAACTTGGATTCGTTTGCAAACATGAATTGAAATTTCAACAAGCGCTTGGAATCAATTTATTTTTTCGATTGGGCACAAAAGAGTATGTTGATTATCTCGAGCAAAAGCCAAATACGGGAAAAAAGTTTTAAGCAAGTCTAAAAAAAAAAGTCTTAAAGGCAATTTGTTTTTACTACGTATGCAAGTATGGTTGGCTGTATGTATTTAAAGGGCTTTCTATTTCAATTTTTTTAATATCATTTAATTCAATGATTAGAAAAATTCCAATTGCTGTTGATAATATAATAATAGAATGGATTGCTGGAATTAGTGAACTTAAAACTGATATTTTCTCGGGAATATACCTGACAGGTTCCATTCCTTTAAACGACTTTCATTCGGGAAAAAGTGATATAGACTTTGTAGTACTCTGTAAAGAACTTCCCAAAGGTGAAACTCTGCTGCGGTTAAATCAGGTTCACAGGAAAATTGAAAAAAAATTTAAAGAATCTGGCCTGAGTGGCTGCTACATAACACATAAGTATTTAAATATTCAACATTCACAATCAGCCATTACACTTTGTTTTAACCAAGGACGAATGAAGGAATCAGTTTTTGATATGGCCGCAGTAACCCTCTATGAAATAAAAACAACTGCAATCACATTGTGTGGCATTCCCGCACAAGCATTGCCTGTGACTATCAGTATAAATGATGTCAAACGGTTTCTTTTTAAAAATATCAATACATATTGGAAAAGTTGGGTGGCTGAACAGCCCTCATTCAACAGTCACCGATTATTGCTGATACTTTTTCCCCGATTAACAGAGTGGATTGTTTTGGGAGTAGCCCGGCAACTCTATACACTTAGAACCGGAACTATTACCTCAAAAACAAATGCAGGATATTATTGTTTGGAACACCTGCCTTATTTGTATCAACCCATTATAAAGGAAGCTATTGAAATAAGAAAAGATATGCGTAAACGCCTTCTAAATGTAAAGAATGCTTACTATGTACAGCCCTCATTCAAACGGGCTCGAGCAACTGTAGCGTGTGCTAATTATATTATTCAGCTTTTTAATAAAGAGTACAACCTAGAAAATGAGAGGAGTGCCTAACAAAAATTATATAATGAGAATTGAACAGTTTTGAAAAAAGAAAAATCCATTTCACGATTGAATATTGACATGTAAATTTTTTCAAATATTGATAATGATTAAAACTAATATTCGTAAAATTTAACTGCTAAACTTTAAAATAATACCACCTTCCAAAATGTACCTTCGCACCATGCGGGATTATTTGGAAGGTTTGAACGAGCGGCAACGGGAAGCAGTGCTTCATATGGATGGACCCTTGATGATAGTGGCGGGTGCAGGGAGTGGCAAAACCAAAGTGCTTACTACACGCATTGCGCATCTTATGGCTAAGGGGGTGGATGCTTTTAATATACTTGCACTCACCTTTACCAATAAGGCAGCCGCTGAAATGAAAGACCGGGTGGAACATATATTGAATAGCACCGAAGCCCGCAATTTATATATAGGAACTTTTCACAGTGTGTTTGCACGCATTCTACGCGCCGAAGCCCCACGCATTGGCTTTCCCAATTCGTTTACCATCTATGATACTGATGACTCAAAGAGTGTGGTAAAAACAGTGACCAGTGAATTGAACCTCGATGTACAGCACTATAAACCCAATGTAGTTTTCAACCGCATTTCAAGTGCTAAAAATGCATTAGTAGGACCCGCAGAATACATAAGTGATTATTACCTGCAACAGGAAGACATGCGTTCTAACCGGCCTATGATCGGTACTATTTATGATGCTTATGCAAAGCGGTGTTTTAAGAATGGCGCAATGGATTTTGATGACCTGCTTTTTAAGATGTACGAATTACTTAAAACATTTCCCGAAGTATTGCATAAGTACCAGCATAAGTTTAAATATATATTGATAGATGAGTACCAGGATACAAACCCTGCACAATACGAGATCATAAAACTTTTAGGAGCTGTGCATGAAAATGTTTGCGTTGTTGGTGATGATGCACAAAGTATTTATTCATTCCGTGGAGCTACCATTCAAAATATTCTGCAGTTTCAAAAAGACTATGAGGAAGTGCATGTAATCAAGCTGGAACAAAATTACCGGAGCACTCAAAACATTTTGAGCATTGCCAATGAAGTGATCAGGAATAATAAAGGACAAATACCCAAAACATTATTTACTGAAAATGCATCTGGTGAAAAGATAAAGCTGGTGCGTACCATGACCGATAATGAAGAAGGCAAATTCGTAGCTGATGCCATACAGGAGCAAAAGCTGCGCAACCATTACAACAATAAAGAATTTGCACTTCTCTATCGCACCAATGCGCAAAGCCGGGCCTTCGAGGAAAGCTTGCGCAGGATGAACATCCCTTATACCATTTATGGGGGCATTTCATTTTACCAGAGAAAAGAGATCAAGGATTACCTGGCTTATTTACGCCTGATCGTAAATCCTGCTGACGAAGAATCGCTTAAAAGGATTATTAACTTTCCGGGCAGGGGTATCGGCAAGACTACTATTGACAAAGCGATACTTGCAGCCAATACGAATAATATAAGTATGTGGCAGGTGCTGGAGAGTGCGCCCATGCATGGTTTCAGGGCAGGCACTTTACAATCTATCGAAGAATTCGTGCTGATGATCAAAAGCGTGCAAAGCATGCAGGGGACAAAAAATGCTTACGACATTGCCTTTCATGTAGGCAAACAAACTCTTTTTGTAAGAGAACTGTTCAACGATAAAAGTACGGAAGGTGTGCAGCGGTATGAGAATGTACAGGAGTTGCTTAATTCCATCAAGGAATTTACTGAAACACCAACTAACGAGGAAAGCGGCGAAGTAGGCGACAAAGGTTTGGGGGCATACTTACAGCAGATAACATTACTAACTGATGCAGATCAAAAAGATCCGAATTCAGATACTGTAAAACTGATGACCATACATGCTGCTAAAGGTTTGGAGTTTTCTGTAGTGTTTGTCGGTGGGTTGGAGGAAGGGCTTTTTCCAAATGCAATGAGCTTAAACACACGTGAAGAGCTGGAAGAAGAACGGCGACTTTTTTATGTGGCTATTACCAGGGCCAAGGGACGCTTGTATCTGACTTATGCAAACACACGCTATAAATTCGGGTCTCTAACAGCCAACGAACCCAGCCGTTTTATTAATGAATTGCCTGTTGAGTTCCTGGATAAAAGCTTTGCAGGCGGGGGAGTAAAAAACCAATCATCCGGCAGTTGGGGATTAGGAAATGCCTTTGAACGTATGCAACGTGGAAGTAGCGGCAGTAGCGAAACAGGGGAAAAAACATTTGTTTCCACACTAATCAATAATACCAGGCCTAAAGAAGTTGCCCATGTGCCTTCACCCGATTTTATCACATCAGATATTTCAAAGCTTGAGGTGGGCAATAGAGTGGAACACCAAAAATTTGGTTTTGGAGAAGTGACGAAAATGGAAGGCTCCAATCACAATCCGGTAGCCACTATTCAATTTGAGCATAATGGTGAAAAAAAGATCATGCTGAATTATGCGAAGCTGATGATTGTAAATTAAAAAACTTAATGCGATTTTTGGTAGTAAAGTTTGAATATTTACACTTTTATTTACGTACCATAATTGTAAATTTGTACGTAATCTTTATTATATGAATACCAAGTTGACACTGTCATTAGATAAGGAAGTTATTCAGAAAGCAAAAAAATATGCAAGTCAAAAAAAAAGTTCTTTATCTGCTTTGATTGAAAACTATTTAGTTAGCGTTACTAACGATCACACTGCTGATGAAAATGATATTTCTCCTCTTGTAAAGAGTTTGTCTGGAGTACTAAAACTCGATGAAAAATCTTCTTACAAAAAAGGGTATTCTGATTATTTAGCCGGAAAATATAAATAATTGGAAAAAGTATTTATAGATACAGACATTGCACTTGACCTTTTGAGTGAACGCAAACCTTATTATCATCATGCTGCCAAATTATTTTCATTAGCAGATAAAGGCAAAATAATAATCTATATTTCCTCACTGTCATTTAGCACCCTTAATTATTTGCTGACACGACAATTTAATGCTTTTGAAAGCAGAAGAATTCTTATAAGTTTCAAAACACTGGTAAAGGTTATTGCAGTGAATGATAAAATTATTGAATTAGCACTTAGTTCAAAGTTTGCAGATTTGAAGACGCCATTCAATACTTTACTGCTATTGATAAAGGTTTAACTATTTTACTAACACGAAATACAAGAGATTATGCGATGGCTGAGATCGCAATTCTTACTGCTGAAACCTATCTCCTAAGAGTGTAAAATATCATTCGATGCGGAAAACAAACACAACAAGCCGGACGCTATTAGTGATTGGAGCACTCACCACATCGCTCGCTGTGTTGTTGCAATTATACCGATAATAGTAAACAGGCAGGCTTCGGTGGGAGAAACCATCGTCCGGTTTTTTAGTTTCTTTACTATTCTCACAAACATTTTGGTTGCGCTGTGTTTTATTTCTTTGTTACTCCCTGCAAAATCAGCATTGAACATTTTTTTTTCAAAACCAAATGTGTTATCTGCAGTCACTGTTTATATTACTGTTGTAGGACTTGTATATAATTTTATACTTCGTTTTTTATGGGCCCCGCAAGGGCTTCAAATGATCGTTGACGAACTGTTGCACTCAGTAGTACCCATTTTATTTGTTTTGTATTGGAGTTTGTTTGTACCGAAAGAAAATCTGAAATGGAAAGATGCCTTCCCCTGGTTGATCTATCCTGCAGGTTATTTGATATTTATTTTATTTCGCGGCGCATTTTCCGGCTTTTACCCTTATCCTTTTGTACATGTAAATGAACTGGGATATACAAAGGTTTTTATCAACTGTATATTTCTTTTTATTACATTTTTAGTTCTTTCGTTTTTGTTAATTTGGATATCAAAACTTGTAGCTAATCGCTCCAGACTTTCGTAGATTTAAGAAATAATAATTACTCCTCTTAATCAGCAATGGCCGCATCGAATTTTTATAAAGACCTGAAAGCGTTGAAACTTCCCATTCACAAAGTTTTTCAGCAACAGCATTTTTCAGACCTCCCACAGGATTGGCATGTTGTTATTTCAGATGTAAAAAATTCCACAAGAGCTGTGTCTGCCGGGCAACACAACGATGTGAATCTCGCTGCTGCAGGTAGTCTCATCGCTGCGCTGAATATTGCCAAAGAAAAAGGAATTGAAGTACCATTCTTTTTTGGTGGAGATGGAGGCACGCTGATCGTACCTCAGCAAATTTTAAATGAAGTATTAACAGCATTGACACTGCACAATGAGAATACTAAAAACAATTTAGGGTTGGAATTTCATTTAGGAAGTGTGGCTATTGAAAAGATAATAGTCGCTGGCCATTTTATAAAAATTGCAAAAGTACAATGGGGCAATAGCTTTCCTAAATCAGTGACCATTGGCGATGGCTTGCAATATGCAGAAAGTTTAATAAAAAAGGGTTTAAACGATGTAAATAAAGATGTCATTCCTATCGAAGAAGTTAACATGACCGGCTTAGAGTGCCGGTGGGATAGGATTAAGCCTCCGAGCGAAGAAAAAGAAATCGTTTGTTACCTTGTAGAAGCTTTGCAGCCGGAAAAGCAAATAGAAGTATATCGGTTGGTGTTGATGAAGATTGATGCGATCTATGGTAATCTCGAAAACCGAAATCCTCTTAGCCTCGAAAGGTTAAAATTATTAATGAGCTTTCAAAAAATAAAAAAAGAAATGCTCGTGAAATATGGCAAATGGAAATCAAATTATCTTACGATAACATTTATTCAAACTTTCCTGGCACGTTTGTTTTTGAAATATGACTGGAAGCTAAAAGATTTTAAAGGTCAGGAATACCTGACGCAGGTGATATTGAATGCAGATACACTCACTATTGACGGACGCATTAATACCATTATTTCCGGCACGATGGATAAACGGCTTTTATTTATCAATTACTTAAAACAAGAACAGGAAGCCGGGAACTTAATTTATGGTCACCACATAAGCAAGGAAAGCGTAATGACCTGCTACATTGAAAACAGGGCTTCGAAGCATATTCACTTCGTGGATGGATCTGAGGGAGGATATACGGAGGCTGCAAAAGAATTAAAAATGAAATTTCATTTGCTAAATGATAAAACAGATTTTCCTGAACCAAAAATTTAATACTAATTATAGTTATTTTCTAACCAGCCTTTTGCCCAGCTTCAAAAGAATCCAACCGATAAGAAGCAACACCAGCAAAGCTATGATCACAGGAATAAAAAACGAGAGTATTGAACCCGAAATTGCTGCAGCATTTTCTGTAGTAGCCACTACGGAATTACCAGTACCAATAGTGGCTTTGCTGCTAAACAATCGCAACAAACCCGTACCTAACTGAATGGTGCCTGCAGCAGAACCGCCCGCCAGTAACCCAATGCCCCAGCGCAACGGTGCATCCATATCCTGCACAGGTAAAATAGATGAAGCCAATACAGTGCCTGCTGCCACAGAAAGCGGAGTAGCTACCGTATCCAGCAGGTTATCTATAAATGGAATATAATAAGCGCCCACTTCTGCTACGGCAGCAGTGGCAAAACAGGCTATAGCAGGCCAGCTACTCATCCATTGCATATCGCCAGGTAACGAAATAATATTAAAATGACCTGCAAGGGCACCCGCAAGCATAGGAATAAATACCCTGAAACCTGCACAGGCACTCAATCCTATCCCCATAGCTATATTGGCGAGTAAACTATAATCCATTATATTTTTAAAATTACGACAGTTTTCATTCTTTAGACCTAATGCAAACAATGGGTTAAAAGGCAGCTGCTGAATAATATCATTTCTTTAAGGTAAAGCCGCTTAGATTTTTACTTTGTAAATTTGAAGTTTCAAATCTGAAATCATGATAAAAACAGGCAATCCCGTTATCAGCATATATACTGAAATGACACCTAACCCGGAAACAATGAAGTTTGTTGCCAACAAACTTTTATATCCGGGTAAAAGCATAGATTTTCCAGATATGGAAACTGCTATGCCTTCCCCATTGGCAACTGAGCTATTTGGTTTTCCTTTTATAAAATCAATTTTCATCGCATCAAATTTTGTAACACTTACCAAAACAACTGAAACTGATTGGGAGGATGTGATTCCATCTATCCGCCAGTTTTTGAAAGAATATCTCGAAGAAGGCAAACCGGTGATAAATGAAGAAGAAGTAGCTTCCATGAAGCAGGAAAGCTCTAACGAAGTAAGCGCTGATGATGATGATGTTGTAAAAAGAGTAAAGGAATTATTAGAGAATTATGTAAAACCTGCTGTGGAAATGGATGGTGGTGCTATTCAATTCAAAAGCTACAACGAAGGAGTAGTGAACCTGATGTTGCAGGGAAGCTGCAGCGGTTGCCCGTCTTCTATGATCACTTTGAAAGCAGGTATAGAAGGCATGATGAAACGCATGATACCCGAAGTAAAAGAAGTAGTAGCTGAGGCTGAATAAAATACAAAAACCTATACATAAAAGCTGTCGCAAGGCGGCTTTTTTAATGCCATATTTATACCTGGAAAAATAATGAAGCCTCTTCTGTTTTTTGTCCTTTTAATACCTGCATTTTCTTGCGGAGTAAGATACAGGTTTTCAAAAAGCAGCGACACACTATTAGACACAAGTTTTATCTATACACTTCCTTATCCCAAAGGCACAACACATCTTTTGATTCAGAATTATAATTCTCTATTATCTCATAAAGGACAGCTTAATCTTGATTTTAAGATGGAGCAGGGATCTGCGGTTACAGCTTCCCGTGCAGGTGTGGTTACCAGTGTGCAGGTGAGCTTTTCAAAAGGAGGACTCAGTAAAAAGTATTTAAAAAAAGCAAACTCAGTAATCATTCGCCACAGCGATGGCACTAATGCTATGTATGGTCACCTTCGGCATTTAGGAGCTGTAGTGGAAGTGGGTGATAAAGTGGTGACTGGTCAATTGCTGGGATATAGCGGCAGCGTTGGCTTTTCTGCATTTCCGCATTTGCACTTTGTAGTGTGGGGACCTACCCGTAAAGGACGCAGCTCGTTGCCTACACGATTTCATACTAAAAAAGGACCTAAATATTTACGAACCGGCCGTTGGTACCGATCTATATAGCAGGCATCCGACAATTGTTGTATGTTTAGAAACTTTATCAGTAACCATGGATTACTCAATAGAAACCAACGATCTTAATTTTTCATTTGCTCAAAATCGTAAGGTGGTAGATGAACTGAATCTTCGGGTGCCACAAGGAAGCATCTATGGTTTCCTGGGACCTAATGGCGCAGGTAAAACCACTACCATCAGGTTATTGACCGGCATGCTTGCAAATGAAAGGGATAATATTTTCATCCAGGGAAAATCATTGCAAAAATTTAGTCCATCAATTTTTAAATCAATCGGGTGTCTGATTGAAACACCTTCTCTATACCTGCATCTTACCGGTAAAGAAAATTTAAGATTAATCACTACTTTACGAAGCAGTGATACAGGCCGTATTGAAAATATATTAGCAACTGTAGGGCTTGCAGATGCTGCTAACCGCAAGGTAAAAGAATATTCACTCGGTATGAAACAACGCCTTGGTATAGGTATGGCATTATTACCTGATCCCGAATTATTGATACTCGATGAGCCTGTCAACGGGCTCGATCCGAATGGCATCATTGAAATCAGAGAACTTCTTATAAGGCTTAATAAACAGGAAGGAAAAACGGTTTTTATTTCAAGTCATTTGCTTCACGAAATTGAAAAGTCGTGTACACATATTGGCATTATCAACAGGGGTGCACTTCGCTATGAGGGCACTTTAGCAGATATGAAAAATACTGCTTATGCTTCTGGTGAAGTGGTATTCAAAATAAGCGAAGCAGATCAATGGATAGAGCCGTTGCAAAGCCGTTTCCAAATGGCCCGCAGGCATGCGCAGGATGAAATTATATTTCCATTTAAAGCACAGGATGATGTAGTGCAGATCAATCAACAATTAGTAGAGATGCAGGTACCTGTTGCTGGCATTCATATACGCGGAGGACTAGAGGAGTGGTTTATGCAGATTATTTCAAATGATAAACAAACAGTTTAATGTCTTTTATAGAAACACACAACAGAGCCTTCAAAGCAGAATGGTTAAAACTTAAAAGGTCAGGAATGTTCTGGTTACTGCTGGGTGCAGCATTGTTCATACCACTAATAATGACGATTGTTTATTTAGCCGTAGATCTAGGAGAAGTTCCAAGTAATACAGAACCATGGGATGGTTTCATTGAATCGAACCTGGGAGGATTCTCTTCATTCTTTTTCCCTCTTTTTCTTGTGCTGATGGTAGTACGCATCGTATATCTCGAACACAGATCAGATACATGGAAATTGCTGGAAACACAACCGGTATCTAAGCTCTCGCTCTATTTAGCTAAATGGGAAATAGCAGCAATTATTTCATTCGTGTGCTTATTAGGAGTGCTGCTATTTTCGATAGCAGGAGGGTTAATGGTACAACTGTTCAAACCAAAATATAATTTTGGAAAAGATTCCATTGACTGGGCGCTCACTGCTTCTGTGATACTACGATTGTGGATAGCAAGCCTTGGAATTATTTCCATTCAATATTTTTTGGGGCTGCTCATTAAAAGCTTTGCCTGGCCCATGAGTATTGGTCTGATGGCTGTGATTGCAGGTTCCATGCTTGCAGGTTTTGGTGTGCTCACCTGGTGGCCCTATTCGGCTCCGGCGATGACAGTTAGTGCCTTTAACGGCAGCGCAGCAGGTAATTTTTTATTAATGCATGAGAAGATGAGCCTGCTATGGACAGCATTATTTTTATGGTTAGGTTACCAGCTTTTCTTACGCAAAAGTATTATTCGTGCTGTTTTGCTACCTGCAAAAAGAGCTTTCATTTTTGCAGGATTACTCATCGTTTTTATTGGCCTGGCGTGGTGGCTGAGCAGGCCTGATACATTGAAACCTTATGGCAAAACCGTAATGGCAGGCAATATCATTTCTGCGAAACCGATCCAAAATGTTGTATTGCTGCAGGCCCCTGCATTCGATACTGTATTGGCGATGCCGGTGAAGAATGGAAAATTTTGGGGAGAGGTTACAAAGCCGCTTGATGCAGGTATTTATTATTTAAGAGCAGGAAGTTTCCGGTCGCAGGTTTTTTTTGGATCGAATGATAGCTTACATATTGAGATATTGTTAAGCGAAAAAAACAAGGATGAAAAAATTACAGGCACCCGTATTGCAGAAAATGAATACCTGAGTAACCAGCGGGATGGCAATTATTTTCAATTGAAAAACTATGCTTATGAATTTAAGCCCAACGATTACCAGAGAGCAATCATCAGTAAGTGGTCGGAGGAAAAAGAGAAGATTGAAAAGTTTAAAACAGTAGATAATATAAGGCCCCGGGCAGATTTCATTAATGCACAAAAAAGTATGGTCGCGATCAAACTGCTTAACCTCATTGACAATTATTATCCAAAAGTATTTGCAGTTTATCACCCCAACGAGCAACTCAAATTCAAATCAGATTTAAAGAGCATTCGTAAAGCTGCAGGCACAAATACCGGTGCTTTAGCGATGTACAGCGACTATCGAAGTTTTATAAATGAAAGTGTACGCAATAAGAGTGGTCGCAATGACAGTCTCTATTTAACTACTTTGCAAAGCACAGTAAACGACCAAAAGACACGTGATTATATTTTGTATGATGCTGCACAGCAGGATTTTTTGCGCATACGCGACAGTGTAAAACGAGCGCAGACTTTTACAAATGCAGTAAATATGATCTCCGATCCCAAATTAAAAACCGACCTGACTCAAAAGCTAATCCGCATGCAGCGATTACAGCGCGGACAGAAAGCACCCAACTTTACAGCAGAGGCGCTCAATGAAACTGACTTTGACCTGGCACGTTTGAGCAACCGTTATGTTGTGCTCGACGTATGGGCTACCTGGTGCGGACCTTGCAAAGTGCAGGCTCCTTATTTTGAAGAACTGGCTGATCGATATACAAGTGAACAGGTTGCATTTGTAAGTGTGTCTATTGATGAAAACAAAAATGCCTGGCGTACTGAAGCGGCAAATAAAAAAGGCAGAGTACTGCAGTTGTGGGCAAAAAATCCTGATGTAGATTTCGCAAATCGTTTTGCAATTTCTGCTATTCCCAGGTTCCTGCTTATAGATCCCCGCGGAAACATAATAAGTGCTGATTTGCCTTTGCCTTCGGAACCGGAGTTTGAAGCTATCCTGCAAAAAGAAATTTCATCTTTAAGCAACCGTAGTTTTTAAATGCATCAGGTGTGGAATGAATTTCTGACAGGTATGCGGCAGACTTCTTTATTAGAAGGCATTGCAGTATTCTTCGGTATTGCAAGTGTTTTATTTTCAAGAGCAGAAAATATCCTGGTCTATCCTACCGGTCTGATCAATACTATTTTATATACATGGTTTTGCTTTATGTGGTGGGACTTGTATGCAGAAGGAAGTTTAAATTTTTATTATACCATCATGAGTATATATGGATGGTGGGCATGGAGGAAACGTAGTGGAAGTAAAGGTTTGGAAATAAGCCACAATACAAGTAAAGACTGGAAAATAAGTATTGCATTGTTTAGTATCAGTCTGGCTATTCTGTATTATATTTTAAAAACTTATACAAACAGCACTGTGCCTCTAACGGATTCTTTTGCATCTGCTGCTGCTTATACAGGCATGTGGCAAATGACACGAAAAAAAGTAGAGAACTGGATTTGGTGGATCATTACAAACCTGGTATCTATACCACTTTACTTTTACAAAGGTGCTGTCTTTACCTCTGTACAATACATTGTGTTTTTAATATTGGCTATAATGGGGTTGATAGAATGGCGGAAAAAAATGCATTATGCAAGAGCCTAAAAAAATCGTAATCATTGGAGCAGAGTCAACCGGCAAATCATCATTAGCAAAAGATCTGGCTGCCCATTATAACACAGTCTGGTGTCCTGAATATGCCCGGGAATATCTTCTGAAGAATGGGAAAAAATACTGTTATAATGACCTGCTTGATATTGCAAAAGGGCAAATTGATTTAGAGGGTGAATTGCTATCCAACGTGCAAAATGAATTATACTTTATTGATACAAATATGCTGGTAATGAAGGTCTGGTGTGAAGTAGCCTTTGATGATTGTCACAAATGGATACTGAAACAGATAGCTAAAAGGAAATATGATTATTACCTGTTATGTAATATTGATCTCCCATGGGTGGCTGATGAATTGCGGGAATATCCTGATTTGAAAATGCGGCAAAAACTTCATGCAATGTATAGGGATCTGGTGATCCATGGTGACACTCCATGGCATGAAATATCAGGTACACTTGATCAGCGGTTACGATCTGCTGTCAAGGTGATTGATGGTTTAATTTGATAGAGGTATTAATTTTCGAGCATTCTTTCAATCGTCATTGCGAGCGCCTCGCGAAGCCCGCCTGCAGAGTCGGGCAGGCAATCTCATTTTAAGCCGTCGACTATTTTCTACAATGACGTCTTTATTTCTTTATCAATTTCTGTATAGCTGTATCTTTTGCGAGGTATTGCATCTGTCCCATTACCCAGCCAGTTTTATATGCCACATAAGGCGAAGGTGGTTTTACTGTATATTTTTTTGGATTGGGCAAACATGAAGCAATCATTGCCGCTTGTTTTTGCGATAGTTGAGCTGCTGTTTTATCAAAATAATTTTTTGAAGCAGCCTCCACACCATAAATGCCTTTACCCATTTCTATCACATTCAGATATACTTCGAGAATGCGCTTTTTACCCCATATCCATTCTATCATTTTTGTAAAATAAGTTTCCAATGCTTTCCTGATCCAGCTTCTTCCCTGCCATAGAAATACGTTTTTAGCTACCTGCTGGCTAATGGTACTTGCACCCCGAATTCGTTTCGTTTTTTTCTCATTATGCTTAATAGCTTTATTTATACTTATCCAGTCCAAACCTGTATGTTTTAGAAATTTTTGATCTTCAGAAGCTATTACCGCAAGTTTTATATGTTGTGACATTTTTGCTTCATCTATATAATCTCTCTTTAAACCATCACCAATAAAGAGACTTTCCATTTGGGTAATGGTAACCGGAGGATTTACCCATTTTAAAGTAATGATATATAAAAGCTGAAAAATAAAAAGCGCAATAATCAATTTCTTTATCTCATACCATAATCGTTTTAGAAACCCATTCTCATTTTTCATCCTATTGCACTTTTGTGAAAAACATCAAACCTATCAACAACGTGATTCCAAACCCAATCAGTATGATACCGTTGATTTTGTTAACCAGTGAAATATTTTTCAAAGTAAGTTTTTGCCGGAGATTATTTGCCAGCAATACTTTGGCAATATCGGAGATAAATACAAGTACCAGTGCGGTAGCACAAATAATCATTCTTTCTCTAATAGTGTTCAAGGCAAATGCAGTGGAAGTAGTAAGCCAAAATATAATGATTGCAGGATTCAGAATGTTCATAAAAAAGCCGGTAAGAAAAAGCCTGAAATAATCTCGCTTTCTGAATACGAGCATTTGTTTACCTTCTTCATTTAAATTTACTTTTTTAAAAAATAAAAAATAAATACCAACGGATATAAGGAAGGTGCTTCCAATGATACCAATCTCTTCACGACGGGTATTGAGGCTGGTAAATAATTCTGTAAAAAAATTTGCAGCAATAGCAAGGGACACATCACTTAAGGAGACACCCAATATAAAAGCCAAACCTCCCTTCACACCATTATTAATACTTTGTTTGATGATAGAAAAAAGCACAGGTCCAACTGCTATACTCAATAACAATCCAAGCGTAATTCCTTTAAGCAAAACATCAGACATAGCAGACAATCAGAACTTGTTTTTTAAATCTGGTAACTCCGTTTAATAACATTGTAAATGAACGTAGAAGTTTCCTTATTAATATTTAGTGAAGATGAATATTAACAGTCGTGCTACAATGCATAAAACTATGTGCACAAAAAATTATATACGATAGCAAATGGCATTGATATTCATACCTGCACCTACGGAAGCAAATAGAACCACATCGCCCTGAGTCAAAACGTGGTTATCAAAGTCACCTTTAATCACAAGATCATATAATGTGGGAATAGTGGCTACTGAACTGTTACCTAAAAACTGGATGCACATTGGCATCACTTCAGTCGGATCTTTTTTTAAGTCATACAATTTTAAGAATGCCTGTACAATGGCTTCATCCATTTTTTCATTAGCCTGATGAATAAAAATCTTTTTTAATTCTTTAATGTCTAATCCACTTTTGTCAAAGCAATCCTTCATGGCTTCCGGTACATGTTTGAGGGCATATTCATATACTTTCCGCCCCTTCATTTTTATGTACCGCACCGACTGGTCGCTGTTGGGGTCATAAGATGAGTTCATATTTATATAATAAACTTCTTCATTGCAATGGCTGACTGCAGAAGTCGAAAGTATTCCACTTCCTACCCCTTGCTCATCTTCCTTGTATTCAAGCACGGTAGCTCCTGCACCGTCGCTGAATATCATACTGTCACGATCAAAGGGATCTATTACTCTCGAAAGGGTTTCAGCACCTATCACAAGCGCTTTAGTTGCGATACCTGCTTTGAAAAATGCATCGGCCTGTATCACCCCCTGCACCCAGCCGGGGCAGCCAAACAAAATATCGTAAGCAACACAGGAGGGATTCCTGATGCCCAGGTCATGTTTTACCCTGCTTGCTAAGGAGGGCACTGCATCGGTTTGAATACTACCATTTACTACATTGCCAAAATTTTGGGCTAAAATAATCTGATCAAAGGTTTCAGGATCAACACCGCTATCCTCTATTGCCCTTTTGGCAGCAATGGTTGCAATGTCTGAAGTGTTTAATTCTGCAGGTGCATATCTCCGTTCAGCAATACCTGTAATTTTTTCGAACTTCCGTACTACCTCATCACCCGGGGTAGCAATTATGTTGTAATCTTCAGCAAAAAAACGATGTTGAATAAATTCGTCATTACTCTTTACTACTGTGGGTATATAACTCCCAACACCGGTTATTATTGAACGTTTTTCCGCCATAAGTGAGCTCGTAATTTTTGTAGTGGCTAAGTTACTATAGCAGCTAATAACATTTCAAAACGTATTGGCACTATGAATAACCACATCACGATTAAAAAGAAATTTTTGCACGCTAATAGTACGCTAATAGTATTCTTATTCATATTAAAAATAAAGTACTTCCTGATGATTAGTAAAATCCCCATTTTTATGGATTAATTGTATAATCATAAGTTGAAATTCTACAATAGTCTAAAATCATAAAAAAGGTTGTTGTCAGTAGTTTTACGGATAGCATTAGGATATATACGAAAACGAAAAAAAAATTTTTATCCAATAGATTGAAAATCAATAACCTAAAATTATCATGTAAATGCATCGTAAAAATTCATTGGATTTGGAAACAAATTTGCTTTTTTTTGAATACCAATATCTATGAAAGAAAGCCTGAGTAGTGAAGTAATAGAAGTTTACTGTTTCATTTGATGCTGGTAAGAAGACTAAGATAGTATATCCGTAATAAAAAGATTCGTCACCCTAAATCTGCACCAATGAAAACAACCCGCTACACGGGGGAGAGCCCTCCCTTTGTAATCTAATCCTCCATTTCAATATTACAGACCAAATCAATTTCAGTTCTTTCCTGGAGCACGGGGATACTCCGCTCTATACCCTTATTTTTTAATGAGCTATTTTAATTCTTACTATGAAAAAAATCTACTCTTCAACAGTCTGTATGCTGTTGGCAACGATCCTCACTATCTTTAGCCACACAATCATTAATGCACAAACCTGTACTAATGCTCCTGATCCATTGGCTTGTGCTGCTTTAACGCCCACGCCTGGAATTACATTTACACCGGTTTCGCCAACTACCACCATTACCCCAGGCCTCGGGACTGATCTAACAGCTACCGCCACTGGAGTTACTCCAACAGAAATCAGTATTGTTTCCAACACCTTTGCTTTCACAGGAAATGACGGATGCGTTCTGGTAAAATTTACACAATTAAGTACTGCTACTGTTTCGAGCACTGACGTAAATATTTTAGTAAACGGGCAGGTAATATCTTGTAATGGGGTTACAGTAACGGGTGGCACCGTTTGTTTGCGTATCTGCGATCCACGCATTACTGCCGGTTCAACTATCAGCGTAAGACTTGATTTTAATTTAGCTGCTGGTTCGCCGACTAATAGTTCAGTAGTGGTAGGGGCTTTTGCTGTTGCTACTGCGCCAATACAAGCAGTTCCTTGTCCATCCACATTTATTTGTCTTAATGATAATACAGGTTGTACTACATCTTGTGATCCAAGTTTTTCTACTTTTAGCGGAAAAATAAGAGTGTTTTTTACAATACCAATACCTGCAGGTACTCCTAATCCACAAATCACGGCTGTTACAAATGCAGCACTTACCCTCTTAACTAATGTAAAGTTATGTGCTATAGCTGCAGCGGATGTAAGCGTACCGAGGACTTTTGTTGACTATTGCGTATTCACCAATGGTGCAGCAATAAATATTGCCACATTAGGACCTTTGGGCCTGACCCTTGGCGGAAATACTACTCCCTGTGTTGTCACACTCGTGCCTAATCAATGCCCTACAACAATAGCGGTTCTCAGTGATCCAGGAGATTGTACTACTCCCTGCGATCCTGCATTTACCAACCTGAGCGGAAAGGTGCGGATATTTTTTCCAAATCCTATCCCTGCAAATGTTCCAAATCCCGTAATTACCAGTATAACCGGTTTGGGATTAACAGCAGGTACATTTAAATTATGTGCTTCGGCTGACGCTGCTACAAATGTGGCCAGAACTTTTGTTGACTATTGTGTATTCACCAATGCTCCTGTCGGGGTAACACTTCCGATTTTAATTACCGGTCCGGTAGAGATTGGTATTCAGGGAACTGATTGTACTGCACCTACTGCAATTTGTGTGGTCACTCCTACGATCTTAGCACCATGTATTATTGCCAGTGTTGAGGTTGTGAACACTACCACAGCCGGTACCGGAGGCACGGGAACCGCAGGTGAAACTTGCGCTGCCCAAACAACTTGTAATGGTGCATTAGTAAATTTTGCAAGTAGATTACGTGTTAATCTAACAACTCCATTAGCTCCAAATGTACCTGCACCCACTATCACAAGCGCACAAATGTTAGATACACTTGGTAATGTGAATTTACTTGGGAATACATTTTGTTTTGTAGTATCCAATGAATCTGCAGCACAAATCAGCACTACAAGAAGTTTTATAGAATATTGTGTGTATAGCAACATTGTGGGAGATGCAACATTTATCAATCTGCCGGCAGGCGCTAGAATTCAACTCAATATTGCATCAACTGTAATTATCAATCTGTTACCAACTACAGTAGTTCAAAGCTGTGAAAGCAACATTAGTGATCAGGGGTTAGCTCCTTTACCCCTAAACCTTCTAGACTTTAAGGCTTCCCTTGTAGAGGGTGGCGTAAAATTAAACTGGACTACTTCAGAAGAAGTGAACGTAAGCCATTTTGAAATATTGCGGAGTGGAAATGGAAGTAATTTTTCCAAAATAAATAAAGTGAATGCAAAAGGCGGAGCAGGAATCACCAACTATGAATTGACAGATGCTGTTAGCATAAATGGTAAAGCATTCTACAGATTGAACATGGTGGATCTTGATGGACGTTCTAAATTATCACAGATCGTGATGATCCGTCTGAATGGTAAAAACCAGCCTATTTTGCTAGTAGCCCCCAACCCTGTTCAATCAGCTATGAAAGTGAAGATGTCAGATTTTGCAGCAGGAGTATATAATATAGAACTCCGAAATAGCATAGGGCAATTGCAATATACTAAAACAGTACAGGTGAATGGCAGCGAACATACTGAAACCATAGAACGCAGCAGAGCTATGTCAAAGGGATTGTATGTACTATCCATTTACAATAAAACCGATAATAGCCGTAGTTCCATACGGGTCATAATCGAATAATAAAATATCAGATTTTTTTTAAAGAGGAGACCTGAAAAGGCCTCCTCTTTTTAATTCATTTGATCAGGGATCGTAAACAAATCGAACTGTTGCTGTTTTCTTTTCTGTGGAAGAGAGAAAAAGCCGAAACGTTTTACTACCTGCTGTGATAACAAGCAAGGCTGTATTTGGCGGAATTGTCCCAAGGTTTTCAGCTCGCATTTCTAATTCGTGAAAAGTATGTTGCAGGTCCACCTTTATATATGATGTAATAGCTTTAGCGCTTAGCTTTTCATTAGATACAACTACCTGTTTATTTACCAGTACTGAAATAGAATCTCCATCCACCATTCCATTATCATAAAAATCAAGTCGTATAGTACCCGTATCCACAGGTATCTCTGGTATTTCTTTAAAAGCAGATTCTTTTACTCGGGTTAAAACAATAGGCCCTGTAGTGCAATCAAGGCTACTATGCTGAATCTTGCCCCCCCAGTTTCCTGTTAGTGTTTCTATGTTATTCTTACGGCTATATACCAGATCGTAATTTTTAATGCAGATATTGCAATGAGGTGGAATTTTGAAAGTAGTGACCATGCCCTCCTGTAATGATAGTTTTTTTGTGGTGCGATCAAAGCGGCCAATAAATTTTTTTTTTACATAATAGTTGATGTCAAGGTAATGATAGGAATTTCCCTCCACCACATTTCCTTTTCCGTATAATTGCAGTTCAATATTGTTTACAGGAAAACAGCCCCCGGTCATTGACAAAGTGCCTTTCCAGAAACCACTTAAATCCTGTGATAACACTAAGTATGGAAAGAATACAAATAAGTAAATAAGCCCGAATTGTATTTTCACAAATAGAAGATAGGAATAGTTTGGAGCCATAAAAAGTTAATTATGGTTAAGGCTGTTTTTGAGCATAAATAGTTACAATTTTTATTTATATTGTAGAACAAACCGAACTCTGTGATGAAAAATGGGCCTATTGTAATTATAGAAGATGATGCTGATGACCGTGAAATACTCAATGAAATATTACAGGAACTCGACTATGGCAATAATATTATATTTTTTGAGCGGTGCCCGGATGCCTTGCATTATTTAATGAGCACTACAGATAAACCACTAATCATTATTTGTGATGTCAATATTCCTGTTATGAATGGTCTTGAACTAAGGCGCCGTATTTGTGACAATGATTACCTGAGAAAGAAAAGCATTCCCTTTGTTTTCTTTTCTACCAATGCACATCCAAAAGCTGTTGAAGAAGCTTATCAAATGATGGTGCAGGGTTATTTTGAAAAGCCGGCTTCCATTGAAGAAATCAGAAAAGTATTAAAAATGATTCTGGATTATTGGAAGGTTTGTAAACATCCAAATACGCAGAATTTGAAATAGTATTTTTGTGATTATTACAATTGGAATAGCTACATATAAATTTTTGAAAAAAGATTTTTTTTACTGATGAATCCAACTGAATTTATAAGTAGCAGGCTGAGCCTTTATTCTTTGGGCTATTTTGGTTAACCGGTCGGGCAACATCAGTACATAATCCCGTGCCCTTTCTCCCTGCTCATTTAAATTTCTTAATGAATCTATCTTCCACTCTTCAATTAATGACAATAGTATGTTGATGTAATCTGAAGTAGTATATACACCTATTCGCTGCGCAGCATCAGAAAAATGTGTAAATGCAGATCCTTTTGGCATGCCGGATTCCCGCAATAAATGTGCTGGCATTACAATCTTTCTGCGCATCATATCCTCAAAAGCGATCATCATTTCATTAGGATCCAATTGTAAGATTTTAGAGACAAAACTCTTATATGCACCAGCATGTCTCATTTCATCGCTTGCTACATTACCACAAATGCGGGCAAGAAGATCATCACCTTCAGCTTTGGCTATTTGGGCTACTCTTCTATGCGAAAGGTTGGTAGCCAACTCCTGAAAGCTCGTATAAATAAAAGTGCGGTATGGATCCTTTGCAGTGCCAATATCGAATCCATCAGCTAATAAATATTGGGTAGATATTTCCATTTCTCTCATATTCACTCTTCCGGAGAGATAAAGGTATTTATTCAAAATATCCCCATGCCTGTTCTCTTCAGATGTCCATGCTCTTACCCATTGGTGCCAACCCCCATCAGAATCTTCTGTTACAGGTTTTATCAACGACAACCAGGTTTCGTAAGTCGGTAGCGCTTCTTCGGTCAGCGTATCACCTATTAATACAGCTAATAAATCGTACGACAAACCATTTGCTTTTTCCCTCAGTTCTCTGACCTCATCGAAAAATGAATCCTCGTTAGACAAGGGCAAAAAATCTGTAGGCTGCCAAATACTTTCAACTGATTTTAAAAAAACAGGAATAGCATTAAGGACCTCTTTATCCAGGTGTTCCATTACCTCTACTTTCGAAATATTGTTCATTTCCCTAATTTAATTGCCTTCAGTTAAAACAAAAATCATCCCACCCAATTTAAAGTTTTTTACTGTTGGTTGTAATAATAAATTTCTCTTAAAATGAGAAATAAGGTTCACAGTACTTTAAGAATGGCAAGCGAAATATATAAAAGATAAAATTCACGAATTGGTAAAAAAGTTAGCCTACCAAATTGCAAATTTATTCCTGCGATGTTAATACATTCAACTAAAAAAATAAAATTTTTTAAATAGTTGGAACACTACAGTGCAGGTTTTTTTTGAACTAAACCTTCAACCCTGAAATATTCATATTCCGGGAGAAAAGCCAGCCTACGGCATTAGGCTTTATAAAGAGATCTGGATAAATATGGAGTTCATTTTTTCATTAACCCAATTTTTTCACCCTTCCATTCAGGGAAAAGTTTTCCATTGTCCTTAATGTTCAAGTGAGAAGTAGCTATTTCACTGAATACAGCTCTGAAGTCAGTGGTTACCGGCAGGTCTCTATAATCTTCCAGGTTTTCACGTGACAACTCAGGCACTTTACCGTGTACCATTCCGCCATTAATATTATTTCCTAATATAAACATGCAGGATGCTCTTCCGTGGTCTGTACCGTTTGATCCGTTCTGTGCTACTGTTCTGCCAAACTCTGTCATGGTCATCACTTCTACATCGTCGTGGTATGTGGTAAGATCGGTCCAAAATGCTGTAATAGAATTACTTAGGTCAGCCACATTGCGTGAAAATGTACCGGTTTCGGTACCCTGGTTGTAGTGGGTGTCCCAACCGCCGCTTTCTGCAAAGCCTACTTCAAGCCCTACATCCATTTTTATCAACTGTGCTATTTGCTTTAGAGAATTACCAAGCGGAGAATTTGGATAGACAGCAGCATTTGATGGTCTGTAATTTTTTATATCAGCACTCTTCAACATCTTCATGGCTTCAAAACTTTCTTTACCTGTTTTGTTCAGCAGGTCAGAAGAAGTATGGTCGTAAAGCTCTTCAAAACTTTTGGCTGCCCTGTTAGTGGCAATCGGGTTGCCACGCATCTGAATGGCAAAATCTTCAAGGTTGCTAATCGCTAGAGCAGCATTGTCTCCATAAAATGAACGCGGTAAAGAATTGGTAAGGCTTACTCCCTGGAATGGTGTGGCTGCTTCATGACCTAACAGACCTACCGCACGGTTGAGCCATCCACTATCCGTTCCTTTGTTGAAAGGTGTTCCTGATTCCATATAGTCCTGTGCATCAAAGTGCGAACGCGTAGCATTCGGCGATCCTACACCATGCACAATGGCCAATCTTTTTTCTTTGAATAAATTTTGAAAACTGCTCATTGATGGGTGCAATCCAAACCTGCCGTCCAGATCAATGAGTGGCTTATTGGTTGCTCTTGATGGAGACATAAATAAGGAAGGCCGGGCTTTTTGGAGGTGGTTGTCATTAAAAGGAGTGACTGCCATTAACCCGTCCATAGCGCCTCGCTGAAATATGCAGATGAGTATCTTATTTCTTTTGTACGGACTCCAAATCTTACGGCTCTGTGCGGCCTTGGCAATGAATGTGGGTACACCGCCGATGCCTGCAGTAAACAGGGCCAGAGCTCCCGATTTTAAAAACAATCTTCTTGATGCCATAAAATATTTTTTTGCAGGTTAATTATCTCCTTTGAAATTCAGGCGAACCAATGATGATGCCTACGACCTGTGCCAGCATGGTATTGTTGCCTGTGGCAAGCTGAATGCCATCAGAATCATTTTTCTTCTTCCCAATTTTGCCTTCTTCCATTTTATTTTGCTTTTTCTCATTCATCATCATATCTCCATCATCTTGCGACATCGCTTCTTTGGCAGTAGTGGTTTTACCTGCTGCTTCATCTACTTTTTTTATCAGTTCCGGATCGTTCAGCAAAGGCGTTAGTCGTTTTACGGTCTCGTCCACATTTCTTTCAGGCATTAATATTTTACTGTAAGTTTTCAGCGCTGCTTCAGCACTCTCCGGCTCATGATTATTATTCAGTGCAAGCAGGTTTACTTTTATACCGGGTATGCGGCCTGATGCGAGGGCAAGTCCGAAATTCATCCGATTGAGTAATGACCCAGTGTTGATCCAGTATTGGCCTTTATCCGGGAATCCGGTTGGCGCCTGGTAGTTATACATTTTTTGTCCCATCTTGGTGATCCACTGGTAAAGCTGGTATGGTGCAGTGATTTGGGCATTGGTGCTGCGTACAGAGCTGATGGCGAGTTCAAAAGGTGATTTGGTTTTTTCCCGTAAAGCTTCCCTGGCCCAAAATTCTGGTGCCAATACCATTGCCATCAGTACCTCCTTGATATTACCTTTTTTTTCCAAAAAAGTATTAGCCATCTTATCTACCAGGCTTTGCGGCGGATTATCGCTTACAAAGCGCACAGCCAGCTTGCGTGAAATGAATTTTGCAGTGTGGGCATGCGTAGCCAGCATATGTATGAGGCGAACACCTTCTTCATAACCCTGACCAGCAGGAAAAATTTGTCCCAATACTTTTTTCTCTCCTTTATCATGCTTGTTTGCTGCAAATAAAAAGTTGTCATCATATACAAAGCCCATCTTTTTCAAGCGTGCCTCGTTGGGTTGCTTTCTTGCTTTTATATTGTATTCTATTTCCGGGTTGAGACTCCATCCAGTCAGTACCCTTGCAGCTTCAGTTACATCTGCCTGGGTATAACCGCCATCCACTCCCAATGTATGTAGCTCCATAATTTCTCTTGCATAATTTTCATTCAATCCCTGCATCCTTGGTTTTTTTATTTTGCCATTTGCATTTTTTTGCATGGATGTATCCATGGCATTCTGCATCATATCTTCCCTCATCTTTGCCAGTTTCTTTTGACCGGCAGTGGTATTTTCCTGGTTTACAGAGCTTTTATTATTATCGAGGTAAGTGAGCATGGCAGGTGATTTGGCAGTGGCCAGAAGAAGCGTTTCAAATTTGCCAAATACGTTTGGACGTATCACATCTCGTTCATAAGAAGTTACGAATTGCTGTACACCACCTTTGCTGATCGCTACATTAAAATGGTTGAACCAGAAATCGGTCATCACTTCATTCAGCTGGTTACTGGAGTATGCGGCTCTCATTATCTTTTGACCCATTAGTTCCCTGAGCAATTCGGCCTGCGGCTTTAGCTCATTTGCCTTCATATATTCTCTTACATCTTTTTTATAATCTTTTTTATCCCCTTTTCGCACAGAATCTTTATTTAATTCACCTTCCCTGATCGCCATTTTTAAAACTTGCCCACCTTTTGGATATGTTTGAACGATCTCGGAATTGGTCATTTTTAAAGATGGATAATTTGCCAGCATACTTTCTATTAATTTATCCGGCATATTAGCCGCCAGTTGCGATTCAAACCATGCTTCTGTTCCCATTTTAGCTACTTCATCTATCTGGCCCGGTGTGGTACCAAAACTGAATCTGCTAAGGATATGCGCTGCCGCTTCCTTATCACTCAGTCCTGCGCTCTTGTAGGGAAACTTATAAGAAGGGAAATGTGTTTGCGAATTACTATAATACGAGGAAAGAGTAGTAATGCCTGTTGATATTAATATGAGCAGGCAAAGGGATTGAATGGTTTTTTTCATGCTGAAATGATGTTGAGATTACTAAATGCGAATGATAGACCTATTCAAAAGGAAAATGTTTAAAATCTAAATTAAAAAGTAGGATTAGGTATTCAATAAATGCGCATGCCATACTACCGCATAACAGATTCGGCTAATACAGGTGTAAACAATATATAAGTTAAAAAAATATACAGATTAATTATTAGGTCGCAATGCCACAGTAATGCCGCAATAGCAAATAGCCTAAGATAGGTAGATTGGATCAGCCCGTATTAATTAAAGTGGTCCCACCAGGACTCGAACCTGGATCTAGAGTTTAGGAAACTCCTATTCTATCCCTTGAACTATGAGACCACTTTAATTGCGGGATATTTAACCCCGTCCAACTGGCATCAGCCGGGCGGGCATTGAACTACCGGGGCACTTTGCCGACGGGAAATAATTCTTTATTAATTTATCCTCATGCATCTATTTAAACGCACTGTCGCTAATGATAGATGGCTATTTTGATTTTGCAAATATCTTTAACCCTATTCAGTTCACCAATTCATAATAATAATATGATTTTTAGCTAAGGCATCAACTTTGTAATACACTTTTTGTTTTTTTTGCAACATGAAAATTTTTAAATCTTTTTTTATTGGCGGCTATGAATGCGCCGATCATATAAATAATCGGGGAAACCGTGTAGATATTTTAAGAGAAACTGAGCACGATGTGCGTACAGTGGAAGATTATGAATTACTAAAAACTGCGGGGATACAAACAGTAAGAGAGGGTATAAGGTGGAGTTTTGTAGAAAAAGAGCCTTACGTTTATGATTTTTCAGAAGTGATAAATCGAATTAAAGCAGCCCAGGAAACAGGCATTCAACAATGCTGGGATATTTGCCACTTTGGATACCCGGATGGACTGATGCCTTCACACCCCCACTTCGCTGACCGGCTAACAGCTTTATGTAAGGCTTTTGTAGAATTATACCGTTCCCTAACCGGCGATCCGCTTATCATAACCCCGGTAAATGAAATTAGTTTTCTTTCATGGCTGGGTGGTGATGTAAGAGGTACTGTGCCTTTTGCAAGAGACTCAGGATTTGATATAAAATATTTTTTATGCAAAGCTGCCATAAAAGCAATTGAGGGTATTAAACAAGTTGATCCTTCGGCAAAAATTTTACTTGTTGAACCCCTGATGAAGGTGCATCCCCAACGTGGTCAGCCGCTATCTGAAGATATAAAGAACCTAAATGAGATCCAGTACCAGGCAATGGATATAATTACTGGAAGAATGTGTCCGGAATTGGGTGGCCGGCCTGAGTATATGGATCTTGCCGGATTTAATTATTATTACGCCAATCAATGGGAGCATTGTGGCGAAACGATTGGCTGGAGAACAGAAAGGCAAAAAAGAGATTTTCCAGGCTTATTGAAATCTGCAGCTGACAGATATCAAAAACCGGTTGTAATTACAGAAACAGGTCACTTTAAAGAAGATAGATCTTTATGGATGGAACAGATAACTGAAGAATGTATGGAGGCCATGGACAATGGAGTGGATCTTAGAGGAATATGTATTTATCCTGTTTTAGATCGCCCCGACTGGGATCATTTCAATTACATTGACTGTGGCATCTGGGGATACGACAATAATAAAGACAGGTTTGTTGAAGAAGATTATTTAGAAACAGTTCGTAGTTGTATTGAAAACATAGAAAGCTATTTTCAGCAAAAGATTCAACAGCCTTATTATTCGCAAATGGCTGTACAAAGTTTTGTTTGAAATCAGGCAACCCCTCAGTGCCTATATTTGCAGGCTTTTAATATTTCAAAATGAAGTTTTATACATGGCTGATAAAGTATCGTTTATATGTAGGGATTGCCATTCTTGCATTAGCAGGAATCACTAATTATTATGCTGGATTTTGGCCTGCCTTTGCTTTATACCTGATAGGTGTTATATTGATTGCAGGTCATTTTTTCTTTGGTCCGCTGAGGCTGATACAACAACACCTTGAAAGTGGAAATGTAGAAGAAGCAGAAAAAGTGATCGCCTCTATCAAATATCCGAACCTCTTATACAAGCCTATCCGCTCTGTGTTTTTTACATTGAAAGGAAATATTGCCATGATGAAGCAAGACTACGATTCTGCTGAAATACACATGAAAAAGGGTCTTGATTTGGGGATGCCCATGAAGGAGGCTGAAGGCGCCAGTATGCTGCAGATGGGTATGCTTGCCATGCAAAAAAATGAAATCAAAAAAGCGGAAGGCTATATCCGAGGTGCTTTGCAAAAGGGGCTGCCCGATAAAGAAAACAAAGCTGCCGCTTACCTGCAGATGTGCAGCCTTATGATGAACAAAAGAGAATTTCGTGCTGCAAAAGAATTTTTTAGAAAAGCAAAAGCATTGAAACCAACTACCCCACAGATCACAGATCAGATCAAGCAAATAGAAAAGTACATCTCCCGAATGCCGGGGTAAAAGTTTGTAGTTTGTGGTTAATTTGACAGCACTCAGCTAATTCATTCTTTTTTTCGACCTCAAGGTTTTACATGTCTTACACATTGCTTTTTTTGTCATCCTGAACCGAAGGTGAAGGATCTCAAAGACTAACAGTAAAAGCTTGTTTAATTATCCTGTATTAGCTCCCCTTCTCTCAAGCTCACAAGATTTTACATTACTCACATAGCTTTTTGTGAGCTTCTGTGTGGAGGCTGCACACCCATTAATGATGCGCTATCTGGATGATTTCTGCCGATCATGTCACCATTCAATACAGCAACGATAGAAGATTGAGGAACAGTTGGATGTGTTGCATACCATTTAGAGCCGAGCAATCCTCTTTCTTCCGCACCATGCCAAACAAATAAGGCTGAACGGCGACCGGGTTGTTTTTTAAATGCACGGGCAATAGCCAGTATAGCAACACTTACAGTAGCATTGTCATCAGCGCCATTATATATTGAATCCATTCCGTATGCCAACCGCACTCCATCATGATCGTTGTGTGAGCTGAATAAAACATATTCTTTTTTCAAAATCGGATCAGTGCCATCAATTTTTGCAACCACATTTACAGAGGGATATTCAAAACTTTCTATCTGAATGTTTGCTGTCAGTAAGGCACCTTCTTTTTGAATCCATTCTATATTTTTTTGGTGTAACCAAAAGACCGGAATCCTTGCCACAGCCACTGCATTAGGTCCACCTTCAATGTCATACAATCCACGGGTCATTGCGGGCATTACCTGGTTCCAGCTTTGTTCAGCAAATTCATCTGTAGTAAAAATAATAGCTGAAGCACCCCGGCCGGTCAGTTCATTTCTGAATTTATTCAAAACATAACCTGGATATCGCCGCTCCCATAAGGAAACATTTCTGTTAAACCCTTCAGGTGAAGATTGGATGGCAACAGCTCTGCCCTTTATATCTGTTTTATCAAGGTCTTCTTTTGTTCCTTTTCCTACAAAGATTACTGGTACCGATATATTCGCAGGTGAAGTTTGTGCTACTAAGACATCTTTCCATAATTGCAATGATTGGTTATCAATTTTTATCGAGCTGTTCGAGGCGATCCGGTTTCGCTTCATTGAAAAAAACTGAAAATAGGTTCCATCATCACCGGCAGGCTTTAGACCCTCTATCCGCAGTTGGTCTGCCCACCACATAGCCACTTTCAATTCATCAAGTGTGCCTGCTTCCCTGCCTTTGAAGCGATCACTTGCCAATGCATAAAGATCTTTTTTCAGATCTGCTTCTTTTATAGAAGCCAGCGCTGGCGGTGGAGTTTTATATGATTGAGAAAAAGTAGTCGCCTGAACAAGCATTACTAATATAATAGATAAATTAAATTTATTTTTCATCTTTAGAGTTTTACACTTCAATATTTTTCATTCCAATGTTGCAAAATTTAAAATCTATTTTATAATAAAGTGCTATGAACCTTATGGGTCAAATTGATAATATTATTCGATATTGTTATGAAAAGTAATTTTTCAGATTGATACAGAAAATTAGGTTACTCTTCCAGCATAGCGGATAGTCTTCTGCAGCTTCTAATGCCTTTCAATTCACTATTACTAATATGAACCGTCATTGTTTTGCCACGACGTTTTGATACAATTTCAATTATTTATTGTTCATATAAGCAATCAGGTTTTTCTTCCCTTCCCTTCTTACTTTATTTTTTACAATTGGTGTCCATCCCAGAAGTACACCTGTTGCTCCTAATGCCTGGCTTGCCCATTTGTGAAAATCAAAATGATCATTGTGGTTTAAAATTTTCCCCCTATCAATAACAAAATCAGCCTTGATATGATTCACCACTTTCCGGTTGGTTTTAGAAAAAGTGTATCTGGCTGTCCATTTTGCACTTCCACTATTTTCGTCAGCTTTTACATTCGAAAATTCTATTTGCAGGTCTTGGCCTTTTATGCAAAACATTTCCCACATAGCCCTCACTTCAGCAGCATTCAGACTCTGAAACACTTCGTCATTAAAAATGGCCTCTTCAGCATAACAATTTTGCATGGCCTTATAATCTTTGTTTTGAAAAGCCTTGTAAAAACTGGTAATTAATTGTTGATTGGGTGTCATCTGAAATGGTTTTCAAAAATCTACACAAACTAATCAATGAAGGGCTGATCACAAAGACGATACATATTTATTTGCAGTTCTTATTTGCAATATGTTTTTATAAAAGCCTTATTTGAAAATATTGGTCCGCAAGAATGATCACAGAACTAAAAAAGATAACAAGGCCTAAGGTGATGAGGTTAAACTTCCTGTCGAAACCATATTGTTTTGAGATAGAATAAAGTAATAAAAAGAGTAGGGCAGACATTAGAATGGGTAAAGTGAATTTGCCTAACCCCAACCATTTGCTGATTCTCGCTTCATCATTCGGGTTAATAATGCTTATGATCGTTGCAAAAAAACGCATATAGAAACAAGTAAATAAGAAAGGGTAAAGCAGTTTACTGGGCCTGTATTTCATTAAAATAAAAATAAAAATAGCCTGGATCAAAGTAAATACCGGTCCTGCCGCACTAACCATTTGGTAATCTTGTTGGCTTTTGAAGCTGCCATTCACAAGGAAACATTTATTGAAAGACATGCCCATATTGTAACCTAAACTTTCGCCCATGAGCCAGTGTGCAAGCTCATGTGAAATCCATGAAAGCAGAACAGCTAAAGCTGTTATCAACACATAATTAAAATCTATTTTATTGTTACGGTTTATTTTCATCCAAAGAAAAAGAGTTCTGAAAAAAAAGAATTTGTTATCTTTTTACGTTCAACTCTGCAAGATTAAAGTATATACGCCGGGAATGTTTTTGATAAATTCATCCTTTTGCATTTTCTCCTTACCTTCGCCGTCCTTTTCCCACATATGGCGAGATGGTGACCTTTAGACTGGTAAAAACCTGTTTCTCCAAGGTGATTTTGTAACGGAAAAAAATAATTTAGATGAAACGGACATTTCAACCCCACAATAAACGCCGTAAAACTGTTCATGGTTTTCGTAAACGCATGCAATCTGCTAATGGCAGAAAAGTATTGGCCAGCCGCAGGGCCAAGGGCAGGCATAAGCTAAGCGTATCGGACGAGAGCAAATTAAAATAATTTTTAAAGCAAATTTTTTCAATAGCCCTGCTCAACTTAGAACGGGGCTTTTTGTATTTTACACCCATGGCTAAGCTTTATGGATTGGGTAAGGCCGAGCGTTTGAAAAGCCGGAAAGAGATTGAAGCACTCTTTTCTTCCGGTAAGCACCACTCTTTTTTTCCGCTAAAGATTTCTTATCACTTTGTTCCATGTAATAAAGAGGCGCTCATAAAAATAGGTGTTACTGCCAGCCGTAAAAATTTTAAAAGGGCAGTAGATCGCAACAGGATCAAACGTTTGATAAGAGAATCTTATAGGCTACGAAAATTGCCGTTGTGGGATGAAATGAAAAAGATCAATGGCTTCTGTTTGAAAATTTTCTTTCTTTACGTTGGTAAAGAACTTCCTTCACAGACATTGGTGGATGAAAAAACAGCTCTGATTATTATCTTCCTGCAAAATGAAATAAAACAACGATCCTGAAAGATTTTTTATACATATTAGGATACCCTTTTATATTAATTATAAAGTTTTACAGGAAATTCATTTCCCCACTTTTACCTCCTTCATGCCGTTATACCCCTACCTGCTCACAATATGGACTGGATGCTTTTCAGAAGTATGGAATATTCAAAGGGTTATGGCTTACTGCTAAAAGAGTAAGCCGATGTCACCCATGGGGCGGAAGCGGCTATGACCCTTTACCATGAAGCCCATCCAAGCCTTCCCGAAGGGAAGGATTTAGGATGGGTTTTGAAATTTAAAACCTCTTGCCCACACGAATACAGTAATTGGTTAAAACATCACCATTCGTATCATTTTGGAATCCTGCTTTTGTGCTTATGAGCATATTATTTTTAAATGTATAAGCGTAACCCAACTCTACCAGGTAGCCGGCATTGATTGTATTTTGTTTATCATTATTTCGGAAGGTAAAAAAGGGTTCGGGGAAATTATTCGTGGGTGGGAAGTATATGCCATAACCAGAATAAGAATCCGATTGGTACCGTACCAAACCGCCTCCGCTTATTTTTACTTCATGATGTAATGAGTGTACAGGGGCAAAGCTTATAAGCGAATAAAATTGAATACCGGCTGTAGTAGTTCTGTAAGATGCATCAATTGTTTCTGCATTTGGATAATTCAATAATAAAAGCGTTTCATCGGAGTGAATAGCAGATGCAAAGCCCGCTGACCATTCCAGTTTTTTTTTGAAATACTTTCCATATTCTGCAGAAAGCTGTACACCACGCTGATCGCCTGACCCATGGAAAGACCTTCCGCCACTAATAGAAATATTCCTTGATGGTGATACTGATTTGTCCTGACTTTTAGCGTGGAGAGATATCAATAAAAAGGATAGGAAAGTAAAAATTGATCTCATAAAAATAAATTTTACTAAAAATAAAAACCGCCCTGATAGGAGCGGTTTTACCAAAAGCTTTATAACGTTTATTTAGATAAGTTTTGGAAACGTTCGCTCACCTTTTTCCAATTCACTACGTTCCAGAAAGCAGCTAAATATTCTGGTCTCCGATTTTGATATTTTAAGTAATACGCATGCTCCCACACATCGCACCCCAATACTGGTGTGCCTTTTACCTCGGCCACTTCCATCAATGGATTGTCCTGGTTGGGAGTGGAGCTTACTTCTAACTTGCCGTCTTTTACAATCAACCAGGCCCAACCGCTTCCAAAACGGGTAGCGCCTGCAGCATTGAATTTTTCTTTAAATGCATCGAATGTACCAAAGGCGCTGTTGATGGCTTCAGCTATTTTCCCCTCAGGATTTCCTCCTGCATTTGCAGCAAGACTTTCCCAAAAAAAGCTATGATTCCAGTGGCCACCACCATTATTCCGTACGGCAGGTGAGATGGAGCCTGCGTTTTTTACAAGTTCTTCCAGGCTTTTATTTTCATGTTCTGTACCTGCAATGGCTTTATTCAAATTGTCAACATAAGCCTGGTGGTGTTTACCATGATGTATCTGCATGGTCTGCGTATCAATATGAGGTTCCAATGCATTGTGTGCATAAGGTAATTGAGGAAGTGTAAATGCCATAGTATTTTTTTAAATTGTTAAGTAACTGATTTTTCTATTCTGAAATGCGATACAAATTTATTGCATGAATCACGATTATAATACTTTCGGATCAATCATTCCGCATTACGTAAAAAAATTGTAACGGACATATAAATCTGATTATTAATTAGCGGCGCAAGAGTGCCCTCAGGAAGGTTTTCATAGAGTTCCATCATTGTTTTAAGCGGAGGGGAGTACACGTCAAATCTCATTTCAACAATTTTTACCTGAAGTTACAAAATCAAAAAATTATGGGCTTTATGCCTGGTTACTTAATTCAACACACTGCTTTCTTTTACGACTTCTATTTTTTCCTGTGCTTTTATTTTGCCCCAGCCACCCAACACATTGCGGAGGTTGTGGATACCCTGGCGCTTCAATAATGATGCAGCAATCACACTTCTATAACCACCGGCACAATGAACATATAAATTTTGTTCATCTTCGAGATTGGCCATATTAAGGGGATCTGTCATATCACTCAAAGGAATATTCAAGGCATCTTTTATATGACCATCTCCATACTCTGCAGGCTTGCGTACATCGAGCACCACAAGGTTAGGGTCAAAAGGTATATCCATCGCCAATTCATCTGCTTCCACATCAATAATAATATCAACAGGCTCTCCGGCTTCCTTCCATGCATCAAAGCCTCCGGCTACATAACCTTTTACATTTTGAAAACCTACTCTGGCTAATCTGATTATGGTTTCTTTTTCTTTACCAGGCTCCGTCAGCAATATCATTTCTTCTTTAAATGGAAGGAGTGTACCTGCCCATTCTGCAAAGCGTCCTTCCAGTCCTATAAAGATTGACCCGGGGATATAGCCCTGCGTAAAAAGTACTGCAGGACGTGTGTCCAGTAAGATCACATCGCGGGAGAGAGCGTCTTTCACCTGTTCTACCGACAAAGCTTGCAAGCCTTTAGTCAATAAACGTTCGAGGCTTTCGTAACCTTCTTTATTGATAAGTGCATTGATTGGAAAATAACTTGGTGGGGCAATCAACCCTTCGGTTACAGACTTTACAAACTCTTCTTTTGTAGTGGCCTGCAGTGCATAATTTGTTCTCTTTTCTTCTCCAATAGTACTGAATGTATTTGGGCCCAGATTTTTTCCGCATGCACTCCCAGGGCCATGTGCTGGATAAACAATTACATCATCTGCAAGGGGCACGATCTTACTGTGTAAACTTTCATACATCATACCTGCGAGGTCTTCCATCGTTATTTCAGCGCCTTTTTGTGACAGGTCGGGCCGGCCCACATCACCAACGAATAATGTATCTCCTGTAAATACACAATAGTCTTTTTCGTTTTCGTCTTTTAATAAATAACTCGTGGACTCCAAAGTATGTCCGGGTGTATGTAATACGGTAATATTAATGTCGCCTATATTAAAAACTTCTCCATCAACGGCTACATGTACTTTAAATGAAGTATTGGTCTCCGGGCCGTACACAATGGTGGCACCTGTAGCCTTGGCCAGGTCTAAATGTCCACTGACAAAATCCGCGTGAAAATGCGTTTCAAAAATATATTTAATGGAACTTTTTCGTTCAGCTGCCATTTCCAGGTAAGCATCAATATCCCTGAGTGGATCTACTATGGCTGCAATCCCTTTGCTTTCTATATAATAAGCAGCTTCACTTATGCAGCCTGTATATAATTGTTTTACAAACATAAAAGCCTTTTTACAAAAATACTTCTTTCCAAAGGCTTATGAAAGTGGTGGTAAAGAGGAGAGATTAATTTAACAACTGCTGGGCAAACTTATGAGCTTCTTCGAGGCGGGCTGTATTTACAGAATAATAAATGAATTTTCCATCGCGTATTGTTTTTACAAAACCGGCTTTACGCAATATGGCTAAATGCTGTGATGCAACCGACTGTTCAAGACGCAATTTCATATAGATTTCGGTTACTGTAATCTTATTTTTTTGATGAATAAGTTTTAGAATTTGTTGCCGTAATTTATGATTGAGTGCACGCAGAATGAGTGCCGCTTTTTTTAATTGTAATACATCAATTTTTAAGTCACTGTCCATTTTTAGATTCGATTCGAAAGATGAGGGCATAAGATGATTTAATAATTCAACAAGGCAAAGATATAAACCAATATGTTACCTGAAAACATATTGAAAGAAAATCAACTATTTTATTTGAACGGCAGAGGCAGGGGAATAAAACTCTTTACCATAGAAGGGTTCACCATAAGCCAGGTCATTAAAATTTTTTTCCATAAAAAGTTTATTAGCCAGCGCTACCAGGTTTTTTGCAGTTGCCTCAACATTCATAAACATTGCATTCGGATGAAGCTGGAGCGAGCTAAATTTTTCACTTCCATTTCCAAAAAAAAGAATTTGATGATCTTTTAAGTATGTGGCAAAGCTGTCAGCCGTAAGAATAAGATTATGTGGGGAAATGATCACATTTAAATCTTTATCATATAGTGCAGTGAACACCTCCATACGCCGTGCATCTATCATGGGGCATAAAAGAGCAGAGTGATTCAGTGGCGCTGCTGCTGCCATCATTTTCAATGTACTAATGCTTATTATAGGGATATTCAATGCATAGCACAAGCCTTTAGCTGCTGCCATACCCACCCGTAATCCTGTATAGGAACCCGGACCAGCACTTATTGAAATAGCTTCTAATTGTTGAAACGTAATTCCCGCTTTTTTCATTAGCTCATCAATAGCAACATGTATCCAGCCGGCTCCTTCTTTTGTGTGTTCATTTTGGCTAAAAACAATTATATGCTCATGCACTGATATGCAGAGAGAAGCGCCTTGTACTGCGGTATCTATATGTAACAGTACACCCATGCACGCCAATTGAAATGAGTACTAATGATAATGAAAATAAATTAATGTGTATTATTACAATCTCTTTTTACAAATGGGTCTGGTATGTATTGTAAGCCTTTTTTATCTTTAAATACAATCTTGCCATTTTGTTCTTGCACATTACCATAAGCTTCCATTAAATTATCTTTTGTAAATTTAAAAATCACTTCCCTCACCGATGTCATACCCTCGGATTTAAAAGTATAGCCAGCATAAATTACACTATCCTTTAGGATCCCTTTTATAGTACCGGTATTATGGTCTTTTTCGTAAGGTAAATATTGAAGTTCCCCGGTAACGATGGTGTCTGCAATTAATAATTTCAAGGTCGCAGTATCTTTTTTTATAATACGTTGAAAACACTGAGCATTTATTTCCAGATTGCTTCTTGCTATTGTATCTTTTAGATTGTTGTGAATTGTTTCTCCGCTGTCTTTTGTAGTTGTCTTATTACCTGACTGGTCACTATTACAACCAAAGAATAAAATGATCAGGAAACTAAATACCTTCATATAATTGATTTTTGCAAACATCTTATTATTATCTCAGAATTAAGTAAAACATAATTGTTTGAGTATATTTTTTTTTTGAAAGAATGCCTGCAAAACAAACTTTTCTTTCCAGGTATTTGTTGTGAAAGAAAAAGTGATAATAATGCCTAATATAAAAAGAAGAAAATCATCAGCAAAAGGAAAGTCACCATGCTGGAAGGGATATAAAAAAGCTGGAATGAAAAAGAAAGGCAATAAAATGGTTCCTAATTGCATTCCGGAAAAAGATTCATAAAAAAAGCAAATTTGGGACGACACTATATTTTCTGGAAATTGTGGCAGAGAGTTTGGGATATTTATACATCAATCAAAATTCATGATGAGTAAAATTATTAGCTTTTGCATTCTGATCTGCTGCTTCACTGCTTGCAACAACCAGGGAGACCGTACTGTAACTACAAAGGATAATACGGTAGAACCACCTTCCTCTAATCCAAATTCCAGCCAGAACCCAACAGATACGAGCACACACAATGTGCAGGATAGTTCAACTACAGTTGGCTACGATACATCAAGACAAAAACGTTAGTGTTTTTGCTTTTAAACTGAGCTTCATTCAAATATATTTTTTATATAAAGTATAAAGGATTTTTTTATTGGCCTCCGGCAGCGTCATTGTTTTATCCTGTTGCACATACTTTCTATTGAATGCACCAATGGCGGCGCTGGAATCTTTTATATCATACCCAATGATCCTCAGGGCCTGTAAAGGCTCAAAAGTCTGCGGCACAGTAATGTTGGTAGTATCAGGCCACCACAAGCCGAAGCCTCTTTCGGATAACTGTTTCCATGGAAAATTTACATTAGGATCAACTTTTCGCGTTGGTGCTATGTCACTATGGCCAATAAAGTTGGCTGAAGGAATAGCGTATTTTCTTTTTAAAGTATCAAGCAATATGAGCAGGCTATTGATCTGCTGTGGGCTAAAAACTTCCAAACCATCATTGTCAAGTTCGATACCGATTGAACCCGAATTCACGTCGTTCATATTCCCCCATTTGCCTATGCCGCCATGCCAGGCTCTTAGATAATCGTTGAGCATGTGGTGTACCGTACCATCATCACAAATCACATAGTGAGCGCTCACAGATGTGGAAGCAGTGGTAAAGGTCTTTAGGGTTTGTTCGCAACTATTTTGTGCGGTATGGTGTATGACTACAATATTTGGTTTACGCAAATTGAAATTAGTAGTACCCACCCAGTGAGCTGCAGTTGCCATGGTTTGTTCCGAAGGCTTTTGGACAAGTTCTTTACTCAGTTTCTTTGCATTTTTCTTATAAGTTTTATTCGCTGCCCCGTATGGTCCGCGATTACAGAAAGACAAAGAAGTTGAAATCAAAAAGATTAAGAGGAAGTATAGAAACCTTATCATAGTATATTTCAATTGGTAAAATGGAGATATGATCAAAGGTAATGTGTAGTTGTATGGTTTGGTTTTTGGTACTGAGTATATAAAAAAATGGCCACAGATATAAAGGGCAAAAAAGTAGCTATACTTACAGACAATGGTTTCGAAGAAGTAGAGCTTACGAGCCCAAGGAAAATTTTAGAAGATGCAGGAGTAATCGTGCATATTGTATCGCCTCAAAAAGAGACCGTTACTGCATGGGATCACGATCATTGGAGCATAGAGTTGCCTGTTGATATTTATTTACCGGATGCTAATCCGGAAGATTATGATATGCTCATTATCCCCGGTGGTGTGATCAACCCTGATAAAATGCGGATAAATGAAGCCTGTGTCTTATTTGCACAACATTTTATAGAGCAGGGCAAACCGCTTGCAGCTATCTGCCATGCACCACAGTTGTTGATAGAAACCGGTATGATATCAAACCGAAAAATGACTTCTTATTTTTCTATAAAAACTGATTTGGAAAATGCAGGTGCGCTTTGGGAAGACAATGAAGTGGTAGTGGACAATGGATTAGTCACGAGCAGGAGCCCCAGAGACCTTGATGCTTTTAATAAAAAAATTCTCGAAGAACTCGCGGAAGGGAAACATGCTACCACAGGGCAGTTCACGCAACCGGCACACAATACAGGAGATCGCGATTAATATTACTAAACCGTATTAATAAATGCCTGAAGGCCCTTCCATTGTTATCTTAAAAGAAGAGGTAGAGCAGTTTACTAATAAAAAAATTATTTCTGTTGCAGGCAATTCAAAACAAGATATTCAACGCCTTGCAGGAAAGAAAATAATTGGTTTCAAATCCTGGGGTAAACATTTTCTGATATGTTTTAAAGGCTTTTCTGTGCGCATACATTTTCTATTGTTTGGCAAGTATGCTGTTAATTATAGAAAAGTGAACCCTCCAAGATTAGCATTGTTATTCAAAAAAGGAGAAATAAATTTTTATAGTTGCTCTGTACAATTTATGGAACAAGACCTGGATGAAGTGTACGATTGGTCAGCAGATGTGTTGAATGTCTCCTGGAATGCAAAAGCAGCAAAAAAGAAATTATTAGAAAAACCGGATGTATGGGTGACGGATGCATTGTTAGATCAAAATATTTTCGCCGGTGTAGGAAATATTATAAAAAATGAAGTGTTGTTCCGGACAGGGATACACCCCGAAAATAAAGTTGGTGACCTGCCGATAAAAAAATTGAATGAATTGATCAAACAAGCCAGGGTGTACAGTTTTGATTTTTTGGAATGGAAAAAAGCTTTTGTTTTGCGAAAACACTGGAAGGCGCATACAAAAAAAATCTGCCCGAAGTGCGGTAATGCTATTGTAAAAAACTATTTAGGTAAAACAAACAGGCGCACATTCTTCTGCATTTCATGCCAGGTGCTTTATTCTTGAATGTAAAAGGGGTAAGGCGTAACCTTTCAATGACTTTACATAGGAATCGCTGTTAGCGATAGGCGTATTATCGGGGGCTATTTTGTTGTCTTGCTCCCCATTTGTTCGCCTAATTTTTCGTATTCGATGTCGTTTGGTTCCCACAATTCTATTTTGTTTCCTTCAACATCTACAATGTGAACAAATTTTCCGTAATCAACTGTTTCTATTTTGTCTGTAATTGTTACGCCTTCTTTTTTTAGTTGTTCTACAAGTTCTTCTATATTTTCTACCCGGTAATTTATCATAAAGTCCTTTGCAGAAGGTTCAAAGTATTTTGTTGTCTCGGCAAAAGGACTCCAAGTGGTAAATCCTTTCTTTGTGCTGTCTTCACCCTGACACCACTCAAAAACTGCCCCGTATTGGTTTGTGTTTAAACCAAGATGTTTTTGATACCACTCTCTCATTTTGTTAGGGTCTTTGCATTTGAAAAAAATGCCACCTATGCCTGTTGCCTTTTTCATATTTGTCGTTTTTTGGTTTTGTGTTGTCAGTATTGTCTTAAATGCGAAACCGAAACAGAATGATGTCGCTATTGCTAAAACTATTAATGCCGTTTTCTTCATTTTGTCTGAATTTGTGTTGTCCCTGGTCGTGCCATTGTCAGAATATTAGGTTGAAGTTGAGAACTAATGTTGAACTTGTACGTCGAGCCCGAACGACTTCTGATGCTTGCATATATCTGATTTTACCTACTCTAGTCTGCGTTTGAAATACTTCTGTTAGCGGTTGTATAACTTTAGTGAGCTTTGATTATATCTCCTGAATTAATAGTTCCATTTACCACCTTTCGTTTTTCAGAGCCCACAAAAGAAAAATTACTGAAATATGAAGGAAGCCCTTCCGCTCCATGTTGTAATGAATTTTGGACTTCAAAATGTAAATGAGGAATAAAAGAGCTTCCGGAAACGCCTATTGCTCCTATTCTTTGCCCCTGTTTTATTTTATCTCCTATTTTAAGGTGCAAAGAAGAGTTTTGTTGTAAATGCCCATAAAGACTATAGATTCCTTCCTGGTGTTTAATAACCACATAGTTGCCAAATAAAGCAAGGGGTTTTTGCTTTAGGTCCTCAATGTTAAATTCTTTGTTATCCAATTGCGAAGAAACTAAAGCTACTACATTACCTGCTGCTACGGCTCTTACCTCTGCTCCCCATCCAAACCAGTCTTTATCATTTTTTCCATCATTCCTGAATTTGTTTCCATTGCTATCAATCAATATTAAGTCGTAAGCATAGCGCATCATATTGCTGGTGAATCCCAGCTCCTTAATAGGTTTAAATTCTGTATCAAACCTTCGGTGATGGGAATAGAGATCATGCCCATCATATACCAAAGTGGTATTGAGTAGCGGCAGTATAAAAGGCACTGTTTGTTTGTAATTGTAAAGTATAACTGTGTGCTTTATTGCAAATTCATTACCCTTTGTATTTTTAAAAGTGAATGAATAATGCAACTGATCTGTATTAGCATATTTCAGCTCTGGGAAAGGATTAAAAACGGTAATTTGAGTTGCTCCATTCCATTGACGGTTTGGAATCATTAATATACTCGGCGCAGTTCCATTATTGTCCAGGTATTTCTCTTGTAATAATTTGTTTTGTTTATTTACAAATGCAACCACTATTTTTTCAAGTTTAAGCGTGTCAGTACTTAGGTTCTCTATTATAATATCAAAGTTTGCAATTGCCTGCTGACCCATTAGTTCTTTTAGCGGTTTTTCCGGTTTATGGTGAACAATAATTTTGTCTTGCGCAATTAGATTATTGATAAAACAAGAAAAAATAAGATATAATATAATTTTCAGCATCTGCATCTAATAGTAGTTTAAATTTCCATTCATAAAATGTTCCGATATTACTTCTAACGGCTCAGGCATTGCCGATGTGACGGCGAATGGATTTAAAAGCAATAGTATGATGACAATAAATATAGTTCATTTGCATTGCTTTTATAATACCGAAAGCAGGAACAGCGGTAAATGTGGGGGTATAGTTGATATAAGTATTTTTACAGTTAAATCCCCTGGAAAGCATCCGCTTAAAACCTCCGTTTTCTTTGAATCGGTCATAAAATGATTGAGATAATCCCAACGCATTTGATCCACAACAATTCCTACAACCAGCTTCGGCCGTTGAATAGCCTTAATCACATTGAAATCAACTCCGGTGCGGGAGCTTATTTTCAGTATGCTTAACATCCAGGACAGGAGATGTATCCGTAATTAATTATTATCAATAAGTTTAGGAGCATGCGGATGGAAAAAGTGCTGGAAGACTAAACCTATTGAATATCCCCCGCTCTCATGGTGTAAAAAATCAATCTATATTTTATTACCGTATATAATTTTGAGGCTTGGTACAAACCTTGCAGCACCACATTTAATCAGCAATTAAAAATTGCAACAAACTTTCTTCTTAAATTATTTTTACATATGAGCACGCTTGATCAAAACCCTATTGATAGTAACAGAACTTCAGGTGAAAATCTATCCTATTGGATAGCATCATCCAAACCGATAATTTTTGAAAAAGTAGATAAGAGTTTTC
>Ga0183260_10000103_pt1 | contig 60699 bp, 49 predicted proteins | sample AntDrymUQ4972206_2_FD_129768 | JGI IMG/M metagenome (GOLD analysis project Ga0183260, IMG submission 129768) | Polar desert sand microbial communities from Dry Valleys, Antarctica - metaG UQ497 (22.06) (version 2) (version 2) | ecosystem: Environmental > Terrestrial > Soil > Desert | place...
GCAGGCTTCGGCTTTGGCGCCGAGGGTGCAACGCCCGGACGCTTCTACCACTTCGACAACGTGAAGCAGAGCACCCCGACCGACCCGGCCCTCAACACGTTCACGCCGGACGCAGCCTAGCCACACGCACCAAGGAGCTCAGAGAGACCACCGGGGTGGCCCCCGGTGGTCTCTTTGCGTTCGACCACCTTCGGCACTAACCGAACAGGCCGCCCAGCAGCCGCCCACTAAGGTCGGCGATGCGCTCCGAAGTGGACTCGTAGACCTTCGCCGGCGCACCGTATGGATCGGCCAAGTTCTCGCCGGCGCCCAGATGCGGCTCGCCCCTGGAGCCGTGGGCGCGGTCGACGACCCGCCGTGCGCCCTCGACTCTGCTCTCCGGGTCAGCGCGGCCCGGTTCTCCGAAGGGCTCAGTGCTTTCCTCGAGCAGCCGGACCAGCTCGATGAATGTGAACACTCGTTCGTAGGAAACGCCCCCGTCGACGACGGCCGCAGCGACATGGGCGCGCTCGAACCCGATCACGAGATCGGCCGACGCCATGTCGACCCTCACCAGAGCACGGGCACGGTGGCCCGAGAGGTCGATGCCGGCCCGCCGCATCACGGCGAGGGCGTGCGTCGGACTCCCAACCGGCCCGAGGTCGAGGGTCCCCGCCGAGCCCGCCACCAGGGGAAGATCGCGCTCTGCGGCCGAATGCCGGGTCCACGCCTCGGCCATCGGGCTGCGGCAGCGGTTGCCCGTGCATAGATAGACGATCGAGAAGGCTGTGGGGGGGAGGGCGGCAGGGCCGGAACCGGCCCCCCGCTCGACACGCCCGAGACTCAAGGGCTCAGGACCACCGGGGGCGAGCCCAATCGATAGTCCGTTTCAGCCCGTCCCTCAGATCCACCGTCGGCTCCCAGCCGAGGGCACCGCGGGCCAGTGTGATGTCGGGTTTGCGGACCTCGGGATCGTCGGTCGGCCGCTCCAGAAACTCGACCTCGGTGCCGCTCCCGGCGAGGTCGGCCACCAGCTTGGCGAGCTCGAGAATCGACGATTCCTCAGGGTTCCCGAGGTTCATGGGGCCAGTGCCCCCGGCCGACAGGAACCGCCAGAACCCCTCGATGAGATCGTCCACGAAACACAGTGACCGCGTTTGACTTCCGTCGCCGTGCACGGTCACAGGATGCCCGTGGAGAGCCTGGTCGATGAAGTTCGGGACCGCCCGGCCGTCGGCTCTGCGCATCCGGGGGCCATAGGTGTTGAAGATCCGCACGACTTTGATCGGGATCCCGTGGACTCTGTGGTAGGCGAAGGTGACCGCCTCGGCATAGCGTTTGGCCTCGTCGTAAACGCTGCGGGGGCCGATGGGGTTGACGTTGCCCCAATAGCTCTCGGGCTGCGGATGCACCAGCGGGTCCCCGTACACCTCCGACGTCGAGGTGAGGAAAAAGGACGCCCCTTTCGACAGAGCGAGATCGAGCGCCGAGTAGGTTCCCTGCGCCCCGACCTTGAGGGTCTCGATCGGAAGCCTCAGGTAATCCGGCGGTGACGCCGGAGAGGCGAGATGGAAGACCCAGTCGACCCCACCTGCGACCTCCAGAGGGCCGGTGACGTCCACGGATCTGAAGGTGAAGCGTCCCTCCTCCGAGATCTCTTCCAGATTGGTGGCGTTGCCCGTCACCAGCGAATCGAGGCAGACGACCTCCCAACCCTCACCCAGAAGTCTCCGGCAGAGGTGGGACCCGAGGAAGCCCGCTCCCCCCGTGACGACAGCCCTAGGCATCCGACGATCCCGCCTTCGGCCGCTGCATGGCTACGGCGAGCGGCATGAAGAGCGGCGGGAAGCTCGAGGGAATGAAGGAGATGGACATAGGCCCACTCTATCGGCACCTCACCGGGCTTTACTTGAACAAGACTAATCGAACCGTCGGCGGATCGAACTCGGGAAACAGGCGAAGATGTGAAGACGAAAGAGCACTCACCCAGCTCGAGGAGAAACCGTCAGTGCGTCATCGCTCAGTAAGGGCCGGCTCGAACGCTTCGGTCATCTGCGCCTCGAGCCATCCAACCGGGGGCCTGGAGACGCGTCATTCTCTGACCCTCCCGGAACCCGCAGCTTGAGGGCCCACGCAACCGAAGGGGGCCCGTGGGTGTTGGTTACCGACGACAACTACGGAAAGGCATCCGGGTCCGTCGCGGCGGTACGCTGCCTCGCCGCTGCCGGCTATCAGCCGGCGGTGGCGTTCTCGACCCCGCTTTCGCTTGCCGCCTCGTCCCGTTACTGCCGGCGGCAGATCCGGGTGCCGAGCCACCGGGCGGAGGGGTACGGCGACGCAATCGCAGCCGAGATGGAGACCCACCCCTACTTGACCGTCCTGCCGACGACCGACGTCGCCCTGCGCGCACTGGGCAGGCCGGAGGTCCGGTTTCTAGACAAGTCCCGGCTGGCTCGGCTCGCCCACGAGGCCGGCGTCGATATGCCACCTACCACCGTGTTCGCAAGCACCGACGGACTACTGGAAGAGGCCGACCGGCTCGACTACCCCGTGATGATCAAGCCGACGGTCAAGCACGCCGCCCGGGTCGCCCATAGGCCGGGAGATCTCGGATGGTGGTCGGGAAAGCCCGGGGAGGTCCTGGTGCAGCCCTTCCTTCAACGTGAGCAGGAGTTCGGTGTGGCGGGTCTGGTGTGGGAGGGGGAGATGATCGCATCGGTGCGCCAGCGCCACATACGGACGTGGCCTCCCGAGGCGGGGTCGGCGTCCGCCGCCCAGACGGTCGCGGTCGATGACGCGGTCGAAGCGCGCCTCCTCCGGCTGCTGGACGGCTACAACGGAATATTCGAGGCCGACTACATGGGCCGCTACCTGATCGACGTCAATCCGCGCGTGTATGCCTCGTTGCGACTTGCGGCAGGAGCCGGGGTCAATCTGGTGGGTCTGTACTGCGATCTGCTGCGGGGCGAGGCCGTCGACCGGGTCCGGGGCCGGGCGGGGGTCTATTACCGGTGGCTGGACGCCGACCTCCGCAGCGTGATCAATGCCTGGAGGGGCCACAGGATGGGTATTCGGGAAGCCCTGGGAGAGCTCAGACTAAGGCGGGGCACCGTCTACGCACTCGAGTCGCTAGACGATTGGCGGCCGACCCTGGCGCGCGCTCGATACGGCCTGACCACCGGACGCTGGCGCAGGGCGTACGCCCAGGACTGACCTGCCGGGGGGTTGGAAGATCCAAGCAGCCTCGCTGCACGTAATACAGATGTGGGCGGGGGTTGCAATCCCCTAATGGTGGGATACTTAAAGATGGGCGAGGACGCAGGGCACCTGGGAGGGTCGAGTGGCAGCGCTGAGAAAGCAGGAGCAGGTCGAGCTACCCGAGCCCGTCCTGGGCTCGGACGAAGACAGAGACCTCACCCTCTCGTTCCAGCGTGGTGAACACGATGCCTACGGGTCCATATACAGCCGCTATCAGCGATCCGTCTACAACGTCTGCTACCGGATGTTGGGTCAGCCCGACGACGCTCAGGAGGCGACTCAGGAAACCTTCTTGAGGGTCTATCAGGCCCTCGGGCGCTTCAACGGCCATTACCAGCTGGCCCCGTGGATCATTCGGATAGCGACCAACGTCTGTCTGGACCATCTCAGGCTCCGCAAACGCCGGCCTCAGGACGTCACCTCGATCGATGCTCTGGAACAGAGACCGGATGCAGGCACGGATGACCCCGAGCACGTCCTGCTGAAAAGGGCCGAGGGGGACAGAATACGCGACGTGTTGGCCTCACTTCCCCCCGCGCACCGCGCCGCAATCGTCTTGCGCGACTACGAAGGCATGCCGTATCGCGAGATCGCTCTCGCTCTCGGCATCAGCGAGGGGCAGGTGAAGGCGCTGCTCCACCGCGCTCGAAAGCGTTTCCGGCGGACCTGGGTACCGGCCCCGGTTCTGCTGCCCCTGTATGGATTCCTGGACCGTTTTCGATGGCGGCATCTTACCTTCGGGCCCGCCGAGGTGGCACGCGCCGCATCACCGGCGGCCGAGATTGCGTACGCAAGCGGTTCGCTGACTTCGAGCGGGATGCTCGAGCACGTTTCGCTCACGCTTGGCGAGAAAGCGGCGCCGATGGTTGCCGCAGCCCTCATCGGCGCCTCCGCGGTTGGTGGCGCGGTCACCCTCCAGGCAGATTCGAGAGAGGGCATCGCCCGGGCGTTCTCATCAGTGGCCGGCGCGGCGCCGTCCGGCGAGGCAAGACCGAACGACCCCGAGCAAATCGTGGAACCGCTCGAAATCCCGGGGCCGCCAGACCTCGCCGACGCAATCTTGGTGGTCGGCGAACAGAAGGACGACAAGAAGCCCGACGCCTCATCGACCATGGATGACTCAGCCGACGCAGGCGCCAATCCCACATCAGACGCCCCCGAGACACCTCCTACCCCGGCGGCCGGAGCGACTCCTTCGCTCGAGCCCGCGCCGACTCCTTCGCTCGAGCCGGCCCCGACCCCTTCGCTCGAGCCGACCCCCACACCCACGCTCGAACCGGTACCGACCCCCACACCCACGCTCGAACCGGTACCGACCCCCACGCCCACGCTCGAACCGGTACCGACCCCCACGCCCGAGCCGACCCCGACTCCTTCGGCCGAGCCCACACCGACACCACCTACGCCCGAGCCGACCCCGACTCCTTCGGCCGAGCCCACACCGATACCCACCACCACACCGCCGTCCTCGATCGCCACACCCGAGCCGACACAGACTCCGACCACCGCCTCAACTGTGACAACGACCGACCTGGGTCCGGCAACCACCGACCCGGCTCCAGAGTCCTCTTCCCTCTAGAGTCGAATCCCTCTCAGCCCCCGGACGGCAGCTCCGACCACCTCCGGCCGGCGCCGGTTCCAAGAGACGGCCACCCGGGAATCTTCTTAAGCACGGGGGCCCAGCTACATCCTGGTCCGGAACCAGTCCACCGTTTGACCGAGGCCCTCGTCGATGCTGAGTGAGGGCTTCCACCCAAGAACATCGGCTGCTTTGGACGGGTCAATCGAAATGCGGTAGAGCTCACCGGGCCGCCACGGAGCGTAGTTGGGCTCGAACCGGGCCTCGGTGTGGGCGGCCAGCTTTGCATAGAGGTCGTTGATCGAGATCTCGGAGCCGCTTCCGATGTTTATCAGCTCGGCGCTTCCCTTGTCGCGGGCGGCCACGAAGGCTGACACGACGTCGTGCACGTGGGCGAAGTCACGGGTCTGGGTCCCGTCGCCGTAGATGGTGCACGGCTTCGCCCCCAGCATCCGGCGCGCGAAGATCGCCACCACCTGGCCCTCCAACCCGACCTCGCTGGCAGGTTCCTGGCGCGGCCCGTAGACGTTGGCCAGCGCCAGTGCCGTGTAGTCGAGCCCCTTGTCGACCTGGAAATAACGAAGGTAGTCGGTGATGACCCTCTTGGAGACCCCATAGGGCGATACCGGCATCGACTCGGGCCTGAAGAACTGGTCCTCGGTGATCGGCAAGCGCGAGGGCTCCGGGTCGCCGTAGATGGTGCCGCCCGAGGAGGCAACCACCACCTTCCTCACCCCCGCCTCGCCCGCCGAAGCAAGCACGTTCACCGTCCCGATGACGTTCACCATCGCATCCTGAACCGGGTTGGCCACCGATGCACGAACATCGACCTGGGCGGCGAGATGGAAAACGACCTCAGGCTGTGTGCGCTTCACGAGGTCCCGAACGACCGTCGACGTGACGTCGGCTCGCTGAAACGAGAACTTGCCCGCGCCCGAGCGCGCCTCGGCCAGGTTCGTCAACACACCCGACGAGAGATCGTCGACACCGATGACCTCTTCACCCTCGCCGAGCAGGCGGTCGACAAGGTGTGAACCGATGAAACCCGCCGCTCCGGTGACCAGTACCTTCATTCTTCCTCCTTGGAGATCATCGCGATGGCGCAGGCATCACGGTAAGGCCGTCAGCCGGATATGACGGCCCCGTCAGCGACCGCCCGGCCGGCCACGTGCACGCCGGGCTCGACCACCACCCCTTCTCCCAGCACCGAACTGCGCACCCATGCGCCTCGGCCTACCTCGACGCCCGGAAGCAGAACGCTACTTTCGACCCTTGCGCCGTTGGCCAGAGAGGACCCTTCGCCGACACAGGAGCGCACGACGCTCACGTCGTCTCCGATCTTCACCCCGGGGGCGACGGCGACCGCCTCCGGGCCCGGTTCGGGCACCGCCGGGGTGATAAAGCGCCCGATCAACGAGTCCTGATTGGCCTGCAGAAGCTTGGGCGCAGTTCCGACGTCCATCCAGTAAGCATCGCTCCCGGTGGCGTATAAGGGCGCGCCGACGGCAACCAGGCTGGGGAACAGTGACCGCTCGAGGGAGTAAGGCTCGCCGGAGGGTATCCGGTCGAGCACCTCCGGTTCGAGCACGTAGACCCCGGCGTTGATCAAGTTCGTCGGGACGGTTCCGGCGGGCGGCTTTTCGATGAAGCTCTCGACCCTGCCGTCGTCATCGGTCACCACGACGCCGTATGCCGACGGATCGTCCACCGGCGTCAGCGCGATCGTCGCCAGCGCCCCTTTCCGGACGTGCCAGTCGACGAGGCTACCCAGGTCCAGCTGAGTGAGGACGTCGCCGTTGAAGGCCAAAAAGGTTCCGCCGGCGACCGACGACTCTGCGTTCTTCAGCGCGCCGGCGGTGTCGAGCGGAGTCGTCTCCCGGGCCACCTCCACATTCAGACCCCTCGCGGCGGCGGGCGTGACGACGCCATCGAACCGCTCCGCCAGGTACGACGTCAGCAGGACGGCCTCCTGCACCCCGTGGGCGACAAGCAGGTCGAAGACGTGGTCGATATGGGCCCGATTGGCGATCGGAAGCAGGTGCTTCGGACGCGAGTGGGTCAAGGGCCGCAAGCGGGTGCCCCGTCCGCCGGCGAGGAGCAGCGCCTTCACATCCCGATTCTCCGTGCGTCCTGGTCGTGGGACGAGGACCGGTTTTCAGGCGCAGGTGGGCTCACCCGAGCGCGCCAGTACTCGAGTACCTCGGCGAGGGTGTCTTCGAGACGGTGCTCGGCTTCCATCCCACGAGGCGCGTCAGCTTGGCTGCGCTGCCGGTGAGCAACGGGGGGTCAGCGGGCCGGATCTTGGCCGGCTCGATGCGAACCTCCATGGGCACACGTGCAAGCTCGAGCAGGATCCCGAGCGCGTCACCCAGCGCCCGGGCACCGCCGGTTGCAACCTTGTACGGCTCGCCGGGAACACCGTGCTCGAGTACGAGACGGTAGGCGCGAACCACGTCCCGAACGTCTCCGAACTCGCGCTCGAGGCTCAGGTCGCCCACCTCGACGACCGGCGCGCCGAGTCCTGCCTCTGCAAGAGCGATCTGGCGCGCGCAGTCCGCCGTCGCAAACGATGGCGTTGACCCTCGCCGTTGTGCATGAAGGCCCGTGTTATCACGACCTCGAGCCCGAAGGCCTCGTATAGGGTCCGCGCCACCCACTCCTGGGCGACATTGCTCGCCGCATAGGGCGACAGCGGCCGGAGGGGCGCGTCCTCGTCGAGAGGGCAGAGTGCAGGGTCGACCCGTCCGTACTCGTCGCTGGTCGCAGTGACGAGTACGCGGCATCGTGGCGAGTACCGGCGCAGAGCATCCAGGACGAGGTGGGTACCGGCAATGTTCACCGAGTACGTGAGCGTCGGCTCCTCCCACGACAGACCTGCGGACGACTGAGCCGCAAGGTTACAGGCCCAATCGGGGCGAACCCTCTCTACCAGCCGGTCGACCTCTTGTGCATCCCTCACATCGAGTGTGGGGCGTCGCCGCCGCTCGGCTGTCCCGTTCGCTTGCCGCTCGGCGGTCCCGCGCTGCTGGTGTGGAAGATCGTTCCCGTGACCTCGTGGCCTTCATGCATGAACGAAGCCGCCAATCCCGAGCCGACAAAGCCTCCGGCGCCCGTGATCAGGACTCGCACGCCCCGGACGCCCCTTTTAGGTCTTCAGACTCGCCGGAACGACGCGCCGATGACTGCGATCCCCAGTGCGACGACAACCACCCCGACCCAACGAAGCGCGGGGACGCTTTCGTGCAGCACGAGCTTGGCAATGAGCACGACGAGGATGTATGACACCCCGACCAGGGGATAGGCAATCGAAAGCGGCACGCGCGAGAGCACCACCAGCCAGAAGACGGCTGAGATGGCGAACAACGCCAGCCCTGCCCACAGCAGCGGCTGTTGCGCGGCGCGGACGAACGTATGCACGGGGTTGGACAGTTGCGCTTCGCCGATCGGACCGACCTCGTCCATGGCCGCCTTCAGGGTCACCTGTCCTGCAACTGCGAAGCAGACGCTGATGAGTACCAGGGCCAGTTCCGGCATGAGACCGGAACGGGACGCAGCCGCAACCGAGATGGTTTCTGGGGTGGGAACCTCGAGGGCCATGGCGGGGAGTTTAAGTGACGAAAGGGCCCGCACGACCGGGCCGCCCGCGGCGCTTTGCGCCCTACTGGACCGGCGGGCCCGACAGGAGCTTTCGCTGCTGGGCGACCATGCCTTCCGGCGGGCCGTCAACCGGAGCTCCCAGGACGGCCCCGGCGGCCGCCCGTTCGGACCAGGGTGGTGCGCCCGAACGCGCTCGGGACCGGGAGCCCCCTTTATGGACGGAGATCCGAAACAGCGTGTCGCGCAATCCAAGTGCCAGCTTCAACGAGTATCCGCTGACTCGCACCTTGCCGGAGGTGCCCACCACGCGTGCTCCGCCCCTGCCGTTGGGCTTGGGAACGGTCACTCTGCCTGAGACGCCGAACGGTTTGAGCAGCACCACCCGCCTGAGCCGGCCGACCCCGTAGGCTGCGCCGAGCCTCGACGAGAACACCGGCCACGGCATCTTTTGGGTCCACCTGTGATTAGGGTTCGCCGCAACCCGATCGGGGCGGTCCCGCACCCCGCGCAGGTAGGAGACAGGCGATCCGCCCCACACGTTCTCGTTGTTTTCGGTGTGGCCTCCCGAGGAGGATGAATAGAGCGCCTGGATGGGGCGTCCGTGATCGAGGATGACCTTGCCGCGCGTGCGCTTGACGGCACGTCTCCAGTCGTTCCAGTAGGGGCCGGAGGTGGTTCGCTGGGCGTCCGCGACGTAGGCCTGATCGAGGGTCGAGTCGTAGACCGTGCAGTCGCAGGGGGATTGATGCGCACCGGTCCGGCGGCTTTTCTCGTAGGCGTAGGTGCGCCCGGCGATCACCTGGGCGCGCAGCGCCGACTGCGGCCAGGAGGACGGTACCTCCCCGAGGCCGAGGAGGTACTCCTGCATGGGCACCGACAGCACCACCCGCATGCACTGACCACCGCACGTGGAGCTCGAGTAGGTTCCGAGCTGCAGCCTTCCATGGGCGTAGCTGTAGAGCTTCCCCGAGACGCGCGCCAGCGAGCCGAAGCGCTCGTACTTCACGACCAGGGGCCGGCGGTGGGAGCCGAAGACCCTTTGCCCGCCGTTTCTCACCCTCTTGCCGTTCTTGAATACCCGCATCCTGCCCGCCTTCTTGGGCGAGACCCGGAAGGTGTCGCCGGGGCCCCCTGCGGTGACCTTGGATCCGGTCCCGGCAACCTGAATGACGATATGGCCCCCCCTCCCCGATTTCCGTCTCGAGCTGAGGGTGACTGACCCTCGGCCATGCATGAGCCCGACCCTGATCCTCGGCATGCGGGCGCGCTTCAGCGAGGTTCCGGAAAAGTAGTGCTCGACGATCCGCTCTGCGCTGCGACCCGCAAGCGCCCGCCCGTAGGCCCCGTACTGGGACATGCCCATCCCGTGACCCCACCCACCGCCCTTTATGGTCACCACCCGAGCCGCAGAGGCCGCCGGCGCCGCAAGCATCACGCTCAGGGCGGCGACGATGACAAGGATCCCTATCCGGCCCCCAGCGCGCTGCGATAAGCGCCCATCGTCGCCACGGCGGTGCGTTCCCAGGTGTAGGCGAGGGCCTTCCCCCGCCCGGCGCGCGCCAGGCGCTGCCTCCTGAGGGGGTCCCGAAGCAACGCGATCAAAGCTTCCCTCAGTGCCTCTACATCGGTCGGCTCGACTATCTCGGCCGCATCCCCCAGCACCTCCTCGGCACAGCCGTAGCTTCCCACCAGAGTGGGTGTGCCCGCCGCCATGGCCTCCAGCGGAGGGAGCCCGAACCCCTCGTAGAGTGAGGGATAGCAGAACAAATCGGCGGCCGCGAGGAGCCCCGGCAGGGTCTCGTCGCCAACCCAGCCGAGCGGGACGACGTTGTCGGCTCGGGGAAGATCCGGCCCCCATCCCTTTGGCCCTGCCACTGCGAGTGTCCATCCCTCCACCGAATCGGAAGTGGCCTCCCATGCCTTGAGCAACCGAGCCAGATTCTTCCGTGGCTCGAGTGTACCCACCGCGATGACGAAGGGGCCCGGGATGCCCATTCGGGCCAGGACGACGTCCGACAGGGGCCGCGCCCCGAAGAACAGCGGCGAGACACCTTCGTAGGTCACCTCGACCCGCTCGGGCGGCACTCCATAGCGATCCATCAGCTCGTGCGCGACCGTGTGGGTCGGGACGATGACCCCAGCGGCTCGCCGAAGTGACCAGGGAACGAGCTCGCGCAGCCGGTGGCCTCCGGGCCAGGTGTCGTCCCGCAGGTAGGAGAGATCGTGAACGGTAACGACCCCCGGCGCCCGACCGAGAGCGGGGAGGACGAAATTCGTGGCGTGGACGAGGTCCACCCGTCCCGTGAGCCGTTCGATCGAGGGCCCGCCGGCAACCCGCCACGCCGTCTGCACCACGCGCGCCGGCACCCGCCACCGGACGATTCTGTCTTCGGGGTGCCCGCCGCCCGCTCTCTCTCCGCCCGTTCCTCCCCGTCCTCCGTCCGTCCTTTTCCGCCCTCCCCCCGTCCTTTTCCACCCTCCACCCGTCCTTCCCCGCCCTCCGCCCGTCCTTCCCCGCCCTCCGCCCCAGGCGACGGCGTAGCGGGTCAGGTCGGTGCCGAGGAGCTCCAGCGAAGCGGCGAGCTCGCGCGTGTAGCGGCCGACCCCGGTAGGGGGATCGAGCAGGGGCGCCCAGTCGATTGCGACATGCACGACCTCAGATGGGGATGGAAGCGTCGGCCCGGTCGCGATGGCTCAGGTACCAGTCAACCGTGCGGCGGAGGCCGTCCTCGAGCGAGGTGCGGGCCTCGAAGCCGAACGCCCGGCGCGCCTTCTCGGTGTCGACCCGGCGGCGCGGTTGTCCGTCCGGCTTCGACGAGTCCCAACGCAAGCCGCCCTCGAATCCAACGATTGACGCGATCAGCTCGGCGAGCTCGGCGATCTCGATCTCGCGCCCCGAGCCCAGGTTGACCGGGCCCGCACCGTCATGGTGCTCGGCCGCTAGCAATATCCCCTCTGCGGCGTCGTCAACGTACAGGAATTCGCGTGTCGCCCGTCCACTGCCCCACACCACCACGTGATCGGACCCGTCTTCCTTGGCCTCGACGAACTTTCTGATGAGGGCGGGGATGACGTGGGAGACCGCCGGATCGAATTTGTCCCCCGGCCCGTAAAGGTTGGTCGGCAGCAGGTAGATGGCCTTCTGCCCGTACTGCTCCCGGTTAGCGTGGGCATGCACGAGCAGCGCCTTCTTGGCGATGCCGTAAGGCGCGTTGGTCTCCTCCGGGTAGCCGTCCCACAGTGATTCCTCCGAGAACGGCACGGATGCGAACTTCGGATAGGAGCAGATGGTCCCCAGGAGCACGGTCTTCGCCACTCCCCTGCGGCAGGTCTCCTGAAGGATGAAGGTCCCCATCAAGAGGTTCGACACGTACAGATCGGCGGGCCGCTCCAGGTTCGCGCCGATGCCTCCAACCTGCGCGGCCCCGTGGATCACGAGATCGGGGACCACGTCATCGAACAGCTTGCGAACCTCTTCGACCCTGGTCAGGTCGTAATCCCGGCTGCGGGGGACCACGACCTCGGTTGCGTGACGCCCCGCGAGCTTCTCGAGAACCACGCTGCCGAGGAAGCCGCTGCCGCCGGTGACGAGGACCCTCCGGGACGACCAGAATCCGCTCATGATTGGCCCCATGCTAGCGGCATTGCTTACGCCTGAGCCCGCCTGGACGCTGTTACCCCCCATCCCGCTTACGCTTGAGCTACGCTCCTCCGGGGTTGCGGAGGGGTCAGCGGTGGCTGAAAGACCAGTTGGGGGCGGGGGAAGCCTGGTGGGAGAAGACCTGATGCCGGGCCCGGGGCGAGCGCACGTGGGCGAGTACGCCGTCGTCGAGCGCCTCGGGACCTATTGCAATGCCGAGCGCTTCAAGGGGCGCCGCGGCGTGCTGCGCACGAACGCCCTCATCCAGGTCCTCAACCGGGAGCTCGACTCGGATTCGAGCGCGGCGGAGCACATGCAGGCCAAGGCCGCGACCGCGCTCGGCTTCCGACACCCAAACGTGGTTGCGCTCCTGGACTACGGCTGGGACGGAGGCCGCTTCTTCTGGGTGAGCGAGTGGACCGAAGCGGAGTCGCTCGATGCGCTGCTCGGCGCCCAGGGGCCGTTAGGGGCCGAGGCGGCCGTCGAGATCGCCCTCGACATCACCCTGGCGCTCGAACACATGCATGCCGCCGGCCTGGTCCACGGCGACATCGCCTCCCGCAACGTCCTCCTGTCACCCGCCTGGGATGCGAAGCTCACCGACCTCGGGATCACCGGCGCCGTCACCGGGGAGGACCGGGCCCCCGAGGCGTCCGACGACATCTACGCCGTCGGCGTTCTGCTGGGCGAGATGCTGACCGGGAGCATGCTGGGAGGAGCTCCTCCGGGCACGGATCCGCTCGGGGGCCGGCCGCTTGCGCCGGTCGCTCCCTCTGCCATCAATCCCGATGTTCCCCCCGAGATCGACGCCCTCGTCCTTCGGGCGCTCGCCTCCGATCCGTCGGAGCGATTTGCAACCGCCGGCGCCTTCCATTCGGCCCTGTCGAACTGGCGACGGTCACGGCTCGAGGGCCTGATCTGGGGCGAGGCGAGCTCCTCTTACGGCGACGACGCCGCCTCTCCGCTCTCAGGGTACCCGTCCCCCGATCCCCCCAGCGAACGAGCCGCGTCGCGACAACCCGGCCACGGCGCTCCGGAGACCGGGGCGGTTTCGGACGCGCACCGGGCTCGAGAGGCGTCTGAATGGGACCGCGAGCGCGGGCCCGAAGGGGTGATCGTCCTTCCCGAAACCGCCGCCCACCACCGCGAGGTCGACACGCCGGCGGACCGGCGACCCTCGGGAGTCAGGGCGTCCATCGCCATCGTGCTGCGACGCGTCCTTCTGGCCGTCCTGCTGATCCTGTTCGTTGACTCTGTCTACGTGGTCGCGTCGCTGCCCTTCGCTCTGGGAACCGCCCGGGCCCAGCTGGATCAAGGCGCCAGGGAGCTGCGCTCCGGAAGCTACGGGGCCGCCGCCGACCATTTCGTCGAGTCCCTGGACGCCTCCAACCGCGCGGTGGGCGTGACGAGACATCCCCCGTTCCTGCTGTTGGAGTCGTTGCCATGGGTTGGTCGCGATCCCTCTGCAATGGGCGAGATGGCTACGGCGACCCGGCAGGCGGCGCTTGCAGGGGTGGCCTCATCGAGAGGCTTCATCGCGATGGGGGCTCCTGCGGGTGACTCTCCGGTCGAAGCGTTGCGCGACCGAACCCTCGACCCCCGCACCGTGCGGGACAAACAGCCGTACCTCGCCCGCAGTCGAGAGCTGCTGGAGACATCGCTCGAATCTCTGGACCGCGCGCCGGAACCCAACCTCGGCTTCGTGGCCGGCCCGCTCAGAGCGGAACGGGCGGCCGTGGCGCAGATGCTGGCGTCTCTGGTCGATTTCGAGACCCGGGCGGGCCTCTTACCGTAGTCCTCAGCCGCACCGGACCTGCGGCGCGACCGGCCGGCACCGAATCCTCCTGCACCGGTTACCTCCGAAACCGGCGTGCGACAATCGGCGCCGTGACCCCACCCCTCCGAGTCGCAATGACCCTCGAGCAGTGCTGGCATCGCGTTCCAGGCGGTACCGCGGTTGCCGCCCTCGGGATGGCCCGGGCCGTGGCAGCGCGCGCCGAGCTCGATATCGTCGGCGTTGCCGCCCGGCACCGTAGCCCCCCCGCGCCTCCTTGGACGCCCCCTGTCGAAGTACGGCACCTGCCGCTTCCCCGCGCCGCTCTCTACGAGGGATGGCACCGCCTTCGGAGGCCGGCCGTAGAACGGGCCACCGGGACCGTCGGCCTCATTCACGCAACCTCGATCGCGATTCCGCCGAAGTCCGCTCCCCTGGTCGTCACGGTCCACGACCTTGCCTTCCTCAATGATCCATCTCATTTCACCGCTCGAGGGATGCGCTTTTTCCACCGGGGTCTCGACCTTGCCCGCGCCCACGCAGACCTCGTCCTGTGCCCCTCGGAGGCCACGCTGCGCGACTGCCTCGAAGCCGGCTTCGCTCCCGGCGCGTTACGTCACGTGCCGCTCGGCGTTGACGCAACCCGCGCAGATGCGGCGTCTGTCGCCCGGGTGCGCCGCCACTATGGCTTGACGCGCCCCTACGTCTTGTGGACCGGCACCATCGAACCCCGTAAGAACCTTCCCGGTCTCCTCCAGGCATTCCGAGCTCTGGAGGCGGATATCGACCTCGTCCTGGTCGGGCCGAAGGGATGGAAGGAGGACCTCGACAAGCTCCTAACAGGCATCCGGCAGCGGGTGCGGGTGCTCGGCTTCGTCCCCGGTACCGATCTAGCGGCTCTCTACGCCGGCGCCTCGGTGTTCTGCCTTCCCAGCCTGCTCGAGGGATTCGGGTTCCCGGTTCTCGAGGCCATGGCCCAGGGGACACCGGTTGTGACCTCTCGAGGCACCTCGACCGAAGAGCTGGCCGCCAGTGCAGGGGTGCTGGTGGACCCTCTCGACCCCGGCGACATCGCGCGTGGTCTCGCCTGGGTGCTCGCCGACCCGCGCAGGGCGAAAGAGCTCGGCGCCGGCGGGCGGGCGCGGGCGGCCGCCTACTCCTGGGAGCGGACCGCCGCCCTCGTTGCCGAGGTCTACGGGGAGCTGGCGGGGGCCGGGTGCCACACGGACGGCCGCGCGTGAACAGAGTCGGTATCAATCTGGTGTGGATGGTGCCCGGGGTCGTGGGCGGCTCGGAAAGCTATCTCACACGCTTGTTGAGGGGGCTCGCGGAGCGCTCCTCCGAGCTCGACTTCACCGTCTTCGCCTTGCCTTCATTCGCAGACGCCCATCCCGCTCTGTGCCGGGACTTCCGAGTCGCCTATGCCCCGATGTCGGGCGACCGCAAGGCTCTGCGCGTTGCAGGCGAGAGCTCGTGGCTTGCCTATGAATGCCGGCGCCGGCGGCTCGACCTGGTCCATCACGGTGGAGGGATCCTCCCGTTGGTGCATTGGGGAACGCCATTGATCACGATTCACGATTTGCAGTACCTCAGCTATCCCGACTACTTCTCTGCGGCCAAGCTCCGATACCTTCGGCTGATGGTGCCCCGATCGACGCACTCAGCTCAACTCGTTCTCACGCCCAGCGAGTTCACCCGAACCGTCGTCATAGATCGAATGGGGGCCGATCCCAGGGACGTCCTCGTGATCCCGCACGGTATCGCCCCGGTCGTCCGACGCAATCCGACAACAGACCTTCGCGCTCGCTACGACCTGCCGGGCCCGTTCTTCCTCTATCCGGCCTTCACATATCCACACAAGAACCACCTCGTCTTGCTGGACGCGTTCACCGCCGTGCTAAAAGATCATCGGCACCTGAGGCTTGTGCTGACGGGCGGCAGAGGGTCTGCGGAGGCCGAGGTGATGCGCAGGGTGCAGGTGCTCGGGATCGAGATGCAGGTGAGACGACTGGGGTATGTCTCCGAACATGATCTCAACTCTCTCTATCAGGAAGCAACCGCACTTACGTTTCCATCGCGCTATGAGGGTTTTGGCGCGCCGGTGCTCGAGGCCATGGCCAGGGGGTGTCCCGTGATTGCCGCCGACACAACCGCCCTCCCTGAAGTCGTGGGCCGGGCCGGCAGGCTCGTTGCCCCCGATGATGCCGAAGGGTGGGCGGGGGCGATGAAAGAGATCATCACCGACGACGATCTAAGAGGGGCCCTGTCGGCCGCCGGGGTCGAACGGGCACGCGACTTCACCTGGGCACGTGCAGCGGCCCTGCTCGAGGACGCGTACCATCTGGGGCTGGGCCGGACGCGGTGAAACTCGTGGTCGTCACCCCGCACTTCGAGCCCGATGTCGCCCCACCGGCGAAGTCGTGACCCGGCTCGTGCACGAGCTCGCCGCGCGCGGCCATCACATCGAAGTGCTCACGTCACTCCCTTGGTATCGCGATCACCGCATCGAGGATGGCTACGAAGGCAGACTCGTACGGTCGGAAGACACCCCCTGGGGCCGCATAGCGCGCATCAACCCTTTCGCCACCTCCGACAAACGCAATCTCTTCAAGCGAGGCGCTGCCTTTGTGGGGTTCAGCGCAGTCGCAAGTGCCATCGGAGTGCGAGGCGAACCGGTTGGCGCTGTCCTTGCGGTGTCGCCTCCGCTGACTCTGGGAGCCGCCGGATACCTGATAGCCCGGGCGCGCTCGGCATCGTTCATTTTCAACATCCAAGACGTCTACCCCGATGTGGCCGTCGAATTGGGAGTTTTGAGGAACCGCTTCGTTATCGGGGCAGCGGCGCGCCTCGAGCGCTTCTGCTACGAAAGGGCCGACAAGGTAACAGTCCTTTCCGATGGCCTGAAAGACAATGTAGGGGCCAAGACCGACCCGGCCAAGGTCACGGTGATACCCAACTTTGTCGATATCGACTGGATCAAACCGGAGCCCATCGAGAATTCCTATCGCGACGAGTTCGGCCTGCGGGGCAAAAAGGTCATTATGTATGCGGGAAACGTGGGACTGTCACAGTCGATGGACATGGTGCTCGACTCCGCTATGGCCCTCGAGAACGACCCCGACATCGTCTTCGTCATCAACGGCGGTGGCGCTGCCTTGGAGGAAGTTGCCCGGCGCGCTCGTCGGTTGCCAAACGTGCGGCTCGTCGGCATGCAGCCGGCCGAGCGCCTCCCACAGGTGCTGGGGGCCGCAGATGTGCATCTAGTACCTCTCAAGAAAGGACTGGCGCGATCGAGCGTCCCCTCGAAGGTGTACTCGATCCTCGCGTCAGAGCGTCCACTGGTCGCGAGCGTAGACGAGGGCAGCGAGGTGGCGCTTCTCGTCGAGCAGGCAAAAGCAGGTTTCGCTGTGCCCCCCGGCGATGCCGAGGCGCTGACCAAAGCGATCAGGCGCCTCGTCGACGACCCCGGCGAAGCACGCCGAATGGGCCGTGCAGGGCGACGCTTCGCACGGAGCTGGGCCTCTCCTGCTGCCGTGGCAGCCTCCTACGAGGATCTCTTCTCAGAGCTCGCCGCTGCACGCGGTGCAACCTGAACGAACCCTGACGTCTCGTTGCGTTTAGACCAACGACGCGGTCGAGCACCTCCGGGAGGGGGGTCCGTCGGCACCTGGGTGCGCCCAAGCACTACACTCTCGCCATGTTGCTCGAGGACAAGAAGCTTCTGATCACAGGTGTGCTCACACCGCAGAGCATCGCCTTCACTGCAGCCAAAGTCGCACAGGAGCAGGGCGCCGAGATCCTGCTTACGAGCTTCGGGAAGGGCGTCGCCCTCACCAAGAGAAGCGCCCGCAGGCTCCCGCAGCTTCCCGATGTGCTCGAGATGGACGCGAACGAGGTCACCCATGTCGACGCCGTCGCCGAAGAGATTCGGTCGCGTTGGGGTTCGGTCGACGGCGTTCTTCACGCGATCGCCTTTGCACCGGGCGATGCACTCGGTGGCAACTTCCTCAACACGCCATGGGACAGCGCCAGCACTGCCTTTCAAACGAGCGCCTTCTCGCTCAAGACACTGGCCGTCGGGCTGCTGCCCCTGATGAAGGAGGCCGGCGGCTCGGTCGTCGCCATGGACTTCGATGCGTCGGTCGCCTGGCCCATCTACGACTGGATGGGTGTGAGCAAGGCGGCGCTCGAGTCCATCGCCCGCTACCTCGCGCGCGACCTAGGCCCGCACAACATCCGGGTCAATTGCGTATCGGCCGGTCCGCTGCGAACGATGGCGGCCAAGAGCATCCCGGGCTTCGACGTTCTGTCGGCGGCGTGGGCGGGTCGCGCCCCGCTCACTTGGGACACCTCAAACCCGGAGCCCGTGGCGCGTGCGGTGGCGTTTCTCCTTTCCGACTGGTCTGCGGGCATCACCGGCGAGATCCTGCACGTCGACGGCGGCTATCACGCAATGGGGGCCGAACTGACGCCGCCGGCCGGCTGACGGGTTGACGTAGCCACACTCGCAGAGCGCGTTTTGCTGCGTATTCAGGAACGGCAGGCGGCGGGCTGTTCCTTCGGCTCCGGTATCGGAATCGGCTCGAGCTTCGGCTTGCCCTTTGCATCGGCGGGCGAGATGTTCCGGGCGATGGCGTCGAACATCTTCTCCATGCCGCGTCGGTCGGGGCGCAGGACCTGCCGGCCGTCCGGCAGCGTGAGCGGGCCCTTGACCGGGACGGTATAGGCCTCGAACCGTTTGGGATCGAAGCTTTGCAGCTGTCCGGCCAGGGCTCGGAGCTGCGGGATCCCGGTATTCGCGTCGACACTCACGTTCTTGGTGGCGACACCCGGCAGCCGTAACAGCTTCGCGGGGTTCAAGAGCGTCGCAGCCGAAGTCAGCTTGTCCAGGGCAGCAGCGAGAAACCTCTGCTGGTTCTGGATGCGGCCGAGATCGCCGTTGGGGAAGTTGCGTGAACGGACAAAGCGCAACGCCCGGTCACCGTCGAAATGCACCAGCGGAAGCTCTTCGGGGGTGACTTCGATTCCGGTTGCATCGTCGAACGGGATCGGCTTTGTCAAACAGAGATCGACACCGTCCACCGCATTTACGAGGTCACGGAAACCGGCGATGTTGACCATTGCGTAGTGATGGATTTCGAGGCCCGTGAGCGCCTTTACCGTACGGATCAGCTTCGTGCTTCCACCTTCGAGCGCGATGTTGATCCTGTCCTTCGGTCCCCCGTGGATCTTCACGTAGAGGTCGCGCGGGAACTGCAGCATCGTCACCCGGTCCGACTCGGGATCGATGTGGGCGATGATGAGGGTATCGGCGCGCTGGCCCGTTACTCCCTCCGTCCCCGCGCCGAGATCGAGCTGCTCCTCGGGGGTCAAGCCGGAGCGCGAATCGGATCCCACCAACAAGGTGTTGTAGGGTTCCCCCGGCTTCTTGACCACGACCACCCCTTCGGGGATGGAGGGGTCCTGTATCGCTTGCTCGGTGTCGTTGTAGAGCCACCAGCCATAGCCGGCGCCGGCAAAAAGGACGAACGCGATTCCCCCCAGCACCCACCGCCATACATGCCTGTCTTTGTGCGGGTATGAGTGCTTGGCTTCAGACATCGAGCTCATTATTCCAACCTTGGTCGAAAATGCATCCTGAGCGGCATTTCTCGACCAAAGAAGGCTCCCGGGCCCCTCCGGGGCCTAGGTGCGTCCGGGGACTCCCGGTTCGGTCATCGGTTTGACGTCAAGCACCTTGTCGAGCTCGGCCTCGGACATGACTTCCTGTTCCAGCGCGACTTCACGTATCGTCCGGCGCTCCTCGTGGGCCTGCTTTGCGATGCGAGCGGCCGCCTCGTAGCCGATGTAGTCGGTCATCGACGTGACGAGCATGAGCGACTGTTCGAGGAGGTAGCCACAGCGCTCTTCGTCGGCCTCGATGCCGTCAACGCAGCGTTCCGTGAACGCTCTCACGCCGTTGGCGAAAATGGTCATGCCGAACAACAGGTTGAAGCCGAATGAAGGCCACCACACGTTGAGATCGAGTTGGCCATTGTGGGCCGCAAGGGTGCAGACCTCGTCGAATCCGATGACCTGAAAGCAGACCATGTTCATCATCTCGGCCATCGCCGGATTCACCTTCCCCGGCATGATCGAGGATCCGGGTTGGACCGGGGGCAGAATGATCTCGCCGATCGCCGTGCGGGGGCCGGACGCCAGCAGGCGGATGTCGGAAGCAATCCGGGAGATCTCGACCGCGACGTTCTTCACCGCGCTGGAGACGTGAGACATGTCGGCGCCCGACTGGGTGACCCGGAAGAAGTTGTCGCTCCGGCGGAGGTTGAAGCCCGTTAGCTCGCGCAAATGCGTGATCACAGCATCGATGTAGGCCGGCTCGGCGTTTATGCCGGTTCCTGCGGCGGTCCCACCCAGCCCGATCTCCTCGACCGCCTCCACCGCCGTGCTGAGACGTTCCGTTCCCACCTCCACTGCGCGCTCCCATCCGGAGAACTCCTGACCCAAACGGATCGGCACTGCATCCTGCAGGTGAGTTCGCGCCGGTTTGACGATGTCATCGAAGTTCCGCGCCTTGATACCGAGTGACGTTGTGAGGCCGCCGAGGGCTTCGACCAGGCGGCCGGAGGCTCGCAGCGCTCCGAGGCGCACGGCAGTCGGATTCGTGTCGTTCGACGACTGCGCCATGTTGACGTGGTCGTTGGGATGAACCTTCCGATCTCTGCCGCGTTCGCCGCCAAGAAGCTCCGAAGCCCGGTTGGCCAGCACCTCGTTGGTGTTCATGTTGTGCGACACGCCTGCACCCGCCTGCCACGGATCTACCACGAAGTGCTCGTCGTGCCTGCCGTCGAGGGCTTCGTCCGCCGCCTCGACGATTGCCTCTCCGATCTTCTTGTCCAGGCGGCCGGTGTCCATGTTGGCCAACGCAGCCGCCTTCTTTATCATCACCATGCCCCAGACATAATCGGCCTGCGGCGGAAGTCCGGAGATGGGGTAGTTGTCGCGAGCGCGTTGGCTCTGCGCTCCGTAGAGGGCCCGGACCGGAACCTCGACCTCGCCCAGCGTGTCCTTCTCGGTCCGTGTGCCACTCATCTGACGACCTCCTGATCAATCCTCGACGCACCTCTGCCCGGATTCGGCTGCGCCGGATCGTCACAGAACACCGGGACGACGCAGGCGGCGGTTGCACGGGTTGCTTGCAGGAGCACAGCCGCGGTGAAGAGGATGCCAAGCGCGATGGCGGTCGCCCACCACAGAAGACGCACCGGCCGTCGGGGCGGTGCGGGTTGTCCCCGTTCGGCCGCGGGACTCGACCAGGAGATCTCCGCGAGAACCAGCCGCGCCTCGTCCAACTGGCGACGACGGACCAAGACCCTGACGGGCGCCCACGGATTCGATCCGCCGTAGAGCCACGCCCCGGGGGCCGCACGGTCGGGCAGAGTCTGCACCTCGATGCCCGCTTCGGCTAAACGTCCTGCCAACAGATGTGCCTCGATATCGTCTGCAGCTTTGACGAGCTGGATCCACCCGGAACCACCCCCGCCGCCGGAACGCGTCCCTGCGGGCGGAGGCGGTGCTTGCAGTCTCGTGGGCATGTCTTAATCGAGCTTTCCGAAGATCTTGCGGGCAATGACCACTCGCTGAATTTGATTGGTGCCCTCGTAGATCTGGGTGATCTTTGCGTCACGCATGAGCCGCTCGACGGGATAGTCGTTGATGTAGCCGTAACCGCCGAGTGCCTGGACGCAGTCGGTGGTGATGGCCATGGCGGCATCGGACGCATAGCACTTTGCTATCGCCGCCCAGTAGGAGACGTCGGGGTCATCCTCGTCAACGGCGACTGCGGATCGATAGACGGCCAGGCGGGCGGTTTCGAGTTTCATGGCCATGTCCGCAAACATGAACTGCATACCTTGGAATGTCGCAATGGGCTTGCCGAACTGCTTGCGCTCGGAGCAGTAACCAACTGCGTAGTCGAAGGCGCCCTGCGCAATTCCGAGCGCCTGGGCCGCGATTGTGGGGCGCGAGAAGTCGAGCGTCCTCATGGCGATATCCCAGCCGCGATTCACCTCGCCGAGCACATTGGAACCCGGCACCCTGCAGTTTTCCAATATCACCTCGCGCGTGGGCGAGCCTCTTATCCCCAGCTTCTTTTCCTTGCGGCCGAGCGAGAACCCCTCCATGTCGCTCGACACCAGAAAGGCTGTGATGTTCTGACCCTTGCGCGCCTCCTGGTCTGTCACCGCGAAGAAGGTATAGAGATCCGATGCTCCTGCGTTGGTGATCCAACGCTTGGTCCCGTTGATGATCCACCCGTCACCGTCGACCGTTGCCCGGCTTCGCATACTGGCTGCATCAGACCCAGAGTCCGGCTCCGTCAGGCAGTACGACATCCGGTGCCGGCCGGTCGCTATGCCCGAACACACCTCGGACTTCTGCTCTTCGGTGCCCCCGAGCAGCACCGCCACGGCGCCGAGCTTGTTCACTGCGGGGATGAGCGACACACCAGCCTGCCAGCGGGAGATCTCCTCGACCAGGATGCAGAGCTCGACTGCGCCCCCGCCTGCGCCCCCGTACCGCTCCGGATAGGACACACCCGACAAGCCGTTCTTGACGAGCAGCTCGTCGATATCCCAGGGATACTCGTCGTCGGCATCGATGTCTGTGGCACGGGGGGCGATCTTGTCCTCGACCAGCTCGCGCACCGCTGCGCGAAAGGCCTGTTGTTCCTCGGTGAGGGAGAAGCCAAGCCCTTCGCTCATGCCACGATGTTACCCGTGCCTGCGATTCCGAAGCCAGCGATCGGGCACTCCACGCCAACGAGGGGGTGGACGGACAGCTCAGCCCACCCGGTAGATGAGGGCGTCGCCTTGCCCTCCACCGCCGCAGAGCGCAGCGACGCCGAGTCCCCCACCGCGCCTCTGCAGCTCGTGCAACAGGGTGACCGTTATGCGTGCGCCCGTGCACCCGATTGGGTGACCAAGAGCAACTCCGCCGCCGTTGACGTTCACTTTGTCTTCAGCCGATGCGTCATCGCCGAAGAGCATGCGGGTCGAATGGAGCGCGACTGCGGCGAACGCCTCGTTTATCTCCACCAGATCCAGATCGCCGGCGGACATACCCGCTTTCTTCAGAGCCGCCTGCACCGCCAGCGCCGGCACGGTGTGCAGGTAGGGAGGTTCGGCAGCCGACATCCCATGCGCCAATATCTCGGCCACGGGCTGTAGGTCGAGCTCTTCGGCGCGCTCCTTGCTCATCACCACGACGGCAGCACCGCCGTCGGATATCTGAGCCGCAGTGCCCGCCGTTATGGTCCCGTCCTCGGCGAACGCCGGACGGAGGGCGGCGAGAGAGGCGGTTGTTGCGTCGGCGCGAATGCCCTCATCGCGATCGAATGTCTTTGGGTCGCCCTTTCTCTGCGCGACCTCGAGAGGTGCGATCTCATGTGCAAATCGTCCGTTCTCGGTCGCGGCATGGGCACGCGCATGGGAGCGCGCAGCCCAGGCATCTTGTTCGGGCCTGGAGATGCCGAGCTCTTTGTTCACCTCGTCGGACTGTGCTCCCATGGTCTTGTGGGAGAACGCATCCACGAGCCCGTCGAGTTGCATCGAGTCAACGAGGGCACCATCACCCATCCGGTGCCCCCAGCGGGCCTTGGGCAGCAAATAGGGTGCTTGATCCATCGACTCCATTCCCCCGGCCACCACGACGGACACCTCTCCGGCGCGAATGAGCTGATCGGCAAGAGCGATCGCAGTGAGACCCGACAGACAAACCTTGTTCACCGTGATGGCCGGCGTCGATTGGGGAATCCCCGCCGCCATTGCTGCCTGGCGCGCCGTGATCTGCCCGGTCCCAGCCTGAAGGACCTGCCCCATGATCACGTAGTCGACGTGCTCGCCCCTCACACCGGCGCGCTCCAGTGCCGCCTTGATTGCTCGAGACCCGAGCGCCACGGCCGGTACATCCCTGAGGGCGCCGCCGAACTTCCCGACGGCCGTGCGAGCGGACGACACGATCACTGAGCCGGCCAACTGAGCAGCCCCTTTCTGGAGAGAATTGCGCCGCAAGGTCGACCTTCCATTGTAGGCGCACCGATTCAACCGGCGTTCGTCATGCACAACGGCAGCCACGGCCTCTCGACGCGCAAATGGCGCAAGCAAAGCCACTAGGATGCGCTGCGTGCTCAAAGGAATAGATCATGTCGCCTTGGCGGTGAGCGATCTCGATGAATCCCTCGCCCGCCTCAGCGAAGTCTGGGGGCTCGACGAGACCACCCGGGAGCGGGTCGAGGAACAGGGAGTCGAGGAAGCGATGCTGGCGCTCGGCGACTGCTGCCTGCAGCTTGTAGCCCCTGCTGGTGAGGACAGCCGGCTGATGCGATTCATCGAGAGGCGGGGCGAAGGCCTTCACCACGTCGCATTCAGGGTCGATGATCTCGATGCCACCCTGAAACACCTCAAGGATAAAGGGGTTGAGCTAATCGACGAGTCGCCGCGCGCAGGGGGTGGAGGAAGCCTCATCGCGTTCGTCCATCCGCGCAGCCAGAACGGCGTTTTGATCGAATTGATCCAACGGCCCCGGTGAGGGGCGACGCCAACAGGCCGCGGCGCCGGTCGGACAAACGCGCCCCTGCCGGAACCAAGACAACGGCCACCGGCCCGTTCGGCGCAAAGACTTCGACACCGTCGCCCCACGACGAGCATCACGATTCAGACGACGACGCCGTTCACGACGATCAAGTCGAAATCCACGAGGATCTAGGGATCGCATCGGCGACCCTGCCGCCCGAAACCGTCGTAGCGCCGCTGAAGCGCCCGGAATTCCGCAAGCTGCTGGCAATCTCGATAACCGTTGCACTCGGTTTCGGCATGGTGGTTCCCGTGCTCCCGCTCTACGCCGAGTCGTTCGGAGTGGGGCTCGCCGAGATCGGCTTCATCCAGCTTGTCTTCGGGCTCACCCGTTTCTCGTTCGGGCTCATCGGGGGTCTGGTCGTCGACCGTTACGGCGACCGTGTTTGCACCATGGCCGGGCTGCTGATCGTGTCTGTGTCCTCATACGGGGCGGGACTGGCCGCCAGCTTCCCCCAACTGGTCGTGGCGCGCGGAGCGGGCGGGATGGGATCGGCCTTGTTCATCTCGGGCCTGATGAACCGAATCCTGCGAATCATCGAACCCTCGGCGATGGGAAGCGCAACCGGCGCATTCAGGGCATCGTTTCTCGTGGGAGCGTCGGCGGGGCCGCTGGTGGGCGGTCTCATAGCGGCGCGCTTCGGGCTCGGCGCGCCGTTCATCTTCTACGCGACGGGTCTGCTGATTGCGACGGCGATCACCTGGGTTGTCATGAAGGGCAAGACCCTCGTCGACGACGGCCCCAAACGCTCGCCCCTCGAAGCGCTGCGGGCGGCTCGCCCCCTGCTGGGCGACCGCCGCTACATCGTCGCCTTGCTGGCAACCCTCGTTTCGTGGTGGACGGTGGCCGGGCCCGCGCAAACGGTGGGGCCGGTGTTCGCCCGAACCGTCTTGAAACTCTCGAGCAGCGAGATAGGGCTCGCCATCACGATGCTCTCGGTGGGTGAGATCCTCATTCTGTTCGTGGCCGGACGCGCCTCGGACCGCTACGGGCGCCGGGTGGTGCTGACGCCGGCGCTGGCGGTCGCAGCGGCAGCGACGGCCGCAATAGGGTTGGTCGACGCTGGCTCCGCCTGGGCCTACTTTCCGTTGATGATGGCGGTCGGCATGGGAATCGCCGCAGTCGGCGCTGCCTCCGGTGGACTCCTGGCAGATGCGATCCCCCGGGAGGGATCGGGTGCAGCGGTCGGGGTCAACCAGATGGCGGGCGACCTCGGCTACCTCACCTCACCATTGACCGTCGGGACGCTCGCCGAACGCTCTGGCTTCGGCGCGGCCTATATTGCCGGCGCCCTCCCCGCCGCTCTGGTGTTCCTGGCGGCCCTCAGGCTCCCCCGCCGGACGACACCGTAGGGTTGCTCCGAAGACCCAGGTGAACGATGCCCATCCGTCTTCGAGCGGCGAAGTAGCTTCTGACGCGTGAGCGACCGGTACGAGGAGGCGGGGGTCAAGGGGCAGGGGGCGGCAGTGTCGTCTGTGCTCCGTCACCTTGGGCCCACGCTCGGCCTCCCCGACCGGGCCGAGGTGATCACAGGCTTCGGCCACTACGCAAGCGTCCTCAAGCTGACCGACGAGGTTGCGGTTGCGATCTCAACCGATGGAGTGGGGAGCAAGACATTGATCGCGTCGGCGCTCGACCGTTACGACACGATCGGCTTCGACTGTGTGGCGATGAACGTCAACGACGTGCTCTGCGTTGGAGCATCCCCGATCGCCATGGTCGACTACCTGGGGGTGAACACGCTCGACGCCCGGCGCGCCGAGGCGGTGCTGAGAGGGCTCGCGGCCGCCGCCTCCGAGGCGGGCATCGCCATTCCCGGCGGCGAGGTTGCGCAGCTTCCGGAGGTGATCGGTCCCGGCGAAGCCGCCTTCGATCTGGTCGGCACCTGCGTGGGAGTCGTGCACCCCGGCCGGCTCGTGCTGGGAGCCGACATCCAACCGGGAGACGCCATCATCGGCATAGCGTCGTCGGGAATCCACTCGAACGGCCTCACCCTGGCGCGCCGGGTGCTGCTCTCGGACGAGGGGGCCGGGCTCGGAGCGCATGTGGGGGCCCTCGGTCGCCCGGTGGGGGAAGAGCTCCTGGAGCCGACCGTCATCTACGCCGGCGCGGTCAGGTCCCTCCAGGGGTTGCCGGTGCGGGGATTCGCGCACATCACCAGCGACGGGCTCGCCAACCTCCTCCGCCTCGAGGCCCCCGTTGGCTACACCATCGAGACCCTGCCCGCCCCGCCTCCCATCTTCAGCCTCATACAGGAAGCCGGGGGCATCGAGGATGCCGAGATGTTCCGAGTCTTCAATATGGGTGTCGGTTTCGTGGTGATCGTCGAGCCACATGAGGCGGCGGACGCCTTGGGCCGCCTCGGGCGCGCCGGCTACAAGGCTGCGCGCATGGGTGCGGTGAGCGATGCCGACGGCCGGGTGGTCGTGGAGCCCGTGGGCCTGGTTGGGACCCTGACCGGGTCCGAGAGCGCGTTCTCGTCCATCTGAGGCGCTGCCGCCGGGTGTGCCGGGCCGGGGGACGGCGCGCCCCCTATTACACTCCCTATCAATGGCAACCGAGGAGCAGATCCCCGAACACGCCACCCCGATCGGCAACCAGATCGCGGACCTGCGGGGCAAGAAGCAGGAGGCGGAGGTAGCAGGTGGCGAAGGCGCGATCAAAAGACAGCACGATCGCGGCAAGCTGACGGCGCGTGAGCGCATCGAGCTGTTCCTGGACGCGGGCAGCTTTGTCGAAACCGACATGCTGGTCCGGCACCGGTCCCACGGCTTCGGCATCGAGAATCGCCGCCCGTACTCAGATGCCGTCGTTACCGGGTGGGGGACGGTCGACGACCGAAAGGTGTTCGTCTTTGCGCAGGACTTCACTGTATTCGGAGGCTCCCTGGGCGAGGTCATGGCAGAAAAGATCTGCAAGATCATGGACCTTGCGCTCGAAACCGGCGCGCCGGTCATAGGGATAAATGATTCGGGCGGCGCGCGCATACAGGAGGGTGCGGTTTCTCTTGCCGGATACGGTTACATCTTCGACCGCAACGTCCGGTGCTCAGGAGTCATCCCGCAGATCTCGGCAATCATGGGCCCTTGTGCCGGCGGAGCGGTCTACTCCCCGGCGCTTACCGACTTCACTTTCATGGTGAACGAGACCTCACACATGTTCATTACGGGCCCCGAGATCGTAAGGGCGGTGACGGGCGAGGACGTCACCCAGGAAGAGCTCGGCGGCGCCATGACGCACGCGTCCAAATCGGGGGCGACCCACTTTGTCGCCGCAAGCGACGAAGATTGCCTCAGGCAGATGCGCTATCTGTTGTCGTTCCTGCCCTCGAACAATTTCGAGTCGCCGCCTTTCTTCGCACCGACCGACGACGCCATGCGCTCGTGTGACGAGCTGACCGATCTGATGCCCGACTCGTCCAACAAGCCCTACGACATGCATCACGTGATCGGCTCGGTTTCCGACGACGGAGAATTCTTCGAAGTCCACCAGCATTGGGCGCAGAACATCCTTTGTGGGTTTGCCCGTATCGCAGGACATCCCATCGGCATCGTCGCCAACCAGCCTCAGGTGTTGGCCGGCACACTCGACATCTCATCGTCGATCAAAGGGGCGCGCTTCGTGCGTTTTTGCGACGCATTCAACATCCCGCTCGTGACCTTCGTCGATGTACCCGGTTTCCTGCCCGGGACCGGTCAAGAGTACGGCGGCATCATCCGGCACGGAGCGAAGCTGCTGTACGCCTTCACCGAGGCGACGGTTCCACGCGTCACCGTCATCACCCGCAAGGCCTACGGCGGCGCCTATCTCGTCATGAACTCCAAACATCTGCGCGCAGACATCTCGTTCGCATGGCCTTCAGCAGAGATCGCAGTCATGGGCGCAGAGGGCGCGGTCAACATCATCCATCGCAAGGAGCTTGCCGGCGCCGAAGATCCTGAGGCGAAACGGGAGGAGTTGCTCGACGATTACCTCGAACGGTTCTCGAATCCCTACATTGCGGCCGAACGGGGTTATGTGGACGACGTGATCGAACCGAGAGACACCCGCAGGAGGCTTGCGCAGTCGCTCGAGATGCTGCGATCCAAACGCGAGACCATCCCTCAGAGAAAGCACGGGAGCATCCCGCTGTGAGCGAATCCACCAAGCGGCCCAGCCGGCTCGAGGTCGTCTCTATCGATGGGCAGCCCGACGAGGCGGACAGACAGGCGATCGCCCGGGCGCTCGACGAGCTTGCAGCCAAGGAGAAGGCGGAGCGCACCGCATCGATATGGCTGAGGGCGGCCCGGGCCCAGGGGCGCCGGCTCGGCATGTTCGACTACCACGCCCGCTTCGAGGCCGCCGACGCGTGGCGCCTGTCCACCCGGTTCCCGTTCGGTGGACGAGAGTATCCGGGGCTGAACGGGCGCGGCGACGCAAAGTAGCGACCCGGCGGGGCGACGGCGGGGGTGAGCGGGGGCTCCTGGGTGCCGGTGCCGGAAGGCTCGGACTTCCCCCTCGAGAACCTCCCCTACGGGGTTTTCCGGCGCGCCGGAGAGCCGGCGCGGATCGGGGTGGCGATAGGAGATCAGGTTCTCGATCTCGACGCACTGTGCCGGGAAGGGCTCGTGGACGGCGACCGCAAGCTGCCCGAGGGGGTCTTCAGGCACGGCTCACTGAACCGCTTCATGTCACTCGGCACACCGGCCTGGCAGAGCGTTCGCGCCGGCGTCTCCGAGCTCCTCGCCGGCCACGATCACGCCATCCGTGATGTCGCGGGTCTTGCAGAGCGCGCGCTGATAGGGCATTCCGAGGCCGAGATGCTGTTGCCCGTCGAGATCGGTGACTTCGTCGATTTCTACTCGTCGCTCGAGCACGCTTCGAACATGGGCGCCATGCTCCGGCCCGGAGGCGAGCCGCTGCCGCCCAACTGGCGACACCTTCCGGCCGGCTATCACGGGCGCGCTGGGAGCGTCGTCGTGAGCGGAACGCCCGTGGTGCGGCCGTGGGGGCAGAGCGTCCGGGACGCCGGGCCCCCGGTCTTCGGCCCGACGGAGATGCTCGACTTCGAGCTCGAGGTCGGCTTCATCACAGGGACCCCCAGCGCCGCCGGCGCCCCTGTGCCAATCGAGAAGGCGCCCGAGCACATCTTCGGCTGTGTGCTGGTCAACGACTGGAGTGCCCGGGATATCCAGCGGTGGGAATATTCGCCGCTCGGGCCCTTCCTCGGCAAATCCTTCATGACGTCGATCTCGCCGTGGGTTGTGACGCTCGACGCCCTCGCTCCCTACTTCGTCCCCGGGCCCGAGCAGACTCCCCCGGTGCTCGACTACCTCAGGAGCGAACGGGATTGGGCAATCGATCTCGATCTCGAGGTCACCCTCGAGTCAAACGCGATGACCGAGCAGGGCCGGGGCCCCGCGGTCATCTCGCGGACCAACTTCAGGACGCTGTACTGGAGCATCGCCCAGCAGCTTGCGCACGCGACTTCGAACGGGGCGCCCCTGCGGACGGGTGATCTGTTCGCCTCGGGCACCGTATCCGGCCCGGGCCCTGGAGCCTGCGGAAGCATGTTCGAGCTCACCTGGTCCGGCGAGCGGCCTGTAGTCCTTCCGGACGGATCCGAGCGCACCTGGCTCGAGGATGGTGACACGATCTCGATGCACGGGGTCTGCAGTCGCGCCGAGGACGTCCTCCCCATCGGATTCGGCGAAGTTCGAGGTGCCGTCGTGCCGGCCCCCTGATTCGGGGCTCAGGGAATGGTGGGAATCTCCGATTCGGGGATCTCGGCCTCCGGCGAGTACCACGAGTACGCGTATCCGGGTTCATCCAGCCCGCGGGCGAAAGACGACAGCCGCAGAGGGTTGAAAGTGTCGCACATCACCGCGAGCTCGTGGGTTTCGGTAACCCCCAGCGACTTCTCCACCAGGCCCGGCTGGGGGCCGTGAGGCAGGCCCGAGGGATGCAGCGTCACCGACCCGATCTCGATGCCTCGGCGCGATCCAAAATCACCCGAGACGTAATAGATCATCTCCTCTGAGTTCAGGTTCGAATGGTGGTAAGGAAGGGCAATCGCATTCGGATCCCAATCGAGCTTGCGCGGACAGAAGGAGCAGATGACGAAGTTTCGTCCCTCGAAGGTCTGATGGGACGGAGGCGGCATGTGGATCCGGCCCGCAATCGGCTCGAAGTCGGCGATGTTGAAGGTCCATGGGAACACGTACCCGTCCCAGCCGACGACATCGAATGGATGGTAGTCGAGGACATATCTCTGATATCCGTCTTTGATGCGCAGCACGACGACGTGTTCTCCGCGATCATCGTACGTCTTGAGCTCCGCAGGGGGATGGATGTCACGCTGATAGTAGGGAGCGTGCTCGAGCAGCTGTCCGTATCCATTTCGATAGCGGCGGGGGATCTCGATGAGACCAGGAGAGGTGAACACGAGGCAGCGTTGCGGCGCTGCATCGGCAAAACGGTATGTGGTGCCGCGTGGAATGACGATGTAGTCGCCTGCCCGGTAGGGAAGGTCGCCGAAGATTGTTTCGAGCGTCCCGTCGCCTTCGTGGACGAAGATGACCTCATCGCCTTCACCGTTGCGATAGAAGTCGGTCATTGCCCGTGCGGGACGGCACATCGCGATCTCTACGTCGTTGTTCCACATGAGCACCCTTCGGCCCGTTACGGCGTCCCCCTCCGCCGGGATGTCTGCGGTAAGGAAGTGGCGGTGCGCATGCCCGTCGGGCGACCATTCGTCGCGCTGGATCGGCTCGAACTTGCCGACCTCTTTGATCCTGCAGGGCGACGTGAGGTGATAGAGAATGGATTCGTTGCCCGAGAATCCCTCGAGCCCAAAGACCTCCTCGGTCAAGAGGAGATTGCCCTTTCGAAGCTGTGTATGCCGCTTCGGCGGGACCTCGCCCCTTCGCTGATAGATAGGCACCCTGCGTAGCCTCCTCTCTGAGCGTAAAGTCGAGCGCAGCCGCGTCCATGATAGGGCAGGCGCCGCAACCACCGACTTCGGAGAGCCAACCACATATGAGCTTGCCAGACACCGCGCGACAGTCTCAACCGGGCTTCGGGAGCTCCGTCCTCGGCGCGATCGTGGTGGTGCTTGCTCTCGGGGGAGTGGCCATGTGGCTGTCTCTCCTCGCCGGGCCGTGGCGCCTGGTCAACGGGTTGTTGGCTACACGGGTCGAACTGAGAAAGGCCGAGCGCGCTCTCACCTCCGGCGCCAACAAAGAGGCCCGCCTAGCTACTCTCAAAGGCAGCGCTGCGGCCGAACAAGCCGGAAGAGCGTTCGAAGCCCCTGCCCCGTTGCTCGACCTCGCGATGGTGTCGGCGCAGGTCAGCGACGCACTCCCCGAATTGGGCCACGTCGTCGATGCTGTGGAGCATTCCGCCCAAGCCGCGCGCAGCACGTTGAGGATCGGACAAAACGCGCTCAAAGGGCCTTACAAGCTCATCGACCAGGACCCCGACGATCCCGACAGCAAGAAGATCCGCATCGAGCGGCTGGTGGCGGTGGGTGACCTCATCGCCGAGGTCCGGCACGCGGTTCGAAACGTTGCCCGGGAGCTCACCGCCGTCGATGCGATGGCGCTCCCACAGTCGTTGCGAGGAAGCATCGCACGGTCGATCGAGAAGGCTCGAAGCACGGATCGAACGCTTGCCGACGCCGAAGATGGCTTCGCGATCCTGCCCGACGTGCTGGGGGGGAATGGCCGGCGCATCTATTTTCTCGCGATCCAGAATTCCGCGGAGCAGCGCGGAACCGGCGGATCATTGCTGCAGTTTCAGCTCATGCAGTTCGAAAACGGACGACCCCGGCTGTTGAAGGAGCGTTCAGGCTCGATCTACAAGATCGACCAGGACCGGCGTCAGCTGTCCATACCACTGCCCGAAGATGCCTGGTATGTGGCCGGCATAGACGATGCCAAGAGGGCGGGCAACGCGAACTGGTCTCCGGACTGGCCGCTGTCGGCTCGCCTGACCGTTGCCTACTCCGAAGCGGGAGCGCGCGCCAGCGGCGCTCCATGGCCCGCGGTCGACGGCGTCATCGGAGTGGACCCCGAGGTCCTGAAACGCCTGCTGCCGGGAATCGGCCGTCCCGGCGCCGGGACCGACTTCAAGCTAACGCCGGCCAACATCGTCGACTACGTCCTCTATAAAGCGTACGCATCATTTCCGATCCCCGGGATACGCAGGCAACGTCTCAGCTACCTGGTCGATGGGTTCTACGAAAGCCTGTTCAACCCGTCCCATCCCACCGAGTTGATCCCAGGCCTGGGCCGCGCACTGAGCGAGAAGCACATGCAGATCTGGCTCGAGCGCCCCAACGAACAGGAGTTCATAGAAAAGATGAACTGGGACGGCGGGATAGAGGACGCACCCCGCAGTGACTATCTCTATGTCGTCGAACAGAACGTGGGTGGGAACAAGCTCGACTATTTCGACGAGCAGACCAACTCGATGAACATCAGATTGCAAGGCCGGGATGCACTCGTGTCCACCGAAGTTCGCATCTACAACGGAGCGCTCGCCCCACTGCCCCGGTACGTCTACGGCAACTCCGGGCCGCTTCACCGGCCGATGGTCAATCTCTACGCGCCGGGTGACGCAGAGCTGATCGGAGCCCACATGGTGGCGGGCCGGCGCCTCGAATCGTCACCCACGGCGGAGCTCGCAGCCTGGAACGGCAATCGCCCTCCCGAACACATGGAGCTGGGCAAGAAAGTCTGGTCGACTACACTCGAGATACCGCCGCAAGAGGACGCTGCGGTGCGCTTCGACTACAGGGTGCCCGGGGTGGTGCGCAAAGTGGGCGACCACCGCGTCTACCGCCTTACCGCGCAGCATCAGCCCAAGGTGAGGCCGGAGACTCTCGAGCTCGAGCTGCTACTTCCGCCGGGGGCGAACGGTGTGGTGGCACCCGGGTGGACGAGGTCCGGAGACACTCTGATGTGGGCGAGACCGTTGGTGAAAGACATGGTCCTGGAGGTCAAATGGCGAGAGTAAGGGCGGCTGTTCTGGCGGCGGGCATGTCGGTGCGCATGGGCGGAGTCACACCGAAGACGCTTACCCCCATCGGCGATCAAAAGCCCTTTCTCCACTACATCCTGGCGGGACTCCACCGAGCCGGGATCGAAGATCTGCTCGTCGTCACGGGATTCAAGGCGCCCCTGGTGGAGGCCTTTGTCGCCGAGAACTGGCACGGCGCCGCCGCATTCGTCTTCAATGCCCGCTACGCCTCATGGGGCAACTTTCACTCCGCTCGCATGGCGATCGATCAATCTCCCCAGTCGGAGCTGCTGCTGGTCAATTCCGACATCGTGATTCACCCGGATGTGTTCGGGAACGTCGTCGACGCACCCGGCGACCTCGTTCTTGCAGTGCAGCATAGGAGCGCTTTCGATACCGAGGAGATGCGCGTGCAGCTCGACACCGACCGTGTCCTCTCCATCGGCAAAGACCTTCCTCTGGAACGGAGCCACGGTGAATTCGCCGGGGTATCGCTTCTCCGCCACGGGGCGGCCCGGGCCTACGCCGAGACCGCCACCGATCTCGAATGGCGTGCCGAGACGACCCTGTACTACGAAGATGTGTACTCGAGGTTGCTCGGTCGCCTCGACGCCCGCGCCGTTCCCGTGTCCGAGGATCACTACGCGGAGGTGGACAACCCGGGCGAGATAGGTCCCGCCCGCGAGGTGATCACGCGGCACCGGGACGCCTGGCCGGACCCGGTGGCGACGAAGGCCGAGGCGTAGCCGATGGCCGATCGTAAGGACTTTCCTCAGGTCTTCGTCTACGGCCCTCGGGGCGACGAGCAGGGAGCGGCGGAGGATCTCGCACGCAAGCTGGTGGATCTCGATATCAGCGCGCCTCTGGTGGTCCAGTCCACCTTCGGCGAAGCGCTCGGTGCACGCGTCAAGACGCCCCTCCCCCACGTCGTGCCGGTCCCCCAAGCCAACCAGGAGTGGGCCGCAACGCTCGGCTCCCGCACCCGGCGGTTGGGCGCCGACGCGATCATCGCGATAGGGGGCGGCCGCTGCCTCGACATCGCCAAGCTTGCGGCTGCGCGCGCCGGTGTCACCGTCGTCGCAGTACCCACCCAACTGTCTCACGACGGCATCTGCTCGCCGGTTGCGGTTGTGCCCGCCCAGGGCGCCTGCGGGGAAAGCATCGGTGCGATTGCGCCGCGCGTGGTCTACCTTTCGATACCGACCCTGTTGAGCTCACCGCTCGAGGCCGTCCGGGCCGGGCTGGGGGATCTGCTGGCCAACCCTCTCGCGCTGAAGGACTGGGCGCTCGCCGCCGATCGCGGGCTCGAGAGCATCGACCGGCGCGCCTGGGACCTGTCGGTTGAGTCATTCGATGCGATCGAGGGTTACCTGGCCACAGACATTGCGGAATCGGCCGAGGACCCCCGTTTCCTCATGCGGCTCGCCGATGGGCTCGTGCTCTCGGGCATGGCCATGGTGCATGCGGGCAACTCCCGGCCGGCATCGGGAGGCGAGCACGAGATCTCGCACGCCGTCGACCATCTGTTCGGGGGCCGGGCGTTGCACGGGGCACAGGTGGCATTCGGTTGTCTGATCTCGACCGAGCTCTACGGAGGAGATACGCAGGGCTTCCGGGCGCGCCTGTCGCAGCTTCGACTTCCACAGCACCCCGCTGACCTGGGCTTGAGCGAGGACGACATGATCAAGATCCTGCTCGCTGCGCCGTATATGCGGCCGGGCCGGTTCACCGTGCTGGAGGATACCGACCTCGACGAGGGCGATGCCCGCGCCCTTCTCGAGCGCATCTGGGATTAGGGGGAGGAAAGGGGAAGATGACCCGGGCAGCCGTTATCGGTCTCGACGGCTCGGCTTGGCATCTGCTCGAGCCCATGATGGAGGCGGGCATCATGCCCCGGCTCGACGCACTGGTGAAGCGCGGGGCCCACGGCACACTCGTCTCGACGGTCCCGACCTATACGCCGCCGGCGTGGACCGCAGCAGCCACGGGCGTCAATCCGGGCCGTCACGGAATCTACGGCTTCATGGGCGGCAACGCTCAGAACGAGCACCTCGAGTTGGTCCACTCCGGCAAGATCAAGGCCCCCACGATCTGGGAGATCGCCAACGCCCAGGGGGCCCGGACGGGCATCTACAACCTCCCGCTGACCTATCCGCCTCGCCGGCTAGATGGGTGGATGGTCTCCGGCATGATGACACCCGGCTACGGCGAACACCTCAAGGGATTTGCGTGGCCTCCCGAGCTCGAGCCGCAGATCCTGGAGCAGGCCCCCGGCTACGTGGTCGACGTCAGCGCCAACTGGGAGCTGGACTGGCGCAACACGACGCTGTGTGATCGCATGATGGCCTCACTCCGCCAGCGGATCGAGGTCCTCGGCCGGCTGCTCGAGCTCGATCCACCGGCAGTGCTGTTCGCCGTGCTGGAGGCGCCCGACCGGCTCCAGCATGTCTACCTTCGTTACATGGACCCGGGCGACGAGCTGTACGAAACCGGCGAGGGCCGCGTAGTCAGGCGGGAGGTAGAACGCTGCTTCAGGGCGATGGACGACATCGTCGGCCTGGTGGACGACTACACGGCCGGCGGCGGAGGCGTCATCGTGTGCTCCGACCACGGGTTCACCGCCTGGGAGGTGAGCGTGCACACCAACGCTCTGCTCGAGCGGTGGGGATACCTGAAGCTCAAGCCGAGGGCGCGGGTCATGCAGACTCCGGCGGCTCGCAGCCTCGTGCCCCTGGCCCGCCGGATCCTGCCGGCAAAGCTTGCCCGTCAGGCGAAGGGGGTCACCTTCAGTGCCGTCGACTGGTCCAGGACGACCGCGTTTGCATCGCCGATCCCGCAGCAGGGGATCTTCGTCAATGTCGCCGGACGGGAGCGCTTCGGCTGGGTTCCCCCCTCGGACCTTCCCCGCATCAAAGACGACATCGCCGCCCGCTTCTACGATCTCGCCGGGCCCGACGGACGGCCCGTGACCGACCACGTCCACCGGTCGGAGGATGTCTTTCACGGGGACGCCCTGGACGGCGCGCCGGACCTTCTCCCGGTGCTGAGAAACCACCACTTCGAGCTCGACGACGAGATCTTCCACCGGAGCCCCTTCACCGACCAGCGCCATCTGCCCAGGGGGGTGCACCACCCGGACGGGATCGTGGTCGTCGCGGGAAAGGGGGTCAAGGCAGGGCATTCGAGCCTCCACGGATCGGTCATGGACGTAACCCCGACGCTGCTGCACATGGCCGGGCTGAAGGTTCCCGACGACCTCGACGGCAGAGTGCTGACCGAGGCCTTCACCCCCGAGGCCCTCGAGAATCGGCCCGTCACCTTGCTTGCACCCCTATCATCGGGACCTAAGGACGAGACTTCGCCCTACTCAGACGAGGAGGAAGCGGTCATCGAGGAATCCCTGAGAGGCCTCGGCTACCTCTAGCCGGCCGAGTCCACATGGCACAGACTGCCCCGGCGATCGAGCCGGACAAGACGCCCCAACGGCAGCCGCTCCAGCGCCGGAGCGCAAAGCGAATCGCCTCACGCATGCTCGCCGACGCGGTGGCGGTCTCGACTGCGCTGTTCCTTGCGTCGATTCTCCGCTTCGAGATACTCGAGGCAGCCCCGGCGGCGAAGGTCGACTACGCCCTCATCACCGTGCTTGCGACGCCGGTCTGGATCGTGCTGTTCTGGCTCTACGGCCTCTATGAGCCCCGGCAGGTCCTGAGCCCCGTCAACGAGTTCAAGCAGACCTTCCACGGCGTCATCGGGGGAACGGTGGTGCTATTCCTTGCAGACTCCGTGCTGGATCTGGAGCTCGCTCGCGGGTGGGTTCTGCTGGCGCTGGGGCTCGGCCTGGCCATCGTCGGCGCCGAACGGATGGCCATCAGAAAGACGCTTCACCGGCTACGCCGGCGCGGCGGGGACGCCACGCGGACGATTGTGGTGGGAGCCAATCACGAGGCCCGCACGATCGCACGCACGCTCGAGCGCGAGAGGTGGCTCGGTTACCGAATAGTCGGCTTCGTCGACGAGCACATGCCCGCGGGGCAAGAAGTGGGAGACGGCCACAAGATCATCGGTGCACCGGCCGATCTCAAGGACCTCTTAAGGGAGTTCGACGCAACCCTGGTGCTCGTTGCCGCCTCCGCCTTCGAGACGACAAAGATCAACCGACTGTTCTGGGGATTGCAGGACGCGGATGTCGACGTCCAGATCACCACCGGCACCATCGAGTTACTTGCCTCCCGAATGATCGTGCAATCGGTTGCGGGCGTGCCCCTCCTCTATGTCCGCCGCACCGGCATGACCCGGCTGCAACGAGCCAGCAAGCGAACGATTGACGTCATCGGTTCCGTGGTTGGCCTGATCCTGCTGGCACCGTTCTTTGCGGCCGTCGCCGTGTGGATCAAACGGGATTCCACAGGACCGGTGTTCTTCAGGCAGGTGCGTTCAGGACAAAACGGCGAACTGTTCAGGTGCTGGAAATTCCGCACGATGCAGGCGGATGCCGAGCAGCGGCTCGCCGAGCTCGAGCACCTGTCCGAGGGGCCGGGGCTGTTGTTCAAGTTGAGGGAGGACCCCCGCATCACGAAGAGCGGCAAAGTGCTACGGCGCTACTCGCTCGACGAGCTACCCCAGCTGGCAAACGTCCTGCGCGGCGAGATGAGCGTGGTCGGCCCCCGCCCCGCCCTGCCCTCTGAGGTCGAGCAGTACGACGACTGGGTCCGGAACCGCCTGCAGGTCAAGCCCGGGATGACCGGGCTCTGGCAGGTGAGCGGCCGAACCGAAACCAGCTTCTCCGACTACGTCAGGTACGACCTCTTCTACATCCAGAACTGGTCGCTGTCCTTGGACCTGTGGATCATGTGGCGAACCCTGAGGGCCGTCCTCAGCGCCGAGGGCGCCCACTAGGGTGCTCCTGCGCGGAAGTAACGCCAGCGTCCAGGGCGGCACTGCGCGGCGAGGGCAAGGCGCGAGGAGTCGTGCGTACCCGGAGGGTACGCCCGCGACGAGCAACGCCGCCATCGTCGATGCAGGGCTGTTCTGGGGCGACGGGACTTACGCAAAGGTGCACTAACTAGGTCTGGCGTCGTCGGCATCGGAAGCGGTACGCTTTCGGGGATGCTTGAGGAGATCGTCGTCGCCGTTGAAGACCGTGCCGGGGTCCTCGCCGAGGTCGGAGAGCTGCTCGGCCGCTCCGAGGTGAACATCGAAACTCTTTCGGCATTCACTCACGAGGGGACGGCGCGCATACATCTGATCGTCGACGACGGCGAGGAGGCGGGCGAGGTCCTGACCTCGAACGGCTTCAAGGTCGAGGCCACACGGGCAGTACTGGCCGCGACCCTCGACGACCGCCCCGGGGAGCTCGGGCGCTATTGCCGCAAGCTCGCCGAGGCAGGCGTGGATATCACGAGCGCATATCTGGCGCGCCGCAATGCAGGCGAGAGCGAGCTCATCTTCGCGGTGGACAACCTGGACGCCGCGAAGACGATCTGATCACCTCAAGTCGTCGCGCATGAGGCCCGCCGTTTGGCGGGCCTCATTTGTCTCCGGATGGTGCAGTTGCTCAGGTTTGCGAGCCCTTGGTGCCGAAATACAGCGATACCGCTCCGGACACGAGGTGCAGGACCCAGTCGGCGGCGTTGTGGTTGATGAAGCCGAACAGGCTGTCACCGACGAAGATGCCCAGAACGCCGAGGGCGAGGTACACGACGCCAATCAGCGTGTTGACGCTCTTGGCTCCCGCCGGCGATCTCGCTCCGCCGACCCACAGAGCGCCCACGAGGATATGGATGATGTTGTGGAGCGGGTTGACCCCGAAGACGATCACCGTGTCGCCCGATTCCGCCGCGAAGTTGTCGAATCCCGTGAACAGGAACCCAACCACGCCCACGATCAGATACACGACACCGGCTACTAGGGCGAAGGTCTGCCCCGGTGTCCTGACAGCACTTCCACTTGCAGCCATGGTGCCCCTTTCGAGAGTCACTAGCGTCAGCCAACATATATACAACCTTGAAGGTGCCAAAAACCGTATTCTCGTGAACTTCTGACGCCTTCTGATACCCAATGGGGTAGCAAGGAAACCGCCCGTTCAGCATGCCGACCTTCTTGTCGCCCGGCTCTATTGGATCGACGCGCGCCCTGGCCGCCTTCTTGGGAGCCTTGTTGATGTCGGGCTGCACCGGCGCATCGACGCAGCCCGACGGGCCGGAGCAATCCGGCCCGTCGGGCCCGCGCACCGCCCGCGACCGAGGTGGAGCGGGGGCATCCTGTAGCGAGATCCATCAGCTCGTCCGCCGGGTCCAGCGCGGCTACACGGGGCGCGGATCACCCGACGTCTCGTTGATCCCCAGGGCACCCAACTACATAGGCACCGCGGACATGCCCGCCCACTCGGGGCCCTGGGACTATCTCGCCGAGGTACCGTTGGTGCTCTACGGGCCGGGCCATATCCGTGCCCGCGGGGCGGTCGAGCGGCGCGCCACCATGGCCGACCTGGCCCCGACCCAGGCGCGCCTGATCGGCTTCAGGGCCTGGCCTCACCGAGACGGACGGGTGCTATGGGACGCCCTGACGAAGCACTCCCCGGCGCCCCCGCGAGCCGTGGTCACGATCGTGTGGGACGGGGGCGGCGACAACGCGCTGGAAGAGCATCCCGGCTCCTGGCCGTACCTACGCCGGTTGAGCGAGCGGGGCACCTCGTTCCAACAGATGACGATCGGATCATCTCCATCGGTCACTCCACCGGTGCACACGACTCTGGGCACCGGTGCGTGGCCCGCGACCCACGGAATCCCCGCGCTCAAGGTTCGAACCAAGGACAACCGCTACGTCGATCCGTTCGAGGGACTCGATCCCGGGCGCATCCGGGTGGGGACGCTGGCCGATCTGTACGACGCCGCGGAGGACAACCGCCCGGTCACCGCGGCTTTCGGAGCAATCGACTGGCACCTGGGAATGATCGGACAGGGCTCGGGATGGCCGGGTGGCGACCGCGATCCGGTCGTCCTGCTCAAATACCTGGCGGATACGCTCTCCAACGAAGCGATCTACACGCTTCCGGCGATCGAAGATCCCGCCGCCCTCAGCCGCTACACCAACGCGCTCGACGCAAGGGACGGCGAACTGGACCTGAAGTGGCGTGGGCACGACCTCGAGGACGAGACGGTACGTTACGCCAGCCCCGCTCACGTGGCCTACCAGCAGCATCTCATCGAGCGCTTCATCACCGCGACTGACCTGGGGGAGGATCCGGTGCCCGACCTCCTCTATGTGAACTTCAAGATGAGCGACGACGCCGGGCACTCGTGGGGAATGACGTCGCCGGAAACCGCCGATGCGCTGAGCGCCCAGGATCGGGCGCTGAGGCGTCTGGTTCGCACCCTGAACCGGACGGTCGGCCGGAAACAGTGGGCGCTGATGATCACCGCCGACCACGGGCAGATGCCCTACCCGCACGAGTCCGGCGGATGGGCGATCGCGGGCTCGGAGCTACAGGCGGATGCGAACGCCGCCCTCGATCACACCGACAACGGGGTCGATCTCGTCGAGTTCGTCAAATCCGCCGGCATGTATGTGCGGCGGGACGACCTCACGCCCAACGGCCTGGCGTTGGACGATCTGGCGCGATGGGCCTACGGGTATCGGGCCGAGGACAACCTCAGGGGGGGCGGGCGGATCCCCGACTCCTACGACGGCGATCCCGGAGACCGGCTCTTCGATGCGGCACTGGCGGGGCGCCGCCTGGCCGCCGCCCGCTGCCGTCCGTAACCCGGCGACGGGCGGCCCCGGGACTTCGTGGCGGTCAGCGGCCCTGCGCGCAGCCCCAGATCCGCCCCAGGGCTTCGCTGGGGAAGGCCGCCGACAGGACCGGTTCCCTCAGCCGGGCCCGGTAGCCTTCCGGAACCTCACTCCCGGGCTCGACATTGTCCTCCAACCGGTAGCCGACGAGCCATCTCGCGACCCGCTCCGCCGATACGCGCGTGCTCGCGAGCGCTTCTTGGTCCAGCCAGAACCCCACCGGGCTCGACTCCGCCACCAGCTCGCCGGCCGCCGCGCCGAAACGCTCCTCGGCGTCGCCGATCAGCTCGGTCATGTTTATGGGCCAGGCGCCGCTGGCTTCGGCAAGCGGGCCCTGTCCGTGATCTGCGGTCACGGCCACCACCCACTGCCCGTGTCCCACCACCCGGTCGAGCCAGCGGGTGAGATCGCCCAACGCGTCGTCTGCATATCGCAACGTCGGTCTCATCTCGGGAAGCAGCATGTTCCATGCGTGCCCCACCTCGTCCGGCTGCTTGTAGTTCGTGTAGAAGAGATCGGGGATGTCATCCTCGCCGAAACGCTCTCGCTTCAACAGGGCCTTTATCAACGTCGTCTGGTGGAGGGTCCAGGCAGGCGAGTCGCGGCGCAATGTCTTGTCGCGCAGGATCTCGTGTCCCATCCAGGTCGAATCCAGGCGGCCATCGTCGAGGTCCACCGAGCGGATGTCTGCCTGCAACCCCGGGACCTCCTTCAGGGATTGGGGAAACGTGTACCACTGCCGGTTCGTGACGAGGCTCTCGTTGGTATCCACGATCACGGCGATGTCCTTGTCGCCTCCGGGCCTGTATGCCCCGTGACCGATCATCCCGAGGTGCCAGGATTTGAATGCGAGCATCCCGACTTTTGCCCGGTTGCCGGTTGTCGGATCGTAGAGGTCGGCGAGCGAGGGGAGCAGCAGGTTGCTGGGGGTCTTGTTCGGATAAGCCGCCTTGATTGCGCCGTCCACACGAATGGGGATCCCTACAACCCCATGCTGCTTGGGGAACGCGCCGGTTCCCATCGTGCTGTGCACCGCAGGCGTGACTGAGGGAGACGACCCTACGGCGACATCTTCGACCGAGGACCCCTCCGCCATCATCCTCGCCAGGTTGGGCCATGCGTCGGGCCACGCGTCGAGGACGTTCGATCCCCCTCCGTCCCATACGACCGTGAGAATCAGCTTCGGTGGCCTCGGCCTGCTTGCCTCCGGGACCAGGACCTCGTCGATAGGCGCGCCCACATCGGAAGGGGATGGTGTGTCGAGGAGCTCCGCGTAGGTTGGGGTGAGATCGGCAAGCGTCACCTCCCTGTCGGTGGACAAGCTCCCCTGCGAACGAATAAACCCCGGCCCGTAGAAGACCAGGGGAACCCGCTGGACGTAGTCCCATGGGCCCGAGTGACTCTGGCCGACGAAGGCCCCGAAGAAGTTGGGCTCGCGGGGAACGACCATCACGTCCGGTGAGCGCCCCGGAAAATATCCTCTCCGGATCCGGCGCAGCGTCTCGATGGGAAGGCTGCATCCCGATCTGAAGGGGCTTGACGGCGGCTTCGTCACGGGTTCGATGGGCGAAGGTGTGTACCGGGGGCCCGGTGGGCCCTCGGGGCGTTCGGTGGAGGCGCCGGGCGTGGAGGAGTCGGAGGAGGGCCCCGAGGCGGTGCAGGCTCCTAACGCCAGAGCGGCGGCCAAACACCATGTCATCTTCCGGTTGCGCCGCGCCCCGGGCCGGCCATTCCTCAATCTCACTTACGTCTTAGGCTACTCTCCTAAACCGTATGAGCGACCAGGGCAAAGCATCATCGACCTTCATCATCGCGACGCGCAACCGGCCGGAGGAGCTCAGGATCACGGTCGAGAGCATTGTTGCCCAGACGGTTCTACCGGGTGAGCTGTGCATCGTCGACTCGAGCACCGACACGCCGGTGCGCGCTCACATCGAAAAGCTATGCGCCGGTTCGAAGCTCCGCCTCGACTACGTGCATCCCGCGCCGCGGGGCCTGCCCCGGCAGAGAAATGCCGGACTCGATCGCACCACGGGTGATCCCGTCTTTTTGGTTGACGACGATGTCTGCCTGGCCCCCGACTGCCACGAGGTCATCCTCGAGGAGTACGAGCGCTGGGGCCCCGAGCTGGGCGGTGTCAGGGCGGCTCCGGTTCGCCCCGCTCGTCCTCCGCGCGTTTCCATCATGTGGCGCAAGCTCTTCGGCATCGGCGCCTGGTGGCCCGAGGCAAGCGGCCGGGTCAGGGGCGGGTTCTGGTTGGAGGGGACCTCCGAATCCGCGGGCGTCCGGAAGCAGGAAGCGTTCGTCGGTTATTTCATGTCATACCGTCGCGAGGTCTTCGACCACGAGCGCTTCGATGAAGCGCTGTCGGGCTATGCCAGCCAGGAGGACATCGACTTCTCCTACAGGGTCTCGCGCCGCTATACCCTCATCCAGACACCCCGGGCCAAGTGCGATCATTTCAAGACCGGCACCGACCGCATGCCGTCGCGCAAGCTCGAGCGCATGAAGCTCGCAAATCACTTCTATCTGCATCGAAAGAACATGCCGCAGGACCTCAGACACAGAGGGGCCCTGTGGTGGGGGCTGTTCGGGCTGTTGATCCACAACGTGGTCAAGGCGATCGTGCGCCGGGATCCCGGGCTCGTCACCGGCATCATCATCGGTGTTTGGGAGCAGAGCCGCGGCAGAGGTTTGATAGACCCGGCCTCCGAGGACGGCGCGCCGAGGCCCTTGCAGGCCGCTCGGTGAGCAATGCCGCCGCAACCGACATGAAGGCCAAACCGCGCGACTACTGGTGGACGGTCCTCGCGGTCGATCCCATCGCGGTCCCTCTGGCACAGAGGCTCGCCGACCGCAGGGCCATGACGGCCGATCAAGCCACCATGGTCTCGGTGCTGCTCGCAGCCCCGATCGGCCTCGCGTACGCGTCGGGATCGCGTCTTGGACTGATCGCCGGGGCGGTGCTCTTCTACCTCGCCTTCCTGTTCGACTGCGTCGACGGCAAGGTGGCGAGGGCGCTCGGCACCGCCAGCTCCAGGGGCGTGATGCTCGATGAGCTGGCCGACGCAGTGCGCCGGGTCAGCGCGTCCCTGGGGCTGGCGGTCTATCTGTGGCGCTTCGGAACCGGCGGGAGCTTCTGGCTGGCCATCGCCTACGTCGTGATCGCCTTCTTCTTTGCCGACATCTCGGGCGAGACCCGGGGCGATCCCCAGACCTCTCTGGGAGGAAAGTGGTCCCAGGCTCTGGCTCGCCGGAGGCTGCATCCGACCCCCGGCACGCCCGACATCGGAGCGATCGCGTTCATCTTCGGCCCGGTGACCGGCTTCGTGGTCCCGTCCCTGGCGGTAGGCGTCGCGATGTTGACCGCCGGAACCCTGCTCGTACTCCGGAGACGACTGCGAAAAACCTCGTGAACCGGGTTCTCATGCTGGGCCTCGACGGAGTCACCTACAACATCCTCGACCCCGCCTTTGCAGAGGGGCACATGCCGGCGTTGAAGAAGCTTCTGCACGACGGGGCGTCCGGTGTTCTCACCTCCACCCACCCCCCCTACACGCCTCCCGGATGGACGTCGATCTTCACCGGGGTGAATCCCGGCCGCCACGGCATCTTCGGATTCACTCTGGGTCACGCTCAAGATCCGGGCGGGCTGGTTCGCCTCGACCGCGTCAAGGCGCCGGCGATCTGGAACGCCGCCAACGCACAGGGCACGAGCATGGGGGTCTTCAACGTTCCCATGACCTATCCACCTCCCAGCGTGGACGGATTCTCCGTCGCGGGCATGCTTACACCGGAAGGCGGAGGCGCCACCCCGGAGAACTTCACCCACCCTCCGGAGCTCGCCGACGACATCGCCAGGGTTGCAGGCGGTTATGCAATCGACATCACGGTCGACTACGACGAGGACTACAAGACGACCAAAATCATCGACCGGCTCTCCGAGAACCTCGCGAGAAAGCGCCGGGCTCTGCAGTTCCTCCTGGCCGAACACGGGGACGTGCCGCTTCTCTTCGTCGTTCTCGAGGCCCCGGACCGGCTCATGCACTCCCACTACAAGTACATCGATCCGCGCTGCGAACACTACCGGCGCGCCGAGGCAGAGCCGATCAGGGAGCGCATCTGGGGCTTCTTCGACGAGATGGACGCGGTGATGTCCGACCTGCTCTCGTGGGCCGGCCCGGACGGCTTCACCGTGACGATGTCGGACCATGGCTTCGGGCCCAAGGAAAAAGTCGTCAACGTCAACCTCGCACTGAAGGAATGGGGCCTGCTTTCGGTCGGCGGCGCCGGCGCCGTGGGCAGCTCGGCGGGGTTACGCCGGCTCGCCCGGAGAGCGAAGGGCGTCGTGCCGAAGTCGGTGTGGCGCCGGGCGAAAGGCGCAGCCCACTCGTCGATCGACTGGTCGAGAACCAGGGCGTTCTCCGCCCCCAACCCGCAGCAGGGTATCTACGTGAACCTCGCAGGCCGGGAGTCCGGGGGCATCGTGGGCCCGTCCGATTACGACGCCGTGCGAGACGAGATCACGGCGAGGTTCCGCGACCTCATCGACCCCGACGACGGTGCGCCGGTACTCGATCGTATGTTCAAGCGGGAAGAGGTCATCGAGGGCCCCGAGGCCGGTGATGGCCCCGATCTCTTCCCGGTCTGTCGCGATTACACCTATGAGCTGTCCGAGGGCCTCTACTCCTCGGATGTGCTGACCGATTACCGGGCGCTGCCGCGGGGCTTTCACCACATGAACGGGATCTTCGGGGTGGCCGGACCGGGGGTGCCGGACGCCTCCGGCCTGTCGGCCAGCGTGCTCGACATCGCTCCCACCACCCTGTACCTGGCCGGTCTGGACCTTCCCATGATGGACGGGCGGGTCATCACCGAGGCGCTGCCGGAGGGCATGGTCGTCGGACGGCCCGTTACCGTCAGACCCATGGACCTTCCGCTTGCGGGGGCCGGGACCGAATCGTCGCCCTACTCGGCCGAAGAAGAACAGCAGATCGAGGAATCCTTGCGCAACCTCGGTTACCTGTAGCCCGGGTTGTCCGTGCTCCCTTCATCGAGAGGCCTCTAGATGTGGCTCGACCGTCTCCCGTCGCAACACTCCCGCAGTGGGGGACGGTGGCTCTGGGGGGCGACCCTGGCCGGTGTCGTCGGCGGGGTGATCGCCTGGGCGCTGGGTGCGGGCGTGGCTGCGCTGTGGTGCTTCACGGGAGCGGCAGTTGCCGTTGCCGTCGTGCTTCCGTATCCGTGGGCATTCGTGTCGCCCCTGTACATGGGCCTTGCCGGATGGCTCGTCGACATGCTTCCGTTCGTAATCCTCGCAGGATGGGCTGCGGTGGTGTTCCGCTGGGGCGTCGCTCTGGTGCGGGCGAAGAGGTGGCCGCGCGGAGGGAGATGGACTCTGATTCCCGCGACGCTGCTCGTCTGGACGATGCTGGGCGCCCTCGTCATAAGCGCCGCCGATGCGAGGCATTTCGCACTGCTTCTGGCCTTGCAGGTCCTTGTCAGCGGAACATTGCTGGCAGCGGTCGACACGCTGGCCGATCTCGACGACCGCTCCAGGACGGTCACCGGGCTGGTCACCTACGTGGTTGTCCTCACGGTTGCCGTGATCGCGGTGTGGGCCGGCGTACCGCTCGAGGATCTCCAGGACAAAGCAACCGCAAGGCTGGTGGAACGCGCCTACGGCGTGGACGCCTTTGAGAACAACGTCGGGATGATCAAGGACGAAAAGTCGAGCAAGGGCGGGGGGCTCGAGCTCAAGCGCGAGATCGACGCCCTGGCCGAGCGCGACCCTCGCCTGCCGGCCTTCGAGGTGTTCCAACCCAGGTTCAGGGCCTTCCCGAAGAAACTGATCGTCCGATTCCAGGGTTCCGCGCGGCCGTGGCAGGACCAGCTCGAACGACGAGGCGTCAAGCTTTTCTACGACAACATCGGTTTTGGAGCCGCCAGCACCGTCGCTCGGATGCGGTCGTTCCCGCGCAATCCGAACACCTACGCCGGCATAGGCGCCGTGCTGTTGCCGTTCGCGTTCTACCTTGCATGGACCGGCCGCCGCCGCGCGGGCTGGCTCGGCTGGGCCGGAGTCGCGGCGTGCCTGTTCGGGATCGGGTTCTCGTTGACGCGGGGGGCGTGGGTGGCGGCTGCAGCGGGCATCGGCTTCGTCCTGGTCGCCGGCCGGCTCTCGGGGCGGCTCAAAGTTCAGATGGCGGGGGGTTTCATCATCGGTGCCGTGGTTCTGTCGGCGTTCTACCTGGTTAAGTACAACGTCGACCCTTACAACGCCCGCGCTGAAGGAGGGGGGAGTGTCGATACCCGAAGCCGGTTGTACGGCGATACGATCCGGTCGGTCGACGGCCTCAACATCCTCCTCGGATACGGGACCGAGAAGCCGCGTGCCAGCGGCGGGATCTCCCATGCGCTCGGGCGTTACATCCCGCGCGCCGGAACCCATTCGACCTACCTCAACTACCTGTTCCGGGCAGGTGTGCCCGGTGCGCTGATGATCACCGCCCTCTATCTCATCGCCGGCCTGCATGCGCTCGCCGCGGCACGCTCCGGAAGGGGTTTCGAGGGCCTCCTCGGCAACGCAGCTCTGGCGGGAGTGGTTGCGGCGACCGTCCACGCGGTGGTCCAGAACCTCTACGTCGAGCCCGTCTACACCCTGTCGATCTGCCTGGTCCTGGGACTGGCAATGGCCGGACGGCTGGCCCCGGGAACATCGATCGTCCCCGGCAGGGGCAAACCGCAGCTCTGACTACGCTACTCTCACAGTCCATCACGAAAACGGCACAAGAGACATTCCGCGAGCCGGGAGTTCGAGAGGATGCGCACCATGACGTTTCAAACGGCTCGATCTGTGGCCGGGCGCCGGCGTGCCGCAGCCGTTGCCCTGGCCGTGATCCTCTCCGCCGGGTGCTCGGGTGCCTCCTCCCCCCGAGAAGATGCGACTCGCGAGCCGGCCCGGGAGCCGCCGACGAAGCTGGCGTCGAGCTCGGGCGGTTCCACGAAGGACGCCCCGCCCCCGGGCCAGCGCAGTGACCCCGGCCGGGCCGAGCGGCGGAGCAGGCCGAAGGGCTGGTTGGACGCGGCCTGCGGCATGAGCGAGACGGTCCTCCGGCGAACGCTGCGCGGTGATTACCCCGGCCGGGGCCCAGATCTCAGCCTCATCTCACACCGGGGGAACCCCTTCGGCGACTTCACTTTCAGCACCACCCACTCAGGGCCGTGGAACTTCCTCCAGCGGGTCCCCCTGCTGCTGTACGGGCCCGGCTTCATCAGGCCCCAGGGGCGCCTGCACATCGGGCGCGAGGTGACGCTGGCGGATGTGGTTCCCACGCTGGCGAACCTCATGGACACACCGGCGCCGGACACCGCAGTCGGCCGCCCCGTCAGATCGGCCCTGAAACCCCGGCACAGAAGGTCCAAAGACCTGCGCCTGATCGTCACGGTCGTATGGGACGGTGGCGGCTCGAACGTGCTCCAGAGGTGGAACGAGTCCTGGCCCTTCCTCGCCTCCCTGGCCGCACGGGGGACGTTCGTGACAAACGCCACCGTGGGCTCTTCTCCGAGCGTCACCCCGGCGGTCCACGCGACGCTCGGCACCGGGGCGTGGCCGAGCCGGCACGGGATCGTGAACATCACACAGCGTGACAACGCATACCTGACCGGCTCGTTCGAGTCCCTGTCCCCGGAAAAACTAGAAGCCGAGACGCTGGCCGACGTGTGGGACCGGAGGACCGGCAACAGGGCCAAGGTCGGCCTGGTCGCGAAGGACGGCCTTCATCTCGGCATGATGGGCCATGGCGCGTACCTCCCCGGAGGAGACCACGACGTCGCCGCGATAACCGGCGCCGGAGATGCACCATGGTCGCCCGGAACCAACGAGCTCTGGTACCGGCTTCCCGATTACCTGCCGTCCGTTCCCGGGGTCGAGGCTGCCGCCGCCTCTGTGGACCGCGATGACGGCAAGCTGGACGGGCAGTGGATGGGTCACCGCCTCCCCGGTGATTTCGTGGCGGACCCTGGATTCAACAAGACCCCCGTCGAGACCCTTCATCAGACCAAGATCAGCAAAGTGCTTCTAGCCAACGAAGGCTTTGGCGAAGATCGGGTCACCGACATGTTCTTCACGAACTACAAAGACATCGACTACATGGGGCATGCCTACAACTTCTTTCAGCCCGAGGTGCGCGAGACGATCGAATATGCGGACGCCGAGCTGCGCGAACTCGTGGGATTCGTGAATGCCAAAGTCGGCGAGAATAGGTGGGTGCTGGTCTTGACTGCAGATCACGGCCAAGCGCCTCTGCCCCAGGCGGTTGGTGATTGGCCCATCGACGTGCAGGAGCTGACAAACGATCTCGGGCGGTTTGCCGATCGACCAGCAGTCCAGCTCGTGGAACACATCAAACAAACCGGCGTATGGCTCGATCGCAGCCTGTTGGGGTCGCCCGGGGTCGGCCTGCGGGACGTGGCCAACTTTCTCGTGGGCTACACGATCAAGGACAACGCCGGAGAGAGCCCCGTGCCAAAGGCGTACCGCGACCGCCTTGGTGAACGGATCTTCGACGCCGTGATGCCGAGCTCCGAGCTGCGGCGCGCTCTCGATTGTGCGGGGTCGGCCCCGCCCCGATAGGAGCGGAGCCCCGGCCCAAGGCGGCCTGCTTCAACGGCCGCCCCCGGGATGTCTTTGCCGGGGTCACGAGTAAGTGGTCGCCTATACTGCGCCCCGCACGATGTCCCGGGGGCATACCGCGCCCCGCCCAGAACCTCAACGAGAAAAACGATGCCCAAACGCTACACCTGTGTACTGGTCCTCGCACTGCTGGTCTGCTTGGGATGCGAAAACCTCCCGAGCACCGGCGGAGCCCCGGCAGAAGCGACCCGCGAAAGGACCGGTGCAACCGGCGCCGACCGCGGCCGCTCCGAGCCGGGCACCTCCGGCTCGCCGGGTTGCCTGGCCGACACCGCGCCCTCCGTCGCCACCAGGGCCCTCGACGTGTCGTCTACGCGCGCCACGACAACCGAGGTCGTGGTTGACGCAGATCGCCCGCAGGGGCCGATCAGCGAGCTCGTTTACGGAGCCAATCACCGCTATCCGTACAACGGCTTCGACATGTGGGACTCTCGAGAAGAACAGCCCTATCCCCTGTTCGTGCGCAGATTCAACTACGCGGGCCTCTCCGCAGTTCGTTATCCCGGCGGGAGGACGGCAAACAACTATCACTGGCGGCGCGCCATCGGGCCGGTCGAAGAACGGCAGGGACATGTGGACAGCGCCTTTGGCCGCCAGACCATCCACAGCAAGCCGCTCTCGAGCGAATTCGGCCCCGATGAGTTCGGACGGTTCCTCGATATCACCGGGGCAGAGGGCAACGTGGTGGTGAATTTTCCGACCGGAACCGCTCTCGAAGCCGCCAATTGGGTCGAGTACATGAACTCACCCGCGGGCTCGAATCCCAACGGCGGCGTTGCGTGGGCGCAAAAACGCGCCGATTACGGCCACCCGGAGCCCTACGGGGTCAAGTACTGGGAGATCGGCAACGAGCTCGGCGGAGAGAAAACCTTCTGGCTCGGGCCGGAGGCGACCGATGAAGAAAGAGCGTCCAACTATATCTTCGGCGGGCAGACCCGCTTCGTGAGACAGCCGGTCGTGACCTTCACCGATTACAGCTCGACCGGTTCGGTCAGCACGGGAGAGCCTTCGCAGAGCTTTTATGTCCGCTTCCCTCCGGCGCTTGCTGGCAGCACCACCGTCTACGTGGAGGGCGAGCCGTGGGATCTCGTCCGGGACGTCGATTCTGCAAGACGCGAGAAGGTCTACTCCATCGACGCAGCGGATGGCCGAATCCGTTTCGGAGACGGCGACCATGGCTTGGTTCCCCCCAAGGGCGCCCGCATAACCATCACGTACGTGTCGGGGCCCCATGATGGCTTCAACGAATTCTATCGACAGATGAAAGCGGTGGACCCTTCCATAGAGATCGGCTCTGGACTCAACAGTCCGTTCTTCATCTCGATGATGGGCAAGTCACATCCGTACGACTTTCTTGTCGCCCATAGCTACAGCTTCTTCACGTCCACACCACCAAACATGGACGGGTTGCACGATCTCATGATGGGCTTGACCGATGAGCAGGCGTCCAAGGTGGAAGGAACCAAGTCGGTCATCTCGGATTATTCAGGCGAAGCGCTCGCCAAAGACATCGACATCGTGGTGTCGGAATGGGCGATGGCAACCGGAGTGAACATAGGGCTCGGCCGAATCGACGCTCCGTTGCATTACACGCAATCTCTGGACGGTGCCCTCTACGCTGCGCTCATGCTGCGCCATTGGATCAGGCTGGACATCCCCCTGGCCGAAAAACATGCCCTCATCGACATAAATCCCGGCTCGCCACCGCCGGGCTATGACAAGCCGCGCACCGCCTATCAAGCGGTGATCGGCCCCGCGCCGTGCTACGTGTTATCGGCCCCTGCGCTCGCCTTCCGTATGTACTCGACTCTGTTGGGGCCGGAGGAGATGACGAGCTCGGTGATCGGCAATCCGAGCAGGCAGGCATTCCAGGGGAAATCCCTGGAAGCCCTTGCTATCGTCGCGACCACAGACGACTCCGGAGATCTGTCGCTGTTGGTGATCAATCAGGACAGGGCGTCTGACGTCAGGGCAGCCATCCGAACGAAGGGCTTCGACGAGAAGAGCGACGCAACCGCCTGGACACTCAATGGGCCCGGCTACCTCGCGTACAACTCTGTTCGAAAGCCCAATCAGGTAGCCATTGCCGAAACGAAGCTCACGGGCGTGAAGGAGGGTTTCCGATACACCTTCCCCGCACACTCGATCACGGTCATCAAGCTCCGCCAAGCTACCCTGCACTGACTTTTTCATCGTGAAGTGAACCTAGTCGCGATCCCTTGAACTGGGCCGAACGCAATAGCCCGGGCCGGTGACAGTCATCCGGCCCGGGCCATTGGCCCTCTGGGAGCGCCGTACGGCGCGCTGTGGATTATTCCTGGCGGCGGGTAAGTTGAATCGTGGCCGTGGGCCCGGTGCGGTTGTGAGCATAATCTCGAGCTCGAACAAAGTACTTGTAGCGCTTGGTGAAGTAGGTGTCGTTGTCGTTGTAGGAGTTGCTTCCCGAAGTACCGATCATGCGCGGCGGTCCGGTCTTCTTCACCCGGTAGACCTCGTACCCGCCGACGCCACTGCCACCGGTGTCGGTCGAGCCCGCCCAGGAAAGCTGGATGCCGGAGCTCACGTTCCGAGCCCGAAGACCGTTGGGAACACTGGGGGCCACTCGGTCCGGGCCTAGGGCTGCCCAACGAAAGCGATGGTCGGAGTAGAACTGGGCCGGGTCCTGCGTCCTGTTGTTGTAGGAACTGTCAACACCTGCGGCATAGACGCCGGCCCGGGCGAAGATGTAGTCGACCGCAGTGCTCATCGGGCCCCGGACTGCATAGACCGAGTCGCGGTAGTTTCGAGGTGATCCGGTGAGCCAACTCCAGTAGGGAGCCGGATGGTTGGGCGAAGTCTGACGGCTTGTGTTGAAGTCCCCGCCGATGACGTTGTACCGGCCGGAATCTATGTCGGGGCGCTTCGAGGCAAGCTTGTTAGCGATCCCTCGGGTTGTCTCCGTGACACTGGACTCCTGGATATGAATGCTCGTCATGGCAAAGGTCATCGCCGTGCCGTTTCGACGCGCAAAGCCGTAGGCATGCCCTTTGAACATCGGCCGGTCAGCGCTCGAGTCCTTTGGCTCCTCGATCCATCCTCCGTCGCCAACCTTCGACATGGTGCTCGTGTTGAGCAGAATCGCGCTGTCACGAACGGTGATCCGGGAAGGGTTGCCGGTCCAGGGATCCCGGGCTCCGCCGAACGCCACTGTGTATCGGTGACCGGTCCGGTTGGAAAGGATCTGGGCGACGGCGACGGCGCTCTTGCGCCGGATCTCCTGGAGAAGCAGGACATCGGGATCGTATGGGACCCGGGATAGCACGCGACCTACGAAGATCGGCAGCTCCCGCATGTTCTTCAGATCGCGGTCGTTGTAGCCCTCCTGGAGGTTGGCGGTGATGAAGATCGTCTTTTGCGGCGGAGAAAGGGCTCCCGCCTTGGCCGCGCCGACATGGAGGAACGCGGTTGCGCACATCGCCGACGCCAGCACGACCGAGCACGCTCTTCGGGCTCGAGCGTATGAAAGGAAGTCGGTTTGATCTGGAGGTAATGTCCGGGCGCGCTCTGCGCGCGTATGAAGGTAGTGGTGCAGCATTGGTCACATCCCCGTTTCGGTAGCTGGGCTGCCTCTGACGAGGTCCCTGGCTTTGCGCCCCCACCTCACGGTGGGTTTGCCTTTGTCGGTCGAGGTCGGTGTTGACCCCTCTATGGAGATCTATCGGGGTTCCCGGCGCTTTCCTTTAATTTCCAATCAAGGAGCTGGACGCGCCCCTGTTCCCGGTCAGACCGGGGCTCGAACTCCGACTTCGTCGAGGTGATCCAGAAGGCCGGCGGGGTCCGCGTAGACCCGGTAGGCGCCCGCCTGGAGAAGCTCCTGCTCTCCGTAGCCTCCCGACAACAGTCCCACTCCGAGGGCGCGTGCCCGGCGGGCGGCGAGGAGGTCCCAGACGCTGTCGCCCACGACTATCGCCTCGCTGATGTCGGTTCCCAGGCGCTCGGCCGCGGCGACGAACAGGTCGGGGTCGGGTTTGGCGTAGAGGACGTCGTCGCGGGTGACCACGGGAACCTCGGGTGGAATCCCGAGCAGCTCGAGCACCGGGCCCGCGCTGGCCAGCCTTCCGCTGGTCGCCACCCCCCACGGGACCTCCTGGTCGGTCAGGTACCGAAGGAGATCCTTCGCCCCGGGAAGTGGCCGCACGCCCCTGACCGTCCGTGCGTAGGCCTCTGCGTGCAGCCGTCCCAGATCGGCTGCCATTTCCGCCGTCACCGGCCGGCCCGTCTCGCGCAGCAGCGCGTTGGCGAACAGTCCCCCCGACATTCCGATCTTGCGGTGGATTCGCCATACCGACAGTGCGATGCCCGCCCGTTCGAGCGCCTCCTGCCAGGCCAGGACATGCTGGTAGACGCTGTCCACCAGGGTGCCGTCGAGGTCGAAGAGCATGGCCGGGCGCACCGGCGATCCGAGGCCTATGGCTTTGGCCCGGGGAACTTCGGGCGCATCCACGCCTCGTTTGCCACCCGGATCAAGAACATTGGGTTGCCGATGATGTAGCGGCGCCACATCCGGCGCGGCTCGACGAGGAGCCGATAGACCCATTCGACGCCGAGCCAATTCATCCACCTGGGCGCTCGGCGCACGACGCCGGCCTGGAAATCGAAGAAGGCACCAACTCCGACCCCCACACTGGCGCCGGTGGCCGGAAGCCAGCAGTGCAGCCAGCGCTCCTGGAGTGGATTGCCGAGAGCAACGAGGATCAGGCCCGCTCCTGTCTCCTTGATCTCCTCGGCGACCTCGGCGTCTTTTCCGCGGCCGAAGTACCCATCCCTCACACCCACCACCCGGAGCCCCGGGATGCGATCGGTCAGACGGAGTGCGGCGGCCTCGCCGATGCCGGGCTTTCCCCCCAGGAGGAACACCGGCCAGTCATTTGACGCGGCCAGCTGCAGCAGGCGGGGGCCGAAGAGATTGCCGTTCAGGTCTTCGAGAAACCTCGAGCCTTGGAGTCGAGCGGCGAGCATGATTCCCTTGCCGTCGTTGAGGATCAGGTCGGCGCTGTTCAAAACCGCCCGGTAGGAGGGGTCCTCGGTTGCCAGATTGAGCGTATGTGCGTTCACATGCATCACCGACGCCGGAGCCTTCCGCTCGTAGAGTCGCTCGATTTCGGACAGGGCCGACCCTGCGTCGAGGCAGGCAACCGTGACGCCCAGGACCTGAAGTGCCGGAGGGCTGTTCACCACGAGGGCCGCAGGGGAATCCACGACGGGAGTATGCCCCTTTTGTATATAGACTACTCGGAGGCGGGCCATAATTGCCCATATCTCTGCGCTTGCCCGGGGCGAAGATACGCCACGTCCAGAGTCAAGTACAGGAGAATCGAACCCGTGACCGACACACCCCGCGTAGTGATCATCGGCGCAGGACCATGTGGGCTGGCCTGCGGCCGGGAACTGTCCGCTCTCGGACACGACAACTGGACCATCTTCGAACGGTCCTCCACTGCCGGAGGGCTCGCTTCTTCGATCTACGACCCCCAGGGCTTCACCTGGGACCACGGAGGTCACGTCGTTTTCAGCCACTACGGCGAGTTCGACCGGCTTCTGGCGGAGATCATGGGCGACGACGTGCTCCACCACGACCGCTCCTCCTACGTCCGGTTCGATGATCGCTGGGTCCCCTACCCGTTTCAGAACAACCTCCGCCACCTTCCGCCGGAGGTGGCGCACGAATGCGTCCTCGGACTGATCGAGGCCCAGGGCGGCGATCCGAGCATGGACTTCGCCAAATGGATGAGGGTCACGTTCGGCGAGGGCATCACGAGACATTTCATGGAGCCCTACAACTTCAAGGTATGGGCGACACCGTCGGAGCGGATGGCGTCCAACTGGATCGCCGAGAGAGTCAGCGTCGTGGACTACCGCAGGGCCCTGCGCAACCTGATCCTGAACGAAGACGAGATCTCGTGGGGTCCAAACAACACCTTTGTGTTCCCTGCGACCGGCGGAACCGGCGAGATCTACAGGCGGCTGGCGCTGAGGCTGCGGGACCACATCAACTTCGGATGTGACGTCGTCGAGGTCGATCCCCTGGGCAGGCACCTCCGGCTTGATGATGGACGCCGGGAGCCCTACGACACGCTGGTCTCCACGATGCCTCTGGATAAGCTGGCGCAGAGGCTGCAGGGGTGCCCGGACAGGGTCCGGAGCGCAGCCGGCGACCTCGAGCACAACGGCGTCTACATGGTGGGCATCGGCTACGCCTCTCCACTCGAGGACGACAAGTCGTGGATGTACTTTCCGCAGCGTCACGCGCCCTTCTACCGGGCGACGAACTTCGCCAAGTATTCCCCGGCCAACGTCCCCGGAGGCGAGGTGGATCGGTACTGCTCGTACATGACCGAAACCTCCTACTCGCCCCACAAGCCCGTGGCCCGCGCCGGCCTCGAAGAACGGGTCGAAGCCGGGCTCCGTGCGAGCGGGGTGATCGGGGGCCGCCCCGAGGTGGTCTCCGCCCATCTCGTCGACATTCCCTACGCCTACCCGGTGCCGACCCTCAAGCGGGACGACGCGCTGAACGCGATCCAACCGTGGCTGATGGAGCACGACATCCTGTCGCGCGGCCGCTTCGGGGCATGGCGCTACGAGATGGCCAACATGGATCACTCGGTGAAGATGGGTGTCGACGCGGCGCGCCGGATCGTAGAGCGCACCCCCGAAGAGCTTTGGTCTCTCTGAGGCGAGCCGCCGGGAGAGCGCTCATGGTCCTCGCGGTTGCCGGAGCGGGCTGCACCGGGTCGGCCGCGCCGGGCTCCGACGGAGCTCAGATGCGTTCCTCTTCGCCCCGCGGCGACAGGGGGGCGCCGATCGAGCCTCGGGAGGGTGGCCCAGAGGAACTGTCCCGGCTCGCCAAGACGAGCGCCTGGTTCCGAGCGGCCTGCTCTCTGCCCGAGGCGCGCCTCAAGCGAATCGAACGCGGGATCTTCCCCGGCCGCGGCCCCGATCTGGTCTTGGCTCCCAGGGCGCCTAACTACGTCGCCACCTTCGGGACGACTTCTCACTCCGGGCCGTGGGATTACCTTCAGAAGGTGCCCCTGGTCTTCTACGGTCCTGGTTACATCAAGTCGCAGGGCCCCCTCCGGTTGGACCGGGAGGTCACGGTCGCCGACCTGGCTCCGACAATGGCCGAGCTGCTGGACGTCCCCTGGCCGAACAACCGCTGGGGCAGACCCGTCACCGAAGCACTCGTGCCTGCGGCTGAACGCCCCGCCCCGCCGAGGCTCATCGTGACGGTCGTGTGGGACGGAGGAGGTTGGAACGTCCTCGACCGGTGGCCCGACAGCTGGCCATTTCTCCGGCAGGTCATGGACCGGGGCACCTCGGTGGAGGGTGCGATCGTCGGCTCCTCGCCGTCGGTGACCCCGGCGATCCACACGAACATCGGAACCGGGACGCTGCCGGACCAGCACGGGATAGCCGACATACCCATTCGCGCCGAGGGGGCCGTCGCAGACTCGTTCCGCGACACCTCCGGCGAGCTGATGAAGGTTCCGACACTCGCCGATCTCTACGATCCCATGACCGCCAACAAGGCAAAGGTCGCGCTGCTGGCGACCAAGTCATGGCATCTCGGCCTGATCGGCCGGGGGAGCGCCTGGAACCCCGGCGCCCCCCCCGGCGGCTCGTCACCCTCCGGTGATTCCGGGGACTCCGGGGACAAGGACATCGCCGTCATCGCCGAGGGGCCGGGCGAGGGGATCTTCACCAACCCCGACCTCTACCGGCTGCCCGAATACCTGCGCCACGTCCCCGGTCTGTCCCAGGACGTCCACACCACCGATATCGGGGACGGGCTGTTGGATTCTGCATGGATGGGACACGACATCCTCGAGGATCCGGCCCAGCTTCACTTCACTCCGGCGTGGGTCCTGTACCAGACCCGCCTGCTCGAATCCCTCGTCGATCACGAGGGCATGGGCGACGACGAAGTGTCCGACCTGCTCTTCACCAACTACAAGTCGATCGATGAGGTGGGCCACCGCTACAACATGGTCAATCCGGAGATGAAGGCGATCGTCGGCTACTCGGACCGCGGTCTCGAGGAGCTCACCGGCTGGCTCGACGACGAGGTTGGCCGGGGGCGCTGGGTCCTGGCCTTCACGGCCGATCACGGCCAGGCGCCGGCGGCCGAGGTGGTCGGGGCATGGCCCATCCACATCGTGACGCTGGTGGATGGGCTCGCCGAGCAGTTCGGCGTCGAGGCCGGCGACCTGATCGAGGCGCAACGCCCGACGGGTCTGTGGCTGGACCGTTCACTCTTGGGCGCTAACGGCATCACCCTGGAGGAGATGGCGGACTGGCTCACTGATTACACCCTCGAGCAGAACATCCCCGAGGGGACGACCCCTCCCGAGCAGTACGAATCCCGCCTCCGGGAGAAGATCTTCGAGGCCGTCTTTCCGGCCCGCTGGCTTCCCGACATCTTGGAATGCGCGGCGGAGGGTGCCCGATGACCGCCCCGAACCTCCTCTTCCTGGCCATCGACTCCCTGCGCGCCGACGCAATCCTCGGCGACCACATCCCCACGCCGAACATCGACGCTCTCGCCCACTCGGGCGCGAGCTTCCTACAGTGCGTATCGACCTCGACGACGACCACGCCCTCGTTCTCCTCCATCCTGACGGGGTGCTATCCGCCCAAGCACGGGGTGAGGGGCCTGCAGGGCTATTCCCTGTCGCCGGCGCTCGAGACCATGGCGGAGACCTTCGACCGGGGCGGCTACCACACCCACGCCGAGGTGACCGGACCGCTCCTGCCCGAAACGGGGATCCTGCGGGGGTTCAAGGACGCCCGCCACCGTCAGGCCTACCGGGTACCCTTCTTCAACTGGCGGGAGCCGACTCTCGAGAAGCTGGCTTCGCTCGAGTCGCCGTGGTTCATGCTCCTCCACATCTGGGAGGTCCACCGCCCCTACCGGTCGCCGCCCGACTTCAGGAAGCGGTACGACAAGGGCGGCTATGAGGCGGCGGTGGCCGCCACGGACGGCTGGCTGCAGCCTCTTTTCGACGCCCTTCCGGCCGCCACGATCGTGGCCGTCACCGGCGATCACGGCGAGGAGTATCCCGGATCGCGCCTCCAACGGGGAATCAATCGCGCCGCGCGCGAGGCACGCCGGAGGCTCCGGGTGAGCAGCTGGGCGCCGGGCCTCGACAAGAGAATGAGCCGCGATGCACTCGGCCACGGCTTCGCGCTAAACGAGCTGCAGGTGCGGGTACCCCTGGTGATCTCCGGTCCGGGCGTCGAGGCCCGGACGGTGCCGGAGCAGGTTCGTCATGTCGATCTTCTGCCGACCTTCGCCGATCTCTGTGGGATCGAGCCGCCTGATGGCATCGACGGCCGCAGCCTCGTGCCGGTCCTTCGGGACGAACCACTACCCGAGGAGCCGGCCTACATGGAGGCGGTCGGGGTCAAGCTGGGCGGCGAGCGCATCGTGGGTGCCCGCACACCCGCGTGGAAGCTACTGAAGCCGTCCGCAGGGGTCCCTGTCCTCTACCGGTTGGACGGGACCGACGGGCCGGACGAAAAGACCAACGTCATCAGGCGCAATCCGGGCCCGGCCGGTGAGCTCGAAGGGTTCATCGAGCGAATCGCTGCGTCCGAGGTGGCGGCGACCTCTGGGATGACCGACGCCGAGGAGGCCGTCGTCGAGCAACACCTGCGCGATCTCGGATACCTGTGAACGTGGGCGGAGACGCCGGGCCGGCCCCGCCCTTCTTCATCGTCGGATCGGCGCGCTCGGGCACCACCCTGCTGCGCCTGATGCTCAACGCGCATCCCGAGGTGGCGATACCGCCGGAATCGCGCTTCATCACCGAGATGTGGCGAGACAAGCCCCAGGTCGAGGTTGAGCCGGTGCTCGACGCCCTAGGCCGGCACGACCGCTTCCGGCTGTGGGAGCTGCCGATCGAGGAGGTGCGCGCCGAGCTGGACGGCGGGCCGGCAAGAATCACCGCCCCCTACACCGAGGTGATGGAGGCGCCCTACCGGGCCTGGGCACGCCGACGCGACAAACCGCTGTGGGGGGACAAGACCCCCCGCTATGTCGAGAGCATCCCTCTGTTGAGCAGGCTGTGGCCGCCGGCTCGCTTCGTTCACCTGGTACGGGACGGGCGCAACGTGGCGCTGTCCTACGCCGACGTCGCCTTCGGCCCCAAGACCCTCGCCAAGGCCGCGGCGCTGTGGGCCCGGCGGGTCCGGGCGGGGGTGGAGGCGGGACGCACGCTGGATCCGGGGCGTTACCTCCAGATGCGCTATGAAGACCTGGTGGAGGCTCCCGAACGCCATGCGAGGACGCTGTGCGGCTTCCTCGGCCTGCCGTTCGATCCGGTGGTGCTGGACTATGTCGAGCGCGGCCGGGACGCAGTGCTCCCCCGTGCCGCAGCCAACAACCCCAACGTCACCAAACCACTCATGGCTCAAACCCGCTCGTGGGAACGGGCGATGCCCGAGGGCCAGGTAGAGGTGTTCGAGGCGCTCGCCGGCGATGTCTTGTCCGAGCTGGGCTACCCGCGGCGCTATCCCGTGCCGTCCGGCGCCGCCGCCTTCCGGGCGCGCCTGGGGCGTATGGGCATCCCGGTCGACCGGCTCCCCACGTCGAGGGCGGAATAGTGCGGGTCGGCGAACCGGGGCCTCCGTTCGAGGCAAGGATGGGCGTTTCCGTGGATCACGTATCCATCTCGAGGGCGGAGTGGTGAGGGCCGGAGAGTCACCGGCGCGCCATAGAC
>Ga0183260_10000104_pt1 | contig 60572 bp, 63 predicted proteins | sample AntDrymUQ4972206_2_FD_129768 | JGI IMG/M metagenome (GOLD analysis project Ga0183260, IMG submission 129768) | Polar desert sand microbial communities from Dry Valleys, Antarctica - metaG UQ497 (22.06) (version 2) (version 2) | ecosystem: Environmental > Terrestrial > Soil > Desert | place...
AACGAGCGGTGGCTGTTCAACTCGCTGTTGTGGGTCGCGGTCGCGCTCACGGTCGTCACCGGTTCGCAGTACTTCCTCGATGGCGGACGGAGAGCGCGTGCGGGTTGAGCTCGTCGCCGTCGGCACAGAGCTCCTGCTCGGACAGATCGTTGACACGAACTCCGCCTGGTTGGGCGAGACGCTGGCCGCCGCCGGGCTGGACTGTCACGGGCACACGGTCGTCGGAGACAATCTTGCGCGCATCGTGCTGGCGTTGCGCAGCGCGCTCGCCCGTTCCGATGCGGTGATCGTCACCGGCGGCCTCGGGCCGACCCAGGACGACATCACCCGCGAGGCGATCGCCGAGGTGATGAACGTCCCGCTCGTGCGCGACGACGAGATCGCCAAGCGCATCGCGGCGATGTTCAGCTCGCGGGGGCGCGAGATGGCGGCCAACAACCTGCGCCAGGCCGATGTGCCGCAAGGCGGCTCGGTGATCTCCCAGACGCGCGGCACCGCCCCTGGCCTGATCTGCCCGGTCGGCCACAAGATCCTCTACGCGGTGCCCGGCGTGCCGTACGAGATGAAGGACATGGTGGAGCGCGCCGTGCTGCCCGATCTTCTCGCTCGCTCGGGGGAGGCGTCGACGATACGGAGCCGCGTCCTGCGCACGTGGGGTCTCGCCGAGAGCACCCTGGCCGAACGGCTCGGCGACCGGTTCGACGCCATGGCGCGTCCGGGCGCGCCAGTGACGATCGCGTTCCTCGCCTCGGGCATCGAGGGGATCAAGGTGCGGCTCACCGCCAAGGCGGGCACCGAGGCCGAAGCGGTCGAGGCACTCGAAGCCGAGGAGGGCGTCGTGAAAGAGCGGCTCGGGACGCTCGTGTTCGGCGTCGACGACCAGACCATGGAGTACGCGGTGGGCGAGCTGCTGCGGCCGCGCCAGTGGACGCTGGGCCTGGCGGAGTCGCTCACCGGCGGGCTCGTCGGGTCGCGGTGCGCAGCGGTGGTCGGCGCGGGCGACTGGTTTCGCGGCGGGATCATGTCCTACGCCAGTGATGTGAAGTTCAACGTGCTCGACGTCACCGAGGGACCGGTCGTCTCTGAGCGCGCCGCCGCGGAGATGGCCGAGGGCGTGGCGCGCGTTGTCGGCACCGATGTCGGGCTCGCGCTCACGGGCGTAGCCGGGCCCGACGAGCAGGACGGCCAGCCGGTCGGCACCGTGATCTTCGGACTGCATATTGATGGCAGGACCGAGACGGTCCTGACGCGGCTGCCCGGCGACCGCCAGCGGGTGCGCGAGTTCGCCGCTATCTCCGCGATGGATCTGGTGAGGCGCCGTCTCCTCGAGCTCGGCTCCTGAGTTCCTTCGGGGTCCTTGAACGAACGCATGTTCGCAATTACAGTCGTGTGAGTCACGGGCGGCAGACACGTACCGAATTCGCGCCACACCCCATCCGTAGGGTGCCCAGGGTTCGGTTCAACAACGAGAGAGGGGCTCCCGGTGGAGCGAGAGAAGGCACTGGATTCAACGCTTGCGAACATCGACAAGCAGTTCGGCAAAGGTTCGGTCATGCGCATGGGGGACAAGCCCTCCATGAACATCGAGAGCGTGCCCACCGGCGCGCTGGCGCTCGACTTGGCGCTCGGTGTCGGCGGCCTCCCCCGTGGGCGCGTAGTCGAGATCTTCGGTCCCGAGTCGTCGGGCAAATCGACACTCGCGATGCACGTCGTCGCCGAGGCGCAGCGCAACGGGGGGATCTGCGCGTACATCGACGCCGAGCACGCCATGGATCCGGTGTACGCCGGCGCCATCGGGGTCGACACCGACCAGCTGCTGATCTCGCAGCCCGATACCGGCGAGCAGGCACTCGAGATCGCCGACATGCTCATCCGCTCCGGTGCGATCGACGTCATCGTGATCGACTCGGTCGCCGCGCTGACGCCGCGCGCGGAGATCGAGGGCGAGATGGGCGACCACCACGTCGGCGCCCAGGCCCGCCTCATGTCGCAGGCGCTGCGCAAGATCACCGCCAACCTCAACCGCACGAACACGATCTGCATCTTCATCAACCAGCTGCGCGAGAAGATCGGTGTGATGTTCGGCAGCCCGGAGACAACTCCGGGCGGGCGGGCGCTGAAGTTCTACAGCTCGGTGCGGCTCGACATCCGGCGCATCGAGGCGATCAAGGACGGCGTCGAGGTCGTCGGGAACCGCACCCGGGTCAAGGTCGTCAAGAACAAGGTCGCACCGCCGTTCCGCCAGGCCGAGTTCGACATCGTCTACGGCAAGGGCATCAGCCGCGAGGGCTCGGTCATCGACATCGGTGTCGAGCTCGGCCTCGTGAAGAAGTCGGGCGCCTGGTACACGTACGAGGGCGAGCAACTCGGCCAGGGCCGCGAGAACGCCAAGACGTTCCTGCTCGAGAATCCCGAGCTGATGGTCACGCTCTACGACCGCATCTGCCGGGCGTCCGGCATCGGCGAGCCCGAGCCGGCGGGCTCGGACGTGCCGCTCGGCGCCGGTGAGAACGACGACGTCCCTATCAGCCTCGACTGACGAACTTTCGCGACAAATAGCGCATCTGCGGCAGGACCGCCCGGCACCGACGCCGAAAGATGGCCGAGACGGCGAGGGGCCGTCTCGCTTCATCTCCTAGCGGGAGAACGCCGTGGTGGAAGTGCTCAAGGTTTCGACGAAGTCGAACCCGAACGCGGTTGCCGGTGCGCTGGCCGGAATCCTGCGCGGTCGCCAAAGTGCCGAGTTGTGCGTGGTCGGTGCTGGTGCGCTGAACCAGGCGATCAAGGCCGTCGCGATCGCGCGCAGCTTCGTGGTCGCCGACGGCATCGATCTGGTGTGCGTTCCCGGGTTTACCGAGGTCAATATCGAGGGCCAGCCCCGGACCGCGCTGCGCGTCTTGGTCGAAGACCGGGCTCTCCCGTCTCAGCCGATCGAGACCGACGGCACGCTCGACCTCACCGCCGACGCGGCCACGGACGTCGCGCCGCTGTAGTCGAACCGCTGTAGTCGAACCGGCGCAGTAGGTCGGTAGCCTGGAGTGGTGACGCGGCGCTACTTCGTGCGCACCTTCGGGTGCCAGATGAACGAACACGACAGTGAGCGCATCGCGGGGCTGCTCGAGGCCGACGGGCTCCTGGCCGCAGACTCTGCCGAGGACGCGGATGTCGTCGTGCTCAACACGTGCTGCATCCGCGAGAACGCCGACAACAAGCTCTACGGCACGCTCGGCCACCTGAAATCAGCCAAGGACGCCAAGCCGGGGATGCAGATCATGGTGGCCGGTTGCCTGGCGCAGAAGGACAAGGACGCCGTGCGCCGGCGGGCGCCGTACGTTGACGTCGTCCTGGGCACGCACAACGTGGGTCGCGCCGCCGAGCTGCTGGAGCAGGCGACGGCGCACGGTCCGGTGACGGAGATCCTGGACGGGACGGACGAGTTCCCCTCCGCGCTGCCGGCGGTGCGCGACGTCGCGTACGCGGCGTGGGTGACCATCCAAGTCGGGTGCGACAACGCGTGTGCGTTCTGCATCGTGCCCGCGGTGCGCGGCAAGGAGATCAGCCGACCGCTGGATGCCATCGTCGCCGAAGTAACCGACCTTGCCGATGCAGGAGTCACCGAGGTGACGCTGCTGGGCCAGAACGTCAACTCCTACGGCCGCGACCTGACGCGCCGGAGTCCGCTATTTGCGGAGCTGCTGCGCTCGGTCGGCGCGGTCTCGGGCATCCGTCGCGTCCGGTTCACGAGCCCGCACCCCAAGGACCTGCGTCCCGAGGTGATCGAGGCGATGGCCACGACGCCGGCGGTGTGCCCGCATCTTCATCTCCCGCTGCAATCCGGCAGCGACCGGGTGCTCGCCCGTATGCACCGCGGATACACGGCGACCCGGTACCTCGACCGCCTGCGCGCGGCGCGGGACGCGGTGGCCGACCTCGCGGTGACGACCGACATCATCGTGGGCTTCCCCGGCGAGACCGAGGACGACTTCGCGAGCACGCTCGAGGTGGTCGCTGAGGCGGCGTACGACAGCGCCTACCCGTTCATCTTCTCGCCGCGCGAAGGCACCGAGGCGGCTGTGCTTACCGATCTGTTTATCCCTGCCGACGTGGTGAAGGAACGCTTTGCCCGCCTGATGGTCGTGCTCGAGCGATCTGCGTTGGCGCGCCACGAGGCCCGCGTAGGCCGTCTCGAGGAGGCGCTCATCGAGGGCCCATCGAAACGCGACGCGGCGATGACCAGCGGCCGCACCGCGCACAACAAGCTCGTGCACTTCGCGTCCGGCGGCCAGCCCGTGGCGCCGGGGTCGTACGCGTCCGTGCGCGTCACGGGCGCGGCGCCGCATCATCTGGTCGGCGAGCTCGTCGAGGTCACCGCGCGGCCCCGGCACCGCGTGCGTATCCCCGTAGCGGTTGCTTGACCGGGTCGTCCCGCCCCCACCTCGCGATCGTCGGCCCGACCGCGTCGGGAAAGTCTGCCCTCGCGTACGCGCTGGCCGCCGCGCGCCCCGACGTGGAGATCGTCTCCGCCGACGCGATGGCCGTCTACCGCGGGATGGACGTCGGCACCGCCAAGCCCTCGCCGGCCGAGCGGGCTGCGGTGCCGCACCACCTGCTCGACATCGCCGTGCCGTCCGAGGACTATTCGGTCGCCCGTTTCCAGGCCGACTGCGCCGACGCAGTTGCGGCGATCGAGGGACGTGGGCGCACTGCGGTCCTGGTCGGAGGCACGGGCCTGTACGTCACCGCGGCGGTCGACGGGCTCGCCGTACCGGGACGGTGGCCGGATGTCGCCGCGGAGCTCGAGGCGACCGGCGAGACGCGCGGCCTCCACGCGCGCCTCGCAGTGCTCGATCCGGTGGCGGCCGCGCGCATGGAGCCGTCGAACCGGCGTCGCGTCATCCGCGCACTCGAGGTGACGCTCGGCAGCGGGCGGCCGTTCTCGAGCTTCGGTCCCGGCGTCGCCGCGCACCCCGAGACGCCATGGGTTCTGATCGGGTTGGCGGCGTCGAGTGACGCTCTTGCCGACCGCATCACCCGTCGCTTCGAGTCGATGCTGGCGCACGGCTTCGTCGACGAGGTGGCCAGACTCGCGGCGCTCGGCGACGGGTGGTCTCGCACCGCCCGCCAGGCGGTCGGGTACCGGGAGCTGGCCGAGTACGTGGAGGGACGAGCGTCGCTCGAGGCCGCCACGACAGCCGGAGTTGCCGCCACGCGTCGTCTCGCGCGGCGTCAGCGGGCGTGGTACCGCAGGGACCCGCGGGTGCGCTGGATCGACGCCGAGCAACAAATGGTCGGCGTGATCGAGCAGGTGGGTCCAGACTTGGACCGATGCCGCCTCTCGTCCTGACCAAGCACCACGGTTTGGGCAACGACTTCCTCGTGTTGCTCGACCTCGCCGGCGCCGAGCCGGTTGACGCGGCGCGCGCCAAGGCGCTCTGCGATCGCCGGCGCGGCATCGGGGCCGACGGCCTGATCCGCGTGACCCGGGGGACCGGCGGCGCCGATCTCACGATGGAGCTGCGCAACGCCGATGGCGGCGTCGCCGAGATGAGCGGCAACGGCATCTCGTGCCTGGCGCAGGCGGCGATTTACGAGGGTGCAGCGCCCGGGCCGGAGCTGTCGGTGATGACCCTGGCGGGAAGACGCGAGCTGACCGTCCGCGCCGAGACGATGCCGGGGATTCGTCACGTCACCGTCGGCATGGGCGCCGCCACCGTCACGGGCGAGAAGGACGTCGACGGCGACACTGGCGTGCTCGTCGACGTGGGCAACCCGCACCTCGTTCTGCGTGACCGCCACCAGGATCTCGTCGCGCTCGGCAAAGCGTTCAGCGACCTGAACGTCGAGCTGATCGACGTGGCCGATCCCGTCCTCGGCGCGTTGCGGATGCGCGTGCACGAGCGGGGCGTCGGGCTCACCGATGCGTGCGGCACCGGTTCCGTCGCGGCCGCGGCCGCGGCGCGCTCCTTGGGCCTGTCGGAGCGCAACGAGATATCCGTCTGGCAGCCCGGCGGTGTGGCCGAGGTGCGCATCGAGGACGACAACCAGGCGTGGCTCACCGTGCAGGTGCAGTACGTCGGCCGGGTGGAGGTGCCATGACCCTTATCGATCGCAGTTTCCGGGAGAAGATCGTGCTCGTCGGCGTCGTCATGCCGCCGCGCCACATCGACGACGTCGAAGCCGACCTCGACGAGCTCGCGCTGCTCGTCGATACCGCGGGCGCCGACGTCGAATCGCGCATCGTCCAACGGCGCGACGCGCCCGATCCCGCGACATACGTGGGCAAGGGCAAGGCCGAGGAACTTCGAGAGATTTCCGAGATGGTCGACGCCGACACCGTGGTCTTTGACGACGAGCTGTCGCCGGCGCAGCAGCGGAACCTCGAGAAGATCCTCGGGCGCACCGCGATCGACCGCACCGACGTGATTCTCGACATTTTCGCCCAGAACGCGCGGACGCGGGAAGGCAAGGTGCAGGTCGAGCTCGCGTTGCTCAAGCACCGGCTGCCACGACTGCGCGGGCGCGGCAAGCAGCTCTCGCAGCAGGGTGGTACCAGCGGTTTCATTGGCACCCGTGGGCCCGGCGAAACGCAACTCGAGGTCGACCGCCGGCGACTGCTGAAGCGTATGACGCACCTCGAGAACGACCTTAAGAACCTCGAGAAGAAGCGCAACACGCAACGCTCGCAGCGCCAGCGCTCGCGGCTGCATCAAGTGTCGATCGCCGGCTACACCAACGCCGGCAAGTCGACGGTGCTGAACGCGCTCACCGACGCGGGCGCGCTGGCCGAGAACCGGCTGTTCGCGACGCTCGACTCCAAGACCCGCCGCCTCGACCTGCCTGGCGGCGAGACGGTGCTGATCTCCGACACGGTCGGTTTCGTGCGCAAGCTGCCCCACCAACTGGTGGAGGCGTTCCGGTCGACACTCGAAGTCGTGAACGAATCCGAGTTGATCGTGCACGTGGTCGACTCCTCCGCGCCCGATCCGCAGGCGCAGATCGAAGCGGTGCGCGCCGTGCTCGGCGAGATCGGCGCCGGCGACATCCCGGAAATGCTCGCGTTCAACAAAGCCGACCTCGCACCCGCTGAAGCGATGCGGCTGGCGGCGAAGCATCCTGGCTCAGTGGTCATCTCCGCCCTCACCGGAGCAGGGGTCGAGGGGCTGCTCGGCGGTCTCAGCGATGCGCTGCGCGCCAACTCGACGGTGCTCGAACTGCTCGTCCCCTTCAGCCGCGGTGATGTGCTGGCGTCGATTCACCGGGAGGGCGACGTCGTGAGCGAGGTCCACGAGTCAACGGCGACGCGTGTCTTCGTGCGGGTCGACCCCGTCGGCGCGGCCCGCTTCGCGGCGTGGTCGGCGAGCGGGGCCGAGGCGTGACCGGCTTCGTCCCGCCGGTCTATCCCTATGAGCGCCTCGCCGGGGCGCGCGCCACGGCCGAATCGGTCGACGGCGGTGTCGTCGACCTGTCGATCGGCACGCCGTGCGACCCGCCGGCCGAGGCAGTCCTCGTAGCGCTGGCTACGTCGAACAGCGAGCGCGGCTACCCGCCGTCGGTCGGCTCGCCCGCGCTCCGCTCGGCCGTTGCCCAGTGGATGGAGAGGCGACTCGCGATCGCGCTCGATCCCACGCAAATTGCAGCGTGCATTGGCACGAAGGAGTTCGTCGGGACGCTCCCGCAGTGGCTCCAGTTGCGCACGCCCGAACGCGACACCGTGCTCTACCCCGAGCTCGCCTACCCCACGTACGAGATGGGCGCGATCCTGGCCGGGTGCCGCCCCGTCGCGGTCCCGGTCGACGAAGCGGGCCGCATCCGGCTCGACGCGATCACGCCCGACGACGCCGGCCGCGCGCTGTGCCTGTGGGTGAACACGCCGGGCAACCCGGCCGGGCAGCTCGATGATCTGGGCGCGGCGGCGTCGTGGGGGCGCGCCCACGGGGTGCCGGTGTTCAGCGACGAGTGCTACATCGAATTCACGTGGGAGGGAGCGCCGCGCAGCATCCTGCACCATGGCGCGGAAGGCGTCGTGGCCGTCCACTCGCTGTCGAAGCGGTCGAACCTGGCCGGCCTGCGCGTCGGCTTCTACGCCGGCGACGCCGAGCTCGTGTCGTACTTGAGCGAGGTGCGTAAGCACGTCGGGCTGATGGTTCCCGGCCCCGCGCAGGCCGCCGGGGTCGCGGCGCTCGAGGACGACGCCCACGTCGACGAACAGCGCGAGCGCTACCGGCACCGTCTCGAGTCCTTCGCCAAGGTCCTCGGTGCGCTGGGCGTCGACGCTCCGCAGCCGGGCGGCGGCTTCTACCTCTGGGCGCGCGCACCAGGCGGCGACGCGTGGGGCTTCGCCGAGCGCCTCGCGGCCGACGCCGGGTGTCTCGTGGCGCCCGGCGACATCTTCGGCGTGGCCGGAACCGGGTTCGTGCGCGCCGCGCTCGTGCAGCCCGACGCCCGCCTCGCCCTAGTGGCAGAGCGTCTCGGCGTCGCTTGATGTGTAGCTTCGATCGCCACGATGGCTGAGTTGCGGGACGCGATAGACGAACTGTGGGAAGGGCGTGAGGCGCTCGTCGCGGGCGACGCGGACGCGCTGGGCAAGGTCACCGAGGCCATTGACCTGCTCGACGCCGGCGAGGCGCGCATCGCCGAGGTAGTCGACGGTGACGTTGTCGTCCACGAGTGGCTCAAGCGGGCAATTCTGCTGCTGTTCCGGTTGCGCTCGATGGAAACGATCGAAGTCGGCCCGTTTGAGTACGCCGACAAGTTGCCGCTCAAGCGCGACTACGAGGCTGCCGGTGTGCGCGTCGTCCCGGGCGGCTCGGCACGGTGGGGGAGCTGGCTCGGCCCGGGCGTGATCCTGATGCCGAGCTACGTCAACATCGGGGCGCGCGTCGGAGCGGGGACGATGGTCGACACGTGGGCGACGGTCGGGAGCTGCGCGCAGATCGGCGAGAACGTCCACCTCTCCGGCGGTGTCGGCATCGGCGGCGTGCTCGAGCCCGCACAGGCCGCGCCGGTGATCATCGGCGACGAGTCGATGATCGGCAGCCGCTCGATGATCACGCAGGGCGCGCGAGTCGGCGCTGGGTGCGTCCTCGGCGAAGGCGTGATGCTCAATCCCACGATCCCGGTGATCGACGCCGCGACCGGCGACGAGATCAGCCGCGGCGTCGTGCCCGACTGGTGTGTCGCGGTGCAAAGCTGGATCCCGAAGGAGTTCCCGGGCGGCACGTTCGGACGCCCGTGCGTGCTCGTGGTGAAGCGGCTGGCGGAGGGGGAGCGGCACGACAAGGCCAACCTCACCGCCATCCTGCGCGACCACGGAGTGGGCGTGTGACCGTCCCTGATCTGATGACGCGCACGGCGTCGTTGATCAATATCGCCTCGGTGAGCCACGACGAGCGTGCCATCACGGATCACATCGAGGAGCTCCTCGGCCCCGTCGACGCGCTGACGTGCGAGCGGGTGGGCGAGAACCTCGTGGCGCGGACGTCGTTCGGACACGCCCAACGCCTCGCGCTCGCCGGCCACACCGACACGGTGCCCGTGAACGCCAACGCGACTGCCCGCGTCGAAGGCGACACGCTCTACGGCCTCGGTGCATCCGACATGAAGGGCGGACTCGCGGTGTTCGTCGAGCTCGCGCTCGCGCTCGCCGACGGATCGGTGGAGCCGGCCGTCGACCTGACGTTCGTGTTCTACGCGTGCGAGGAGGTGGCCCGCGAGGACAACGGCCTCCTCGAGCTCTTCGCGGCGCGGCCGGAGTTGGTCGCGTGCCACGCCGCCGTTCTCGGTGAGCCCACCGATGCGTGGGTCGAGGCCGGCTGCCAGGGCGCGTTGTCAGTCGAGCTCGGGTTCCAGGGCGCGCGCGCACACAGCGCCCGCCCGTGGACGGGCGTCAACGCGATTCACCGCGCCGGGGTCGCCGTCGGCCGCGTGCGGGAATGGCCCGGTCGCACGCCGGTGATCGACGACTGCGAGTACCGCGAGGCCATGCAGGTCGTGCTCGTCAGCGGTGGCGTGGCCCGAAACGTCGTTCCCGATGCCTGCACGATCACGGTGAACCACCGGTTCGCGCCGGACCACGACATGGACGCGGCCCGCGCCGCGCTCCGATCGGTGGTCGGCGACGCGTGGGACGAAACCGTCGGCGACACCTGGACCGACATCGACACCTCCGCAAGCGCGCTGCCGTCGCTCGACCACCCACTACTCGCCGCGCTCGTCGAGCGATCCGGGCGTGCGCCGCGGGCGAAACTCGGCTGGACGGACGTCGCGTTCTTCGCCGAGCAGGGCGTGCCGGCGGCGAATTTCGGCCCGGGTGACCCGCTCCTCGCCCACACACAGGGCGAGTTCGTCACCCGCCAGCAGCTCGAGGCTGCGTGGCACACGATCGTGGGCGTCGTCACCGCGTAGCAACGGGCAACGGCGGCTACTTCAGCGACGCCGCGAGGGTGATCTCGATGTTCGAGAGCAGCACCGACACCGGGCAGTTCGTCTTCGCCGCCTGGGCGATCTCCTGGAACTGCTCCTCGGTGATGCCGGGCACGTCGGCGACCGTCACGAGGTCGATCTTCTGAATGCGGAAGCCGTCGTCGGTCTTGTTGAGATGCACGGACGCCGTGGTCTCCACGAAGTTCGGGGCGTGACCGTTCCGGCCGAGCGCCCCGCTGAACGCCATCGAGAAACAACCGGCGTGGGCCGCCGCGATGAGCTCCTCGGGGTTGGTGCCGTCGCCCTCCTCGAAGCGGCTCTTGAACGTGTACGGACCCTCATAGGACCCGCCGCCGAGGCGCATCGCCCCCGAGCCCTCCTGTAGGGAACCGGTCCAACGGGCGTCTGCGCTGCGTGCGGGCATATGCGTTCTCCTCCAATGCGACGAATGGTCGCAGGACGCTAGGCGCACCGGGGGTGACGTCGGAACAGGCGTAGTTCCATGTCACCATTGGTCATGCCAACGCTGCGCCGCGCGAAGACACTCGCCGCACTCGGGTCCGCGTGCCTGCTGTTGAGCGTCGTCACCGCGCCCCCGGCGACCAGCGCGGGCGACGAGCTGGCCGACCAGCAGTGGGGGCTGACAAGGATCAACGCACCCACCGCGTGGTCGACAGCGCGCGGCGCCGGCGTGCGCATCGGCATCGTCGACTCAGGAATCGACCTCGGCCATCCCGATCTGAAGGGCAAGATCGTCGCGTCCGCGGCGTGCGTCGACACGAATGGTTCCGAGTCGCAGTGCGCCGAGGGCTCGCCCGCGGAGGACATCGACGGCCACGGCTCGCACGTCGCGGGTATCGCCGCGGCAGTCACCGGGAACGGAACCGGTGTCGCCGGCACCGCGCCCGACGCGCAGCTCGTGGTCGCCCGCGTGTTCAAGAAGGACTCGAACGGTGACGTGACCGCTCGCCTCCAGGATCTTCAGGCCGGGATCCGCTATGTCATTGCCAAGGGCGCGAAGGTCGTCAACCTGAGCATCGGCGTCGACGACATCAAGCTGCCCGTCGTTGGCAGCGGGCAGAGCCCGTTGTTCGACGTCGTGCAGGAGGCTTGGAACCGTGGCGGCCTGCCCGTGATCGCGTCGGGCAACAGCAACCAGGAGCTGTTCGGGGGTTCGGCGAACTACGGCCAGCTAAACGCCATCGTCGTGGCGGCGACAGGGAAGGACGACCGGCTGGCGTCGTATTCGAGCTCGACCGGCAACGCGAAGTGGGCCATGGCCGCGCCGGGCGGCAACCCCGCCAGCAGCAGCGACAACGCCAACATGATCCTGTCGACCTACAGCGGGAGCAGGTACGCCTACCTTGCCGGGACGTCGATGGCCACGCCGTTCGTGAGCGGCGTCGCTGCGCTGCTCTTCGGGCAGGGGGTCGCCCGCCAGCAGGTGGTCGACACCTTGCTCAACACTGCCGACAAGTCGGTGAGCTGCGGATCGGGCTGCAAGGGTCGACTCGACGCCGCGAAGGCCGTGGCCGCCGCGCCCCGGCCGGCACCGTCGCCCGCAGCCGCGCCCGCCACGACGGCGCCGGCCGCCGCCCGCCCTGCGCGCACTGCGCCGCCCGCCGCGCCGCGGGTGACTAGCCCGGCCACCCAGGCGGCCACGACGACGAGCGCCGTGCCCGAGGCTCAGCAGATCGAGTCCCCGCCGACTACCTCAGAGGACTTCGGCACCACAAAGCCGCTGATCGTCGGCGCGCCGAGTCAGAACGACGATGCGGCGCCGACGCCGCTGCAGGCGGCGGGGGTGGCCGCGCTGATTGCGTCGACTGGCGGCGTCGCCTTCACTGCCGCGGCCGCCTACAGGCGGCGCAACACGCTGATGACCTGGCCGTAGATCGTCACCTCGTCGGCGTCGAACTCCATCGGCGCCAGCTGGGCGTTCGCCGGCTCGAGGATCACGCGGTTGCCCTTGCGGCGGAACGTCTTCACCGTGGCTTCGCCTCCGGGGATCCCGGCGACGACGATCGAGCCCTTCGTAGCCTCCTGCTGCTGGCGCACCACCACGTAGTCGCCGTGGAGGATCCCGGCGTCGATCATCGAGTCGCCGCGTACCCGTAGGACGAACGCGGCGTCGGTGCCGGTGAAGTCCTCGGGCAATGGAAGCAGCTCCTCGACGTTCTCCTCGGCCAGGACCCCGGTGCCGGCGGCGACATCGCCGAGCAGGGGCACGTGACGCACGCGTGCCTTGTCGACCATCGCGCCGGAGTTCTCGTCGAAGCGCACCTCCATTGCCCGCGGCTTGGTGGGATCGCGTCGCAGGTAGCCCTGGTTCTGGAGGGTTTTGAGGTGAGCATGGACCGACGATGACGACGTGAGCCCGACCGCCTCGCCGATCTCGCGCACCGAGGGCGGGTAGCCGCGGTCGCGTAGCGATTTCTCGATGACCTCGAGGATCTCCCGGCGCTTGCCGGAAAGGGGATTGTCCGCGGCCGTGTTCATCTGTCCTCCAGATTCATTGGTCCTCCGGGTGAGCCGAACGTGTGTTTGCCGACCGTACCGCGGCGGGCGGGTCGACGCAAACATCCGTTCGGGTTTCCTCTTGACACCGAACAGGCGTTCGTGGTTGGATGACGTGGCGAACAACCGTTCGATCTCGCACAGAGGAGGATCCGATGACCCCACAACGTTCTGCTGGCCACCGGCCCGCTGCGCGGGTCTATCGGCGGCGCCGGCTGGCAGCAGCCGTACTGGTGACCGGGGCCGCGGCGTTGGGCGCGCTCGGCGTCGGCACCGCCGCCGAATGGCTCGGAGGAGGACCCCTCACCGCCTCCGAGCCTGGGATCTCCGTCTCCGGCGCGCAGTTGGCCTCGGGCGCGACCTACGTGGTCGGCCCCGGCGACACGCTGTGGAGCATCGCCCGCCGGGCTCAGCCAACGGGCGACGTACGTCCGCTGGTGCAGTCACTCGAGCGGTCGCGCGGCGGTGCGCCGCTGCGGGTCGGCGAGCGCCTCACGTTCTGAGTGTTTGCGTGATTGCACGCTCGGTGGCGTCGATCGTATGGCGGCGCCCGGCGGCGGCGACCCGCCGGTTACCGTCGGGGCGATGCGCTGCCCGGTGTGCTCGGTCGACGAGGACAAGGTCGTCGACTCGCGCGCGGCCGATGAGGGCGCCGCTATCCGCCGCCGCCGGGAGTGCCTGGCGTGCGGGCGACGGTTCACCACGTTCGAGCGTGTCGAAGAGGTCGCGCTACTGGTCGTCAAGCGCTCGGGCGCGACGATGCCGTTCGACCGGCAACGCATCGTCACGGGTCTTCAGGCGGCGGCCAAGAACCGACCGCTAACCCTCGAGCAACTGGAGACCTTGGCCTCCGACGTCGAGGAGCACGTCCGGCTCGAAGGTGCGGAGACGACCACCGAGCGGATCGGTCGAGCCGTGCTCGACCGGCTCCGCGACCTGGACGACGTCGCCTACATGCGCTTCGCCAGTGTCTACAAGGGCTTTGACGACGCGGACGACTTCGCCCGAGAGCTCAGCGCGCTCGTCAAGTCCTCAGACCCGAAGACCCCGCGCGAGGACCAAGACGCCTAGAGCAGGGTCTTCTCCAGCTCGCGGAGGCGCTCGGCGAGGGTGCGCATGATCTTGCGCGAAACGGACGGCACGTCTTCGAGGAGCTCGACGAAGCTCCGCGGATCGAGCACCAACAACGTCATCGGCCCGTCGGCGACGATCGTCGCCGTGCGGGGCCCGTGATCGAGCAGGCTCATCTCGCCGAAGAAACCGCCTTCGCCGAGGGTGGCCAACTTTTTCTTGTTGACCTTCGCCGTCGCGGTGCCGGATGCGATGACGAACGCCTCGCCACCCGGCTTGCCTTCCTCGGTGAGGACCTTCCCCGCGGGCACGTCGATGACGTCGGTGAGCGTGGCGATACGGCCGAGCTCCTTGTCGTTGCACGACGAGAACAGCCGCACGTTTCGCAGAAGGTCGATCTTTGCGTTCTTCTTCAGCACGTGCGCATCTTGCATCATCCGGTGCGTAGCGTGCGGCGATGCGAATCGGGCTGTTGACGGGGGGCGGCGACTGTCCGGGTCTGAACGCCGTGCTGCGTGCCGTCGTGCGCAAGGGCGAACGGGTCCACGGTGACACGATCGTCGGGTTTCTGGACGGCTGGCGGGGCGTGATCGAGCGGCGCACCACCCCCCTCGACGTTGAGCGTTGCCGCGGGATCCTCCCCCGCGGCGGGACCATTCTGGGCTCGAGCCGCACGAACCCGTTCGCCGTCGAGGGCGGCGTCGACAGCTGCAAGGCCACCCTCGCGGCGGAGTCGATCGACGCGCTGATCGCGGTGGGTGGCGAGGACACGCTCGGAGTCGCGCACAAGCTCGGCGGCGAGGGCGTGCCCGTGGTCGGCGTGCCGAAGACCATCGACAACGACCTCTCCGCCACCGAGTTCACGTTCGGGTTCCACACCGCGGTCCAGGTCGCGACCGACGCCATCGACCGCCTCCACACCACGGCCGAGAGTCACGACCGCGTTCTCGTCTGCGAGGTCATGGGCCGCCACGCTGGCTGGATCGCCACGTACGCGGGGATCGCCGGCGGTGCCGCCGCCGTGCTGGTGCCGGAGCGCCCGTTCGACATCGACGCTTTGTGCGTCGCGCTCACGGCCCGCCACGAGCGCGGCCGGTTCGCGTCCGTCGTCGTCGTCGCCGAGGGGGCGACGCCGGCAGCGGGAACGATGACCCTCGCCGCCAGCGAGAAGGATGCCTTCGGCCACGTCCGTCTCGGCGGCATCGGCTCGGTCCTCGCAGAGGAGATCGAGAAGCGCACCGGCTTCGAGACCCGCAACACGACCCTCGGCTACATTCAACGTGGAGGCACGCCGACGGCGTTCGACCGAGTGCTGGCCACGCGGTTTGGCGCCGCCGCGATCGACGCGGTCCACGACGGCGACTTCGGGACGATGGTCGCGCTCGACGACGGCAACATTGTGCGCGTGCCGCTGGCCGATGGTGTGGGTCAGCTCAAGACCGTCGACCTGGAGTTGCTCGCGGTCGCCGATCTCTTCTCCGGTTGACGCCTTCCGGTTGGCGCGGATCAGCGCACCAGCGCGAGGAATTCCTCCGCGATCGACGGGTGGGCGACCCAAGTGAGCGTGTCTTCGATGCCCGCCCGGGCGCCGGCCTCGGTCGCGACGAGGATTCCGGCGGCGCGATCCCAGAGCTGCACGCCGCGTTCGTAGGAGGCGTCGAGGCGCCCCGCGCCGACCCAGCACAGGTCGAGCGCCGCTGACCCGGCGCGGCGGATGTCGCGGACCCGGGGGAGCACACGCGCGAGCACGGCGGCTTGTTCGGCGCGCCGTTCGGCGCTGTAGGCGAACCCCGTGCCGACGAGCGCGTGGCCGAGGTCGACCGCCGGTGTCGACGGGAGTGCGAGCGGTTCGTCGTCGAGCCAGGCGCCGAGCCCACGCGCCGCGCTGAACACCTCGCCGCGCCCGACGTCGACGACGGCGCCGGCGACCGAGTGGTCTGGCTCGCTGTCGTCGACGACGGCGACGGACACGGCGACGGCCGGGAACCCGTAGACGAAGTTCGTCGTACCGTCGATCGGGTCGATGACCCAGCGCAGGCCCGTGCGCGACGCGATCCCGGTGCCTTCCTCGCCCTGCAGGCCGTCGTCGGGCCGCGCCGCGTTCAACGCGGTGACGATGCGCGCCTCGCTGGCGCGGTCGACCTCGGTCACGAGGTCCGTCGGGCTCGACTTCGAGCTCACTGCGCCCGCCGCGAGCGACGCACCGTCCGTGCGGTGGAGGCGCATGGCTTCGGCCACGAACGTCGCGGCGTCGACGGCGACGGCGACGGCGAGCCGGCGCAGTTCGTCGGCGTCGACGACCCCGGCTGCGGCGACTCCCACGACGTCTACCGTACGTCTGCATGTCGACAGGCCCGGTTGACCTCCGCTCCGACACCGTCACCAAACCGACCAGCGCCATGCGCAAGGCCATGGCCGATGCCGAAGTCGGCGACGACGTGTACGGCGAGGACCCGACGGTCAACCGGCTCCAGGACCGGTACGCAGAGCTCGTCGGCATGGAGGCCGCGCTGTTCGTGCCGTCGGGGACGATGGCGAATCAGCTCGCGCTCCGGTTACTGGCGCCCGCCGGCACGGCCGTCATCGCCGGAGCGCGCCAGCACGTCGTGATCTACGAAGGCGGCGCCGCGGGCCTGAACAGCCCCGCGCAGTTCCTTACCGTCGACGACCGGGACGGCACGATCGACGCGGAGATCGTGGAGTTCCATCGCGCCGCCGCCGCGCACCACTACGTGGCGCCGAGCGTCGTATGCATCGAGAACACGCACCTCCCCTCTGGCGGCAGGTGGTGGCCGGTCGAGCACCTGGAGGCATTGCGCGCCGCAGCCGGGCCACTCGCGATCCACATGGACGGGGCGCGCCTCTTCAACGCCGCTGTCGGCAGTGGCCTGGGCGCGCAGGCGTTCACCGCGCACGTCACGACGGTCATGTCCTGCCTCTCGAAAGGTCTTGGTGCACCGGTGGGGTCGGTGTTGGCCGGGCCGCACGATCTGATCTCCGCGGCGCGCGAGGAGCGCCAACGCATGGGTGGGGGCATGCGCCAGGCGGGGGTGATCGCCGCCGCCGGCCTCGTGGCGCTCGACCAGATGATCGACCGTCTCGCGGAGGACCACGCGCGGGCGGCGCGTCTCGCGGACGCGGTTGCCGGTCGGTGGCCGGGCTCGTGTGACCCGGCGCAGCTCCCGACGAACATCGTGAACTTCACCCACCCCGACACCGATGCGTTGCTCAAGCACCTGGACAGCCTCGGAATCCGCGCCGGAACAATCGCACCAAATGTCGCGCGGTTCGTGACGCACCTCGACGTCGACGACTCCGGAATCGACCGAGCGGTCGACGCCGTCCGCTCGTGCCCCGTGTGACGCGGGCACGCGGCTAAGCGACCGTCCACGTCTCTACGACCGTAGGCTCCCGATCCGTGCGCGTGCTGGATGTCGAGCCCTCGAGAGTGCTCGCCGTCTACGCCCACCCCGATGACGCCGAGGTGAGCTGCGGAGGCGCGCTCGGCCGCTGGGCGTCGGCGGGCGCCGAGGTCCACGTCGTGGTCGTCGCCCGCGGCGAGAAGGGGTCGCGCGACCCTGACGCCGATCCCGAGGAACTGGCGGTGGCGCGCGCCGCTGAGACCAAGGCCGCTGGCGGCGTGCTCGGGATCGCGGCCCATCACTGGCTGGGCCGCGCTGACGGCGAGGTCGTCGACGACACCTTGCTTCGCGCCGACATCGTGCGCGTGATCCGCGCCGTCAAACCCGATGTCGTAGTCGCGCCGGACCCGACCGCAGTGTTCTTCGGCGAGCACTACGTGAACCATCCGGACCACCGCGCCGTCGGCTGGGCTGTCTTGGCCACGGTGTCACACGCGAGCGGTAATCCCCATTACCACCCGGAGTGCGGTCCTCCGTGGGCGGCCACGACGTTCCTTCTCTCCGGCACATTGGCGCCGGACGCGTGGATCGACATCTCGGCGACCATCGACGCCAAGGTCGCCGCGCTGGCGTGTCACCGGAGTCAGCTCGGCGAAGCGGGCGAGTGGCTCCGCACCGTCGTGGTCGAGCGCGCCCTCGAGGCCGGGCGGGCCGCGGGCGTCACCCACGCCGAGAGTTTCCGTCAGTTAGTCGTCGGCTGAACTCTCGAGCGTGGCCCGCCATTCGCCCATAGCGCGCAAACCGAGCACGGCCACGATGGCAACCCCGCCGGCAAAGCTGACGCCACCGCCGACCATCCCGAGGCTCTCCAGGACAACACATTTGCCGGAACACTGAAGTTTGACCAACGACCAGCCGATAAGAGCTCCACAGACTCCCGCAACGAGCACGGCCGCGAAGGCCAGCGCTCGGGCCCGGGGCGAAGGGAGTGCAGATGGCCGGCGATCAGCAGCAGACACGAGCAGAACTTACTCAGACGACCAGGCGGGTCCTGGTCGTCGTGCCCACCTACAACGAGGTCGAGAACATCGCCGGACTTCTCACCGGCATTCGGGCCGCAGTCCCGCACGCCGACGTCCTGGTCGTCGATGACGCCAGTCCCGACGGCACCGCTGCGGTGGTGGCCGACTCGGGGCGTGAGCTCGGACACGTCCATCTCCTCGAGCGGCCCGCGAAGACGGGACTGGGCGCGGCCTATCGCGACGGCTTCGCCTGGGGTCTCGCTCGGGACTACGACGTGCTCGTCGAGATGGACGCCGACGGAAGCCACGACTCGGCGCACCTCAGCGCGTTACTCGGCGCGATCGACGCCGGAGCCGAGCTGGTCGTCGGATCCCGCTACGTGCCCGGCGGCGAGATCCCGCGGTGGTCGCCCGGTCGCCGCGCGCTGTCGCGCTGGGGCAACCGCTATGCCGCCGCCGCCCTGAAGCTGCCAGTCGCCGACGCGACCTCCGGCTTCCGCGCCTACCGCGCCAGCACGTTGCGCCGGCTCGACCCGGCGACGCTGTGCGCCGACGGCTACGGATTCCAGATCGAAGGCGTGTGGCGAGTCGCCCGTCACGGCGGTCGCATCGCCGAGGTCCCGATCTGCTTCCAGGACCGGGTTCACGGTTCCTCGAAGATGTCGAAGTCGATCGTCGTCGAAGCGATGAAGCTCGTCACGAAGTGGGGAGCCATGGAGCGGTGGGCGAGCGCGGTCGACACGCTGGCCCATCCGGTCCTGCACTACCGCGGCGTCTCACTGCGTCACTAGAGACTGCGCCGATAGGCGCAGGCGTGGCCCGAGCGGCCCGGCGGCGAAGCCGCCAAGAGCGGGGAAAGTCCCCGGCTGTCGGGCGGAGGCGGACGCCGGAGCCCGGTGGCGAGCTGAACCTATCCGCGGAAGTTCCAAGGCTTGCGGGGATAGGTTCAGGGCCCGTGCGGGCGTGGCGGGTGGCGAGTGCGGTCATCGAGGCCGACGGCGAGGTGCTGCTCGTGGAGAACCGCCGGCGCGACGGGCGCGTCGACTGGTCGCCGCCGGGCGGCGTGATCGAGGACGGCGAGGACAGCCTCGTCGGGCTCACTCGGGAGGTCGCCGAGGAGACCGGGCTCGTCGTCACCGAATGGGACGGCCCGTTGTGGCAGACCTTCGCGGTGAGCGAATCGTTCGAGTTCACGCTCGAGGTCGAGATGTACCGCGCCGTCGCGTTCGAAGGAACGATCGCTCCGGCCGATCCTGACGGCATCGTGTCCTGCGCGCGTTTTGTGCCGATGGACGCGGTTGCGGGCGTCATCGCTACGACCTGGCGACCGACGACTGAACCGCTGTTGGCGTGGCTGGCCGAACGGTGGTCCGAGCAGCGCGAATACTCGTACCGGGTGGAGGGCCCCGACCGCACGCGGATGACGGTCGAGCTCCTGTAGATGGGCGCGGACCTCTGGCCGCGCGCCATCGTTCATCTCGACATGGACTGCTTCTACGCCGCGGTCGAGGTCCTCGACGATCCGTCGCTCCGGGGCAAGCCGGTCGCGGTGGGTGGAACGGGCCGGCGCGGCGTTGTCGCCGCCGCGAGCTACGAGGCGCGCGTGTACGGCGTCCGCTCGGCGACGCCCAGCGTGCGCGCCCGCCGGCTGTGCCCCGATCTGATCTTCCTGCCCGGGCGCTTCGACCGGTACGAGGCCATCAGTGCGGAGCTCATGGCAATCCTGCGCTCTGTCTCGCCGCTGGTCGAGCCCATCTCCCTCGACGAGGCGTTCGTCGATATCACGGGCGCCACCCGGCGCACGGTGAGCCCGCTATCGGTGGCGCGCGCCCTGCGCGAACAGGTCCGTGACCAGTTGGCCCTGACCTGTTCCGTGGGCGTGGCGTCGTGCAAGCTCGTCGCCAAACTCGCCTCGGAAGCCGCGAAGCCCACCGCCACCGAGGACGGGACGCTGCCTGGCGCGGGCGTGGTCATCGTCGAGCCGGGCGAGGAAGTCGCGTTCATGCACCCGCTTCCTGTCCGCTCGCTGTGGGGCGTAGGCACGGCCACCGCCGAGCGGCTCAGCCGATTCGGCGTGCGCACGATCGGTGATCTCGCCGCGCTCCCGCTCGATTCACTCACGGCTGCGCTGGGACCGGCGGCGGGGGCACACCTCCACGCGCTCGCGTGGGCGCGCGACGACCGCCCGGTCGTAGCCGACGCGGCTGCGAAGTCCGTGAGCCACGAGGAGACCTACGCCACGGACATCGTCGACGCGCGCAAGCTCTCGGACGAGATCGTCCGTCAGAGCGATGCAGTAGCGGCGCGCATCACGAAGTCCGGGCTCGCGGGGCGCACGGTGACGCTCAAGATCCGCTACGCGGACTTCCGCACGATTACGCGCTCGCGCTCGGTCGACCCGCCGATCACCGACTCCGTCGCCCTCGCGAAGACGGCCAACGCGCTGCTGGCTTCGGTCGAGATCGGCGACGGCGTCAGGCTGCTCGGAGTCGGATTGTCCAACCTCGTCGCACCCCCGGCGCGGCAACTCGGTCTCCTCGACGCCACGATTTCCGAACCGGCCGACGAGCCGGGAGACACCGGCAACGCGGACCGCCAGCGCTGGGCCGTCGCGGGGGACGCGGTGGCCGAGGTGCGCAAGCGCTTCGGTGACGACGCGCTTGCGCCGGCCACGCTGGTCGAGGCGGACGGAGTCCGGCGTCGCCGGAAGGGCCACCAACAGTGGGGACCCGACGCCGTGGAGTGAATCCCCGTCTTGTGGAGTGAATCCCCGTCTAGGAGGAGCGTCGGAAGGGCAGAACGAGAGCGAGGCGCGTTGTCAGCCCGCTCCCCGCGTGCGACACTGAGACCTCGACGGGCCGGAAGGAGGTCGGGTGCCGCTATCCGAGGAAGAGCAGCGCATTCTCCACGAGATCGAACGCAGCTATTACGACCACGACCCCGCTTTCACGCGTACCGGCGTCTCCGATGACGCCGCCGCCGCCCGCAAGATTCGTTTCGCGGCCGCCGGATTCGTGCTCTCGCTCGTCGCGCTTCTTGTCGGGTTCGCGTCGAGCTTCCTAATCGGTGCACTTGCCTTCCTCGGCATGGTCGGAACCGGCGCCGTCCTGATCGACAACGCCCGCCGGATGGGCAGCGCACGCCTCCGCGCATCGGCCGGAAAGATCAACGCGGTTTTCGGCGACCCCCGTCGCCGGCTCGGCGACCGCATGCGTCCCCCGGAGGAATAGCTCTCCGACCTCGCTGCGCGGGTTCCGACCTCGCTGCGCGGGTTCCGACCTCGCTGCGCTCGGTCGGGCTCGCTCCTTCGCTGCGCTCAGTCGCTGAACTGTCGCCGGCCTGCGGCCGGCGCTGTTTTCGAGTCCGGACCGGCCAAGCCGGATCCGGCCTCGTTTTTAGTTGCGTTAGGTGCGGAGGCGGCGGGGGTCTAGGGCTCTTCTCAGGCGTTGGGGGCGGCTGAGGCCGGCCAGTGCGGCGGCGGCTACGACGTCGGCGTCGGCGCGCGCTGTGTCGATGTCCTCGGAGCGCAGGCGTGGCGGTGCGTACACCGCGACCACGGTCGTCGAGGCGAGGCGGTCGAGGCGGGGCGCTTCGGAGCCGACCAGCGGCGCTGCGGAATGAGCGACCTGCGCAGGCGTCGCGCCGCGTGGCGCGCGGTGGCCGGCTTCGGACAACGCAGTGCCGGCTTCGCGCCACGCGAGGAGCGCGCGGTCCTCGGGCGTACGTGCCGAGGACCATCTATTTCGGCGACGAATGGCTACGACGGCGGGGATGGCGCCTGCGTAGGCGCCAACGGCGGCGGCTACGGCCACGGCGACGAGGATGACCGTCCGCCACGGGCTCGACTCGTCTGGAGACGCGACCGGTGTCGTCACCGGTGTCGGCGCGACCGTTGGCTCAGGGGCAATTGTCGTGGGGGCCGCAGTGGTTGCCGATGACGGCTGCTCCGCGTTCGCTTGGGACTCGGGGATGCCGGTATATCCCTCGCCTCCCGGGACGCCGCGTCCGGGCGTCGGCTCGAAAGCCACCCAGCCGGCCTGCCCCAGGTACACCTCGGGCCACGCGTGCGCGTTGATCTCGCGTACGACCAGGCGATTCGCCACGTCGGGGTCGGGCTCACCCGCGGTGAACCCGACCGCGACCCGCGCCGGTAGGCCGGCAAGACGCGCAAGCACCGCGTAGGAGCCCGCGAACTGCTCGCAGTACCCGCGGCGCGAGTTGAACAGGAAGTTCGTCAGCGCGTCGCCGCTGTGGCCGGCCGGCACACGCAGGTCGTATTGGAAGCGCCCGCTGCGGAAGAACCGCTGCAGCGCGAGCGCCTTCTCGTATGGCGTCCCCACACGACCGGTGATCTCAGCGGCTAAGCGAGTTACGCGCGCGTCGAGCTGGGGGACCGCGAGTTGCGAGCGCAGCCCAGGTGTCGGTGACTGCCCTCCGAGCATTTGGGCCGTAGGCACCGCGATGTTCGACGTGACGTCGTAGGCGAGCCCGTCGCTCGTCTCCTCTGCCGTGATGAACGACGACGACGCGGGGTCGTATGCGATGTCGGGCGCGGTCGGGGTCGAGATCGGTGCGTAGGCCGCGGGGAGCCAGATCGAAGCCAACGACTTGATCGTGAACCTCTGCACGACCGGGGATCCGGGTGGGCCGGGGTCAGGGACGTCGCGGCCGCCGCGTACGTCCCGGTAGCTGCTCCGCGACGACCAGATGCGCCCGTCGAACCGGTCGAGCGAGGTCAGTCGCCAGTAGGCGCGGACCGGGCTGTCGACGCTGAAGACCTCGCTGTTGCCTCGCTGGACGAGTCGGGCGCGGATGTCGACGAGGGGGCTGACGGTCGTCCGAGGCTTGTTGTCGCGGTCGCGCCAGGCGACGGCCGGCGGGTCCTGCGTGAACGGGAGCATCAGGCCGATCGCCGCTCCGACCACGGCCACCGCGCCGAGCCCCGCGCCGCCGCGCAGGATGGCGCGAGAGCCCGCAGCGCGCATATCGCCGAACCACGGCCGTTCGCGCGCCCCGAACTCGGCGTTGTGGAGGACCAGCCATCCGACGAGCGCGGCGGCGAACGCCAGCGCAGCGGGCGCCCTGAACTCGGCTGTGCTCAACACCGAGCTGAACACGAAGATCGTGAAGGCAGGGACGGCGGCCTCGACCGTCACTCCGACCCGGAACGCGCCCCAATCGGCGATCGCCGCGAACGTGGCTACGGCGAACACGCACGCCAGCCGAAAACCCGGCGTCGCGATCGTGGGGGCGAGCACGACGCCGAAGTTCCGCCGGGCGTCGGCGAGGGCCGTCGTGGCCGACGCCCACGTTTCGGATGTCGGCAGGCCGAATGCGGTGGTCTCGGGGAATACGAGCCACGTCACGAGGGCGGTGCCCGCGGCGAGCGCGGCCAGTGCCGTCAGCGCGCCGGACCACGCACGAGAGCGGGCGAGGAATGCGATTGCGTGACCGCCGAGGACCGCCGCGAGGATCTCCCATACGACGTCGGCCGATGTGAAAAGGCGGCCCATTGTCGCTCCGGCTACGAGGTTCAGCGCGACGAGACCAGCGGTGGCGTACGGGTACAGCGGCGCGCGGCTCGTCGGCGTCATCGCCGTGCCTTGTTCGGCGAGCGGCGGCGGCGCGCCCGGCGGGCGGCGAGCGCGAAGGCGGCGTTCCACGCCGACGCGAAGTTGTCGCTCGATACCGCGACCTCCACGACGGGGCCGAGGCGGCTCCGCGCGTCGATGCTGCCGGTCCGGCGCCCCACTCCCGTCGGTGGCGTGAACACGACGGTCGTGACGCCGGCCCGGCGACCGCTTCCGCCGGGAGCTCCGAGGACTTCGGCGGCACCGTCTCTCGTAGTGATCACACACGCGGCGCCCGAGCTGGTGCGTGCCCGCGCCGCGGCGTGGACGATCGCACCGAGAGCGCCGCGCTCTGCACGATGTACGGCTGCCGCCGCCAGTCGTTCGAGGATCCCGTCGACGTGGGCCCGACCGGCGCCGAAACCGGTGTCGACGCGGGCCGTCGTGATGAGCCGTACGAGCGAATGCTCCGCCGCGCAGGCCGTGACGACGCTGGCCGCCGCCGACAGGACATCCTCGAGCGAGTCCGCCGTGTGGACGCGATCGCGGAGGTCGACGACCACCGTGACGCGTCCTTGCCACGGCAGCTCGTTCTGACGGATCACCATCTCCCCGGTTCTGGCGACCGACGGCCAGTGCACGCGGCGGAGATCGTCGCCGATCTCGTAGGGCCGCAACGCAAAGAAGTCGTCGCCGGCCTGGCCGATCGCGGTCGGAGTCGTCGAACCCGCGAGCGGGTCCTCGCCCGCCGAGTGGGGGAGCGCCACGATCCGCACGATCTTCGGGTAGACGGTGAGCTTTGTCGCAGGGACGGCGTCTCGCCCGCCCGCCGCCAGGCCCAGCGCGTCGAGACGCTCGATCACCAGCGGCCCCAGGTCGAAGACGCCGCGACGGTCGGTCGGGAGGCGGTACGCGCCGCGCGCAGTGACGCCGCTCTCGATGGGTGCGAGCAGGAATCCCGCGGAACGGCGGCCGTGGTCGAACGACTCGCGCACATTCGCCAGCCCGGATCGGCGCGTCCCCACGTTGCGGATCGTGACGTCGACGCGGCAAGCACCGCCGACGTGCACACGGCTCGGGACGATCGACCGCGTCGCCGAGAGCTTGCCCGCGCCTCTACGCACGACGATCGCGGATGCGACGAGCATCGCCCCGAATGCGATTGCCAGCGCGTACAGCTCTGCGAGACCGAGCATCCGCCCCACCACCGCCAGCATGCCGGCACCGATGGCGGTGCCCCAGCCCCGCCGCGTCAGCACGGCGTCAGGCCCGGGCGGAGGGGACGGCGACCTTGTTCAAAACGTCGTCGAGGACCTCCTGCGCGGTCAGCCCGTCGAGCTCGGCCTCGGGAGAGAGCAGCAGGCGATGCTCGAGCACCGGGCCCGCGATCGCCTTCACGTCATCCGGAGCGGTGAAGTCCCGACCTTGCGCCGCGGCCCACGCCCGCGCGGTGCGCTGTACTGCGAGCGCGGCGCGCGGCGATGCGCCGAGCGCAAGGCTCGGGTGGCGTCGCGTGGCCTCGGCGAGGTCGACGATGTAAGCGCGCAACGCTTTCGCGACGTGCACTTCGCGTGCGCCGTCGATGAGCTGGATGACGTCGTTCGCGTCGGCCACGGCCTCCAGTTCGACTACAGGGTCCGCGGTCGCGTGGTCCTCGAGCATGTCGATCTCGGCGCGCCGGCCCGGATACCCCATGCGGATCCGGAGCAGGAACCGGTCGAGTTGGCTGTCCGGGAGCGGATACGTGCCCTCGTGCTCGACAGGGTTCTGCGTGGCGATCACCATGAAGGGATCCGGCAGCGGATACGTCGTCGAGTCAACGGTGACCTGTCGCTCTTCCATCGCCTCCAGGAGCGCGGACTGCGTCTTCGGCGAGGCGCGGTTGATCTCGTCGGCCAGCACGATGTTGGCGAAGACGCCGCCGTGGCGAAACTCGAAGCGATTGCCGGTCCGCGAGAACACCGTGACGCCGGTGACGTCGCTCGGCAGTAGGTCTGGCGTGAACTGGATGCGGTTCCATTCGCAGTCGAACGAGGCCGCCAGCGCCTTCGCCAGGGTCGTCTTGCCCACGCCCGGGACGTCCTCGATGAGCAGATGGCCGCCGGCGGCGAAGCACACGAGCGCCAGGCGGATCGCCTCGTCCTTGCCCGCAAGAGCACGCCCGACGTTCTCGGCCACCGTCTCGAAGACGTTGACAAAGCCCGCGCTCGTAACCGCCTTGCGCCGCGCCATGGCGGCCAACAGTACCGATAGGTTCGCCCCCCGTGGCCGTCGCCCTAGCCATCGACATCGGCGGGACCAAGATCGAGGTCGGGCTCGTCGACGACGACGGCACGATTCTGCGCCGGTGGCGGCGGGGCACGGATATCCACGAGCCGTGGCCGACGCTGGCCGTGCTCGTCGATGAAGCGCTCTATTCCGCGGCGTCCTCGGGCATCGAGATCCGCGCGGTGGGCGTCGGATGCGGTGGCCCGATGACGGGCTCGGGCGAGCTCGTCTCGCCGCTGAACATCCCTGGATGGCGGTCCTTTGCGCTGCGCGAGCACCTGGCGGCGAGGACGGGGCTGCGCGTCCGGGTCGACAACGACGCCAAGGCCCTCGCGATCGGCGAGGGGTGGCGGGGCGCGGCCGCCGGTGAGACGGATTACATCGCCATGGTGGTGTCGACCGGCGTGGGCGGCGGGATCGTTCTCAACGGCGTTCTTCTCGACGGTGCCGACGGGAACGCCGGTCACATCGGCCATGTCATCGTCGAGCCCGAAGGGCGCGCCTGTGTCTGCGGTGCTCGCGGTTGCCTGGAGGCCGAGGCCAGCGGACTGTCGATCGAGAAGGCGTCGGGACGTCCCGCGGCGGAGGCGGACGCCGCGACCGTGGAGAGGACGGGCAGGCTCGTCGGTCGTGGCGTTGCGAGCGTGGCCAACCTGCTCGACCTGCGTCTTGCCGTAGTCGCAGGCTCGGTGGCGCTGGGGATGGGCCGGGAGTTCTTTCACGCGGCGCAGGCGGAGTTGGACGCGTGCAGCCGGATCGAGTTCGCGCGCGGGGCGCGGATCGTGGCTGGCGGACTCGGTGCCGACGGCCCGCTGGTGGGCGCCGCCGCGCTCGTTCTGCGCTGACCGGCGCCGGCGGCGGCGGGGACGCATAGCCTGACCAGATGGACATCCGGTGGTCGCCTGAAGCCGAGCAGTACCGCGAGAAGGTCCACGTGTTCCTGGCCGAGCAGCTACCCGTCGAGTGGCAGGGGATGGGCGGCCTCGACCACGACGAGGCCGCGGCCTTCACCGAGCGGTGGCGCCAGACGCTTCGCGATCACGGCTACCTCGCGGTCTCGTGGCCCACGGAATACGGCGGCGGTGGGCTCAGCCCGCTCGAACAGGTCGTGCTCGCCGAGGAGTTCGCCCGCGCCGGCGTGCCGACGGGCGGCCCGAACGACGTGTTCGGTATCCAGATGGTCGGCAACACGATCCTGCAGTGGGGCACCGACGACCAGAAGCGTCACTACCTGCCGCGCATCCTCTCTGGAGAGGACCGTTGGTGCCAGGGTTACTCCGAGCCCGACGCAGGGTCGGATCTGGGCAACCTCGGCTGCCGTGCCGAGCTCGACGGCGACGAGTGGGTCATCAACGGCCAGAAGATCTGGACGTCGAACGGCCACTTCGCCGACTGGATCTTCGTGCTGGCTCGAACGGACCCCGATGCGCCGAAGCACAAGGGGATCAGCTTCCTCCTCGTGCCGATGGACCAGCCCGGGGTCGAGGTGCGGCCGATCAAGATGATGACGGGGGACAGCGAGTTCAACGAGGTGTTCTTCACCGATGCGCGCTGCGAGAAGGGCAACGTGATCGGCGAGGTGAACGGCGGATGGGCAGTGGCGATGACCCTCCTCGGCCACGAGCGCGGCGCCGCCGCCGCGACCGTCCCGCTCGTGTTCAAGACCGAGATCGACCGGCTGCTCGAGCACGCCCGCCTGAACGGCAAGGCCTCCGATCCGCTCGTGCGCCAGAAGCTGGCGTGGTGCTATTCGAAGGTGGCGATCATGCGGTACCTCGGATTGCGCACGCTCACGACGTGGCTGAGCGGCGGGCACGTCGGCCCCGAGGCGTCGATCGCGAAGCTGTACTGGAGCGAGTACCACCGCGTCTCGACCGAGCTCGGTGTCGCGATCGCGGGCATGCACGCAACCGCCCCCGAGGGCCGGCGCCCGCTCTCCGCGTTCAGCCCTGACGACCTTGGTGCGCCGAACAGCTCGATGTCGTGGACCGGGACATTCCTGAACGCGCGTGCGGGGACGATCTACGCCGGGACCAGCCAGATCCAGCGAAATATCATCGGCGAGATGGTCCTCGGACTACCGAAGGAGCCCAAAGCCGACGGAGGACCGTGGAGAGAAGCGACACGGCGCGCGTAGGCGGAGGCGCGTTGGTGAAGGCGTTACCGGCGATCGCTGCCCGCCCCGGTCTGTGGCTCACCGCATTGCGGCAGGTCGCGGCACTGGCGCGCACCGGCTGGTGGCGGACGTGGCCGCCGGTTCCCACGCCCGATCGGGACTACCTCCACTTCCGCCTCGTGACGCAATACGGCGGCGACGGCGCCGCGCCCAGCGGGCGCGACGTCGTGCAATATCTCGAGTGGTGCCGGCAAACGCGGGAGCTCACGTGAACGCGGTCGAACTCACGGCCGGTGCCGCTTCGGTGCGACTCTTCCCTGAGGCCGGTGGCCGACTCGGGCAGATCGAGGTCGACGGGACGCGCCTGCTCCGAGGCGAGGAGTTCGCCTCGCTGGGTTGGGGCCATTGGGGCAGCTATCCGCTCCTGCCGTGGTCGAACCGGATACCACGCGGGGAGTTCTCCTTCGAGGGGCGCGCGTGCTCGGTGCCCGTCAACCGCGAGGAGGACGGCACCGCCATTCACGGGCTGGTGGCAGCCGTGCCGTGGCGTGTGGTCGAGATCGACGAGCGCTCAGCGACGATGGAAGTACGCGTTGTCGAGGGCAGTTACGACGTGCGCGGAAGCCAGTCGTTCACCGTCACGGAAACGCATCTCGACCAGACCCTCGCGGTCACCAACACCTCGGATGCAACGGTCCCCGTCGGCCTCGGTATTCACCCGTGGTTCATCGCCGGCGAGGTGCGCGTGCCCGCCGATCGGATGTGGCCTGGTGACACCCCGATGCCCACAGGGCCGTCGGTGCCCGTTGACGCCGACCACGATCTGCGCGCATTGCGCGTGCCCCCGCCGATGGACCGGTGTTTCACCGCGCTCACGGACACCACCGCCGAGGTCCCGGGGCTGCGCCTGTCGTGGAGCGGTCCGGTGACACAGGTCGTCGTCTACAGCGGCACCCCGGGCTGGGTGTGCGTGGAGCCGGTGACAATGGCGAACGACGGATTCGGCCTCGCAGAACGAGGCATTGAAGGCCACGGCGTGGCCGCCCTGGCGCCGGGTGAGACCTTCGAGGTCAAGTACCGCTTCGCGTGGGCGCCGTCGTGAGCGACGCCCCGCGCATCGACATCGTCGCCGCGCTGGCGCCCGTGCTCGCGGCCGTGCCCGCGGTCGATCACCCGCTCCTGCTCGCACTGCTCGAGCGCTGGGCGGCCGAGCGCTACCGCGGGTGGGCCGACGACGCCGACGAGGCGGCCGCTGAGCTCCTCGTTGATTGTGCGGCGCGTGAGGAGGAGATCGCGAATCGAGTGCAGGCGTTGCGCTCGGATGCGGCGGAGGTACAGGCCGCACTCGTCGCGGCTCATCCCGATCTGCGGGCGACGACGGACGCGGCCTTCGCAGGGGCGGCGCTCGACGAGCAGTACGCGCTGCAAGCCGCCGGCGAGCGGTTGGGCGCGGCCACCTGGCGCGCCTTCGCGTCAGCCGCAAATGATCGTGGGGATGCGAACGCGGCTGAGACCTTCACCGCGTGCGCCGCGCTCGAAGAAGCCAGCGCCGAAGTGCTCGAAGCGCTACTCGCGGCGCGGGCGCCCGCCGAGAGCCCGCTCACGGCAACGTTGTCGGCGACCCCGCGCGAGTCGGGGTCGGAGTCGGAACCCGCCTTCTCGGCAGGGTTGTCGTCGACTATCGACGGCGGCCTCAAGGGATCACTGCAAGGTGGTCGTCGGTCGGGTGATGGTGCTGGCCTGATCAGGAGGCTGCCTGATGGGCAAGCGCAAGTGGAAGTACATGCCGCCGGAGGTGCGTCGTGAGGTCATCCGGTTGGCGGCTGCTGGGCGGACTTATGAGGAGATCCGCGACGAGCTCGATGTTGGGACAGCGTCGGTCAGTCGGATAGTGCGTTCTTGTGGCGGGGTGTTCCGTCGCGAGGAGTGGTCGCCGTCGGCGGCGCGGTTGTCGCTGGATGAACGCGTCGAGATCTTGTTGGGGCTCGAGACCGGGCTGACGTTCACCGCTATCGCGGCGAAGGTTCATCGGTCGGTGTCGACGGTGAGCCGCGAGGTCAATAACCATGGGGGCCGCCGCGGGTATCGGCCGGTCCGCGCGCATCGCCAGGCCCATGCCGCGGCGCGGCGGCCAAAGCCCACCAAGATCGGGGCGAGCCCGGTGCTGTGCGCCCGGGTGGTTGCGGACCTCGAGCGGTTGTGGTCGCCTCAACAGATCGCTCGCCGCTTGCGCGACGAGCATCCCGAGAACCCGGAGATGTGGGTGTCGCACGAGACGATCTACAAGAGCCTGTATGTGCAGGGCCGAGGCGAGCTGCGCCGCGAGCTGGCCCGTTGCCTGCGCACCGGTCGCGCGCAGCGCCGCCGGCCGGGTCGCAGCGACACCCGGGGCCGGATCACCGACATGGTCCTGATCTCCGAACGCCCCGCCGAGGTCGCCGACCGGGCGGTGCCCGGCCACTGGGAAGGCGATCTGATCATCGGCAAGAACGGCAAGTCCGCCATCGCCACCCTCGTCGAGCGATCCACCCGCTACGTCATGCTCGCCCGGGTCGCCGATCAGCGCGCCGAGACATTGCGCGCCGCGATCACCCCGCTCATCCTGGCCCTGCCCGCACACCTGCGCCGCTCCCTCACCTGGGACCAAGGCAAAGAGATGGCCGCCCACGCCCAGTTCAAGATCGACACCGGCGTCGAGGTCTACTTCTGCGACCCCCACTCGCCCTGGCAGCGAGGATCCAACGAGAACACCAACGGCCTGCTCCGCCAGTACTTCCCCAAAGGCACCAGCCTGCGCGGCCACAGCCAAGACCACCTCGACGCCGTCGCCGCATCCCTCAACGACCGGCCCCGTGAAACACTCGGATGGAAGAAGCCAGCAGAGAAACTCGCCGAGCTCCTTGCGATCACCGATTGAGACCGCCGACGACAACCCTGCCGAGAACCCCGTGGAGCCGGAGCCCGAGCCCGTGGAGTCCGAGTCCGAGCAGCGAACCGCAAGACCCTGCCGACGATCGAACGGCTTACGCCCAGATGTTCCTGTTGATGCCGCTCGCCGAGCGGATAACGTCGAGAAGACGGCCGACGCTCCGCTGAACCAGTAGCGGGATCGGCGCGCCCACGAACGACTTCGCCGCCCGGCCGCGGTCTGGCTCGAAGTCAGGCCGTATCCGCTTCCAGGGTCTCGACGCGCTCGCGTAGTTCGGCGATCTCCATCGCCATCGACGCGACCTGCGCGATGAGCGCGCTGGTGACGTCGCTGGCCGCGGCGTGGCCGCGTGCCGCGCGCCGACCCACACGCGGTGAGGCCAAGGCCCGCGCCCTCACTTCCTCGAGGTCGACGAGCCGCTGAGCGCCGTGAGAGCCGGGCACGACCACCGAGCGGACCAGGCCCTCGCGGTACCACCGCCGCAGCGCCGGGAGGCTCGCGCCGGTGGCCTCGCTTGCCTCGCGAAGCGTCGCCCAGTCGATCGTCTCCTCGTTCATGGATGTAGTATAGACCCGACAGTGATATAACAGTGATACATATCCGGCTCCGGCCAGGAAAGGGCGCACATGTTCGAGCGATTCACCGCTGGGGGCCGGAGGGCGTTGGTGCTCACCCTGGAGGAGGCGCGGCTCCTCGGGCACGCATCGCTGCACCGCGAGCATCTGTTGCTCGCCCTGTTGCGCGAGGCGGTCGCCGACCAAGGCGGCGTGGTCGCCCGGATCTTCGCCGACGGCGGCGCGCCCGTGGAGGAGCTCGCGGCGCTCGCGGCGGACGCGGCCGGGCGGCGTGACGCCGGCGGCGCCGCCGGGCCCACCATGGGCAAGGGGTCGCAGCCTTTCTCGGCCGAGGCGAAGAAGGTGCTCGAGCTGTCGCTGCGCGAGGCCCTGCAACTCGGTCACAACTACATCGCCGAGTTCCACATGCTCCTGGCGATGATCCGGGCAGCCGAGGACCCTGACGATCCCGCATGGTCGACGCTCATCGCCAATGCCGGCCTACAACTCGCGCGGGCGCGCCACCTCGCCTTCGAGCACGCGCCGGCAACCGGCCGCGAGACGCGGCCAGCGCGCGGGCGCGCGGGCCGAGTCGGGCGCCGCCGCGGCACGCCGGGCTTCGACGCCGTGCTCAAGCGTGCCGCAAGCTTCCGCCCGCGGCACCCTACGACCACGGGCGACCTCCTGCTGGCGTTGCTCGACGAGGCCGACACCCACGCGTGGACCGTGAGCAAGTTCCTCGAGATGCCGTCCCGGGACGAGATCGCCGAGCACCTGCGAGGCGTCGAGTCGAGCGGCGCGCCCGACGGCGCAAAGGGCCCACGCGTCAGCGTCGACCGGAAGACGGGGGCGATCACGATCCGCGACGAGCGGATCACCGAGCTGGTGGGTCGCCCAGCGGGGAGCTTGAGCGCAGAGGAAGCGCGCGAGCTTGACGACCGCCTCGAGCGTGCGTTCGCCGAAGCGAGGCAGCCCGGCGCGGCCGAATCGCGCCAACCCGAGCCCGACGACTCATCCGAAGACGAGCCCGACGACTGAAAACGTGTCGGTCGTGCCGAGGGCCGGTCGGGTACCTTTGCTCGATGGAGGCTGGACCAGCAGCACCACCCGCTTCGACAGGGCACCGGAGGTAAATCGGTGTCCGGTGGTGCGCTCGTGCTCAACGCTTCGTTCGAGCCGCTCTGCATCGTCGCCGCTCGGCGGGCGCTCAACCTGATGCTTTCCGGCAAAGCCGAGATGATCGCCGCAACCGACGCGCTCTTTCGCTCCGAACGCCAGACATTTCCGCAGCCATCGGTTGTGCGCCTACAGGTCTACGTGAAGGTGCCCTACGGGGCGCGCGTCGCGCTCAGCCGGCGGGCGGTCTTCGCCCGCGACGGTCACCGCTGCCAGTACTGCGGGAGCACGGCCGAGAACATCGACCACGTCGTGCCGCGTTCGCGCGGCGGCACGCACACCTGGGACAACGTCGTCGCCGCCTGCCGGCGTTGCAACTCGCACAAGGAGGACCGGTTCCTGCACGAGGTGGGGATGCGGCTGCCGCACAACCCCGTCGCACCGCGCGATCGGGCATGGGTTCTGGCCGCGATCGGCGGGCACCGACCCGATTGGGAGCCCTGGCTCGGCCGGCGCACCGCCATCTCCGCCTGAGCGCGTGACCCTGAGCGACGAGTGACGAGGTGGGCTGGGCGCGCCGGCGCGCTGCACGCACGGCCGATCCTGATCGCCAACGCGGTGTCGCGCCTCGACGCGATCGCCCCCGCAGTCGTGCTCGGTCGCGCGCAGCGCATCGGCCCCGACGCCGAGGCGCGTGCCGCGGCCGCGGGCGTCGACATCGTGCGCCGGCGGTCGGGCGGGAGTGCCGTATGGGTGGGCCCGGGCGAGTGCCTGTGGGTCGACGTCGTGCTGGCACGCGGTCGCCCCGACTGGGAAGACGACGTCGGCCGCGCCGGGTGTTGGATGGGCGACGCATGGGCCGCCGCGCTCGCGGAGGTGGGGATCGGCGATTGCACCGTGCACCGCGCGGCGATGGTCCACGCTCCGGGATCGGACACGGTGTGTTTTGCCGGTAAGGGACCCGGCGAGGTCTTCACGCACGACGGCGCCAAGATCGTCGGCATCTCCCAGCGGCGCACGCGCGACTGGGCGCTCTTCCAGTGCGCGGTGCCGCTGCGGTGGGATCCTGCGCCGCTCATCGCGATTCTCGGGGGCGCGGCTGCCGCGGCTGCCGGCGCCGCGGTACAGACGGTCACGCCCTCCGTGGCCGAGGACCTCGTCGCCGCGCTGGCCCGTAAGGTACGGACGTGATCACGCGCCGTCGGTTCCTCGTGGCCACGGGTGCCGGCGTGGTGGCGGCGGCGTACGGCCCGATGCGCGCGCTGGCGCAGGGCGGGTCGCAGACGATCACGCTCACGGGCACGGCCACCCACCTTGGGCAGTACCTGTACTTCCCGTTCGAGGTCCCGGCGAACGTCAATCGCATCAACGTCAAGATCACGAAGCAGGGCGGCGCCACGACCGGCGTCGGGCTGTTCGACCAACGGGGAGACGGGTACCAGTCCGCCGGGTTCCGCGGGATCTACGGCGAAGAGCGCTCCGAGTTCTTCGTCGCCGCTGATCGGGCGTCGCAGTCCTTCATCCCCGGCCCGATCCTGCCCGGCACGTGGACGGTCGTGGTGCCGGTCTTCCTCACCGCCGGTCCGGGTGCCGCCGGGCCGCCGACGACGGTCACCGCGACCGTCACCCTCACATTCGGCGAGCAGGCGGCGGCGTTCGTGCCCGGGCTTGCGCCCGATGTCGTGCTCGACCAGCCGGGTTGGTACCGAGGTGACCTCCACTGCCACACGCCGGAATCGAGCGACGCGTGGAAGTCGAACTCGGCCATGGCGCCGTCGCAGTGGGCCGAGGCGATGCGCAAGGTCGGCCTCGATTACGCGGCCATGACCGACCACAACGTCATCAGCCAGAACTTCAACCTGGCACAGGCCGCGGGCTCCGACGTGCTGCTGATCGCGGGGGAGGAGATGACGAACTGGTTCCATGGCCACGCCACCGTGACGGGTATCGACGTCGGCGACTGGCTCGACTGGCGCCAGACTCCCGCAGGACTGCCGCTGCCCTCGGGCGAGCCCGGCGCGCGCATCCAGACCTTCCTCGCGACGGCCCGCGAGATGGGCGCGTTCGTTTCCGCTGCCCACCCCGTCGCCGCCCACCTCTCGTGGCAGTTCCAGCTCGACGGTGAACTCGATCCTGCGGCGCGCCCCGACGCGTTCGAGGTCTGGACAGGAGCGTTCCAGCCCGACGACGAGGGTGCGTTGAAGATGTGGGACACCCGCGTGCGTGAGGGATGGAAGACCTGGGCGAACGGGGGCACGGATCTTCACGGCGTCAACAACACCGAGGGCTTCGCCGTGGGGACGCCGACGACCGTCGTGTACGCCGAGCGCCTGGCCAAGACCGACATCGTGGCCGCGCTGCGCAAAGGTCGATCCTTCGTCACGCGCCGCCCCGACGGCGTCGAGTTGTATCTCACCGGCGCGGCCAGGCAAGGTCAGCGTCAGATCGTCGGCGGCACGCTCTACGGCGCGCAGAGCGATGTGGCCGAGATCGAAGTGCTGGTCCGGCGGGCCACAGGGATGCGGCTCCTGATCCTGCGCGACGGCGAGCCCATCTCGGTCACGCCGATCACCGCGGACGCCCAGACGGTCACCGCCGCGGTCCCGATCGGGCCGTTCGGCGGCGCGGTGCGCGCCGAGGTCCGCAGCGTCCCGCAGATCGACCCTGCGGCCCCCCGCGCCGGGCGCACCGACATGGAGGCGTTCACGAACCCGATCCTGCTCGTGAACGGTCCGGTTCCGGCCGACGCCGCGCCGGTCTTCGCGCCGCCGGGGCCGCCCGGGCCGCGCCGCACCGCAGCAGCGGCCGCACCGGCCGCCGCCGCTCCTTCGGGTTCCGCCACCGGCGCGCCAATTCCCGCCACCGGCTCTTCCGCTGCGGTCGCCCTCGCGGCGGCCGGCGCAGCCGGCGCCGCGAGCGCGTTGCGCCGGCGCGTCGGGCCAGGCGCGGCGGTGCCGATGACGATCACCGAGTTCCAACTCCGCGCCAGCGGCGACGGCGGCCTCGCCGGCGTGCGGCTTCGCATCACCGCACAGGTCACGGAGGAGCGTCCGGACGGGACGCGGGTACTGACGCGCTGGGTTCCTGCGTGCTGCGCAACCCACGAATCACCGATTTCGGTCGACGCGCGATCGCTCGACGCTCCATCGGGCACGTGGGTCGAGGCCGACGGCACCTGGGTCGAAGGCACCGGCCAGCGGGGGACCACCCCGGTGCTGGAGCTACATCGGTGGCGCGTCCTCGACGACCCGCCGCCGCGCCGCGAAGCCTGACGCGCTAACGCGCCTGCGGCCCCGCCGCGAACCGCGGCCTCCGGTTCACACCAGCAATCCCTTCGATATCGCGCACTTTTGTTCGAATCGCCCTCCCGCGGGCGCGTAGTGGTTGCAGGTGGCGCGTTAACCCCTTACAGTGGCGGGCAGTGGCGCGGCGAGCTGAGGGGCTCGGGGGCCAGCGGAACGGACGCATGGATCTCTTCAGCGGGAATAGCGAGCACACGCTCGACAACAAAGGGCGTGTCATCGTCCCGGCAAAGCACCGCGCCCGCTATTCCGACGGCGGCTTCCTCGCCCGCGAAACCAACCGCTCCCTCGCGCTGCTGACGCGGTCGACCTACGAGAAGAAGGCGGCCGAGTGGTTGGCGCGCTATGAGACCGGCGACGAGGAAGGCATGCAGTACTGGGCCAGCGGCGTCGAAGAGGTCGCGATCGACGCGGCAACCGGCCGCCTGCTGATCCCCCCCTACATGCGGCGCTACGCACAACTCGACGTCGGGCAGCCCGTGCTGCTCGCCGGGGCGTTGACGCACATCGCAATCTGGAACCCGGCGCTCTTCGACGAGCGCATCACCTCGGTCGCCGAGCCCGGGTTCACGAGGGACAAGAAATGACCGGCGCATGGGCAGCCTCCCGGCTGGAACCGTTGGAGATCTCCACTCCGCCAGCTCCTTCGGCGGCAGTAGGGGCACACATCCCTGCGCCTTCCCCCCAGCCGGGGGGTTGCCGATGACCCGGTCGTTCACCCACGTCCCCGTGATGCTCGCGGAGGTCGTGGATCTCTTCGCTCCCGTTCCCGACGGGACTGTCGTCGACGCGACAGTCGGCGGGGGTGGGCATTCCGAAGCACTGCTGGAGTCGAAGCCCGGTCTGTTGGTCGTCGGGCTCGACCGCGACGCCGCCGCTGTCGCCGCCGCGCGCGACCGCCTCGAGCGGTACGGGAGGCGCGTGCGCATCCACCACGCCCGCTTCGATCGCCTTCGGGAGATCGCGGCGGAGGACGCCGCGACGCCCTTGAGTGGCGTGCTGTTCGACCTCGGCGTCAGCTCGCATCAGCTCGACGAGGCGGAGCGCGGGTTCGCGTTCCGCCACGACGGGCCGGTCGACATGCGCATGGACCAGTCACAGCAGTTCAGTGCGGCCGCGCTGCTCAACGAGGCCGCCGCCGAAGAGATCGCGCGCGTCCTGGGTGATGGCGGGGAGACACGATGGGCGCGCCGCATTGCCGCGGCGATCGTGCGCGGCCGTCCGATCAGCACTACGGGACAGCTCGCAGAGCTCGTGCGCGCGGCGATCCCTGCCGCAGCGCGGCGCACGGGTGGACATCCCGCGACGCGCACGTTTCAGGCGCTTCGGATCGCGGTGAACGAGGAGCTCACGATCCTGCCCGGCGCAATTGACGACGCCATCGCCGCGCTGAAGCCCCGCGGCCGGTGCGTCGTCCTGTCGTACCACTCGGGGGAGGACCGCATCGTGAAGGACCGATTCACCGCCGCGGCAACCGGCGGCTGCACATGCCCCGTCGGCTTGCCGTGCGGCTGCGGCGCAACGCCAACCGTGCGCCTGCTCAACCGCGGCGCCCGTAAGCCCACCGCCGAAGAGATCGCCGGCAACCACCGCGCGGAGAGCGCCCGCCTCCGCGCCGTAGAGCGACTGGAGGTCGCGTAATGGTTGCGACCGCGAGCCGTCCGGAACGCGCACGCAGCGCAGGGGCGCCCGTTCCCGGCCGGTCGTCCACTGAGACGCGCCGATCGGCCAAGAGTGATGCGCGGCCGTCGCTCAAGGTCGTGCGGGCCTCTGCCCCTGCGCCCGCGCCACGGATACGCCGCGCCGTCGTGGTCGTCGCCATTCTGTTCGCAGTCGTCCTGCTTTTCGGGGTGGCGGCGTCGCACGTGGTGCTCGCGCAAAACCAGAGCAGGCTCGACGCGCTCGACAAGCGGGCGCGCGCCGCGCAGGCAACCTATGCCAAGTTGCGCTACGAGGTCGCCGAGCTCGAATCACCCGAACGTGTCATCGCCGAGGCCCAGCGTCGCTTCGGCATGGTCGCGCCCGTCGATGTCACCTACGTGAACGCCCCGCCGGCCCCAGCGACCGCGGTGGCGGCGACGACAGCCGCCGGCGGCGACGACGCCAGCGAGGCGTCGGTGGGCGACTGGCGGCGCGTGAAGGCCGAGCTGGCCGGACGGTGACCACCACCGTCCGCGGCCGGGAGCCGCACGTCGTCCCGGCTGCGCCCGCGCCCGCGGGCAAGCGATCGGTGCGACCGGTGCGCCCGCGTCCGGTCGTCTCTACTCGGTCGGTCGGACCGTTCCGCGCCGACGCTCGCCCGAGCGGACGGCGAGTGGCCGCAGTCGGCTTGGCCCTCGGGCTCGTAATGGCGGTGATCGTCGCCCGGCTCGTCCTCATCCAGGGAGTCGACCACGACCGTTACACCGTGCTCGGCGAGCGCCAGCGGTTGCGCACCATCGCGCTGGCGGCCAACCGCGGATACATCCTCGACCGCAACGGACGCGATCTCGCGGTGTCGGTCGCCCGAACGTCGGTCTGGGTGAACCCGCGCGATGTGGCCGATCCACTGGTCGCCGCCCGCGCGCTGAGCCCCGTCCTGGGACAGCCGGTGCTGGCACTCCAAGCGAAGCTCACCAAAGCGGGGACGTTTGCCTACCTCGGCCGCAAGCTCGACGACGCGACGGCGAAGGCGGTGGTCGAACTCGACCTCCCTGGCGTCTACACGCTGCCGGAACCGGCGCGGCTGCTTCCGGCTGCCGGGTTGGCCGCGCCGATCCTCGGCAAGGTCGGCCTCGACAACAACGGCCTCGCCGGGCTCGAGCAGCAGTTCGACCGTGCACTGGTGGGCCGGCCAGGGCGGCTCGTCGTCGAGCGCGACCCGGCAGGCCGGCGCATCGCGCAGGGCGAGAAGCGACACGAGCCGAGCCAGCCCGGCGACGACCTCGTGCTGACCCTCGACCGCGGATTGCAGTACGAGGCCGAGCGGCTGCTCGCCGCGCAGATCAGGTCGACCCGCGCGAAGGGCGGTGTCGCGGTCGTCATGGCGACCGGCACCGGCGAAGTGCTCGCGATGGCGAACCTCGAAGCAGCCAAACCCGGTGGACCGGTGACGCCCGCACCGCGCAACGTGGCAGTGACCGACGTGTACGAGCCGGGTTCGGTCAACAAGCTCATCACGATTGCGGCCGCGCTCGAGGAGGGGGCGGTGAGCACGTCGGATCGGCTGAACGTCCCGAGCCGCATGAAGATCGGCAACCACGTGTTCTCCGACCATGACCCGCACCCGCCCAAGGCATGGACCCCCGCGGACATCATGCGGGACTCGTCGAACATCGGATCGATCATGATCGCCCAGCGACTCGGGCGCGACCGCCTCGGCGCCTACCTACGGGAGTTCGGCTTCGGCACGCGCACGGGGATCGGCTTCCCGGGCGAGACGGCCGGCCTCGTCCGCCCGCCATCGAGCTGGTACAGCACCGACATGGGGTCGATCCCGATCGGGCAAGGCGTCTCGGTGACCGCGCTTCAGATGCTCGCGGCGTACAACACGGTCGCGAACGGCGGCGTATACGTCGCGCCGAAACTGGTGAAAGCGACAGTCGACGCTGACGGCCGCGAGAGGGCTACGGACGCAGCACTAACGCGCCGCGTCGTGTCGCCCGCGACCGCGGCCTCTGTTCGTCAGATGCTCGAAGACGTTGTCAAGTCCGGCACCGGAACGTTGGCGGCGATCGACGGGTACCGCGTCGGCGGCAAGACCGGAACGGCGCGGAAGCCCGCGGTCGGCGGGCGCGGGTACACCAACGGCGCCTACGTCTCGAGCTTCGCCGGTTTCGTCCCGGCTGACCGCCCGGCGTTCACCGCGATGGTGATGCTCGACGAGCCGACACCGATCTTCGGCGGGCTTGTCGCCGCGCCCACGTTCGCCGACCTCTCCCGCTACGTGCTGCGCGAGATGCGAATCCCGCCCTCGACCGCCGGCGTGACCGCGGCGTCGACGCGGCCGGTGCCACCCGCCGCCGCGGTGGATGGTGACGTGCCCCCGGCCACTACCGTGGTGGCACCGTCCACTTCCGTCCGTTAGAGATGCCCATCATGCTCCTGTCGGAAGTCCTTGATGACGTCGAAGTCCTCGATCACCTCGGCCCGCTCGACGTCCCCATCACCGGGGTTGCACACGACTCGGGCGCGGTGACGCCCGGCAACCTCTTCTGCTGTTTACGGGGCGCAACGAGCGACGGGCATGACCACGCCCACACCGCAGTGGCGGCCGGCGCCGCCGCGCTGCTGTGTGAACGCAGCGTCGACACCGACCCGGCCGTGAGCGAAGCGATCGTGGCCGACGCCCGGCGGGCGATGCCCTACGTGGCTGCGGCGTTCTGGGGTCACCCGGCGCGGGCGCTTCGCACGGTCGGCGTCACGGGCACGGCCGGCAAGACGACGACGGTCAGCTTCGTCGCCAGCGTGCTGACGGCGAACGGGTGGTCCTGCGCCACGATCGGCACGCTCACGGGTGCGCGCACGACCCCAGAGGCCACCGAGCTGCACGCCATCCTCGCCGGCCACGTGGCCGACGGCACGCAGGCGCTCGCGATGGAGGTGAGTTCACCGGCGATCGTGCAGCACCGCGTGGACGCCATTTGCTTCGACGTCTCCGTGTTCACAAATCTCGGTCACGACCACCTCGACGTGCACGGCGATCAGGAGTCGTACTTCGCGGCGAAGGCTCAGCTGTTCGACCCCGCCCGCACCCGCAAGGCGGTGATCTGCGTCGATGACGCGTGGGGCGTGCGGCTGGCCGATGCCATAGAACAGCGGGGCGGAGTTGGGCTCGTGCGCGCGTCGGTCGGCGACGCCGTCGATGCCCAGTTCCGCGCAGACGGCACGTCGACGTTCTTGTGGCGTGGTGAGCAGGTAGTCCTACAGTTGGCCGGGCAACACAACCTCACTGATGCGGTGCTCGCGGCGCACGCCGGCGAGGCGCTCGGCGTCGCGCCGGCCGTCGTCGCAAAAGGGCTGACGGATTTGCCGGGCGTGCCCGGTCACTTCGAACTCGTGCGCGCCGGGCAACCGTTCGTCACGGTGGTGGACTTCGCCCATACGCCAGACGCAGTGGCCGCCGCTCTGACCACCGCACGCGGACTCGTGCCGGGCCGAGTCATCGTGGTGCTCGGATGCGGCGGCGACCGGGACCGGCTCAAGCGGCCGCTCATGGCCGCAGCGGCCGAGGCCCACGCCGATGTCGCGATCTTCACGTCGGACAATCCACGCTCGGAGAACCCGCTCGACATTCTCGCCGAGATGGTGGAGGGGCTGCAGGACAAGGCGTCCGTCCGCATCGAAGAGGACCGGGCGGCGGCGATCTCGCTGGCCGTCGAGGAGGCCCGACCGGGCGATGCCGTCCTCATAGCCGGGAAGGGCCACGAGACGACGCAGACGTTCGCTGATCGCACGGAGCACTTCGACGACCGTGAGGTGGCGATAGCGGCCATCCGTGAACGCGGGTACACGCCGTGATCGCTCTCCTCGTGGCCGGTGCGGTGTCGCTTCTCGTGCCGCTCACGGCGATGCCGCTGTTCATGCGTCTCCTGGCGTCACGCGGGGTCGGTCAGCCGATTCGTGACGACGGACCGGAAGGACACGCCCTGAAGGCGGGTACCCCGACCATGGGTGGCGTGATGATCGTGGTCGGCGCCGCCGCGGGCTATTTCGTCGCGCACTTCCGCGAGGGTGCAATCTTCACTTGGGGTGGCCTACTAACGATCGGCGTAGTGGTCGGTGCCGGCGCCGTCGGGTTCGTCGACGACTTGATCAAGGTGCGCCACCAACGCAGCCTCGGGCTCACAGCGAGCACGAAAATGATCGGGCTCCTCACAGTGGCGGTGACCTTCGCGGTCCTCGGTATCCGGCTGGCGGACGTGCACACGACGCTGTCGTTCACACGCTACGACTCGATCGGGCTTGACCTGGGCAACATCGGTTGGGTCGTGCTGGCGATATTGATGATCCTGGCGACGACGAACGGCGTCAACCTCGCCGACGGGCTCGACGGGTTGGCCGCGGGCTCGGCCGCGTTCTGTTTCTCGGCCTTCGTCGTCATCGGGTTCTGGCAGTTCCGTCACGAAAGCGTGTACGACGTGCCGCAGGCGCTTGACCTCGCGCTGATCGCCGCGGCGATGATGGGCGCCTGCACCGGCTTCCTGTGGTGGAACGCCGCCCCCGCCCGGATCATCATGGGCGACACCGGCGCACTCGCGATCGGCGCAGGACTCGCCGCGCTCGCGCTGGTAATGAACACGCAGCTCCTGTTGCCGATCGTCGGCGCGTTGTACGTCGTCGAGACCATGTCGGTGGTGCTCCAGGTCGCGGGATTCAAGCTGACCGGGAAGCGCTTGTTCCGCATGGCGCCGATTCACCATCACTTCGAGCTCGCCGACTGGCCCGAGACGACCGTGACGATCCGGTTCTGGATCGGCGGGGCAATCTGCACGGCGCTCGCGCTCGGCATCTTCTACGCCGACTTCATCCAGCTCGGCGGCATCGACTGATGCGCGTGCTCATGGCCGGACTCGGCGTGACCGGCTCGGCGGTCGTGCGCGCGGTCGTCGCCGACGGCGACACAGTCTCGGCGTACGACGACAGTGACGATGCCCGGGAGCGCGCCGCCGTGCTCGGTGTCGAGCTCGTCGATCTCGACGACGTAGCAGTCAAGGCGGCGGTGGCGGCGTCCGACCTCGTCGTCGTCACGCCCGGGCTCCCGCCGGATCATCGGGTCGCGGCCGCGGCCCGCGCGACCGGCGTCTCCGTCATCGGAGACATCGAGCTCGCAGCGCGGCGCACGTCGACCCCGCTCGTCGCCGTCACCGGGACGAACGGCAAGAGCACGATCACCCAGCTCACCACGGACATCCTCAACGCGTCGGGAGTGCGAGCGGTCGCCGCCGGCAACATCGGTGTCGCGCTCATCGACGCGATCGCCGAGCCCGCCGACGTGTACGTCGTCGAAGTTTCGTCGCAGCAGCTCTTCTCGACCGAGTCGTTCCGGCCGGCTGTCGCGGTGTGGTCCAACCTGTCGCCGGACCACCTCGACTGGCATCCGTCACTGGAGCACTACATCACCGCGAAGGCGCGGATCTGGGCGAACCAGGGGAGTGAGGACGTCGCCGTCGTGAACGCCGACGACGTCGTGGTGATGGACGCGGCGCAAGACGCCCCGGGACGCGTCGTGACGTTCGGCGACGGGGGCGACGCGCGCGTCGAGGGCGGGCGCCTCGTCGGCCCGGGAGACGCCGACCTGGGCGCGACAACCGATCTCGCCCGCCCGTTTCCGCACGACGTCACCAACGCGCTCGCTGCCGCGTGCGCGGGATTGAGCGCGGGCGCGACGCCCGCAGGCGTCCGCGCCGCGCTGCGAGACTTCCGGGGGCTCCCCCACCGGATCGAGTTGGTGGGTCACATTGGTGGAGTGGCGTACTACGACGACTCGAAGGCGACTACGCCCGCCTCGGTGGTGACCGCGCTCCGAAGTTTTCCCTCCGTGGTGCTGATCGCGGGGGGCAAGAACAAGGGTCTCGACCTCCAACCACTCGCCACCGCCGCCGACCACGTTCGAGCAGTGGTCGCCATCGGCTCGGCAGCTGACGACGTCGCGGCCGTGTTCGACGGCCTCCGTCCGGTCGTACACGCCGATTCGATGGACGCAGCAGTCAACGCGGCCGCGACGCTCGCGCAACCAGGCGACGTCGTGTTGCTCTCACCTGCGTGCACGTCGTGGGACGCGTATCGCGACTACGCAGCGCGTGGCGACGACTTTGCGCGCGCAGTACACGAGCGGCAGCGCCTTTCGTGACCACCACCTCTACCGCCGGCACCAGCGCCTCGCCGCACCGCACTCTTGCGCCCGCGCCCGACACGGGCGCACGGACGGTGACGGCACTTCTCGCGACGATCGCTGGGCTGTGCACCATCGGCCTGGCGATGGTGATGTCGGCGTCGTCGGTGAACGCGCTCCACAAGTTCGGCTCGTCGTGGTATTTCACGTTCCGCCAGGCGGTGGCAGTCGTGATCGGGTCATTGGCGCTGTGGATCCTGAGCCGGATCGACTACCACGTATGGAGGCGCTGGGCGCTCCCGGTTCTCGGTGTGGCGACTGTTCTGCTCTTGGCGGTGCTGATCCCGGGCATAGGGCAGGTCGCCTACGGGGCTCGCCGCTGGATCGGCGTCGGACCGATCCAGTTCCAGCCGTCGGAGATCGCGAAACTCGCGGTGATCCTCTTCGCGGCCGACGTCCTTTCGCGGCACCCGCCACAGCGCGACGGAACCGGTCCGATCAAGCTCGTACTCGTCGCCGTCGGTGGCCTCGCGACACTGGTGATGCTCCAGCCCGACATGGGGACGACGATCGTTGTCGTTGCGGTCGCGGCAACTGTGCTCCTCCTCGGGGGCACGCCGCTTCCGCTCTTCGCCACGATGTCGGGCGCGCTAGCCGCAATCGGGACGATGGTCGCGGTATTCGAGCCGTACCGGCGCGCCCGACTCATGTCGTTCATCGACCCCTTCTCGACCGGCCAACCGGGCTACCAGGTCGCTCAGTCGTTCGTGGGGCTCGGGTCGGGCGGGTTCACAGGGCTGGGTCTCGGCGCGAGCCGCGCGAAGTGGGGTTTTCTGCCAAACGCCCATACCGACTTCATCTTCGCGATCATCGGTGAGGAACTCGGGATGATCGGCGCGTTGTGCGTCGTCGGCATGTTCACAACGCTCGGTGTGTTCGGGCTCGTCGCCGTGCGGCGTGCGCCGGACGCATTCGGCGCGCTGATCGCTGGAGGGGTCACTGCGTGGTTGGTCGGCCAGGCGGCGCTGAACATGGCGACGGTGGTCGGCGCATTGCCGGTGACCGGGGTACCGCTGCCGTTCGTTTCGCTTGGCGGAACCTCGACGGTGATCTGCATGGCGGCGGCGGGACTCCTGGTGAACGTCGCCCGCCAGGGCGAGCCCGCCGCGCGCCCTGATCCATGACCGACCTCGGGCGACGCCAGAAGATCCACGTAGTCGGCGTCGGCGGGTCGGGGATGAGCGCGATCGCCGCTGTCGTGCACGCCATGGGTCACGAGGTCAGTGGATCCGACCTTCGCAGCTCCCACAACGTCGAGCGGCTGCTCGCGCACGGCGTCACGGTCCACATCGGCCATGACGCGACGCGGGTGCACGGCGTCGATGCCGTCGCGATCAGTACGGCGATCGCGCGCTCGAACGTCGAGGTGGCGGAAGCCGAGCGACTGGGGATTCCGGTATTGCGCCGCGCCGAAGTGCTGGCGGCGATCTGCGCGCAGCGATCAGCCGTCGCGGTCGCCGGGACACACGGCAAGACCACGACCTCGTCGATGCTGTCACTCATCCTGGTCGAGGCAGCCTGGCGTCCTTCGTTCATCATCGGCGGCGAGGTAAACGAGATCGGCGGGGGAGCGGTGTGGGACGAGGGAGAGTGGCTCGTCGTGGAGGCCGACGAAAGCGACGGAACATTCCTCCAGCTCCCGCGGCGCGCGGCGATCGTCACGAGCGTCGAACCGGATCATCTGGAGTTCTACGGCGGGGTCGAGCAGATGGAAGCCGCGTACGACCGCTTTGTCGCGGAGACGCCCGGTCCAGTCGTTGTCGACGCTGACCGTGCCGTGGCCGCAACTATGGCCACGCGACGGGGCGCGGTGACGACAGGACTGTCGGCAGACGCCGACTACCGCATCGGCGATGTCGAGGGCCGCCGCGCCGACGTCAGTTTCACATTGCATCACGGCGGTGCAGAGATCGGGCGCGTCCACGTGCCGATCCCCGGCCTCCACAACGCGCGGAACGCGGCTACCGCCGCCGCTCTCGCACTCGAGATCGGCGTGTCGTTCGACGCCGTGACGCGCGCGTTGGGACGGTTCGCCGGCGTCGCCCGTCGCTTCCAGTTCCGCGGCCGTGTGCGCGACGTCGAGTTCGTCGAGGACTTCGCGCACCTGCCGACTGAAGTTGCCGCGGCAGTCGCGACGGCGGGCGACGGCGGTTGGGATCGCGTCGTCGTCGTCTTCCAACCGCACCGCTACTCGCGCACGCAGGCGAACCACGCGGAGTTCTCGACTGCCTTCAGCGGCGCTGACCACGTCATCGTCACCGACATCTACGGATCTGGCGAGCCACCCCGTCCGGGGGTTACCGGCGAGCTCGTTGCTGAAGCTGTGCGCAAAGGAGCACCTGAGCTCGGGGTGACCTGGCTCCCGGGCCGCGGGAACCTGGCCGCGCACCTCGCCGGGGTGTTGCGTCCCGGGGACCTGTGCCTGCTGCTGTCAGCGGGCGACTTGACATCGGTGCCCGACGAAGTCGCCGCCGTCCCGTGACCGACGAGAGCGCGCTCGCCGAAGCCGCCCGGCTGCTCGGCGACCGTGCGACACGCGACGCGCCGCTCGGCGCGCGCACGACCTACCGGGTGGGCGGCCCTGCCGCGCTGTTCGTGACGGCGGAGGACGACGGCGACCTGCGGACGGTCGGGCGCGTGGCGACCGAAACGGGCATCCCCGCTCTCGTGCTGGGACGGGGATCGAACCTTCTCGTAGCCGACGACGGGTTCCGCGGAATAGTGCTGGTGCTCGGTGACGGGTTCGGCGGCGTCGACGTCGACCGCGACGCCAGCATCGTCACGGCCGGCGCCGCCGCGCCACTCCCTACGGTGGCACGCGTATCGGCGGCGGCCGCGCTCGTCGGTCTCGAGTGGGCGGTCGGAATCCCGGGCTCTGTCGGCGGCGCCGTGCGTATGAATGCGGGGGGGCATGGAGCCGAAACGGTGGATTGCCTCGAGGCGTGGTCGTTTGTCGACCTTCTCGGCGGGCCGGAGGGACAGCGCACCCCGAATGAGCTGCGCGCCGGTTACCGGGAGTCGGCGGTGCAATCCCACCACGTGGTCACGTGGGCGCGCTTCCGCGCCGAACGAGGACGTCGCGAGGACGCGGAAGCGGCGATCGCGGAGATCGTCCGCTGGCGTCGTGACCACCAGCCGGGTGGTCAGAACGCCGGTTCCGTGTTCACGAACCCTCCAGACGACTCCGCGGGGCGTCTCATCGACGCCGCCGGATGCAAGGGGCTCCGCGTGGGGTCCGCGGAGGTATCGCCGCGCCACGCCAACTTCATCCAGGCCGACCCCGGAGGGCGGTCCTCCGATGTACTCGCGCTCGTGGCCGAGGTCCGTCGACGCGTAGCCGACGCGACCGGCGTCACGCTCGAGCCCGAGCTGCGCCTCGTCGGTTTCGGGCGTTCGCCGTGGTGACGGGGGAACGAGGGACGGTGGGCGCGCCGATCGACCCGCGTGTCCGTGAGCGGCGCCAGGAGGTCGCCCGCGCCGCCGGCCGTCGTCGCCGCCGCCGAATAGCGCAAGCGCTTGTGGCCGCGGTCGTGCTGGGCGGCGCGGGCGGGCTCGCGCAGTCGCCGCTGCTCGACGTCGACCGCGTCGAGGTTCGAGGGGCGGCGCACACGCCGGCGAGCGACGTCACGAGAGCGGCCGGGCTCGACCGGGGCCACCGCCCGATGGTGACGCTGGACCGGCGAGCCGTAGCCGCTCGCGTGGAGGCCCTGCCGTGGGTAGCGACCGCTCGCGTGGAGCGGGCATGGCCGTCAACGGTCGTGGTCGAGGTCACCGAGCGCGCGGCGGTGGCGACGGTTCCGACCACGACCGGCCTAGCGCTCGTCGATGCCGATGGCCGCGTAGTCGCGGTCGCCACCGCAGCGCCGGCGGGTGTCGTGGCCATCGCAGTGCCGGCACGGCCTCGCACGCCCGGCACGCGGGCGGACGCCGCTGTATTGAAGGCCCTCGAGGTCGTGCTGGCGCTGCCGCAGCGACTCGCCCGGCAGGTCCGGACGGTGCCGGTGACCGGAGAGGGGAGTGCCGCGAGCGTCGACCTCGACCTCGCGTCCGGCGTCAGGGTCCTCCTCGGGCAGCCGGCACAGATCACCGACAAACTGCGCGCCGCGCTGGCGGTGCTCGACGCGGAGAAGCCACCTGGAGGCTCGCTGATCGATGTACGCGTCCCCCGGTCGCCGACGCTGAGGCGTCCAGGGGGGCCCGCGCCGCGCCCCGCTTCTTGACCTGTGCAAAAGGTTGTGGTTATTCTCTCGACCACCACGGGAGCTTGACATAACACTCTACCTCATGTCGAGGTTGAGAGTCAAGCATATCCCGGCCACGCCCACCAGGAGGAATCGGGACTCATGCCCGGCGCTACCCAGAACTACATTGCCGTCATAAAGGTTGTCGGCATCGGCGGTGGCGGCGTCAACGCCGTGAACCGCATGATCGATGCCGGTCTGAAGGGTGTCGAGTTCATCGCCATCAACACCGACGCGCAGGCGCTCCTCATGAGCGACGCCGATGTCAAGCTCGACATCGGGCGACAACTGACGCGTGGCCTCGGCGCCGGTTCGGATCCCGAGATCGGCCGCCAGGCCGCCGAGGAGCACCGCGACGAGATCGAGGAGATGCTCAAGGGCGCCGACATGGTGTTCATCACCGCTGGCAAGGGCGGGGGCACGGGGACCGGGGGCGCCCCGGTGGTGGCCGAGGTGGCCAAGAGCATCGGTGCGCTGACCATCGGCGTCGTCACGCGGCCGTTCGCGTTCGAGGGACGCCAGCGCGGTGTGCGAGCTGAGGACGGCATCAAGAAGCTCCGCGAGAAGGTCGACACCCTCATCACGATCCCGAACGACCGTTTGCTCACTGTGTCGAACGACAAGACGTCGATGGTGAACGCGTTCAAGGTCGCGGACGAGGTGCTCCTGCAAGGGGTGCAGGGCATCACCGACCTCATCACGACGCCCGGCCTGATCAACACCGACTTCGCCGACGTGAAGGCCGTCATGAGCAACGCCGGAACCGCCATCATGGGCATCGGCACGGCATCAGGCGACGACCGGGCCATGCTCGCCGCACGAGCGGCGATTACCAGCCCGCTGCTGGAGGCATCGATCGAAGGGGCCCGCGGCGTGCTGCTCAACATCAAGGGCGGGAGCGACATCGGGCTGTTCGAGGTGCAGAACGCTGCGAGCATCGTCCACGAGCACGCGCACCCGGATGCGAACATCATCTTCGGTACCGTCGTTGACGACTCGATGGGCGACGAGGTGCAGGTCACGGTCATCGCCGCCGGGTTCGAGCGTTGGGACGACGCGACGGGTCGCCCGCCCACTGAGGGTCGCCGCGGGCTCGGGCTGAACACGCGGGACGACTTCGAGGACGACGAGGGCGATGACGAGTTCGACGTCCCAAGCTTCCTGAAGTAGCGCCGGTTGCTCGCGGCTCGACTCGGGCCAGCTGAAGTGCGGTTCACGGGCCGGGCTGAGGGAGACCTCAGACCCGGCCCGTCTGCTGCATCGAGCGCGGTCGGTCTGGCCGAGCGCCGCGCGGTCGTTACCGCTCTGCCGTGGACGTGGCTCACACAAGTGCACGGCACGCGCGTCGTGGACGTGCTCGAGCCTGGCGGCTCCGCCGGTGAAGAGGCCGATGCCGCGATCACGACGGCCCGCGGCGCGGCGTTATCGGTGGCCACCGCGGACTGTGCACCGGTCGTACTTGCGGATCGGGCAGGGACCGCGACTGCGGTTGCCGTTGTCCACGCGGGATGGCGCGGTTTGGCCGGTGGGATCGTGGCGGCGGCGACCGCCGCGCTGCGCGCCGCCGGAGCGACCGACGTCGTCGCCGCTCTAGGGCCGTGTATTCATCCGGCCTGCTACGAGTTCGGCGAGGAGGATCTCGCCCTCGTTGTGGCGCGGCTCGGCGAAGGCGCTCGCGGGATCACCAGCCAGGGCGCTCCGGCGCTCGACCTGCCGGGCGCGGTCAGCGCCGTCCTCTCGTCGCTCGGAGTCGAACTCACCGTCGACACCGCCGTGTGCACCGCCTGCAGCGACGACTACTTCTCGCATCGGGCGTGCGGCGACGCCGAACGGCAGGCCACGGTCGTGTGGCTACCGTGACCGCCGCGCCGATCTACGCCGAGGACGTGGCCGCGAACCTGGCTGTGGTGCGCGGCCGGATCGAGAGCGCGGGCGGCGATCTCGACGCGATCACCGTCATCGCCGTGACAAAGGACCAGCCGCGGGCCGCCATCCCCGCTGCCCTCGACGCCGGCCTGGTGGACCTTGGCGAGAACCGGGCCGACGCGCTGATCGTGGCTGCGTCCGAGCACCCCGAGGCGCGCTGGCACTACCTGGCGCCCATACAACGCAACAAGGTCGGCGGACTCGCTCGCCACGTCACTGTCTGGCAGACCGTCGACCGCGACGTCGCCGGTGAGGCGGTCGCCAGGCATGCGCCGGCCAGCGAGGTACTCGTGCAGGTGAATCTCACTGACGACGCCAACCGTGGCGGGTGCGCGCCCGGCGACGCCGCGCCGCTCGTGCAGGTGATGCGCGACCACGGCCTCACCGTGCGGGGGCTCATGGCGATCGGTCCGATCGGCCCTCCGGAGGCAGCGCGCAACGGCTTCCGCTCGCTGTGCGCGCTGGCCGACGAGCTCGAGCTTCCTGTGCGGTCCCTCGGGATGTCGGGCGATCTGGAAGTAGCGGTGAAGGCGGGCTCGACGATGGTCCGGATCGGCGCCGCGTTGTTCGGTCCGCGTCCTGGCGCCGACGGGGCGCGACACTAGATTGATGGTTTCGAGGAGGAACTGATGGGTCCCCTGCGCAAGGCCATGGTCTACCTAGGCCTGGTCGACGACGACTACGACGATTTCGAGCCGTACGAAGAGCCCGCGCCCAGCGGTCCCGTTCGTGTCGGCCGCACCGCGGAACCTGAGCCCGCGTTCAACGGTGGTCTTCGCGCCATTCCCGGCCGCGACGAGGGTGTGAGCATGGTCAGCACCAGCGCAGTGACTCCACGCCCGGTCGTGCGACAGGTAGCCGCGCCGAAAGCACCACCGAAGGTCCACGTCCTCGCGGTGACCGACTTCAGTGACGCGCAGCAGGTCGGCGCGAAGGTCCGCGACGGTGATGTCGTGATGGTGAACCTCCAGGGGGCTCCGCCGGAGCTGACCCGGCGCCTCGTTGATTTCTGCTCCGGGCTCACCTTCGGCGTCGGCGGCAAGATGGAGCGCGCCGCCAAGCAGGTGTACCTCCTCCGCCCCGCCGACGTCGAGATGCCGGACGACGAGAAGGCTCGCCTCCAAGAGCGCGGGCTCTACAGCTCGTAGTGAACCGCGCGCTCGCCCAACTCCTTCAGCTCTACTCGCTGTGCATCTTCGGGCGCATCGTGCTGTCCTGGTTCCCGGTCTCGCCGGGGGGGCCGATGGCGTCGATCTACAGCTTTCTCTTCGCGATCACTGAGCCGGTACTGCGGCCGCTTCGCCAGCTGATCCCGCCTATCGGGATGATGGACCTGTCGCCGCTCGTCGTCGTGTTCGGCATTCAGATCCTCACACGCATCCTGCTGGGCTCGGGCTAAGTCCGGGTAAGAGGGCAGCGGGAGCAGGGGTAAGTTCTCGGCATGGATCTGACGCCCGAAGCGCTCCGATCAGCGAGATTCCGCGAGAAGCTGCGCGGTTATCACCCTGATGACGTCGATGCGTTTCTCGAGAGTGTCGCCGAGGGGCTCGGGGTGCTGCTCAACCGCTTGCGCGAAGCCGCCGAGCGGACGCGTCGCGCCGAGACCGGCGGGATGGCGAGTGACGACGAAGATTCCGTGCGGCGCACGCTCGTCCTCGCGCAGCGCACCGCCGATCTCGCCATCGCCGAGGCGCGTGACGAGGCGTCGAAGCTAGTTGCGGAGGCCGAGGCGCGCGCCGCGGCGGTCACGGGATCGGCACAGGATGCCGCCCTTGCCACCGCGGGGAAGGCGCAGGAGCAGCTGCGATCCGATCTGGAGCGGCTCCAGCACGCACGCGACCAACTGAACTCCGATGTGCACGCGTTGGAGACGTGGTTCACCGGCGAGCGCAGCCGGCTGAAGAAAGCTCTCGGCGAGCTCGCAGACCGCGTGGAGTCTGTCCGTGGACCCGAAGGTCCTCCGCCGGCCAGGGTGGTCGACGTCCCCGCCCCGCCCACCCGTCCCGAGGTCGTCTCGCCGCCCCCGCGCCCATCGCGTGGCCCGGAGGCAAGCGAACAACCGCCCCCGCCGCGACACGCACCTGCACCCGCCGACGAATCCCGTCCGCCTGCCCGCACGTTCGCGCCGGGTGCACCACCGGAACGCGCGCACCCGTCGCGTCCACCGCGGCCAGTGGTCGAGGAGCCCTCGCCGGAGCCCGTGCCCGCGCCACCGCCGGCGCCGTGGAGTTCCACTGGTCACGCGGCCGGCCTCCCCGACGATCTTCACTACGAACCGATGACCGACGACATCGCCGCGGCCGATCCCGTTGTCATCGACACCGGCGATCCCGATCACCAGGTTCTGATGCGCGCGCAGGTCAGCCCGCCGCCCGACGACGACGACCTCTACCTCGCCGAGCTGCGGAGGGCGATCACCGACCCGCAGCCGCTCGGGCCGCGCGACGATGATGACGACGACGACGACGCATTCCAGGGCTCCATCGAGGACATCTTCGATCCCCGGCGCACCTCGCGACTTCGCCGCCGCCAGTAGCCGAACCCGCTCCACAACGCCCTGAACCCGCGTCGCATCGGCCTGAACCCGCATCCGCATCGGCCTGAACCCGCATCCGCATCGGCCTGAACCCGCATCCGCATCGGGATGTGTCGGTCGTAGCTCTAGCCGCGTCCTAGGATGCCTCGTCTTCTGCATCCACCCTGGAGGGTTGTCCCGTGGTGCTCCTGGTCACAATCGGTCTGGTCATCATCAGCGCGCTGACGTTGGTGATCGGGTTCATCCAAGACTCTGTCGGATGGATCTACGGGTCCATCGGCTGCAGCATCTTGGCGGCCGTGATCCTGATCATCTCGGCGAGGTCCGGGCGGGTCGCGCCGGCGGCTGCTGGCGCTGGGGCGGCACCGCTCGACTATGCGGCATCCGACGACACCGTCATCAGCGATGCCGCGTTCCCGATCAGCGACTACGACGAGCTGCTGGTCACGGAGATCATCCCGCTGCTCAGCGCTCTCGACGCAGCGGAGCTCGAGCAGGTCCGCGCTCGCGAGCAGTCGGGCAAGGCCAGGACAAGCGTCCTGCGTCGAATCGACAGCGAGCTCGACGAGCGCCAGAGCGGGGCGGCGACGAGCACGGGTGCGGTCACACAGGCCGTGCTCGCCGAGGACGAGCCGGCGCTGGCTGACGCGCTCGCCACTGCGGGCGACGCTCAGGGCGGTGGGCTCGAGTTCGACGACGAGCCCTTCCCGATCGAGGACTACGACGACCTTCGCGTCGGCGAGGTGCTGCCGTTGCTCCCGCAGCTCTACGCGGATGAACTCGACCTCGTTGCCGCGCGCGAACGAGCGGGCGCCAACCGCGCTGCGGTACTCGACCGCATCGCCGAGCTGCTGGAAGGCGACGAAGCGACGATGGCCGTCGACGTAGTCGACCTTGAAGACGACGAGGACGACGACGAGTACGACGAAGCGGTCGCCGCCGCGCCTGTCAGGCGGAGCGCGCCGAAGAAGCCCGCGCCGAAGAAGCCCGCGCCCACGAAGGCCGCGCCCACGAAGACCGCGCCCACGAAGACCGTCGTCAAGAAGTCTTCGCCCGCAAAGAAGGCGACGCCCGCGAAGCGCGCGCCGGTGAAGAAAACCGGGGGAGCTCCGGTGAAGAAGGCGGCGGCGACGAAGACGGCCGGCACCAAGAAGGCCGCGCCTAAGACGGTCGCGGCCAAGAGGGCGGCAGCGAAGAAAGCTGCGCGCTAGCACGCACCGCGTTCAGGGCGTGACGCGACGCATGCGGATCTCGTCCGCTGCGCATACCGTCACTTCGACCGCGAGCGTCTCGGCCGCGATCCGGTCCGTGTAGTAGGGCAGGAGGTCCGCGGCGGCCGACGGGATCTCGAGTTCGATCCGATCCTCGATCGCGAACCCCAGCGCCTTGCGCATGTCGTTTACGCCGTGCACCAGATCGTTCACGCGGCCTTCGCGGAGCAACTCCTCGTCGAGCGCGGTGTCGAGCGCGACGGTAACGCCGTCGTGCGCGGCTACCGCCCAGCCGGTCATCCCTGTCCGCTCTACGAGGACGTCGTCAGGACCGAGGTCGTGCCCTGCGACACGGAAGCCGCCGTCGGGCAGCTCCTCGAACTCGCCCGCGTCGAGGGCGCGGCGGATCGGCCCCAGCGCCGCTCCCAGGCGGGGGCCGAGGACGGGAAGGTTCGGGCGGACGCGCATCTCGGTGGCTGCGACCGCCCCGAACGTCACCGCTTTCACGCGCAGTTCGTCGGCGATCTCCTGCGCGTACCCGTCGGCGCGATCGGCGCCCTCGACGACGAGATGCGCGAGTGGTTGGCGAATCCGCAGGCTCGCCGCCTGTCGCGCCTGACGGCCCAGGTCGACGACCTGGCGCATCGCGGAGACGTCGTCGAGGAGGTCCTGTTGCGGTAGCGGGAGCTCCGGCCACCCCGCGAGGAACACCGACCGCGGGGCGTCGTCGCACGTCCCGACCACGAGGTTCTGCCAGAGGTGCTCGGCCAGGAACGGCATCACCGGCGACACCAAGCGGAGTGAATGCACAACCGCCACCCACAGCGTGCGCAACGCGGCTTCCTCGCCCGCCCAGAAGCGCCGCCGCGACCGGCGCACATACCAGTTGGACAGGTCGTCGACGTACGCGTCAAAGGCGCGCAGCACGTTGACGGTCAGGTAGCTCTCGTAACCGTTGCCAACCTCATCAGCGAGCGCGCGCGTCCGCTCGATCAGCCACTGGTCGAGTGCCGTGACGCCGACGTCGGCGTCGGCCTCGAGGTCGCTCCAGGTCGGTGTGAACCCGGCGAGGTTCCCATAGCGCACGAGGAACGACACGCTGTTCCAGAGTGTGAGCAGTTTTCGCTGGATCTCCTGAGCAGGCCCGAAGCCGAACAGCAGGTTCTGGGTGGGCGGCTGCGCGCAGAACTGCCAGCGCATGACGTCGGCGCCCATCCGCGCGAACGCATCCTCCGCCTCGATCATGTTCCCCCAAGAACCGTGCATCTCGCGGCCCGTCTCGTCGAGCATCTTCTCGTAGCCGAGCACCTTCCGGTACGGGGCGCGCCCGACGAGCGCGACGGACATGAACAGCTGCGAATAAAACCAGAGGCGAATCTGCTCGCGCATCTCCGAGACCCATTCGGCTGGGAACCACTCTTCCCAGTACGCGTGGTCGGGGAGGTCCGCCGTCGTCAAGCCGCGGGCGGCACCGGTGCCGTACCCGCCAGCGATCGGCGCGGCGTTTTCCCAACCGAGCGTGGAGAACGGGACTATGCCGGCGTCGAGCCATACGTCGCCGACCTCCGCGATCCGCTGCACGTCGCCGCCGCAGGAAGGACATCGGATGGTGACTGCGTCGATCCATGGCCGCCGCAGTTCCTCGAGCCCGTCGAGCGGAGCGATCGCGAGCTCCGCGAGTTGCGCGCGCGACCCGACGACGGTGAGGTGCCCGCACGAGCAGGGGTAGAACGGGAGCGGAAGGCCGTAGTAGCGGCGACGGGAGATGTTCCAGTCGGCCATGTTGACGAGCCAGTCGTCCATGCGCTTGCCCATGTAGGGCGGCGTCCACTCGACGGTGCGGTTGGCGTCGCGCATCGGCTCGCGGATCTCGTCGACGCCGATGAACCAGTCGTCGGAGATCCGAAAGATCAGCGGCGTGTGGCACCGCCAGCACTCGGGATAGCGGTGCGTGATCGTGCCCGCGTCGACCAGGGCGCCGCGTGAGCGGAGGTCGGCGATTATGTCCTCGGCGGCGTCGTGCGCGCTGCGCCCGGCCAGCCATCCGAACGTGGGATAGAAGCGGCCGGACTCGTCGACCGGGGCAATGATCGGCAGGTCGTTCGGCTTGCTCAGCTCGAAGTCCTCTGAACCGCACCCGGGCGCGATATGGACGATCCCGGTGCCGTCCTCGAGCGATACGTCGTCCCACGCGATCACGCGGTGGTCGACGCCGCCGCCGGGGCCGAGCGAGTCGAAGGGGCCTTCATACCGGAGACCGACCAGTTCCCGGCCCGACACGACCTCGCCGAACGCGTCGGGATCGGGCGACCGTTCGACCGCGATCCACGACCCGTCGGCGCGGCGGCCGTAGCGGGCGCCCGGGTTCACAGCCGCCGCGACGTTCGCCGGAAGCGTCCATGGCGTGGTCGTCCACACGACCAGCGCCTCGCCGGGACGGTCGAGCAGTGGCAACCGGACGTACAGCGACGGGTCGTCGCGATCCACGTAGCTACCCGCGAGCTCGTGCGCCGAGATCGAGGTGCCGCACCGCGGACACCACTCGGTGGCCCGGTGGCCGCGGTAGAGCCACCCCTTGTCGTTGACGATGCTCAGGAATCGCCAGATGTATTCGATGTTCGTGTCGGAGAACGTGAAGTAGTCGTGACCCCAATCCATCCACTGGCCGAGCCGGATCGATCCCTTCGTCAACTCGGCCGACGATCGCTCGACGACCGCTCGGCAGCGGCGCGCGAAGGCCTCCAGCCCGTACTCCTCGATCTCCTGTTTGGAGTTGAGCCCGAGCTCGCGCTCGACGCCGACCTCGATCCACAGTCCCTGACAGTCGAAGCCGTTCTGATAGCGCTGGTCGAAGCCGCGGAGCGCCTTGTACCGCTGAAACACATCCTTGAGGGTGCGACCCCACGCGGTGTGGACGGCCAGTGTCTTGTTGGCGGTCACCGGTCCGTCGATGAAACTGAACTTCGGGCCACCGGTGTTCGCGGCGCGCACTTGATCGAAAATCGATTCGCGTTCCCAGAACTCGAGAATCTCGCGCTCGAGCGCGTCGTGGTCAGGCTTTTCCGGGAGGGGAGCGAACATTGCGGCCCTAAGTTACGTCTCCATGGTGGACGACCTGTTCGAGGTGGCCGAGGACGGTAGCGCGGTGTTACGCCTGCACGTGCAGCCCGGAGCGGGCCGTACCGCGGTCGTCGGTCGCTACGGCGACGCGCTGAAAGTCCGGGTGGCTGCGCCGCCCGATGGGGGGCGAGCGAACGAAGCGGTGCTGAAGCTCGTCGCCGATATCTTTGCGACGAAGTCCGCCGCGGTGACCTTGCTCAGCGGCGAATCGAGCCGTTCGAAGCGGCTGGCGGTAGCCGACGTCGATGTCGAAGACATTCGGCGCCTGCTCGAACTGGCGCTCGACGATGCGACGCGCGGAGGCAAGCGCTAGCGCCGCCTCGACTGCTCCGACAACCCGTTACGACGCGCCGCGTGCTACCGTCCGCCGCTTCCTGAGTGCAGACCGGTCGAAAACGAGGCTCGTATGGCGACGGCAAAGAAAGCCACATCAGCCGGCAAAGCCAGTTCAGGCTCGGCCAAGAAGTCCCCGGCGGTGGCAAAGACAGCGGCCAAGCGCGCGCCCGCGAAGACGGCGAAGAGAGCGGCGCCCAAGAAATCCACGGCCGGGGTGAAGTCGAGTGCCGCGAAAAAGTCGCCGCCGCCGAAGAAGTCTGGCGCGAAGACTGGCGCCGCGGCGGCCGCCAAGAAGTCCCCACCTGCGAAGAAGTCCGCCCCGGCCGCAACCAAAAAGGCCGCGCCGGTCAAGAAGAAGAAGACCGCTCCAGCGCCGGCGCGCGCGGCTACTGCGGCGAAGGCACCTGCGGCGAAGGCACCTGCAGCGAAGGCACCTGCAGCGAAGGCACCTGTCTCGGCTGCGCCGGCCGCAAAGAAGGCCCCCCCGAAGAGGGCCGGCAAGATCGTCCTCGACAAGTTCCAGCTGAAGCAGCGCGACGAGCTGGTTGCGGAGCGCGGGACGTATCTCGCGCAGGCGGAGTCGCTGCGCGCGGAGGCAGACCAGATCGCCCGCGAAGCCGAGCCCGGTGACATCCAGTTCGACGACGAGTCCGGCGAAGGCGGCACGATGGCGATTGACCGCGAGCGCGACCTTGCGCTCGCGTCGCAGGCGATGGGCATCATTGACGAGATCGATCACGCGCTCCGCAAGCTCGAAATGGGCACGTACGGCGGCTGCGAGAACTGCGGCCAGCCAATCGTGAAGGCTCGACTCGAGGCCCTGCCATACGCCCGCCTCTGCATCGCATGCAAGAGCGGGGGGCTCTCGCGTCGCTGATGCCTTGAGGGCGCGCGCGTCGCAGCTCGCTGGCGTCGGAGTAGTCGCCGCGCTCGCGATCGCGCTCGACCAGCTGAGCAAGTCATGGGCGCTGAGCGCGCTCGACGGGCGGTCAATCGACCTGGTTCTCGGCGCTCGGCTTGCGCTCACCTTCAACTCCGGGGCGGCGTTCAGCATCGGGTCCGGGCGGCCGGCGCTCTTCGCCGGCATCGCGGTGATCACAGTCGTCGCCCTGAGCGTCTTCGTGGCGCGGTCGCCGTTAAACCGCGTTCGCATCGTCGCCTTCGGGCTCATCATCGGCGGCGCGCTCGGCAACGTCGTCGACAGGCTTCTGCGCGACCACGAGGGGAAGGTCGTCGACTTCATCGACCTGGGCTGGTGGCCCGTGTTCAACGTCGCCGACTCATGGCTCTTTATCGGCGTCGTGCTGATCATGTTCGACGCATGGCGCGGGGACCGGTCGTGAAGCTTGTCGTCCCGAGTGCGCTGGCGGGAGAGCGTGTTGACCGCGCCGTTGCCTTCGTCACGGGGGTGTCACGCCAACGGGCGACCGATCTGATCGCGGAGGGGAGCGTGGTGGTGGACGGAGCGGTCGTAACGGGCCGAAGCGCCAAGCTCGCCGGAGGTGAACTGCTCGAGATAACTGACACCGAAGCGGTCACGGGTTCGACCACGGGCGAGAGCGGCGTTGTGTTCGGCGTCGCCCACGAGGACGACCACGTCATCGTGATCGACAAGCCGCCGGGACTGGTCGTCCATCCGGGCGCGGGACGAACTTCGGGCACGCTCGTGAACGGTCTCGTCCAGCGGTGGCCGGAGATCGCCGCGGTGGGCGATCCGGTGCGCCCGGGGATCGTGCATCGCCTGGACGGCGGTACATCCGGGCTCATGGCCGTCGCTCGGACCCAGGTGGCCTATGACGCGCTGGTGGCCGCCATGAAGGCGCGGGCCGTCGAGCGCGAGTACGCCGCGCTCGGGTGGGGCACGGTGAAGGCCGATCGAGGCCTGGTCGACGCGAAACTCGGGCGTTCGAAGCGCGACCGGACGCGCATGGCTGTCACTGCCGACGGCAGGGAGGCCCGCACACAGTTCACCGTCGAGCAGCGATTCACCGAGCCGGTGGAAGCGACGTTGCTGGCGTGTCTTCTCGAAACTGGGCGCACGCATCAGATTCGTGTGCATCTCGCCGCCATCGGCCACCCGGTGGTGGGTGACGACCGCTACGGGCGCGCTCGCCCCGGCATCGAGTGCGCCCGGCCGTTCCTGCACGCGCGGCGCCTGTCGTTCGCCCACCCGGTGACCGGCGAGCGACTCTCCGCCGCGGCTCCGCTCCCGCCTGACCTCGAGGCGGTACTCGCGCAGCTCTCCTGAGTAGTTGCTACGTGAGCGGCGGCGCCGCGTATGCGCGGCCCTGGGCGCGCTCGACCATGTCCGCGAGCGTGAAGCTGTCGAGATGGTGGCGCATGTGCCGGCCCACGTCGTCCCAGACCTCGAGCAGTACGCACTGGCCCTCGTGGTCGCACGCGCCGTTGGCGTGCGGCTCGCCGAAGTCCCCTGCGACGATCGGTCCGTCGACCGCGGCGACGATCTGACCCAGCGTGATCTCGACCGGCGGCCGAGCCAGGACGTAACCGCCTCCGACGCCGCGCTTGGACCGGACGAGACCGGCGCCCTTCAGGGCGAGAAGAATCTGTTCCAAGTACGGCTGCGGGAGCCCCGTCCGCTCTGCGATGTCGCGAACGGAGGTAGGACCGGCGCCTTCGCATCGGAGTGCGAGCGAAAGCAGCGCTCGGCTGGCGTAGTCCCCGCGCGTCGACACCTTCACGTCCTCATCGTACGGGGACCCGTCGGAATCCGCGCCCCTTCCTCCTACGCGGTCGCCAGCGAACCTTCTCGCTCAGGCTTGGCGCACACGCGGAAGACCGGCACGAGCTCGGGGAAACCCTTGAGGCGTACGCCACGCGCCGTCGCCGACGCCGGCCGCCGCCTGGCCGACCTGCATCGAAGACTCGTCGCGATCGAGGCGCCTGCGTGGATGGACCCCGCGCCAGGACCGCGTGGCGATCGGGTCGTGCATCTCGATCTGCACCCGCTGAACGTGATGGCCGCCAGTGACGGCCTCGTCGTCATCGACTGGGCTAACGCGCGCCGCGGCGATCCCGCGACCGATGTCGCCAACACGTGGTCGCTGCTGGCGTGCGGC
>Ga0183260_10000105_pt1 | contig 60555 bp, 52 predicted proteins | sample AntDrymUQ4972206_2_FD_129768 | JGI IMG/M metagenome (GOLD analysis project Ga0183260, IMG submission 129768) | Polar desert sand microbial communities from Dry Valleys, Antarctica - metaG UQ497 (22.06) (version 2) (version 2) | ecosystem: Environmental > Terrestrial > Soil > Desert | place...
AGGCACGCGCGAAGGGGGAGGCGCCCCGGCGTGTGCACCGGTGGGTGAGCTACGACCGCATGTCGCCGCACCTCACGCGTGCGGTTGTCGTGGCGGAGGACGCCGGGTTCTGGCGCCATTCGGGGATCGACCTCGGGCAGATCCGCGAGTCGCTGGAGGTCAACATCCAGCGGCGCGAGCTCGCGCGTGGCGCCAGCACGATCACGCAGCAGCTCGCAAAGAACCTGTACCTCTCGCCATCGAAGAATCCCGTGCGCAAGCTTCGCGAGATGCTTATCGCGCGGCGGCTCGAAGCGGAGCTGGACAAGCGCCGGATCCTCGAGCTGTACCTGAACCTGATCGAGTGGGGGGACGGGGTCTACGGGGCGGAAGCGCCAGCCCGGACGCATTTCGGGAAGTCGGCCGCGGCGCTCGGGCCGGAGGAGGCGGCGCTCCTGGCCGGGGCCATCGTGAGCCCGAGAGTCCTGAGCCCCGGGCGTCCCTCGGCCAGGCTCCGGCAGAGGCAGGGATTGATCCTCCGCCGGATGGGCGGGGGCGGGGCACAGCCCGCCCCGATCGGACCGATAGAACCTGAGGGGATTCCGGAGGCTCCTGCCGACGAGGGGCTGAAACCCGTGCCCCCGCTGCCGGAGCCGCCGGAGGGGGGCTGCGCGCGCGTTCCACCTCTGCTTTTACTGAGGGATTTCGTTGACATCGCCGCAGAGCAGGCGTATAGTTAGCAAGTTTCCTGCTTCAACCAGCTCCCTCTCTTGAAGCGGCTAGGACGCGGGCCGGCCAGCGTGTTCCTCGCTGTCTGGTTCGGCGTGTCGCGATGATCAACTACACCGAGCGCATCGCGCTCCTGATGGACGATATCGTCCGCCGTACACCCCGGCTGTCCTTCATCAATATGAAGGAAGTGCTGGTGTTCGGGCGATTCGGCCGGTCCGACGCGGAGGGAGCCTTCGCGACCTGTCACTGCCTGACTCTGCCCGAGAGCGAGCCCGGCTATTACTTCTGGCGCGACCGCGAAACCGGGCAGCTCACGCGGCGATCCGAGTGGTTCGTGACCAAGTCTCCCGAGGTGCGCATCGGCGCGACCCGGATCACCTACCTGATTTCCTTCGTGCTCCCGCGCTTCTGCAACCAGACGCTCGAGCGGTCGCGCAAGGCGGCGTTCTATCCCGGCGCGGCCCCCTGGCTCGCAAAGCTCGACACGATCGTGCACGAGCTCTACCACATCGATCCGGCGGCAGCCGGCATCCGGAAGCTCGTGCGGGCCGACGGCAGCGATTCTCACCGCTCCCATGTTCCTGAGTTCTACGAGGAAGTGTCGGAAATGGTGAAGAGCTATCTCGACACCGGCCCGGACCCGGCCCTCTTCGACTTCCTCGCGCACGACTTCGGGTCGCTGAACAGGACCTTCGGCGGGCTGGTGGGCACGGCCTTCAGAAATTACCCGTCGTTCCCCCAGCGCTACATGGAGGCGATGCAGGCCCCTCCAGCCGAGCCGACGATCCGGATCGAGCCGATGAAGCCTCCGACGCAGCCGATGCTCTACACCGAGGCGGACCTGCAGATGAGGCACTTCAGCGACCAGACCGCCCGGCGGCTCACGAGCAAGGGCGCCCACCGGGCTGCCTGACGTGATGCCGAGGCGGCGGGGCGCCCGCGCGGGGGCCCCGCCGCCCCTCTCCCTGGCGCTCCCTGGCGTCATCGCCCTCATCGGCGTGCTCTCGAGTGGCGCCTGCGCCTCCACAGGTGCCGTCCCGGCGCCGTTTCCCCGCCCCGGCGGGGCCCCCGCACCATCCGCAGGCGCTCCCGTGCACGGGACGGCGCTCGTGCGCACGGCCATGAGCTTCCAGGGGGTGCCTTACCGCAATGGCGGCGGGGATCCGTCGGGCTTCGACTGCAGCGGGCTGGTGGCCTACGTGTTCGCCCGGCACGGGGCCGTCGTGCCGCGGACGGTCTCGGGCCAGTTCTCCCTGGGCCGCGGCGTCCGCCGCGGGTCGATTGCCCCCGGCGATCTCGTGTTCTTCAGCACCGTCGCCCCAGGCGCTTCCCACGTGGGCATTGCGATTTCCGGCGATCAGTTCGTCCACGCCCCGGCAACGACCGGCGTGGTCCGTGTCGAACGGTTGACATCCCGCTACTGGTCCCGCCGGTTCGTAGGGGCCCGGCGCCTCGACTGAACGGCTGGCCTGGCCCGTCGGATCCCCGTAAGCCGCTGCAAACATTGACAGTATCCCCAGTCTTCAGGCAGAATGACTCAGGCTTATGGAGCAGACGCTCCTCTTGAACGCCACGTACGAACCTCTCAAGGTCGTCCACTGGCAGCGGGCGGTGACGCTCTGGTGCCAGGGGAAGGTCGAGGTTATTTCCTCGTACGACCGCGAGGTGCGCTCTCCCTCGTTCAGTTTCCGGCTGCCATCGGTCATCCGCCTGCTGCGCTACATCAAGATGCGCCGCACGATCGACTACGTGCCGTTCTCGCGCGCCAACATCTACGCCCGGGACGATCATTCCTGCCAGTATTGCGGCGAGGTGTTCCCCACAGCGGACCTCACCTTCGATCATGTGGTGCCGGTCGCCCAGGGCGGCCGCAAGGACTGGGGAAACATCGTCACCTGCTGCGTCTCGTGCAATCGCCGCAAGGGAGGCCGGACCCCCGCCCAGGCCGGCATGCACCTCATCCGAGCCCCGAAGCGCCCCGAACGTGCCCCGGCCATCCGGATTACCGTCGGCCTGAAGAACGCCCCGACGAGCTGGCGCGATTACTTCTACTGGAACATGGAGCTCGACGAAAACTGAATTTGCCACGGTTGCCAAAATTGCCAGGATTGCCAAAATTAGGGGAGATTATTCGAAAACATTTGGCACTCTTGGCAATTCCGACAATCTTGCCGTTCCCCCAGTTCCTGGCACTCTTGGCATTTTTGGCAATCTTGGCAATTCGAAATGATTAGGAGTGTTCATCCCCTCTGGGCCGTGGAGGGGGGGCAGATCGTGGTGTCCGGCGACGGCATCGGGGTCGATCCCCCGGCGCCGGTGCGCATCGGCGGGGAGCTCGCGCGTCCGGTCCACCTTACGCCCGGCTCCATCAGCGTTGTCGTGCCGGCGGGCCTCGAAGGGGGCAGGACGCCGGTGAGGCTGGGGGACGTGCCCGGGGAGACGGCGTTCATCGACGTGGGGGCGCCGCTCGCGGGCGGGCTGCACCTCGTGGACAGCCCCGCCTTCGACGCCAGCGGAAACCTGTATGTGACCTTCAGTGGATCGCGCGGGCAGCAGGCGCCGATATCGCTCTTCGTCGTCCGCCCCGACGGCGCGCGCGAGCCGTTTGCCGGCGAGGTGTCGAACCCGACGTCGATGGCCTTCGATCGCCAGGGGGCGCTGTACGTCTCCTCGCGCTTCGAGGGGACGGTGCACAGGATCACGCCGGACGGCACGGTCTCGACGTTTGCCACCGACCTGGGCGTTCCCTGCGGGATTGCGTTTGCCCCCGACGGCGCGCTCTACGTTGGCGATCGGTCCGGATCGATCCTGCGAATCGAGGACGGCCGCTCGACGATGAGGCTGATGGCGAGCGTGCCGCCAAGCGTGGCGGCGTACCATCTCGCCTTCGGCCCCGACGGCTTCCTGTATTTCACGGGGCCGACGCTGGCCACGCGCGACCCGGTATACCGCCTGTCGCCGGACGGGGATGTCGAGACCTTCTACGACGGCTTTGGCCGGCCGCAGGGGCTTGCGTTCGACGAGCACGGCCGCCTCTACGTTGTCGAGGCGCTTGCCGGCGCGTCGGGTGTCTACCGGTTCGAGATGGATCGGAAGGAGCCGCCGCAGGCGGTCGTCCTTGGCGGGAAGCTGATCGGCCTGGCGTTCGATCCGCTCGGGGGCGTGGTGTTCTCGTCGAACGAGGCGGTCTACCGGCTGGCCGTCCCGCTCAAGCCGCTACGCACCCGCTGAGGATCCGAGGTCTTACCCGACGACGGCTTCGTCCTGCGCCTCGGGTGCGAGCGGCTCGATCGTGAAACCTGTCAGGCCGTAGGCGAGGGCGACGAGCGGGTTGATCAGGTTGAAGAACGCGAACGGCGCATACGTGAACGTGGCCACGCCAAGCGTTTGGGCCATGAAGGCGCCGCACGTGTTCCACGGCACGAGCGGCGACGTCAGCGTTCCGCCGTCCTCGAGCGTGCGCGAGAGGTTCTTCGGATGCAGCCCGCGCCGGCGGTACTCGGCCCGGAACATCCGCCCCGGGAGGACGATCGCGATGTACTGATCGGAGGCGATCACGTTCATCCCGATGGCCGTCGCAAGCGTAGCGGCCACGAGGCTCCCCGTACCGCGTACCGCGCCGAGAATCCCCGCCGCCACCCGTTGCAGCATCCCTGTGGTTTCCATCACCGCGCCAAACATCATGGCTGAGAGGATCAACCACACCGTCGGCAGCATGCTCCCCATTCCGCCGCGCGAGAGCAGTTGGTCGAGGGCCTCGTTGCCCGACGCCAGCGTGTAGCCGGCAAAGAGCGCCATCCATCCCCCTTTGACGAGCGCGACGCCGCGCGGCAGATCCGTTGCGCCCACGTAGGTGAGCACGGCCTCGGCCTGGAAGAGCACCGCGAACACGCAGCCGGCCAGCGCGCCAATCATCAGCGCTGGAAGGGCCGGCATCCGCCTGATTACGAGGCCGATCACGAGCAGGACCGGAATCAGCAGGTGCGGGCCGATTGCGAACTGCGCGCGAAGGGCCGTGCGGATCCCTTCGACGCTCCCCGTCTCGGCCGGAGCCGCTGCATTCGCGCCGATGATGGCGAAGAGCGTCAGGGCCATCACGATGCTCGGAACCGTCGTCCAGAGCATGTGGCGGATGTGGGTGAAGAGCTCGGTTCCCGCCATCGCGGGGGCCAGGTTGGTGGTGTCGGAGAGCGGCGACATCTTGTCGCCGAAGTAGGCCCCCGAGATGATGGCGCCGGCAGCCAGCCCGAGGTGCAGGTTCTGCGCGGTGGCAATCCCCACCAGGGCCACACCAATAGTGCCGGCTGTCGTCCACGAGCTCCCCGTGGCGAGCGCGACGATGCAGCAGATGGCGCAGGCGGCAGCGTAGAAGAGCCCCGGCGTCAGCACGGCCAGTCCGTAGTCGATCATCGTGGGGACGACGCCGGCGAGGATCCAGGTTCCGATGAGGGCGCCGACGACGAGCAGGATGAGCACCGCGCCCAGGGCGAGCGAGATGCCATGGACGATGCCTTCCTCTATCGATTTCCACGAGTGACCGTTGAGGACGCCGATGAGCACGCCCGTGAAGGCGCTCAGGATGAGCGCAATCTGGTTCGGCCCCCCCGAGGATTCATCGCCAAAGAGGTAAACGGATGAGGCCAGCAGCGCGACGAGCACGCCGATGGGGATGAGGGCTTGCGCCAGGGTCGGCGATCGGCCAGAGGAGGGAGAGGAGGGAGGAGAGGAGGGAGACGAGGGGGACGAGGGGGACGAGGGGGGCATGGGTCGCGGCCCATGGTACAATAGCCGTTTGCGTAAGCCCTGAAATTCCCCTCTGTATGGCGCACGACTGGATTGTGGTACGCGGCGCGCGCGTCCACAACCTGAAGAACATCGACGTCGAGCTGCCCCGCGAGAAGCTTGTCGTGATTACCGGGCTTTCCGGGTCCGGCAAGTCCTCCCTTGCCTTCGACACGATCTACGCGGAAGGGCAGCGCCGGTACGTGGAATCGCTGTCGTCGTACGCCCGGCAGTTCCTCGAGCAGATGGAGAAGCCGGACGTCGATCTGATCGACGGCCTCTCCCCCGCGATTGCCATCGAGCAGAAGACCACCGGGTCCAATCCCCGATCCACCGTCGGCACCGTCACCGAGATTTACGACTACCTGCGGCTGCTCTTCGCCAACATCGGCGTGCCGCACTGCCATCTGTGCGGCCGCGAGATTGCCTCGCAGTCGCTCGACCGGATCATCGACGTCGTGATGCTCTCGCCGAAGGACGAGCGCGTCAACGTGCTCGCCCCGGTGGTGCGCGGGCGCAAGGGGGAGTTCAAGAAGGAGCTTGCGGCGCTCAGGGGGCGCGGGTTCACGAAGGTCCGCGTGGACGGGCAGGTCCGCTCCCTGGACGAGGAGATCACCCTCGATCGCCGCAAGAACCACACGATCGACGTCGTTGTCGATCGGCTCATCCTGAAGGGCGGGATCGAGCGCCGTCTGGCCGAATCGGTGGAGATCGCGCTGAACCTGGCGGACGAGATCGTCATCGTCAACACGCTCGACGGCGGCGACCGCCTGTTCTCCCGGCGGCTGGCCTGCACGTACTGCGGCGTGAGCATGCCGGAGATGACGCCTCGGGCGTTCTCGTTCAATTCCCCGCACGGGGCGTGCGGCGGCTGCCAGGGCCTGGGCGCCGTGCACGATTTCGATCCGATGCGGATCGTCCCCGACGAGTCGTTGTCGCTGAAGGAAGGGGCGATTGCCCCCTGGGCCAGGGGGGACCGCCGGCTCGTGCGCGAAGCGCTCGACAGCCTCAGCCGGACCTTCGATATCGATCTCGAGCTGCCGTTCCGGAAGCTCCCGAAGAAGCAGCGGGATCTGCTGTTCTTCGGCGCGAGCGGGCCGAAGCGGACCGAGGACGGGGGGAAGGGCACACGCGCGCGCGTGAAGGAGCCGTTCGGGGCGGGCTTCGAAGGGCTCATCCCCAACCTGCGGCGGCGGTACGAGGAGGGCAGCTGGATCGAGCAGGAGAACCTCGAGCCGTATCGCGCGCTGCGCGCCTGCCCGGAGTGCGGGGGGGAGCGGCTCAAGGCCCAGAGCCGCGCCGTGCGCGTGAAGGGGCGCACGATCTCGGAGTACGTCGGCCTGCCGATCGCCGAGACCGTGCGCGTGTTCGATGCGCTGGAGCTCACGGACCGCGAGGCGATGATTGCCAGCCGGATCCTCCGCGAGATCCGGGACCGGCTGCACTTCCTCGATGAAGTGGGCGTGGGGTACCTGACGCTCGCGCGCAGTGCCGCGACGCTGTCGGGCGGGGAAGGGCAGCGCATCCGCCTCGCCACGCAGATCGGGTCCAACCTCACCGGTGTGCTGTACGTGCTCGACGAGCCGTCGATCGGGCTGCACCAGCGCGACAATCGCGCGCTGCTCTCCACGCTTGCGCGGCTCCGCGATCTGGGCAACACCGTGCTCGTCGTCGAACACGACGAGGAGACGATCCGGACTGCCGATTACGTGGTGGATCTCGGGCCCGGCGCCGGGGAGCACGGCGGCGAGGTGATCTTCCAGGGCACCCCGGCGGCGCTGCTGACGGAGGGGAACGGCTCGCTCACCGGCGCCTACCTCAGAAAGGAACGCGTCATCCAGACGCCCAGAGCCAGGCGCCCCGCGGCCCGCGGCCACATCGTCATTCGCGGCGCGCGCAGCAACAATCTCAAGGACATCGACGTGGCCATCCCGATAGGGGTGCTGACGACCGTGACGGGTGTGAGCGGATCGGGCAAGTCGACGCTGGTGAACGAGATCCTCTATCGCGCGCTGGCGCGCCTGCTGTACCGCGCCGCCGACGAACCGGGGGCGCACAGCGCCATCGAGGGGATTGAGGGGCTCGACAAGGTCATCCAGATCGACCAGTCCCCCATCGGCAGGACGCCGCGGTCCAACCCGGCCACCTACACCGGGCTGTTCACGTTCATCCGCGACCTGTTCGCGATGCTGCCCGAATCGAAGGCCCGCGGCTTCAAGCCGGGGAGGTTCTCGTTCAACGTCAAGGGGGGGCGCTGCGAAGCCTGCCAGGGGGACGGCGTGATCGCCATCGAGATGCACTTCCTGCCGGACGTGTATGTGATGTGCGAGCAGTGCAAGGGGCGCCGGTACAACCGGGAGACGCTCGAGATCAAGTACCGCGGCAAGTCGATCTCGGACGTGCTCAACCTCACCGTCGATCAGGCCCTGCCGCTGCTCGAGAACTTTCCGCCCATTGCCGGCAAGCTGAAGACGCTCCAGGACGTCGGGCTCGGCTATATCGAGCTCGGGCAGTCAGCCACCACCCTCAGCGGCGGCGAGGCTCAGCGGGTGAAGCTCTCGAAGGAGCTGTCGCGGCGGGGGACCGGTACCACGCTGTACATCCTCGACGAGCCGACAACGGGGCTGCACTTCGAAGACACGCACAAGCTGCTGGACGTGCTGAACAAACTCGTCGATCAGGGCAACACGGTTGTGATCATCGAGCACAATCTGGACGTCATCAAGTCGGCCGACTACGTGATCGACCTCGGGCCGGAGGGGGGAGCCGGCGGGGGGCGCGTCGTGGCGGCGGGGACTCCTGAGGAAGTGGCCACGAGCCGAGAATCTCATACAGGGCGGTTCCTGGCGGACATTTTCGGTGACCCGCCGGCCCTGGCGTCATGATGAGAGCGAACATTCCGGTCCGGCCATCCGTTGACTGTGGTAATTCAGCCACAATCCCGCAGCGCGGCGGTGTGGCTATTCAGCAACACCACTCCGGGAATCCCGTAAATCCCCCCCTCCCCAACCCGGCACAAATGCCTGTAACTCCTGCTGTTCGAAGCAGGTTTACAGATTTGTCCGGATTGGCAGAGCCTTTGCTGAGGTCGGTGGAGCCGAAGAGGCTCACCCAGCTTCCATCAGAGAGGTCATGAACGCGCAGCGCACCCTTCGACGATCCGTATCCTGTACCGGCATCGGCCTGCATTCCGGTAACAAGGTGACCCTGTCGCTCAAGCCGGCCCCCGCGAACTACGGGATCCGCTTCCAGCGAAGCGATCTCGGCGGGCTCGAGATTCCCGCCACCGTCACGCACCTGGGGGGGATCCAGTACCAGACGGGCCTCACGCGTGAGGCGGTCTCGGTTGAAACCGTCGAGCACCTGCTCGCGGCCCTGACGGCCCTCTCCATCGACAACGCGATTGTCGAGTTGAACCACCCGGAAGTCCCGATCATGGACGGGAGCGCGGCTCCGTTCGTCTACCTGATCCTCAACGAAGCGGGTGTCAGGAAGCTGACCGCCCCGCGCCGGTTCCTGAAGGTGCTGCGGCCGATCTCGCTCACGAACGGCGACAAGCGCATTGCGCTGTACCCCTCCGATCACTTCAAGGTGACCTACAGCATCAGCTTCGACCATCCGCTGCTGCGGCACCAGTCGCGGACGATGCGGATCACGGAGGACAGCTTCGTCGAAGACGTCGCGCCGGCGCGCACGTTCGGGTTCCTCAAGGAAGTCGAGATGCTGCGGCAGCGCGGCCTCGCGCTCGGCGGCTCGCTCGACAACGCCATCGTGCTCGGCGAGACCGGCGTCCTCAACAACGCGCTGCGGTTCGACGACGAGTTCGTCCGCCACAAGATCCTCGACGTGATCGGCGACCTCTCGCTCGTCGGCTATCCGGTGATCGGCCACCTGGTGGCGCACCGCGGCGGACACGCCCTGCACACGGCCTTCGCGGCAAAGATCCTGGACGAGCCGGATGCGTGGCGGATCGTGGAAGCACCGGAAGCCGGGCTCGTCCCCGTGGGCGTGCGGACGAGGGCCGAAGCGCGGCTCGCGAACTAGTCCCCTGGAAGCGGACTAGGCTCGCGCCCTTCAGATCACCACGAGCGTGCGGGTCGTCGTTGGCGATCCGCACGCCTCGAACCAGTCGATCCCCTCGCTCACCAGGTCGAACTTCAACGCATATCTCCCCGGCTCCGTGGGGGCCGTGATGGTCATCGGCACCCTGGCCCGCGCGCCAGGCCCGAGCGACTCCGGCAGCCACGCCCGCTCGTAGTCGCGATTGACGACCGAGCCGTCGGCGGCGCAGAGCTGGGCTCCGAGGCGAACCAGCCGCCGGCCGTAGCTCGCCCGGGCCGGAAAGCTCCGGATAGAGTCGTTCCGCACGGTCGCGTGCACGGTCAGCGGACGCCCCGGGCGGGCGACGAGCGGCAGACCTGGAAGGCGCCCCCGCACGTGGATTGTCGCGCGCGGCGTGGCGCCGGGAATGGCGTTGCCGAGGTTGTTGTCGTCCCAGACTTCCCGGCGGATCCTTTCGAGTTCGGGCGTGCCCGGGAGGAACCGCCGCGAGAACATGTCTTCGGGGTGGTCGGTGAGCTCCCAGCAGAGCCGGTCCACGCCGATTTCCGCCGCGAGCTCACGCGCCGCCTGCATCTCGGCATCGCTGTCGTTGTGCGTGAAGAGAATGTAGCGCCAGTTGATGAACGGCACGTCGCGGCCCGACGCCCGTTTCTCGTCCACGGCAAACCGCAGGTTCCGCAGCGCCTTGTCGAAGTCGCCGCGCCGGCGGTACTTCACGTAGCTCTCCTGTGTCGCCCCGTCGAGCGAGAACGTGACCTCGTCGATGCCGGACCGGACGAGGCGCCGCACCCCTTCCTCCGAAAACGCCAGCCCGTTCGTGCTCGTGTAGAGATACACCTGCGGGAAGGTGGTCTTGATGTACTCGCACATCTCGACGGCCCGCTTGTGGAGGAACGCCTCGCCGTAGTTGAAGAAGTCGATCCTGGCCAGCGACGGTCCCGCTTCGTCCACCACGCGGCGGAAGAGATCGAAGTCGAGCATGCCGGCGGTCCGCGTGCGGGTGATCCCGGTCTCGGGGGCACAGCAGGCCTGCTCGCACGAGATGTTGCAGGCGGCGGTCGTCTCGATGTACAGCCGGGAGGGGAGCGCGGGCACGTTCAGGTCCCGCTGCGGCGGCGTGTCGTCCCGGCGGAGCGGGAGCTTCAAGGGGCAGTCACCGCAGAAGCGGGATCCGCCGGCGTTCAGATCGCGCCGGAGCCCGGAGGCGGTCTCTCCCGTCCAGACCTGCGCCACGCTGTGCGTCCTGGTGTCGCCGAGCACGCGGCGCCCGTAGGGGTCGGCGCAGCCGCAGACGAGCCGGCCGTCGCAGAGCAGCACCATCGTGCTCCAGGGCCAGCTGCAGGTGAACCGGGTGGCGAGGTAGTTCAGTGACACGTCTGGGGGGCAGATGCGGGCGCGCTCAGCCGCGGGCCAGCGGCCTCAGGGGGTCTCCCGGTCTCCGCTGGCCAGCGGGGCTTCCGCCTTCTCGGTGAGCTTCTTCATGTACGCGCCGAGCCGCTCGTTCTCGTACGAAACGAAGTTCAGGAACAGGCTTTCGGAGAGGTACTGACGCCGTTCCTCGTCGGTCATCTGGTCGATGACCTCCTGGATCTCGCGCACCGTGTCCTCGAAGGTGCGCTCGAGCTCGCGCCTGGCGGTCATCTCGCGATACAGCGCCTCGAGGACGGTCAGAAGGTCGCCGTCGAGCGGGACCTCCACGCCGGTCGTCAGTTTGATCGTGCGCATGGGCCTACGCTCCGAAGCTTTTGACGGCGCTGGGCTCATCGGGGTGCACCTCGATGAAATTCTGGGCCCCGGTCATCGTCAGCATCGTCTCGACCCGGCGCTGGACGCCCGCGAGCTTCAGCGCGCCTCCCGCGGCCGACGCCTGGCGATAGAGGTCCATCAGGCATCCGATCGTGGCGCTGTCGACGTAGCCGACCGTCGCGAGGTCGAGGATGACCTTCCGTTCGCCCGAGGCGATGAGCTGCGTCACGACGGAGGAGAACTCCGAGAGCAGCGGATACATCAGGCGGGATTCACCCACGCGGACGATGACGATGCCGTTCGCGTGGTCGGTAGTGACGTTCATTCAGTGGCTCCGGATTCCCGGCTGCGTCGCCGCAGCGGCGGCTGTTTGTCCTGCGCCCGCCGGATCTGGCGTGCCAGCTCCAGCCGGCCGCGGTTGATTCGTGACTTGACGGTCCCTTCCGGCAGCCCCAGCTTGTCGGCAATCTCCTGATACGACAGTTCCTGGAGATCGCGCAGCACGACCGCCGTGCGCAGCGCCGGCGGGAGCTTGCCGAGCGACACCCGCAGCAGCTCGCGGAGATCCTGGTGCTCCGCCGCGGCGTACGGTCCGCGCTCCTTGGAGGCAGGCTGCAGATCGGTCGAGTCCACCTCGCGGGCGATCGTCTGCCGCTCCTTCCGCACGCTCCGGTAGTGGTCGATGCAGAGGTTGCGGCTGATGCTGACGATCCATGTCTGGAAGTTCGCACGGCGATCGAAGGTGCCGAGCGCCTTGAAGATCTTCAGGAAGATGTCCTGCGCCAGGTCTTCCGCCTCGTCGTGCCTGCCGACGAACTTGTAGGCGACGTTGAACACCTTGCGCCAGTTCTGCCGGACGATCGTGTCCCAGGCTGCCTGATCCCCACCGATACATTGCGCGATGAGCGTGTCGGAGGTCACCGGCCGTGCGGCCGGGGAGTCAACGGACACGGGGCGGGGCCTCCTGGTACAGCCGCCGGCGGGCAGCTGCGCTCCTCCGCCCCCGCGGCAAGGCCGTTCCGGAACGGCCGGACGCGTTCGCGGCAGGGAACATCCGCCCGCGGCGCGACGCGGATTTCCTGCAGCAATCGAGCATTTCGGGGGTGGCTGTCATCAGGGTCGGGCAGCCGAAATGATATCAGAAACCCGCGGCCCCATCCCCCGGTAGTTCTGGCCTTTCGGCGGTCTCTGCGGGGCGGCCGCGCGGGAGCGGCGCGTGCGACGGGGTAGAATCGTTACACATTGTCCGCATTCGATCGTATCGGCGGCGCGCTGCATTGCGACGGCGTGCCGCTCGTCGACCTTGCCGCGGCCCACGGAACGCCGCTCTACGTCTACAGCGCTGCCAGCATCGCTAACCGGTATCGCGAGATCGATCGCGCCTTTGCCGGTTATCCCCACGCGATGCACTACGCCCTCAAGGCGAACTCCACGCTGGCGATCGCGCGCCTGCTGCGCAGCCTCGGGGCGGGAGCCGACGCGAACTCCGGCGGCGAGATCGAGGTCGCTCTGCGCGCCGGGTTTACCCCCTCCGAGATTGTGTTCACGGGTGTGGGGAAGACGGACGCCGAGCTGGCGCGCGCCGTGGATCTCGGGCTGCACAGCATCAATGCCGAGTCGCATGGCGAGCTGCAGCGGATCGAGGCGATCGCCTCGGCTGCAGGGAGGCGTGCGAGGGTCGCGGTGCGGGTGAACCCAGACATCGACGCGCTCAGCCATCCGCACATCTCGACAGGCCTCAAGAACAACAAGTTCGGCATCTCGCTTGCCGACGCGCTGGATGTCTGCCGGCGCGTGCACGGGCGGCCCGGCATCGAGATCGTCGGCCTGCACAGCCACGTCGGCTCGCAGATCACGGACCTCGACCCGCTCCGCCGGGCGGCGCAGGCTCTCGTGGACCTCTCCCGCGAGCTGGCGGATGCCGGGATCGGCGTCGAGCACCTCGACATCGGCGGCGGGCTCGGCATTGCCTACGAAGGGCAGCGCGTCCCTTCCGCGGCGGAGTACGCGGCTGCCATCCTGCCGATCGTGCGCGAATCAGGCCTCACGCTCGTGCTCGAGCCGGGGCGCTCGCTTGTCGGCTCCGCCGGCGTGCTCGTGTCACGGGTCATCGACATCAAGCCGCAGCCAGGGGGCAAGCTGTTCGTCATCCTCGACGCGGGGATGACCGATCTCATTCGTCCGATGCTCTACGGCGCCTATCACGGAATCGAACCGCTTGCCGCCTCGAGCAACCCTCCCGCGCTCTGCGACATCGTCGGCCCGCTCTGCGAGACGAGCGACACGCTCGGCAGGGATCGCCAGCTGCCCGCGCCCGCCGTCGGCGACCTGCTGGTCGTGAGGGACACTGGGGCCTACGGTTCGGTGATGGCCTCGAACTACAACCGCCGGCCGATGCCGGCGGAAGTCCTCGTGCAGGACGGCCGGGCCACGGTGATTCGGAGGCGCCAGACGATCGACGACCTCGTCGCGCTGGAGAGCTGAGCCCGATGCAGGGAGCGCTCATCGCCTTCGAGGGGCTCGATCAAAGCGGCAAGCAGACGCAGGCGGAAACGCTGCGCGACGGCCTCACCGCCGCTGGGCGTCGCTGCGAGCTCCTCTCGTTCCCTGACTATCAGACCGCGATTGGCGCCGAGCTGCACCGCGCGCTGCACGGCGAACGCGGCTACACGGCCGACGTGATGCAGCTGCTCTACGTGGCCAATCGCTACGAGCTCAAGCCGCGGATCGACTGCTGGCTTGCCGAGGGGGTCGTCATTCTCTGCGACAGGTACACGGCCTCGAGCGTCGCCTACGGCGAGGCGCAGGGGCTGGACCCGGCCTGGCTTGCCGACATCCAGCGTTTTCTTCCGATGGCCGACCTGACGATCCTGCTCGACATCGCTCCCGACGTTGCCGTGCGCCGCAAGTCCGCCGGCCGCGATCTGTACGAGCGCGACGTCGCGCTGCTGGAACGCGTGCGTCAGAGCTACCTCGCCCAGTCGGCGCGGAACGACTGGGCGGTCGTGCCCGGCGATCGCCCGAAGGAAGAGGTCAGCGCGGACGTCCGGATCGCAGCCGCGACACGGCTCGGGCTGCCGTAAGCGTCCGCACTTCGCGGGCTCCGGCTCTGAGCAGCGTCCTTGCGCATGCCTCCAGCGTCGCTCCCGTCGTAATCACGTCGTCCACCAGCACGATGCAGCGGCCGGCAGAAGGGGTTCGCCGCGCAGGGGCAAAGGCGTGCCGCACGTTGGCGTGCCGCCGTGCGGCAGGGAAGTCGGTCTGCGAACGCGTGTGGCGGTTCCGCCGCAGTGCCTGGACGACAGGGAGCCCGAGCCCGGAGGCCAGTTCGGTCGCCTGATTGAAGCCGCGCGCCCACCGGCGCCGCCAGTGGAGCGGCACGGGGACGGCCCAGTCGGCTCCGTTCAGCACGCTCTCCCCACATTCCCGCATCAGCCGGCTGAGTGCCGGCGCAATCGACCGGCGGCCGTCGTATTTCAGCGCGTGCAGGACGGACCGCATGGTGCCCGCATATTCCGAGACCGAGCGTCCGGCCGCGATGACGCTTCGGATCCGGCGGCAGTGGGCGCACCGGTCCCCTGGTCCGGCCGTTCGAGAGAGGGGAACCGGTTCACCGCAGGCGGCGCAGAACGGCGGTGAGAGAGGAACGATAGAGGCCCAGCAGGGGGCGCACACGATTGAGAGGGTCGGGCGCTCGAGCGGCTCCCGACACGCGGCACACACCGGTGCCAGGATCACCGCGAGGAGTCCGTCGGCCAGCGTCCGGATCACGCCGGCCCCGCTTCCTCAGCGCTTACGTGCCCCCAGCTTCCCCGGCGGGCGCGGGCGCGGGCACCTCGGTCCGCTTCGCATCCCCCCAGAGCCGTTCGAGCGAGTAGAACTCCCGGGTCTGCGGCGTGAAGACGTGCACGATGAACGTGAAGAAGTCCATCAGGATCCATTCGGCGCGGTCGTATCCCTCGACGTGCGCGGGGCGCACCTTTGCCGCGCGGAGCGCCTCTTCGATGCCGTCCGCGATCGCCTTGACCTGCCGTTGACTGGTTCCCGAACACAGCACGAAGAAATCGGTGAAGGCCGGCGTCTCGCGAAGGTCGAGTACGACGACGTCGACGGCTTTCTTGTCGAGGGCGGCGCGAACCGCCCGGCCAACGTCGCCGGTCAGTCGTTTCGATGTCGAGGGGGCCCGCCGCGTGGTCTTGTCAGTCTTCATTGCAAGTGATCTGCCGTCGTGGTTTCGAGGTACAACCCGTGCCGCCGGATGTGCAGTTCGACCTCCGCCGGCACCATTCCCTGGATGCTCTCGCCGTCGCGCAGGCGGCGCCGGATCTCGGTCGACGAGACGTCCGGTGTAGGGGCGTCGATCGGATAAATCCAGCGCCTGCCGGACGGATCGTCACGGTCGCGCGGATCCCTGAAGCGCGACGTCAGCGTCGGCAGCCGCTCGCCCAGGCTCCGGACGGGCGTCCCCGGCCGGGAGACGACAGCAAAGTGCGCGAGGTCGAGGACGGCGGGGTACCGATACCAGGTTTCAATTTCTGCAAACGCGTCAGCGCCGGTGATGAAGAAAATCTGCGACCCCTCGCCCCAGCGGTCCGCGAACCGCTCGAGCGTCAGCACGGTGTAGGACGGCCCCTCCGTGCAGAGCTCTTCGTCGGAGACCGTTGCATACGGCAGGCCGCTCAGCGCGAGCGCGGCCATGGCGAACCGGTGGAACGGCGAGGCGGACGGCCCGTGCTGCCGGTGCGGCGGTACTCGCGAGGGCAGGATCACGAGGCTGCTCAGGGAGAGTGCAGCCGTTGCGGCCCGCGCCGCCTCGACATGGCCGACATGGATTGGATCGAGCGTGCCGCCGAGGACGCCGATGCGGCGGGAGCGTCCACCGGATCTCATCGGTCGGCGGGGGCAGTTCCGTGCACGGCGGTTCCGTGCCTCGGCTCCTCCGTCGTCGTCCCTTCGCGGCGGGCCGCGAGCGTGCGCCAGATCGCCTCGAGGAGCGGCGCCATCCCTTCACCTGTCGCTGCCGAGACGGCAAACAGCGGGATCCCGCGCTCCCGCACGTGCGCCTCGAGCCGGGTCAGTCGCTCCGGGTCGTCCAGCGCGTCGATCTTGTTCCCCACAACGATTACCGGCTTGTCCGCCAGCCGTTCCCCCGACGCGTCGCGTCCCGGGAAAAGCGCCAGCTCGCGGGTGATGATGTCGAAGTCCTCCACGGCATCCCGGCCGCTGGCCGACGAGACGTCCACGATGTGCGCCAGCACCTTGGTGCGTTCGAGGTGGCTCAGGAAACGGTGGCCCAGACCCTGCCCCGCGTGCGCTCCCTCGATCAGGCCGGGCACGTCGGCGACAACGAAGGTGCGATCGCCCGAGAGGCTCACCACCCCCAGGTTCGGTGACAGCGTGGTGAACGGATAGTCGGCAATCTTCGGGCGCGCGGCGGAGATCCGCGAGATGACGGTGGACTTCCCCGCGTTCGGAAAACCAACGAGCCCCACATCCGCAAGCAGCTTCAAATGCAGCCGCAGATCCTTCTCTTCCCCCGGGAGGCCCGGCTCCGCGCGACGCGGCGCGCGGTTCGTCGATGTGGCGAACTGCGCGTTGCCCCGTCCGCCGATCCCCCCCTTGGCCAGCAGCACGCGCTCGCCGGCCGCGGTGAGGTCCGCGATCTGAACGAGGTCGTCCCCCTGCTTCTCGTAGAGCATCGTACCGACGGGGACCTCGAGCTCGATGTCGGCCCCCTTGCGGCCGGTCCGCTTGGACCCCTCGCCGTGGCCGCCACGCCCCGCGGCGAACTCTTTCTGGTATCGGAAATTGAGGAGGGTGTTGAGGTTGGGGCTCGCCGTGACGTACACGGAACCGCCGCTGCCGCCGTCGCCGCCGTCCGGCCCCCCTCTGGGGACGAATTTCTCGCGCCGGAAACTCATGGCGCCACGGCCGCCGTGACCGGCGGCGACGTGGATGTGGACTTCGTCGACGAACACGCTGCAGTCCGCGCGCTGATTCGTGCGGAGGGCCTACTGCGGCTGTTCGACTGCCTGCGGCTGTTCGACGGGATGCACGCTGATGACGCGCCCCCGCGCGCCATGATCCTCGAACTTCACGCGGCCGTTGATCTTCGCAAACAGCGTGTCGTCCTTGCCCAGGCCGACGTTCAGCCCCGGACGGAACTTCCGCCCGCGCTGGCGCACCAGGATGGAACCCCCGGTGACGATGTTGCCGTCGTGGCGCTTGACGCCGAGCCGCTGCGAATTGCTGTCGCGCCCGTTACGGGAAGAGCCCTGTCCTTTTTTTGTAGCCATGACGAATGTACCTTCGAACCGCTGACCTAGACGACGATGTCGGTGATGCGGACGCGCGTGTAGGTGGAGCGATGCCCCTTGGTGCGGCGCATCCCCTTCCGGCGCTTCTTCTTGAAGACGCGGATCTTCGGGCCGCGGGACTCGCCGTCGATGACCCCTATCACCCGCACGTTGGCCACGAAGGGGGAGCCCGCGAGGATCTCGCCGCCGTCCTTCTCGAGGACGAGGACCTGCTCAATGCTGACTTCCTGCCCGGCTTCCGCGTCGATGCGGTCAACCGTTATGGTCTCGCCTGGCGAGACCTTCACCTGACGGCCGCCGCTCTGAATGATTGCGAACACGCTCGAACCCTCCGCCCGGTCGTAGGACGGGCATAACCTGCTCTCGGCAAAGGAACTAGGGTAACACGGCCGGGAGCCGCCGGTAAACGGCGGGGCTTACCGGAGCAGGACGCGCGTGCCGCGGATCCGCTGCGTGCTCAGCGAACCGAGGAAGCTCGGGAGCAGCCGGTCCATCAGCTCGAAGTAGGACGAGAGCGCGGGGGTGTTCTGCTGTGCCGGGTAGAGGATTTCCTCGTGGAACCGGTCGGAATAGAGCACCGCGCCGGTCCGACCGTCGATGAAGATGAACCGGGGCTCTATGATGAAGCCCTTCCGTTCCATGTACACGCGATACGGCTGGACGACGCGGCGGCCGAGCGGGTCGATCACTTCCCTGTTGGAATTGACGAAGCCGGAGCTCTGCGTGTTGGTGAACAGCACGGTGCCCGTCACGATGAGGGGGCTCTGGTGCTCCTCGCCGATCTTCTTCCAGAACGCTTCGTCCGCGAAGATGGCCTGGTACCGTTCGAGATCCTTCTCAGTGCGGATGGCGCCTTCCGCCTCGACCGGCAGCCCCGGCACCGGGGCGGCGGGGTCCTGCGCGGGAGGGGGATCCAGCTGGGTGGGAACGGAGGGTCCGCTCCCGTTGGCCGCCGGACTGGCCTTGACGTGGTCCCGCGCGAGGTCGGCCAGCGGCAGCACCTCGGCTTCGATGACCCGCATTGTCGACTTGCTTCTGAGCTGGCTGCGCAGCAGCCGAACCGTTTCGAGGTTCGCGTCCACGTCGTCGGTGCCGCCGCTGATGAAGCCGGCGACGAAGACCCGGGAGAACGGCGACGTGTCCATTTTGGGCTGGACGGGCGTCTCTATCGGGATCTCGTAGAAGCTGGTGCACCCTGCCGCGGCGCACAGCAGCACGACGCTAGCGAGCGCCGCGACGTTTCTGGGTGCGGTCATTGATTTCTTTGAAGAGATCGTAGTTCTGCCGGATCAGCATGTTCTTCGGATCCAGCTTGATCGCCGTCTCATACGCCTTCCGGGCATCGTCGAACTGGCCCGCCTGCTCGTAGGCGACCGCGAGGTTGTTCCAGGCGGGGGCGTATGAGGGGTCCAGGTCCACGGCGCGCTCCCAGCGGTACAGCGCTTCACGCCAGAGCCCGCTCTGCGCCACCTGTATGCCGAACTCCACCTGGCTCTTCGCCGAACCGCGATCTTCGGCTGCGGCAGCGCATGGGACCAGCAGAAGGGCGAACAGGATGGTGGTGACCCGGGGGGACATGGGTGGTCCATTCACTATAGCGGCGCCATCCACCCATCGCAAGGAGTTTCAGAAATACGCGGGATTTCGGTCGTGCCGCACCATCCCGGCGCGACACCTATATAATCGCCTTCACGGGGTCGGGCCGTCAGCTGCGCTCAGCTGCGGGCCCCGCCTCGTCTGTCTTTGGGGCAGCTCGCCGGGCGCTCGAAAGGATCCTCATGGACCTCCGAACAGCCGTCGCCGCCTCAATGCTCCCCGCCTCCCGCACCATCGTCTCCTTCGCGTTCAATCAGCTTCGCCACGACCACGGCGCCGGCGCTCCGTTCCTGGAACTGCTCTGGGCCGCGTGCGGCAGGGGCAGGGGCCTCGAGGGTGATTCCATCCACGATCTGCTCCTGCGTGCAGACGGTGCCATCGAGCGCGGGAGAGCGGTGGGTATTCACCCGACGGCCAGTTTCGAGGCCGGGTATCCCCCTCTGCTTGCCTGTACGCGGGATCCTCCTCCCGTGCTGTGGGCCAGGGGCAGCCTGGCGGTTCTGGATACCCCGGCGGTGGCAATTGTCGGGTCGCGTGCGGCCAGCCCGTACGCGCTTCAGGTCGGAGAGCGAATTGCGGCAGAGCTTGCAGGGCGGGGTATCGTCGTGTGCAGTGGTCTGGCCCGCGGGGTCGACTCGGCAGCCCACCGGGGATGCCTCGAGGCCGGGGGGCAGACGGTTGCGGTCCTCGGAAGCGGCGTGGACCGCGTGTATCCGTCCGAGCATGCCGATCTCGCGGACCGGATTGCGGATCGCGGGCTTCTGCTGGCTGAGCTTGCCCCGGGCGCGGCGCCACTTCCGGAGCACTTTCCGCTGCGAAACCGGATCATCAGCGGGATCTCGCGCGCCACCGTGATCGTCGAAGCGTCGGAACGGAGCGGATCCCTGATTACGGCTCGCTACGCGCTGGAACAGGGGCGGGAGGTAATGGCGGTGCCAGGCAGTGTGCTGTCGGGGCGGAACCGTGGATCGCATGCGCTCCTGAAAGACGGCGCCCGGGTCGTCGAGAGTGCCGACGATATACTGCAGGAACTCGGGCTGAGCTCGGCCGCCAGCGTGGCGGTGCCCGGTCCGCCTTTATCTCAGCCATTGTTGCGGTACATGGAACTCGGGGAGTCTTACGACCTGGAGGCGCTCGTGGCGTCCACCTCCGAGGATGCGGCGCGGCTGCTGCCGCAGTTGACCGAACTGGAGCTCGCAGGCGTGATCACGGCAGGGGGCGGACGATTCGTGCGCCTTCTGTGAACGCGGGAAGACCGGCCGGGAATGGATTTGGGCCCTGAACTGTTTACCGGTTGACCCGGGGGGCCGTTCCGGGCGTAAGGTAGGTCAGAAGTTATGGCAAAGTCGCTAGTCGTGGTGGAGTCGCCGGCAAAGGCGAGGACCATCAACAAATATCTCGGGCGGAATTACAAGGTCGTGGCCTCGATGGGGCACGTCCGCGATCTGCCCAAGAGCAAGCTGGGCGTCGCGATAGACGCAGGGTTCGAGCCCTCCTACGAGGTGATCGCCAGCCGGAAGAAGGTTCTGAAGGAGCTGAAGGACGCCGCGAAGGACGCCGAGCAGATTTTCGTCGCAACCGACCCCGACCGTGAAGGGGAGGCCATCGGCTGGCATATCGCGGAGGAGCTCGGCAGCGGGAACCAGAAGAAGATCCGCCGGCTGATGTTCAACGAGATCACGAAGAAGGGAGTGCTTGCGGCGCTCGAGCACCCGACCGAGATCAACAAGCAGATGGTGGACGCGCAGCAGGCGCGGCGCGTGCTCGACCGGCTGGTCGGGTACAAGATCAGCCCGCTGCTCTGGGACAAAGTGCGCCGGGGGCTGAGTGCCGGCCGCGTGCAGTCGGTTGCCCTGAAGCTGGTGTGCGACCGCGAAGCGGAGATCGACAGGTTCGTTTCGGAGGAGTACTGGCACATCACGGCGCGTCTGGCTGGTGCTCAGCCGCCGGAGTTCGACGCGAAGCTCCTCAAGCGCGACGGCAGCGCCATCAAGGTCGGAAACCAGGAGGAGGCGGATGCCGCCCTGGCCGACCTGCGCCGTGCCGCATGGACCGTCGCCTCGGTTGCGACCCGGGAGCGCAAGAAGAACGCGGTGCCGCCGTTCATCACGAGCAAGCTCCAGCAGGCGGCCCGATTCCCGGTAAAGAAGACCATGCTCATCGCGCAGCAGCTCTATGAGGGCATCGAGCTGCCGGGCGAGGGGGCGGTCGGCCTCATCACATATATGAGGACCGACTCGACGAGGGTCTCCGAGGGGGCGCTCACCGAGGTGCGTGAGCACATCGGCCAGAAGTTCGGCCCGGATTTCGTTCCCGAGAAACCGAACTTCTACCGCGCCAAGAAGGACGCCCAGGACGCCCACGAGGCGATCAGGCCCACATCGATGCAGTCCCACCCGGACGCCATCCGGGCGCACCTGACCGGCGATCAGTACTACCTCTACAAGCTGATCTGGAACCGGTTCGTCGCCTCGCAGATGCCGCCGGCCACCTTCGACGAAACAACTGTCGATATCGACGCCAGGGCGGATGGGGCACCGGCCTACGTGTTCCGCGTAAAGGGATCGGTTCCCAAGTTTGCCGGCTGGCTGGCCGTGTACAACCAGGAGGCTGCCGAGGCACGCACCGACGGCCCCGGGCCCGACGCGGTCACGGCAGAAGATGAAGAGGGCTCGAGCCTCCTGCCGGCGCTTGCCGAAGGGGACCGGCTCGATCTGAAGGAGCTGAAGCCCGAGCAGAAGTTCACGCAGCCGCCGGCCCGCTACAGCGAGGCCACGCTCGTGAAGGCGCTCGAAGAAAACGGCATCGGCCGTCCCAGTACCTACGCCTCGATCATCAGCGTGATCCAGACCCGCGAGTACGTGAACAAGATCGAGGGACGCTTCAAGCCGACCGTGCTCGGGCGGCTGCTCGTGGAGCGGCTCCTCAGCCCGGCCTTCGACGACATCCTCGACGTCGAGTACACGCGGAACCTCGAAGAGGACCTCGACAGGATCGAGGAAGGGACCGACAGCTATATCTCCGCGCTGCGGAACTTCTACACGAAATTCGCCAAGGACCTGACCCGCGCCGAGAAGGAGATGCCCAACTTCAAGGAGGGGGTGCAGCCGGATGCGCCGGTGACCTGCGACAAGTGCGGGAAGGCGATGGTGATGAAGTCGGGCAAGTTCGGCGTCTTCCTCGCCTGCAGCGGGTATCCGGAGTGCGAGAACACGCGCGAGCTCGAGACGCCCGAGGCCGGCGCCGAGGGAGACATCGAGGAGAACTGCGAGAACTGCGGGAAGCCGATGGCGGTCAAGCGCGGGCGGTTCGGCCAGTTCCTCGCCTGCACCGGCTACCCCGAGTGCAAGACGACGCGGAAAATCATCGCCACCAAGGGAGGGATGACCGCCGCGAAGCCGGATCAGATCCTCGACGAGAAGTGTCCCAAATGCGAGTCGAACCTCGTGCTCAAGCAGGGTCGGTTCGGTGAGTTCACGGCCTGCAGCAACTATCCGACATGCAAGTACGTCAAGCAGAAGACGACCGGCGTCCTCTGCCCCAAGGATGGCGGCGACATCGTCGAGAAGAAGTCACGCCGGGGGAAGGTCTTCTTCGGCTGCGGGAACTATCCGGCGTGCGACTTCACGCTCTGGAACCGGCCGCTGCCTGAGGCGTGCCCCGAGTGCGGGGCGGCGTTCCTCGTCGAGAAGGTGACGAAGCGACACGGGCGGCAGCTGATCTGCAACACGGAGTCCTGCTCCTACGTCCGGTCGGAGGAGCTCGCGCCGGCGTGACCCGCGCGGGGCGCTGGTCCGGCAGGGCAGGGAGGCCCGGACTTTCACCGTGATACCCGTCCACATCATTGGCGGCGGACTCGCGGGGAGCGAAGCGGCGTGGCAGGCGGCCACGAGCGGCGTGCCCGTGCGGCTGTACGAGATGCGTCCCGTGCGTCCGACGGCGGTCCACAAGGGGGACGGGCTCGCGGAGCTGGTCTGCAGCAATTCCTTTCGCGGCGACAAGCTCGATAACGCCGTCGGTCTCCTGAAAGAAGAGATGCGACGGCTCGGATCGGTCGTCATGCGGGCGGCCGATCGGGCGCGGGTGCCGGCCGGCGCCGCGCTTGCCGTGGATCGCGAGCGGTTTTCCGCCCTCGTCACCGAGGCGATTGCCGGGCATCCGCTGATCGAGATCCGCCGGGAAGAGGTCTGCCGCGTTCCCGAAGGGGTGGACGGGCCGGTCATCATTGCCACGGGGCCGCTGACGTCAGACTCCCTCTCCGCCTCGATCGCATCGATGGTTGGCGCGGCGCACCTGTACTTCTACGACGCGATCAGCCCGATCGTGCTTGCCGACACGATCGATCGGGAAAAGGTCTTCCGTGCGTCGCGGTGGGGGCGCAGCCTGCGCGGTGACGCCGATGCGGGCGATGCGCCGGTGGCGGCGGGGCCGGCCTGTGGTGTGGACGACGGGGAGGGAGACTACCTGAATTGCCCGATGACCGCGGAGGAGTACGGGCGTTTCTACGAGGCGCTGACGACCGCGGAAAAGGCGTCGCTCCACGAGTTCGACGCGCCGCGCTTCTTCGAGGGCTGCCTGCCGATTGAGGTGATGGCCGCGCGCGGGCGTGACACCCTGCGGTTCGGCCCGATGAAGCCGGTGGGCCTCGTGGATCCCCGCACCGGCCGGGAGGCGTACGCCGTCGTGCAGCTCCGGCAGGACAACCTGGCCGGGGACCACTTCAGCCTGGTGGGATTCCAGACGCAGATGAAATGGGGAGAGCAGGCGCGGGTCCTCCGGCTCATTCCCGGCCTGGAGGCTGCCGAGTTCGTCCGCTTCGGGATGATTCACCGGAATACCTACATCAACGGCCCTACCGTCCTGCAGTCCACCTGGCAGTCGAAGCTCCGTCCGGACCTTTTCTTTGCGGGGCAGATCTCGGGCGTGGAAGGGTACGTGGAGTCGGCGGCATCCGGGCTCATGGCCGGCCGCAACGCCGCGGCCCTGGCACGGGGGCTCGAGCCTGCGGGCCCGCCGCGCGACACAGCGCTCGGCGCGCTGGCCTATTACGTCTCCCACGCGGATCCGCGGCACTATCAGCCGACGAACATCACGTTCGGCATCATGCCGCCGCTGGTCTCCAGTTCCGGGCGCCGCGTGCCGAAAAAGAAGGGAGACAGGAAGATGGCCTACTCGGAGCGCGCGCTGGCCGCACTGGACACCTGGGTCCGTGCCGCGGGGCGCGAGCCGGTTGCGCAGCCCACTTGATGAAAGAACAGCTCGACACGTTCCTCGAGCACCTCGCCTTCAACGACAACGCGTCGGTCCATACCGTCCGTGCCTACGAGAGCGATATCTCGCAGTTCCTCCTGTTTCTCGCCGAGTCGGCGGGCGTTCGCCGCTCGGAGCTGACCGCCGGCGACTTCAGCCTGTCGCAGATCCGGGCATTCCTCGCGGACCTGCACAAGCGGGGGAATTCCCGATCCTCGGCCGGCCGGAAGCTTGCCGCCATCCGCGCCTTCGGCCGGCACCTGCGCCGGGAAGGGGAGCTCGAAGGGGACCCCGCCGCGCTCGTGGGCACGCCGCGCCAGGATCACCATCTGCCCGCTCATCTCGGCGAAGCGGAGATGAACCGGCTGCTCGAGATGCCCGACGTGACGCGGCCGCTCGGGCGGCGCGACCGTGCCATCCTCGAGCTGTTCTATGCGTCGGGGCTCCGCCTGAGCGAGCTCGTCGGGCTGGATATCGACGACGTGAACCTGGCAAGCCGGACGGTGCGGGTGCTCGGGAAGGGGCGGAAGGAACGGCTGGTACCGTTCAACCGATCGTCGGAAGAGGCCATACGCGCCTGGTTGAAAGACTGGGAGGCCCTGACGCTCGAAGAGGTGCAGCGCCTGGCGTTGCGAGCGTCGGCTGCGGGGACGGCCGCGCGTCGCCTTCCCGTGGGGAAGGGCCCTCAACGTGTTTCCCGAAAGCCCGCGGCGGGGACCGCGCGTTCCGGGAGAGGCCGCGGGGACGCGCTGTTCCTGAATTACCAGGGGCGCCGGCTGTCAACACGCAGCGTTGACCGTCTCGTGCGGAAGTACGTGGCGCAGTGCAGCACCCGATTCGGGATCAGCCCGCATGCGCTGCGCCATTCGTTTGCGACCCACCTGCTCGAGCGCGGGGCCGACCTGCGCGCCATCCAGGAGCTGCTCGGCCACGCCCGTCTCAGCACGACGCAGCGCTACACCCACGTCAACGCCTCGCAGCTGATCGACGCGTACCGGAAGGCGCACCCGAAGGCGTAAGAAGTCTGGCAACTGATTCAGACCAGCTGCTCCACCATCGGACGGCGGCCGCGTGAGTAATCGATGCCGAGCGTCTTGATCTTGTAGTTCATGACGCGCGGGCTGATCGAGAGCAGCTCCGCGGCATCCTTCTGCACCCAGTTCGACATCTTGAGCGCCTCGATGAGCGCCTGCCGCTCGATCTCGTCGAGCGCGATGCCTGTCGGCGGAATCTTCACCGCCGGTGTTCCGTCGCCTGACGAGGGAGCGGTCGAAATCTCGCCGAGGCTGAGGTCGTTGCTCGTGACGAACGGCCCCTCGGTCATCAGCACGGCGCGCTCGATGGAGTTCTCGAGCTCCCGGATGTTCCCGGGCCAGTTGTACCGCATGAGCAGCTTGAGCGCATCCGGAGAGAGCCCTTCGATCCGCTTCTTCAGCTCGCCGGAGAAGCGGCGCAGGAAGAACGACGCGAGCTCCCGGATGTCTTCCTTGCGCTCGCGCAGCGGCGGCATGTCGATCGACACGACGTTCAACCGGTAGTAGAGGTCCTCGCGGAACTGCCCGTGCGCCACCATGTGCGCCAGGTTGCGGTTCGTGGCGGTGATCACACGGACGTCGACGCGGAGCGTCCGCGTGCCGCCGAGGCGCTCGAACTCGTGCTCCTGCAGCACGCGGAGGATCTTGGCCTGCGTGTTCGGGCTCATGTCGCCGACTTCGTCCAGGAACAGCGTGCCGCCGTCCGCCTGTTCGAACCGGCCGATCCGCTGCTTGTCGGCGCCCGTGAAGGCCCCCTTCTCGTGCCCGAAGAGCTCCGACTCGAGCAGGTTCTCCTGCAGCGCCGCGCAGTTCACCTTCACGAAGTTCCGCGATGCCCGAAGCGAGTTGTGGTGCGTGGCGCCGGCGATCAGCTCCTTGCCGGTGCCCGTTTCCCCCCGGACCAGGACGGTCGCGTTGCTCTTCGCGATTTTCTTGACGATGCCCAGCACGGACTGCAGCCCCCCGTTCGCGCCGACGATCCGGTCGAAGTCGTAGATGTCCCCCTGCGTGTGCCGGAGGTACTCCACTTCGTGCCGGAGGCGGCGGTGCTCAATGGCCTTGTTGACCTTGAGCTCCATCTCCTCGACCTCGAACGGCTTCTGCACGTAGTCGAAGGCGCCGATCTTCATCGCCTCCACCGCCGTGTTCACCGAGCCGAACGCCGTCATCAGGATGACGGCCGTGGCCGGGTGCAGCGTCTTGGCGGTCCGCAGGACGTCGAGGCCGTCGCTGCCTCCCATCTTCAGATCGCTGAGCACGACGTCGTACTGCGTGTCCTGCAGTTTCTCGATGGCGACGTTGCCGTTCGCTGCCTCGTCGACATCGTGCTGCGCCTCGGTCAGGGCGCGGACGATGCCGCGGCGGAGAAGGTCGTGGTCGTCGGCTACTAGGATGCGGCCCATGAATGCTCCTCGAAATTCAGCGTCTGCTTGCACGTTTTGCCGTCCGCGCCCGGTCCGGGACGGCGGCGGCGGGGTCGAGCCCGAACAGCAGGTGATTGCCCGTCACCGGCAGGGTGACGCGAAACCGCGTGCCCCCGCCGTCGGCAAGCCCCACATCGATTCTTCCGTCATGTGCGTCAACGATCTTCCGCACGATGGCGAGTCCCAGCCCGGAGCCCTGCGGCTTGGTCGTGAAGAACGGGCTGAATATCCGGTCGACGACCTCGAGAGGAATGCCGGGGCCGTTGTCGCTGACATCGACCTGCACCATCGGGCCCTGGGGCTCCCCCCCCGCGGGACCTTCCTCGTTGATCGCCGACGCATGAATGCGCACGTGCCCCTGCGCGCCCAGCGCTTCATAGGCATTCGTCAGGAGGTTCGTGAAAATCTGCCTCAGCTGATGTGCGTCCCCCTGGATCAGCGGCAGGTGATCCGGGCAGTCCACGTCCACGCGCACGTCCCCGCGCGTCACGTGGGCTTCGCTGAGCGAGAGGGCGTCACGGATGGCATCGGCGACCGACACCCGCTCGACCTGCAGCCTGATCGGCCTCACGAAGTCGAGCACCTCGACGACGATGGCGTTGGCCATCTTGGCTTCCTTGATGATGTCGCCAAGGATGGACTGCGCATCGGCCGAATCGGCAAGCTGCCGCTTCAGCAATCCCGCCATCACCTCGATGCCGGCCAGCGGGTTCTTCACCTCGTGCGCGATGGCCGCCGCCATCTCGCCGAGGGCCGCGAGCCTGTCGCGCAGCCGCTCCCGTTCCTCGAGCTGCTCGACCCGTGTCAGGTCCTTGAAGAACAGCGTGGCGCCGGTGACCTGTCCGCGGCGATCGCGGACCTGAGACAGGGTATAGCCGATGACCTTGCCGGTGCTCTTCAGGCGGAGCTCGGCGCGGTTGGGCAGGTGAGAGAGCTCGAAGCCGGCTGATACGATCCGGCAGACCTCCTGCTGCTCCTTCAGAACCTCGGTAAAGGGGCGCCCGATGTCTGACGGGCGGGGCTGGAGGCCCAGAATCTGGTATGCCACACGGTTCATGACGGCCACCGTGCCGTCCCGTTCGACCGCCAGCACCCCGTTTCTCAGGCTCCAGACGAGGTCCCGGAAAAAGGAGTCGGGCGCGGGCTCCTCGCCGGCGCGCGCCGTTGCGCGAGGCTTGCGGTCAGGCATGGCGGACTCCGGCTCCAATCCGGAGACTACCTCCGGCCGCGTTAGTGTAGTTGCCCTCGACCGCTGAGCCAAGCTCTACCCCTTCCGTTAAGGAGGATTCCTCATCCGGCACAGGGCAAAGAGGGTGCCGCTCGAAAACGGGCGTAAAGGTAGAGAATTGTGAGGAAAAAAGCAGGTCAGCCATCCGCTCCGGAGGATCGCCGATTACAAAAATTGGATCGGATTACGCTTCTGTGCCCTGCAGCTCTTCCCACTGGCTCATTAAGTTGCCCACCTCCCACATGAGGTTCTGATGCCGCTCGATGATGGGCTTGGCGGTCTGATGGTCTTCGTAGAAGCCTGGCGCGGCCATAGAGGCCTCGAGCCCCTTGATGGCCTCCTCCCGCTCCGCGATGCGCGTCTCGAGATCCTCAATCCGCTTGCGGCGGGTCTCGGCCGCCTTCTGCTCCTTGCGGGACTCCGCTTCCTGGCGCTTGCGCTGCTCGTACGGGATCTGCGGGGGGGGTGCTGCCGCTGCCGGGCTGGCCTGGCGCGGACGACTGGCGGGCGGAGCGCTGTCGCCGTTCCTGCCGGCGTCGCGCACCTTACGGCTCCAGACGAACTCCTCGTAGGTGCCGGGGTACAGGAGCGCCTGCCCGTCGCCTATTTCGAGGATTTTCGTGGCGAGCCTGTCGACGAAGTAGCGGTCGTGTGAGACGAAGATGAGGGTGCCGCCAAAGTCCTCGAGCGCCTCGAGCAGCACGTCCTTGGAGTCGAGATCGAGGTGGTTTGTCGGCTCGTCGAGCAGCAGGGTGTTCGAAGGGCGCAGCAGCATCCTCGCGACGGCGAGCCGCGTGCGCTCCCCACCCGACAGCACCCGCACCGGCTTGTCCACGTCGTCGCCAGAAAACAGGAAGCCCCCCAGGATGTTGCGAATCTGCGGAACCATGTGGATGGGCGCATCGCCGGCGAGGGTCTGATAGACGTTGAGCGAGGGATCCAGGCGCGTGGCTTCGTCCTGCGCGAAGTACTGCATCACGACCTGGTGCCCTTCCGTGCGGGTCCCGGAATCCGGCGCCTCGACCCCCGCCAGCAGGCGCATGAGCGTCGACTTGCCCGCCCCGTTGGGCCCCACCAGCGCCGTCCTGTCGCCGCGTTCGATGTGCAGGCTGACCCCGTTCAGGACGGCCCTGCTCCCGTAGGTCTTGCGCACGCCCCTCAGGTCCAGCACCGTGCGTCCGCTCTTCGCGCAGGCGGGAAAGGAGAAGTGCACGCGCTTGCGCTCGGGGGGGATCTCGAGCGGCACGATCTTGTCCAGCATCTTGATCCGGCTCTGCACCTGCGCCGCCTTGGTCGCCTGGTACCGGAACCGGTTGATGAACACCTGCATCCGCGCGATCTCGTCGTCCTGCTCCTTCTTCTGCTGCCGGAGCCGCTCCATGCGCACTTCCCGCTCCTCGAGGTAACGGGAGTAGTTGCCCACGTAATCGGTCAGCGTGCGCAGCCCGATCTCGGTGATGCGCGTGACGACGGCGTCGAGGAAGTAGCGGTCGTGGGAGACGAGGATCACGGCGTGAGGATAGGAGGAGAGGTAGTCCTCCAGCCAGTTCCGTGCGTCGAGGTCCAGATGGTTGGTCGGCTCGTCGAGCAGGAGCAGGCCAGGCCGTCCGAGGAGCAGCTTGGCGAGGGCGATCCGCATCTGCCAGCCGCCCGAGAAGGTCTCGCTCGGTTTGTCCATGTCGGCCGCGGAGAACCCGAGTCCGCGCAGCACCGTGGTGATCTTGAGGTCGATGCTGTAGCCCTCGAGACGCCGGAATTCCTCCTGCAGCTCGCTGTACCGGGTCAGCATCTCCATGTGCCCGGCCTCGTCGCCGTTGTCGTCGGCGAGCCGGTCCTCGAGGGAGGCGATCTCCGCCCGCATGTCGAGCAGGGGTTTGAACGCGAGCCCCGCTTCCTCGGCGAGCGTGCGCCCGGCGTGGCTCAGCCCGTCCTGGGGCAGGTAGCCAATCGTCAGCCCCGACGGTTTGGTGACGAGGCCGCTATCGGGCTCTTCGAGCCCGGCCATCATCTTCAGCAGCGTCGTCTTTCCGGCGCCGTTCGGGCCGCTCAGGCCCACACGATCGCCGTCGTCTATCTGCCAGCTCACCGCGTCGAGGAGCACGCGGCCGCCGAACGATTTGGAGAGTGCTGCAAGCTGAATCACGGCGTCGGATCGCCCAGGGGAGGGCTGTACGGAGGCGTAGAACGTTCTATTTTAACACGCGGCTACTCGCCCAGCGCCTTGGCGGCGGCGGCAAGAACGCGTGGTACGCGAAAGGGCTTGGTGAGGTACCCCGAGACGCCTAGATTGACCGCCTCGATTGCGCTTGCCTCGCTGGAGAAGCCGGTGATGATGATGACCGATACGTCAGGCTTCAGGCGGCGGGCCTCCTTGATGACCGTCAGGCCATCGACCCCGGGCATCTTGAGGTCGGTGATCAGCAGGTCGTACGGAATGATCCGCAGGCGATCGACGGCCGCGCGGCCGTCAGCGACGAGGTCCACGTCGTAATCCGCGAGTGCCAGCGTCCGCCCGAGCAGTTCCCGGATGCTCGCCTCGTCGTCCACCACCAGCACACGCGGCCGGCCGGCCGCCAGGGAGGCCGCGCGGGCCGCGTAGGGAACCGGCCGGGCGTTGCGAGGCCGCTGGCTCTCGAGCCAGGCATCTATGTCGCGCTTCCGGAACCGCCACTGGCGTCCCACCCGCACCGCCGGGATCTTCCCCGCCTTGATCAACCGGTAGACGGTCCGCAGGTTAACCTGAAGATACTCCAGTACCTCCTCCGTCGTCAGGAAGCCTTCCTCCATGAGAATCGAGGGTACTCTACCAGACAGCTTGAGCGATCCCCCTCGTCCGAAGAGGTAGCAGGGCAGGGGGCGGATTGGGTGGGGCATTCGGGGCAGGGGCGGATTGGCGGGTAGAATCCCCCGGCCGTCGGCCCGGCGGCGGCGTCTAAACCACCAACGGCAGCGCACGAGCGCCGCGGCCTGCCGTTTCCCAGGCCGGCGACCGCTCAGATGGCGTCAACAGACGAGGAACTGGTCTCCCGCTCGATGGGCGGCGATCTCGACAGCTTCAACCAGCTGGTGCTCCGCTGGGAACGCCCGATTTACGCCCTGGCATACCGGGTCATCGGCCGCGAGGAAGACGCACGCGACGTCGCTCAGGAAACCTTCCTCCGCGCCTTCCGCGCGCTCAGCGGGTTCAAAGGACAGGCGAAGTTCTCCTCCTGGCTCTATCGGATCACCCTCAATCTCTGCCGGGACTGGATCCGCCGCGAGCGGCGCGCTCCGGTCTCGCAGCCCCCCGAGGGGCTCGATATCATCGAGATGGCCACGGAGGCGGAGCCGGGGGAGAGTATCGAAGACCTCGTGGCCCGGCGGGAACTCGGTCGTGCGGTGGCCCGGGCCATGGCGCTGCTGTCGGAAGAGCAACGGACGGCAATCGTGCTCAAGGAGTACCACGGGCTGACCTTCCAGGAAATTGCCGACCTGCTCGATTGTCCCTTGAGCACGGTGAAGACTCGGCTCTACCAGGGGCTCGGTGTGCTCCGCCGGCACCTGACACAGGCTGGCGTGAAGAGTATTTTTGGCAAGGCGGATCGACCATGTGCAACCAGGAACTTCTGATCGGGTACATCTACGGCGAGTTGTCCCCGTCCGAACGGGCGGCGTTCGAGGCACACGTCAGCACGTGTGCGGCGTGCAGCCAGGAGGTGGAGACGCTTCAGGAAGCGCGGCAGCATCTCGCCTGCTGGGCTCCCCCGGAGCCCGCGCTGGACTTCACGGTGGTTCGGGGCGGCCGCACGGCCGCGGCCCCGCCGCGCCGCCTGGCGTTCGTGCCCGCGTGGGGGCTTGCCGCTGCGGCATCGTTGCTGGTGCTGGCCGGAGCGGCTGCCATCAGCAACGTGGAGATGCGCTACGGGCCTGACGGGCTGGTCGTGCGGACCGGATGGGCAGAGCGCGGCGCCCCGGCTTTCTCGCCGGCGCCATCGTCAGATCGGGTAATGGCCTCCCCGCAGGCTCAGGAGCCTTCAGAACCGCTGATGCCGGCCGGCTCTTCCGAAGACCTGAAGGCGGAGCTCGTGGCGCTCCGGGCGCGGCTCGAGACGCTCGAAGGGGCTGCTGCCGGGAGCGGGACGATGCAGGCTTCGGATACGGCGCTGCTGGATCGGCGGCTCGCGGCGGTTTCGGCGAACCTGCAGAAGCTGATGGCCGAGAGCGAGAAGCGGCAGCGCAGCGAGGTCGCCCTGCAGGTGGCCGAGGTCTGGAAAGACTTCAACGCCGTGCGTGCGAGCGACATCGCCAGGGTCCAGCAGACCGTTGGCCGTCAGCAGGTCATCACCAACTCACAGCTGAAACAGCAGCGTGAATCGATCGAGTCGCTTGGCACGCTGTATCGGGTATCACTGCAGAAGTAAATCGGAGCGCTCGGAGGCGCTCACGACGAACACGAAGAGGTGTGAACACCGTGAAGATCGCAACCACCACCATGCTGGCCGTCGCGCTGGCCATCCCTGCCTCCGTTGCGGCACAGGGTCCGGCGCCGGCGGCACCCGAAGCCCGGCGGGCCGCCATCCGGATGATGGAGGCCGTCCTGTCACGGGCGGTCGTCACGGGCGCCGAGCGCCTGGCGGCCGAGCTCGCCAACGGTAATCCGAACGTGTCTTTCTTTACGGGGCAGGCGCGGGCGCGGGGCTTCGTTCTTGATGGCTACGGCGTGTTCTTCCATGTCGAGATCCCCGAGATGCAGCAGAGCCTCGTGATGTCGGTCGCAACGCTCGAGCGTGATCTCGCGATTGCGAACGCCCTCGACTCACTGCAGCAGCTGGCCGAGTCGGTACCCCAGGGCCCGAACAAGCTGCAGGCGGAGCACGCCTTCCGCCGGTTGCAGCTTCTCGTCGGGCCGCTTCCGCAGGCGGACGAGGCTGTTGCCGGGCCTGCCCCTCCTGGCAGGGTCCGCAGCGCGGAGGCGCCGGCTGCCGGAGCGCGTCCGGGTGCGGCGGGCGAATCGGTGATGTCGCTGGTCATGCGCGATCCCACCGCGGCGTATCGCCAGGCGATCACGTCCGCGCTCGTGGACGCCATGCTGGAACACAGCAGGGGGGTGGCCATCCGCCCGGACGAGTGGCTGAGCGTGGCCGCGCATCGTGGAGACAACCCGCTCTCCCCGAATGAGATCGTCACCTCGTCCACGCTGGTTCTTCGGATTAAGGGCAGTGATCTCGCCCTGTACGAAGCGGATCGGACGCGCAAGGAGGAGATCCGCGGGCGCGTCGAGGTGCGCGAGTTCTGAGCTACAATCCCCCGATGCCCGCGCGCCAGTTCATCGGCTCCTCCTGCGTCGTGGCGGTCCTGGCAGCACTCTCCGCCTGCACATCCGTCGATGTGAAGGAAGCGGTTGCGCTTGCCGATATCACCAGCGGCTGGTTCGATGCCGGCATCGTCGACGGCAAGAACAAGATCGTGCCCTCCGTCTCGTTCCGGCTGCGCAAGCTGCCTGAGGCCAATCTCGACGGCGTTGCCCTCAACGTGATTTTTCGCCATCCGCCGGCTGAGGGAGAGGACACGGAAGCGGAGTGGGACGAGGTGTACGTCCAGAACGCGGAGTTCCGTGAAGGGGACGAGACACAGATGCTCGTGCTGCGGACGGAGAAGGGCTACACCGGCGAGCCTCCCCAGTCCCGGCTGGATCTGCTCCAGCACAGTCAGTTCCGGGACCTGCGGGCCCGCGTCTTCGCCAGGTACGGTTCGACCCAGTGGGTCGAGATCGGCACGATAGACGTCGAGCGCCAGCTCCTCACCCGGTAACTCACCGGGCACCAGGCGGCCGCTGTCGGAGGGCCTGACCTATACTCTTCAGGCCCCCATGACGCCAACCCCGTCTGACAGACTCCCTCCGAAGGCCCCCCCCACGCTCGGCCTCTTCTCGCTGGTCTGCCTCATCATCGCCAGCATGGTGGGCGCGGGCATCTTCACGACCTCCGGGTTTGCGCTCAGCGATCTTGGATCCGCGAATCGCGTGATGGCCGCATGGGCGATCGGGGGGTTCATCGCCCTGTGCGGCGCGCTCAGCTACGGCGGGCTCGTGCGGCACATGACTGAATCGGGTGGGGAGTACCTGTTCCTCTCCCGCGCCATTCACCCGGTGGCGGGATTCATCGCAGGGTGGGTGTCGCTGCTGGCAGGTTTCACCGGCGCCATTGCCTTCGCGGCCCGCACCTTCGAGACTTATGCGTTCCCGACACGGCCCGACTGGCTGCCGAGCGGTCTGGCGGCGTCTGCCCTCGTCGCTCTGGCGGCGGGGCTCCACGGCGTCCGCGTCCAGGCGGGCGCTGTTTCCCAGAACGTGGCGGTCGTCCTGAAGCTCGTGCTCATCGCCGGGTTCCTGCTCTTTGCCGGCGTCGTTGCCATGAGGGAAGGGGCGGCGCCGCTGACCTCGGCGGTGAACCCGTTCTCGCTGACAGCCTTTGCGGGCTCCCTCGTCTGGATCTCTCTCAGTTATTCAGGGTTCAACGCGGCGGTGTACGTGGCCGGAGAGGCCAAGGATGCTCAGCGCAACGCGCCTCGCGCTCTCTGGATCGGAACGCTCGTCGTGACGGTGCTCTACCTGGCGCTCAACGCGGCCTTCGTCTACCTGCCGCCCTTCGAAGCAGTGGCCGGGAGAGAAGATGTGGCGGCCGCTGCGGCACAGGCGATTGGCGGGCAGGCCGGCGCGTTCTCGATCCGCTTCATCATCGTGGTTGCCCTCACGACCTCCGTCTTTTCACTCGTGATGGCTGGCCCGCGCGTGTACGCCCGGATGGCTGACGACGGTGTCTTTCCGGCATTCTTCCGGTTCGGCGGTGGGGGCGCTCCCACCTCGGCGATCCTCGGACAGGCCGCACTGGCAATTGCGGTCATCGTGATCTCGGACCTGCGCGGCTTGCTGTCGTATCTGGGCTTCACCTTGTCGATGAGCGCGGCGCTCTCGGTCGCGTCGCTCTTCGTCCTCGCAAGGTATGAGGGCCGTCAGGCGGTGTCGGTGTGGGGCTATCCCTTCACGCCGCTCTTCTACGTGCTGGTGACACTCGGGCTGGCCGGTATGGCCGGATGGCGGGAGCCGATGCAGTTGCTGGCAGCCATCGTGACGATCGTCAGCGGGTCTGTCGTCTACTACGCGTTCGGGCTGCACAAGCGCCACGCCTATGCCCCTCCAGGAAGGTTGGGCTAGTCCCCTGGTTCCAGGGGACTAGCTTGCGACCCGGCGCTCCTTCTACTGAATCTGCTTCAGATCGCCCCTGTAGGTGACCGTCTCGCCTGGCGTGATGAGGACGTCGAGTTCCGCCGGCTCGTGCCCTTCGGCCTTGATCTCGATCCGGCGTCCGCCGGCTTCGAGCGCGAGCTTCTGGAAGACGCCGTCGAAGTCATCGACGATGCCGACGAAGTAGCCGTCCACGTATACCTGGGCCCGCTTGGGGCTGATCTTCAACCGCAGCGCCCCGGCCGGCCCCTGCGCGTAGGAGGCAGAGCCGGATCCCCCCTGGTAGCCGCCACCGTAGCCGTACCCGGAACCGCCGTAGCCAGAACCGCCGTACCCGTAACCGCCGTACCCGGAACCGCCGTAGTAGTACGGGTCGTACCAGAGGGGGTCGTAGTAGTAGCCGAGGCCAAAGGCGTACCCCGGCCAGTAGTACCGTCCGTAGGGGTAACCCGCATAGACCGGCGTACTCCCGGTGCCCAGGCCAGGCCCCGCGCCGCGGCGCGGGACTGCCGTGCCAATCTGCGGCCGTCCGTCACGGTCACGCCCCTGCCCACGGTCGGCCGTGCTCGAGTCACCTTCCGTCGCCGCTGCCCCTCCGGCCGTGCGTCCGGCCGTGCTCCCGGTCCGGCCTCCATCGCTCGACCCGCCGCGCGGCACGGCCCGACCCGTGCTGCCGCCGCGGTCGCCGCCGCGGTCACCGCCACGCGAGGCGCCCCGCCCCTGCGCCTCGTCGCGCCGCGAGGGCTCAACCGAGGACCCGCGTGACGGCTCCGACGAGCTGGGGCTGCTGGAGGACTGGCCCGAGCCGCTCCCTCCGTCAGAGCTCCCCGACGAGCCCGAGGAGGACGAACCTCCACCCCCGCCATCGCGGGGCACAGCGGATCCGGTCGAATCGCCACTGTTGGTGCGCTGCGCGAAAACGGGCGTCCCCCCGAGGGCGAGCGCCGCCGCAAACGTCCCTGTCAGTAATATGCCGCGAGTCATTGGACACGCTCCTCGAGGTGGAAAAAGCAACCGCACTGCCAGGATCAGCCGTGCGGAATCGCTGGATATTGTTGATTTTACTCTTTTTGCCGACGGCGCGCTGTCCCTCAGCGGGGTCAACCATGTCCTCCAATCCGGCCAGGACAGCATTTGATACGATCCTCCTTCTGATGTTTCACGCGACAACGGTTCTAGCAGTGCGCCATCGGGACGAGACCGTGATGGCCAGCGACGGCCAGGTCAGCTTCGGCGACACTGTTGTGAAGCACAGCGCCCGGAAGATCCGGAAGCTGTACAACGGCCGGATCCTGGCCGGCTTCGCCGGCTCGGCCGCAGATTCCTTTGCGCTGTTCTCCCGTTTCGAATCCAAGCTCGAACAGCATCGAGGGAATCTCGAACGGTCGGCTGTCGAGCTCGTGAAGGACTGGCGCTCCGACCGGATCCTGCGCCGCCTCGAAGCGATGCTGCTCGTGATGGACGTGAAGACCACCTATCTTCTTTCCGGCAACGGCGACCTGATCGAGCCCGACGACGGGGTGATCGCGATTGGAACCGGGGGGCCGTACGCCATGTCGGCTGCCAAGGCGCTGGCGCGGCATACCACGCTCGGCGCGCGCGAGATCGCGGAGGAGGCGATGGGCATCGCGGCAAGCATCTGCATCTATTCGAACGACCGGATCACCATCGAGTCTCTCTAGCACGCATGCCGATCTATCTACCCGAAACGACATCCACGACCGCCGAGTCCCTGACGCCGCGCCAGATTGTCGCCGAGCTCGACAAGCACGTGATCGGGCAGGCACAGGCCAAACGCGCGGTCGCCATTGCGCTTCGCAGCCGCACGCGGCGCCAGAAGCTGCCGCCGGATATGGCCGAGGAGGTTGCTCCGAAGAACATCCTGATGATCGGCCCGACCGGCGTGGGAAAAACGGAAATCGCCCGTCGTCTTGCGCGGCTGGCGCAGTCTCCGTTCCTGAAGGTCGAGGCCTCGAAGTTCACCGAGGTGGGGTACGTCGGCCGCGACGTGGAATCGATGGTGCGGGACCTTGTGGAGCTCGGCGTCGGAATGGTGCGCGAGGAACGGCGCGCCGAGGTGAAGGAGAAAGCGCAGCAGGCTGCCGAGGAACGGGTGCTCGATCTGCTGCTGCCGCCGCTGCCATCCCCTCCGCACGTGCAGCCAGACTACGGAGAAGGGGAGGGAGCCGGCGCGGGCGCGGTTCGCGAGCAGGCGCACCGGACACGCGAGAAGCTGCGGGAACAGCTGCGGGCGGGCCGTCTCGACGCGAAGCAGGTGGAGATCGAGGTGCGGGAGAAGAGCTTTCCCTCCTTCGAAATCATTGCCGGATCCTCGGTCGAGGAAGTCGACATCAACATGAAGGACATGCTCCCAGGGCTCTTTCAGGGACGCTCGAAGAAGCGGAAGCTCCGCATCCCCGAAGCGCTCGAGGCGCTCGCACAGGAAGAAGAGCAGAAGCTCATCGACATGGAGAGCGTCGCGCGTGCCGCCGTCGAACGCGTGCAAGGGGCAGGCATCATCTTCGTTGACGAGATCGACAAGGTGGCCGGGCGCGAAGGAGGGCACGGCCCGGACGTGAGCCGCGAGGGAGTCCAGCGCGACATCCTCCCGATCATCGAAGGCACGACCGTCAATACCAAGTACGGAATGGTGCGAACGGACCACATCCTCTTCATCGCGGCTGGCGCGTTTCACGTCGCGAAGCCTTCGGATCTCATCCCGGAGCTGCAGGGACGTTTCCCCATCCGGGTGGAGCTCGAAGCACTCGGGCGCGAAGACTTCGTCCGCATCCTGACCGAACCAAAGAGCGCGCTCGTCAAGCAGTACGTGGCGCTGCTCTCGACCGAAGGAGTGGAGCTGAGCTTCACGCCCGGCGCCATCGCGCGGATCGCCGACTACGCGACGATGGTGAACGAGCGGACGGAGAACATCGGGGCCAGACGGCTGCATACCGTCATGGAGAAGCTCCTCGATGAGGTCTCCTTCGACGCACCGGACCTCCTGGAACGTGCCGTCGCGATCGACGAGGCCTACGTCGATCGCATGCTGGCGGACATCGTCCGCAACGAAGACCTGTCGCGCTACGTCCTCTGATGATCGCGTCCTCACGACCGTTCGTCACCAGGCTTGCCGCCTCGTGCCTGCTGCTGCTGGCCGCGTGCGGGCAGAAGGGGCCGCCGCTCGCACCGCTGCGCCTCGTGCCGGCGGCAGCAACCGAAGTGTCCGTGCGGCGGGTGGAGGATCGGGCCCGCGTCCGGCTCGTCCTGCCATCGGCCAACGCCAACGGGCCGGGGCCGGTGGAGATCGACCGCGTCGAGATCTTTGCCGTGACCGTCGGCCCGGGTGTTCCGCCGCCGCCCGATCGCGATCTGATGACCAGGCCGTACCTCGTCGGGCAGATCCAGGTCCGGCCCGCCCCGGTCGAGGGGGAGGCTCCCACGGAAGGGGACACCCGGCCTGCGCCGGGTGAGCCGGTGACGTTCGAGGAAGCGCTCACCGCGCAGGTACTGACGCCGGCCCCGCTGCCTTCAGCGACCGCCGTGGAAGCGCCGGCCCCTGCCGCGCCGCCGGGCACGCCTGCTGCGGACCTCGCGGCGGGAGAGAAGCCGGCGGCAGATGCCACTGCAGGCAAGCCCGCCCCTGCGGCAAAGCCTGCGACTGCGGGAAAGCCCGCGACGGCAGCCACCGGAGAGAAGCCCGCGGCAGACGCGACTGAAGGGACGGGCAAGCCGGCTCCGGAATCCGGGCCGGATGGCACCCCTGCGGCCGCAGATGCCGCCGTCAAACCGCCGGCCCATCCCGTACGCCTCTACGTCGCGCGCGGTGTGACGCGGGGAGGGCGTCCAGGTCCTCCGTCCACGCGGGTGTCGCTGCCTGTTCTTCCGGTGCCCCCTCCGCCTACCGCAATCGCGGCCCGCAGCACGGAAGCCGCAGTGGTGCTGGAGTGGACGCCGCCGGCGGCTGCGCCCGATGCGTCGTACAACATCTACGCGGGGGAGGAGCTCGCCCGGCCGGTGAACGGATCGCCGTTGGCGGCCGTTACCTTCGAGCACGCCGTTCCCTTCGGCGAGGAACGCTGCTACAGGGTGCGAAGCGTGGCGATTTCCGGCGACGTCCTCATCGAGGGGACGCCTTCCGAGCCGACGTGTATCACGCCGCGCGACACCTTCCCGCCCGCCGCGCCGCAAGGGTTGGCCGCCGTTCCCACGCCGGGGCAGATCAGCCTCGTCTGGGACGCCAACACCGAGAAGGATCTGGCCGGCTATCTCGTGCTGCGGGGAGACGCACCGGATGGGCCGCTGAGAGCACTGACCGCCACCCCCGTCCGCGAGACGTCGTACCGCGACGCGGCGGTCACGCCGGGGAACCGGTACATCTACGCGGTCGTGGCGGTGGATACCGCCACCCCGCCAAACACGAGCGCACAGTCGGCACAGCTCGAGGAGACGGCACGATGATGTGCGTGTACCGGATCGAGTACCAGGGGGTTCCGCGGCACGTCGTGGAAGAAGGAGGCCGGTGGAGACTGGTCGAAGGGGACATCTTCGCCCGCTGGACTCCCGGGGACACGCTGGCCGATGCACCACGCCACTTCCTGCCGCCGGTGCTGCCGTCGAAGATCGTGGCGATCGGGTTGAATTACAGGGAACACGCGGCCGAACAGGGAAAGGCGGTTCCCGGCGAGCCGATGATGTTCCTGAAACCGCCCACGGCCGTCGTCGGGCCGGGGGAGGCCATCGTGCTGCCCGGGTGGGCCGGGCGGATCGATCACGAAGCGGAGGTGGGCGTCGTCATCGGCCGCACGGCGCGGCAGGTGGGCGAGGCGGACGCGCTGACGTACGTCTTCGGGGTCACCTGCGTCAACGACGTCACGGCGCGCGACCTGCAGAAGAAGGATGTGCAGTACACCAGGGCCAAGGGGTTCGATACGTTCGCGCCGATTGGGCCCTGCATCGCGACCGGGCTGGACCTGGGATCCCCGATCGGCATCGAAGGGCTTGTCAACGGCGAGCTGCGCCAGTCCTCGTCGACCGCCGATCTGATCTTCGGCATCCCGAGGCTCATCGCGCACATCAGTGCCGTCATGACTCTTCTGCCCGGGGACATCATTTCCACCGGCACGCCCGCCGGCGTCGGCCCGCTGAAGCCCGGAGATCTGGTGACCGTGAAGATAGAGGGAGTCGGCGATCTGACGAACCCCGTCAGATAGCTTCCCGCATCCCGGGGAGGTGGCCGATTTGGGCAATCCGGACATTTTTGGCATTCTTGGCAATTCTGCAAGGAGGGTTTCATGAAGCTGTTCATCGATTCTGGCAACCTGAAGGAAATTGAAAACCTGATGCCGATGGGGATCATCGACGGCATTACCACGAACCCGTCGCTCCTGGCGAAAGAGGGAGGAGACTACCGCGCCCTGCTGAAGCGGATCTGCGGCATCGTGCAGGGCCCGACAAGCGCCGAGGTGGTGGCGACCGACGTCGAGGGCATGCTGCGGGAAGGGCGCGAGCTCGCGGCGCTCGACGACCACATCGTCGTGAAGGTCCCCTTCACGCGGGCGGGTGTCCAGGCCTGCAAGACGCTGGCGTCGGAGGGGACACGGGTGAACGTGACGCTGATCTTCACGGCGGCCCAGGCGCTGCTTGCCGCGAAGGTCGGGGCAACCTACGTGAGCCCGTTCGTGGGGAGGCTCGACGACATCGCGACTTCCGGCATGAACCTGATCAGCGAGATCGTGGAGATCTTCGAGAACTACCAGTTCGACACGGAATTACTCGTGGCTTCCACCAGAAGCCCCATTCACATCGTCGAAGCGGCGCGCATGGGGGCGGACATCTGCACGTGCCCGGCCACGCTCATCGAGGCGCTGTTCAAGCACCCGCTGACCGACATCGGCCTGGAGCGGTTCCTGAAGGACTGGGAGAAGGCGCAGGCGGTGAAGGCCTGAACACCACCGCCTGATGGACAAGACCCAGCACCTTCAGGATCTGCAGCGGCGGGCCGAAGCCGGCGGCGGCGAAGAGCGCCTGCGGCGCCAGCACGAAGCCGGCAAGCTCACGGCGCGCGAGCGGATCGAGTTCCTCTTCGATCCGGGATCGTTCCACGAGGTCGACAAGCTGGTGACCCACCGGTGCGTCGACTTCGGAATGGCCGATCAGGTGGTGCCGGGGGACGGGGTGGTGGCTGGCCAGGGGCGTGTGGACGGCCGGATCGTCTACGCGTTCGCGCAGGATTTCACGGTCTTCGGCGGATCGCTCTCGGAGACGAACGCCGGCAAGATCGTGAAGATCATGGACCTCGCGCTCAAGATGGGCGCTCCCGTTGTCGGCCTGAACGACTCGGGGGGCGCCCGGATCCAGGAAGGGGTGCTCTCGCTCGGCGGCTACGCGGACATCTTCCTGCGCAACACCCTCGCGTCAGGGGTCATCCCGCAGATCTCCGCCATCATGGGGCCGTGCGCGGGGGGAGCCGTGTACTCGCCGGCCATCACCGACTTCAACATCATGGTGGAGGGGACGAGCTACATGTTCGTCACCGGCCCGGAGGTGATCCGCACGGTCACGCATGAGCAGGTCACGAAAGAAGAGCTCGGCGGCGCGTTGACGCACAACGCGACGAGCGGCGTGGCGCACTTCTCCGTCCCCGACGATCGCGAGTGCCTGCGCCTCGTGCGCGAGCTCCTCGGCTACCTCCCCTCCAACAACGTGGACGATGCGCCGAGGCGGGAGACGACGGACCCGGCGGATCGGGAGGACGAGTCCCTCGAGCGGATCGTGCCGGCCTCTCCGAACCAGCCGTACGACGTGCTGGATCTCGTGCACGCCATCGTGGACGAGGGGGCGTTCCTCGAAGTGCACCGCCACTTCGCGAAGAACATCGTCGTGGGCTTCGCACACCTCGCGGGGCGGAGCATCGGGATCGTGGCCAACCAGCCGGCGCACCTGGCCGGCACGCTCGACATCGACGCGTCGGTGAAGGCCGCCAGGTTCGTCCGGTTCTGCGACGCCTTCAACATCCCGCTCGTGACCTTCGAGGATGTGCCCGGGTTCCTGCCGGGGGTGCGTCAGGAGCACGGCGGGATCATCCGCCACGGTGCGAAGCTGCTGTTCGCGTTCGCGGAGGCCACGGTGCCGAAGGTCACGGTCATCACACGCAAGGCCTACGGCGGTGCCTACTGCGTGATGTCGAGCAAGCACATCCGGACGGACGTGAACCTGGCGTGGCCAACCGCGGAGATCGCGGTGATGGGCCCGGAGGGGGCGGTGAACATCCTGTACGGCCGGGAGCTGCAGGCAGCATCAGACGCCGACGCGCTGCGAGCCAAACGCGTCGAGGAGTTCCGGGAGAAGTTCGCCAACCCCTATGTGGCGGCTTCCCGCGGATTCGTCGACGAGGTGATCCTCCCCAGGCAGACACGGTCGAAGCTCATTGCCGCGCTGGCAGGACTCGAGACGAAGCGCGACAGGAACCCTCCCAAGAAGCACGGAAACATCCCGCTGTGAGAGTGCTCATCGCCAATCGCGGCGAGATTGCCGTGCGGGTGATCCGCGCGTGCCGTGAAATGGGCCTTCCCACCGTCGCCGTCTACTCGGACTGCGACCGTGCCGCCCGGCACGTGATGGAGGCCGATCGTGCGGAACACATCGGACCCGACGAGGCGGTGCGGAGCTACCTGAACTTCAGCGCCATTCTCGACGCGGCACGGCGCTCGGACGCTGATGCCGTTCATCCCGGGTACGGCTTCCTCTCCGAGAATGCGGCGTTTGCCAGGGCCTGCGTCGATGCGGGGCTGACGTTCATCGGGCCGGCTCCCGGGGCGATCGAGCTGATGGGGAGCAAGACCGAAGCGCGGCGCGCTGCCATGCGCGCGGGGGTGCCGGTCGTGCCGGGAACGGAGGCAGCCCTGGGGCCGGACACGGCGGAGGAGGAGCTCACTGCAATCGCCGCAGATATCGGCTACCCGCTGATGGTCAAGGCAGTCGCTGGCGGCGGCGGCAAGGGCATGCGGGTAGTCGAGGATCCGGGCGGGCTGCGCGGCGCGATCCGCACTGCCCGCTCCGAGGCGGGCTCTGCCTTCGGTGATACGGCTGTCTATCTCGAGCGCCTGCTCCCACGGCCCCGTCACGTCGAGATTCAGCTGCTCGGCGATTCTCACGGCACCGTCATCCCCTTCGTCGAGCGCGAGTGCTCGATTCAGCGCCGCCACCAGAAGGTCGTCGAGGAATCACCATCGCTTGCCGTCTCCCCCGCGCTGCGTGCGCGAATGGCAGCCGCAGCCGCGGCCGTTGCCCGCGCGGTGGGCTACACCAATGCCGGCACCATCGAATTCCTTTTGGACGAGGACGGCTCGTTCTACTTCCTCGAGATGAACACCAGGCTGCAGGTCGAGCATCCCGTCACCGAGATGGTCACCGGCGTGGATCTGGTGCAGTGGCAGATCCGCATTGCGAGGGGAGAGCGCCTCGATCTCGAGCCTGAGCAGGCGCTCACACCAAGGGGACACGCCATCGAATGCCGGCTGTATGCGGAAGATCCCGACGAGAACTTCATGCCCTCCCCGGGCCTGATCCGAGGCCTGCGGCCCGCCGGGGGTCCCGGGGTGAGAGACGATGGGGGGGTGAGCGCCGGATATCGGGTGCCCGTCTTCTACGATTCGCTCATCGCAAAGCTCGTCACGTGGGGGAATGCGCGGGACGAGGCCATTGCGCGGATGGGGCGCGCGCTGCGGGAGTATCAGGTGCTGGGCATCCGGACCACCATCCCGTTCTTCCTGTGGCTGATGCAGGAGCCCGACTACCTCGCGGGACGATACGATACGACGTATCTGGATCGGATCCTTGCCGGGCGTCAGGGGCCGTTCGTGGAGGTCGCCGAAGAGGATGCCGCGCTTGCCGCCCTCGCGGCGGCGCTCGATGTGTACTTCCGTGCCGCGGGGGCGGGCGGGGCCCGAGCGGTGAACGGGCCACGGCCGTTGTGGACGCAGATCGGACGGCGTGAGGCCCTGCGGGGATGACCTTCGAAGTCGAGGTCGAGGGGAGGATCCGGATGATTGTCATCGAGCACGGTGACAATCCTTCCTCGTTCCGCGTCCAAATCGATGGGGAGCCGGGCGTCGTCGATGCGGTCCGGGCCGGCGACAAGAGCCTCTCGATCTTCGGGCGGGTCACCTTTTTGCGAAATGGTGGACCGGAAAAAGGGACACTCCGGATCGGCGCGGCCGTGCAGGTCACCGCCGGCCCGGCCCCGGGGGAGGGGATAGTACACCTCAACGGGCGCACGATCCGGGCGGTCATCAACGGCCGGCGCCGACGGGCGGCGGCCGATGAAGGGGCGCACGGCCCGGGAGATGTCGTCGTGGCGGCGCCGATGCCAGGGCGGATCGTGCGGGTGCTTGTCGCGCCGGGCGACCAGGTGACAGCGCGGCAGGGGCTCGTCGTCGTCGAGGCGATGAAGATGGAGAACGAGCTGCGGGCTCCGCGGGCCGGCCGCGTCAAGGAGGTCAGTGTCGTGCCCGGAGCCTCCGTGGAAGCCGGTTGCGTCCTTGCAGTGATCGAGTAGGCGTCGGGCAGGTTCTCTGAGGCGTGCCAGTCCGCAGCGGGTTTCCGGAGACGAATGGATCAGGAGAAGAACGCGTCGGCTCAGGAGCCGCGTGCCGCGGAGCCGCAGGCCCCGGAGGGGCGCCGGAGGCGTTCACGCCTCCGGACGCTCGGGGTGCGTACCGGCGCTGTCGTTCTGGCCATCGTCGTTGGCGTGCTGGTCTCGGTGCTCACGGTGGATCTCGGCCCCTCGCTCAAGGCGCGCGCCGAGGTCGAGGGCTCGAAGTACCTCCAGCGTCCCATGCGGATGGGCAAGCTGTCGTCACGGCTCATTCCCGGCGTGTTCGTTGTCGAAGAGCTGGTGATAGAGGGGCTGACACCCGCCGACGTGCCGTTTCTGAGCGTAGGCAAGATCACCGTCCGGCTGCCCTGGTGGTCGATCTTCACCAGGAAGCTCGTCATCGAGTCGATCGACATGACCGACTGGCACATGACGATCGAGACGTTCGAGAACGGACGCCACAACTTCCCGCGGTTCGTGCCCGAGCGCCGGGAGCCCAGAGGCCCCAGCCGGTTCACCACGACGATACGAGCGGTGCTCGCGGCGCGCGGCCGGGTGACGTACGAGGATCACGTCACCCCCTGGACCACCGACGCGCGGGGGATGACGGTGGCGCTCTACCGCAGCGACGTGCTGAACGACTACCGCGGGCGAGCCTCCTTCTCCGACGCGACGATCGGGATCATGGCCTACGAGCCGTTCAGCGCGAGGATGGACTCGCGCTTCAAGATCGACGGGGCCAAGGTGGTCTTCGACCGGATCGACCTCAACAGCGACGGCGCGGAGTCGGTCGTCAAGGGGGAGGTCGACCTCTCGCGATGGCCGGAACAGACGTATTCGGTACGCTCCCGAATCGACTTTCCCGTTCAGAAGGAGATCTTCTTCCACGGCGAGCCATTTGACGTCTCCGGCCAGGGGGACTTCGAGGGAGTCTTCCACCTGTTCAAGGGGGGCCGTGAGCTGAAGGGCACCTTCACGAGCCCGGTTGCGGGGGTGAACGAGTGGCGCTTCCCGAGCCTGCGCGGCTCCGTGCTCTGGCTGCCCGATCGCCTCGAGATCCCCGATGCGACGAGTGGGGTGTACGGCGGGTCCGCGAGGTTCGACTACCGGATGGCCCCCATGGGGAAGCCCGGCGTGCCCACCATCGCCACGTGGAACGTCCAGTACCGCGATGTCGACCTCGCCCGCCTCACGGATTTCACGGAGACGAAGGGGCTGCGCCTGGGCGGGCGCGCTTCAGGCCGGAACAGGCTCGAGTGGCCCCTGGGCAAGTGGGTCGACAAGCGGGGTGGAGGAGAGGTCACCCTGACGCCCCCGCCAGGGATCGGACCGGGCGACATGATGACCCGCGAAATGCCGGCCGCGCGTCTCGAGGCCGAGCTCGCGCGCGAGGCCGATCCGGGGCCCTTCGATCCGCACGCCTCCCTCGGGTACCTCCCGGTGACCGGCCGCATTCAGTACACGCTCGACCCGTCGTGGATCACGCTGGGGGAGAGCTGGGTCGCCACCCCGCGCACCTACGTGGAGTTTCAGGGACGCACGGCCTACGGCCAGAACTCGAACATCCCCTTCCACGTGACCAGCCTCGACTGGCAGGAAAGCGACCGCGTGCTGGCGGGCATCATGACGGCGTTTGGCTCGCCGACCGGCGCCATCCCGATTGGCGGATCCGGGGAGTTCGACGGCGTGATGCTGGAGTCGTTCGCGCACCCGCGGATCGAGGGGACCTTTTCCGGTGGCGCCATGCGCGCCTGGAACGTCGTGTGGGGGGATGCCACGGCCAACGTGGTGATCGAGAACAGCTACGCCCGGGTCGAGAATGCCGTGCTCATGTCGGCGGAGTCGGAGATTGCCGCCGAAGGGTTGTTCTCGCTCGGCTATCCGCGGCGCGACGGCGGGGAGCAGATCAACGCGCGCGTGCGGCTGCGCCGCAGGCCCATGGCGGATCTCAAGCGCGCCTTCGGCATCGACGACTACGACATCGACGGTCTCGTGTCCGGTGAGTACCACGTGTACGGCGAGTACGAGACGCCGCTCGGCTTCGGCCGCCTGCTCGTCGAAGAGGGATCGGCGTACGGCGAGACGTTCGAGTCGGCGACCTCCGCGCTCAGGTTCGAGGGCACGGGCGTCCGGCTGGACACCCTGCAGGTCACCAAGAGCACCGGCACGGTCACCGGCGCGGCACGCGTCGGGTGGGACGGGAGCTACTCGCTCAATGTCGAGGGGCGGCGGGTGCCGGTGGAATCCCTGCGCACGCTGGACATGCCGCGCGCCCCGCTCTCGGGGCTGCTCCAGTTCACCGCCAGCGGCGCCGGGAACTTCGAGGATCCGCGCTACGACGTGAAACTCCGGATCGACGACCTCTTCGCCGGCGATGAAGGTGTCGGCCAGGTCACCGGCCAGATGGCCATCCGCGGCGACATGCTGACCGGCGACTTCGAGGCCGCTTCCCCGCGTCTGCTCGTTTCCGGATCCGGGCGGCTCTCCATGGCTGCCGACCGGGACGCCGAGATTTCTCTGCGGTTCCAGGACACGTCGCTCGATCCGTACGTGCGCTTCTTCGAGCCGCGCCTCTCCCCGTTCACCACCGCAGTGGCCGGGGGCACTGTCCGGGTGGTCGGTCAGCTGGCCAACATGGATGCGCTGGCCGTCACGACACGCGTGGAGCAACTCGACCTGAAGCTGTTCGACTATGCGCTCCGCAACGACGGACCGATCGAGCTCGGACTGGACCGCAACGTGCTCGAGATCGCGCGGCTCCGTCTGGCGGGAGAGGGCACACAGCTCCAGATGGCCGGGAACGTGCGCCTGCAGGAGGCCACCGTGGAAGTGGAAGCCACCGGGGAGGCGAATCTCGGCATCCTGCAGGGCTTCTTCCGCGACGTGCGCAGCCGCGGGACGGCCGCCGTGCTCGCCCAGGTGCGCGGGCCGCTGAACCAGCCGCAGTTTTCGGGCAGCGCCAGGCTTGTGGACGGCAGAATCAGGCATCTGTCGCTTCCGCACGGGCTCGAAGCCATCAACGGGCAGGTCTCGTTCACGGCCGCCGGCCTGCGCGTCGAGGACGTCACCGCACGGGTTGCCGGCGGGAGCGTCACCTTCGGCGGGAGGATCGACATGAACGGGTTCACTCCCGGTCAGTTGAGCCTGACGGCTGTCGGCGAGGGGATGCGCGTGAGGTATCCCGAAGGGTTCAGATCCCTGATCGATGCCGACCTCTGGCTCCGCGGCGATGCCGCCTCTCCGGTGCTCGGGGGGGCCGTCACCGTACACGACGCCGTGTGGACGCGCCGCCTCGAGGTGAACCCGAACCTGTTCGACCTTGCCGGTGGGCGCGGGGCGGCGCTGCCGGCCGGCCCGGCTGCCACGCGGGAATTCCCGGTACGGTTCGACATCGACGTGACGGCAGCCAACACGCTGCGCATCCAGAACAACATCGCGGATGTCGTCGCGAGCGCGGACCTCAAGCTGCAGGGCACCTACGATCGCCCGGCGGTATTCGGGCGCGTGGAGCTCGAGCGCGGGAGCATCGTGTTCGAAGGCAACCGGTACGTGCTCACGCGCGGCACGGTGGACTTCCTGACGCCGCCGGCCGGCAGCATCGAGCCGCTGTTCGACATCGAAGCGGAGACGCGCGTCCGCGTCCCGTCGCAGACCTTCCGCGTCACGCTCGGTGTTGCCGGAACGCCGCGCAACATCTCGGTGGCGCTTGGCTCCGACCCGCCGCTCTCCGAGGTGGACATCATCGCGCTGCTCTTCGGCACCGGCGCCGACTTGACCAATGCCGAGCTCCGGGCACTCAGCCCCCAGGGGGCGACCGAAGCGGAAGAAGCGCTGCTGCGCGCCGCCGGCGCCCGGCTGCTGACCGGGACCATCTCCGCTCCCGTGCGCCGCGTGGTCGAGGAAACCCTGCGGCTCGACACCGCGCAGATCACGCCAACGATCGGCAACGAAGACGACGCCCTGACCCCGTCGGCGCGGTTGACGATTGGCAAGCGTCTGTCTCCGCGAGCGTACCTGACGTTCTCCCGGGCCCTCGGCGCCACGGCCACGAGGGATCAGATCATCGTGCTCGAATACGACCAGAGCGACCGCGTCGGGGTCGTCCTGACGCAGACTGGCGACCGGACGTTCGCTGTCGATTTCAGGGTCCGGCACAGCTTCTGATGCGGTTGGGGATCCTCGTGCTCCTGGCGGTGCTGCTCGCCCCCGCGCCAGCAAAGGGCCAGACACCCACGCAGACGTACACAGGGCGGGTCGTCTCGGCCGTGACGATTCTCGTCGAGGAGGAGCCGAGCACCGAAGCGGTCATCGGCGACCTCATCGAGACGCGAATCGGCCAGCCGCTGTCGATGGCGGACGTCCGAGAGACGATCGCGCACCTGTACAGCCTCGGACGCTTCCAGGACATCCAGGTCGAGGCGGTCGACGCCTCCGGGGGGGGCATCGAGCTGCGCTATCACCTGATTCCGGTGAGGGCGGTGGAGCGGGTGCAGTTCAGCGGGGATCTCGGGCTCTCCGAGCGGCTCCTTCGCAGCACGGTCACCGAGCGGTTCGGCCGTGCGCCTCAGCTCGGACGCGGCGCCGAGGTGGCGCGTGTGCTCGAGCGCTTGTACCAGGACCGTGGCTATTTCAACGCCTCGGTGCGTCCGGGCTCCACGGAGCTTCGCGACCCGCCACGTACCGTGTTGACGCTCGACATCTCCGCCGGTCCGCAGGCGCGGGTGGAAACGGTGGAGATCACGGGCTCCGCTCCGCAACCGCGCGCGCAACTGCTCGGCCGTCTGCGTCTCGCCCCGGGAACCCCTTACGAACGGGTCACGACACAGGAGCGGCTGTCCCAGTACGTTCAGCGGCTGCGGGATCGCGGACACCTCCAGGCCATTGCAAGCCACACGGTTCGGCTGTCGGCCGACGGGCGGCTCGTGGACGTTGCCGTCGACATCCAGCCCGGTCCGCTCGTCACCGTGGTATTCGAAGGGGATCAGATTCCCGCGGACCGTCGTGCCGCGCTGGTCCCGTTCCAGCGGGAGGGGTCGGTCGAGGAAGACCTCCTGGAAGATGCCGTCCAGCGGATCCGCGCGTACCTCAGCGAACAGGGGCACTGGCGGGCTGACGTGTCCGTCCAGCCGAGAGAGCTCGACGAGAACCGGCTGGCCATCGTGTTCACCATCCGCGCCGGACCGGTCTATCGCATGGCTCCTGGAGGCATCCAGATCACCGGCAACGCGTCCATTCCGCCCGAAGACTTCCGCCCGCTGATAGCGCTGGCACCCGGAGATCTCTACATCTCCTCGCGCCTCGACGCGACGACCGGCGCGCTGCTCCGGCTCTATCGCACGCGCGGGTTTGCCTGGGCGGAGGTCAGCTCCGTGGAAGTCCAGGAGACGGACTCCGGCGTGGACGCCGCGCTCGTGCGCCCCACAATCACGATCAAGGAAGGCCCGCGCGCCGTGATCGGCGGGGTGACGATCGCCGGAACGGAGGCCATCGGCCAGACCGAGATCCGCAGCCTGATTCGTCTCCAGCCCGGCGATCCGTACTACGAGCCGGCGATCGCCGCCGACGAAGATGCGGTGCAGCTGGAGTACCTCAACCTGGGGTTCGCGTCAGCCGACGTTCAGGTCACTCCGTCGCTCTCCGAGGACCGCACGCGCGTGGATCTCCAGTTCGCGGTGACCGAAGGGGCGCAGACAATCGTCGATCACGTCCTCGTCGTGGGGAACCAGCGTACGGAGGAGGAGGTCATCCGGCGCGAAGTGCTGCTCCGGCCGGGGCAGCCGCTGGGTCTGCGCGATCTGCTCGAGAGCCGCCGGCGGCTGAGCGCGCTCGGTCTCTTCCGCCGCATCGACATCAGGGAGCTGGAGCACGGCCCCCCTGACCGTCGCGACGTCCTGATCACGGTCGAAGAGGCCCCGGTGACAACGGTGGGCTACGGCGGTGGTCTCGAAGTGAACCGGCGCCTGCGGGCGGGAGGTCCCGGCGGCACGGCAGAGGAGCGGATCGAGCTGGCCCCTCGCGGATTCTTCGACATCGGCCGCCGCAATCTCGGAGGGAAGAACCGGTCCGTGAACCTCTTCACCCGCGTCAGTGTGCGCCCCAACGATGCGCCAGAGGATCCCGAGCGGGACGGACGCGGAATCGGGTTCAGCGAATACCGCGTCGTGGGGACCTACCGCGAGCCGAGGGAGTTCCTCTGGAATGCTGATCTGACAGTGACCGGCGCGGTAGAACAGGGTGAGCGCTCCAGCTTCAATTTCGCCCGCAGGGGGGTCACCGCCGAACTCCTCCGGCGTCTCACGCCGACCATACGGGCCAGCGGCCGGTATTCCTTCGGCGCGACAAGGACGTTCGACGAGCGTCTGAGCCTCGACGAACAGGCCGCCATCGACCGCATCTTCCCGCAGGTGCGACTCTCGTCGTTTTCCGGGGCCATCGCGCGCGACACGCGAGACGACATCGTGGAGCCCTCACGCGGAGCCTTCCTCAGCGTGGAGGGCACTGTGGCTGCCCGGGGGCTTGGCGGGCAGGTCGGCTTCATGAAGACCTACATGCAGGGCTACTGGTTCAAGAGGCTCCCGGGCCTCAGGCAGATTGTCTTCGCGAGCCGGGCCTCCGTCGGGCTGGCGGACGGCTTCGAGCGTCCTCCCCTGCCGACCGACCCGGAAGGGGAGGCCATCGAGGACCTCCCGGCCAGCGAGCGGTTTTTTGCCGGAGGCGACACGACGATCCGGGGCTTCGCGCTGGACACGGTGGGCACTCCCGCCACGATCAGCGCGCGCGGGTTTCCCCGCGGAGGCAATGCCGTGCTGATCCTGAATGGTGAGCTGCGCGTCCCGGTCTGGGGCGGGGTGGGCACTGCGCTGTTCGTCGACGGCGGCAATGTGTTCGAGCGGGTCACCGACTTCGCAGCCGAGGAGCTGCGCGGCAGCCTTGGTTTCGGTCTCCGGTATCGATCGCCGATCGGTCCGATCCGCGTGGACCTGGGGTTCAAGATGGATCGCCGTGAGTTCGGCGGACGCCGCGAGCCGCGCAGCGTGCTGCACTTCTCCATCGGGCAGGCGTTCTGATGCGTTCCCCCGCGACACTCCTGCTGGCGGCCGCCATCTCCCTCACATCTGCCGGTGCGGCGCCAGCGGCCGAGATCATCGACCGCGTGCTGGCGGCGGTCGGGGGACAGATCATCACCCTCTCGGATGTCAGGGCAGCGCTGCGCCTCGGCCTCGTGCCGCCTGACGTGAGCGAGGATCCGGTCGCCGCCGCTCTTCAACGGCTGATCGATCGCACCCTCATGCAGACGGAGGTCGAGCGATACGTGCCCCCCGAACCCGATCCCGCCGCTGTCGATGCCGGGGTTGCCGCGGTGCGGGCGCGGTTCGCCGATGCCGCCGCATTCGACGCGGTGTTGAAAGAGACAGCGATGTCGCACGACGAACTGCGGCGCCACGTGCGCGACACCCTGAGGCTCCAGGTCTATCTGCAGCAGCGCTTCGGGTCCCTGGCCGATCCGTCGGATGACGAGGTAATGCGCTATTACAGGGAGAACAGCGCCGAGCTCACGGTCAACGGGAGGGTGCGTCCCTTCGAACAGGTGCGGGAAACCGCCCGCGCGACGCTGACGGAACAGAGCCGGGAAGCCTTCCTGCGGGAGTGGGTGGAAGGGCTCCGCCGCCGCAGCAACGTCGTCGTGCTGTACCTGCCGGCGGCCCGGTGATCGGCCGCCCCCTCAGGGCTGCACTTTGAGGATCCGCAGCTCCGCGCCGGGATGCTCCGGCGAAGGGGTGAACCGCGCCACCTCGCGTGTCTGGCCGAACAGCCGCATGTAGTCCGCGTACTCGCGCGGGAAGACCTGCGGCGCGGCAAGATACGGCCCGTACGCGTGAGAGGACGCCACCAGGAAGTCAGCACCGATCTCGAGATAGTGGTCGTATTCCCTGTCGCGCAACTGCCGCACGTTGGCGCTCTCGTACGGGCTGTGGGTCAGCACGAGGTTTGCCGCTTCGATGACGATCGTGGAGCCCTCGGGGATGTTCTGCCGGATCCAGCTGTGGGCCAGCGCGGCGGTCCCCTCCTGCCGGAGCGTCCGCACGAAGCTGACGGACGTGAGCGTTGCCGGGAGCAATGTGGCGACGGTCAGGCCGGCGATCAACGCGGTCCGCAGCGCGCGCGGGATGGAGAAGCGCCGCAGCAGGCTGACACCGGAGACGACGGCCGCCGCGGCCAGCAGGCAGGCGAAGGGGACGAGCGGCAGCAGGTAGCGGCCGAACACCAGGCTCTGCCTGGAGATGAACCAGAAGTAGACGAGCGGGAACAGCACGGCGAGGGTCCACCGCACCCGCCCCGGGCCCCGCGCCGCGCGGACGAGTGCCAGCACCGTGCCCCCGAGCATCAGCAGGAACCCCGGCCACTGCACGCTGTTCCGCAGGTGCTTGAGGTACAGGCTCCAGGCCGCCTCAGGGGGGTCCGCCGCGGTGTAACTGCCCATCAGCCGGGCATACCCGTCGAGGAATGCGGGAAGGTCCAGCACCGTGTATGGGGCGCCGAGCAGGAACGCGACGGCAGCCCCCGCTGTTGCCGCGAGTCCTCCCGCCAGCCGTGACGGCTGCGTGGCCGGCGTCATCCACACCGCCACAAGCGGAAGCAGGAGCGCCAGGCCGCCAGGATATTTCGTGGCGGCGGCGAGCCCTGCCGCCGCGCCCGCCCACGCAAAGGCGCGGGCGGTGGGGGCCTCGTGCGCACGCAGAGAGAGGAGGAACGTGAGTGTCACCAGGAACGTCAGCGGGACGTCGGTGAGGATGTAATGGGACTCGCGCACGTGCAGCGGCATCACGGCGAGGAGCCCCGCGCCAAGCAGCGCCGGACGCGTGCCCCATCGCAGGCCGATGTGGAACACGAGGAGCACCGTCAGCGTGCCGAGCGCCGCCGTCACGGCGCGTCCCCAGACGTAGAAGTCCGCCGACGTGACCTCGGCAAGCGAGTGCCATTCGCCGGCCATGGAGCCGGCCATGAACCTGGCCACCGCCGTGGCCAGCTGGACGTAGATGTACAGCGACGGGTAGTCGTAGAAGTGCGGGTTGAGGCTGCCCGAGCGCATCATGCCGACTGCCCGGTTGACGACCTCCGGCTCGTCCACGCCAATCGCGTACGGGATACCGGCCCCGATGCCGAGGAACCGCAGCGTCGCCGCGGCGATCACGATGGCGGCCAGCGAGAGTGTCGCCCGCCTCATGTCGCTGGCCTCCCGCCACTCACGTTCCGTCACGGAATCTCCCGGCGTCGAGCCGCCGCGTGGTGGCGGCGCTCTCGGCTACAATGCTGAGCCACGGCCTGTAGACAGGGGCTTTCGGCGCCGGCGTCCGGTGGCGCCAACTGATGAGCTCGTAGGCTACGGCAATTCCGCGCCGGTACGCAACGGCAGCGCTCTGCGCGTCCGTGGCCCCTGTGAGCGCACGCACGAGCCATGGATCGCCTCCTCGAAGCAACACACCGGGCCGAACAGGCCCATTTCTGGTTTCGTGGATTCAGGGCCTTCGTCCGTCCATTGATCCGGCAGGCTCTGGCCGGCCGCGCGTCGGCGCGCATTCTCGACTGCGGGTGCGGGACGGGCGCCAACCTGGCGATCCTCGGAGAATACGGACGGACCTTCGGGTTCGACATCTCCTCGAGGGGGCTGCAGTTTGCCCGGGAGGCGGGGCAGCTCTGCGTGGCGCGAGCCTCCATCGACGAGATGCCCTTCGGGGCCGGACTGTTCGATCTGGTGACCGCTTTCGATGTGCTGTATGCGCTCGACGAGGAGCAGGAGGCCCGGGCGATCGAGGAGATCGTGCGGGTGCTCAAGCCTGGCGGCAGCGTGATCGTGAACGTCGCGGCGCTCGGCATTCTGCGGGGGAACCACTCACTCTTCGGGGCTGAAGTGCGGCGGTCCACACGGCGGCGCCTGCGGCGGCTCCTGACGGCCGCCGGGCTGAGCGTCGTGAGGCTCACGTATACGAACTTCGTTCTGTTTCCACTGATGCTGGCCGTCCGCTCGGCGCAGCGCGCCATCGGGCTCGCCACGCCCGAAGAGGCGGGAACCGACCTCGCCGTGCCCGCCGCGCCCGTCAACGAAACCCTCGCGGCCCTGCTCTGGTGCGAGGCGCGGGCGCTTCGCCTTCTCGACATGCCGATCGGCAGTTCGCTCCTCTGCATCGCACGCAAGCCGGACGCCTGAGGGCCGGCCGTCAGGCCGCCCCGGAGGCGTTGACCCGCGCCACCATCACTCTCGAGACGGTTACGTACGCCAGCGCCCCCACGACCAGGGCGCCAAGGGTGGACCCGAGGACAAACGACCATAGAAAGGGGCGGAGAATCTCCACGGCGGAGTCCCAGAACGGCGCACGATAGATGGGCATCTCCAGCAACGCTCTCAGCCGGCCGCCGACGTCGGTTGCCAGCGGTACCCGGAGCAGCGTCGCACCGAGCGCGGTCGTCAGCGCATACCAGGGCACCATCACCCAGGGAAGGTTGGTGCACAGGCCTATGAAAATGGCCATCCGGTTCAGGCGGAGGACGAACGACAGCCCCATCCCCGCGAAAACCTGCAGCCCCAGGAAAGGGGAGAAGCTCAGGAACACGCCGAGCGCAAACGCCGCCGCCGTGCGGCGGGGGGAGTCGGAGAGCGCAGCCAGGCGCCCGAGCCATCGCGGATACTGCCGCGGCAGTGAGCGGTTGTCCATCCGTTCAGCGGTTCCTCAGCAGATCATCGTACATCCTGAGCGTGGCCGGACCGATCGTGCGCCATGAAAACTCCGCCTCGACGATTGCGCGGCCGGCCTGCCCCATGCCCGCAAGGCGGCCAGCCTCATCAAGTGCACCGCTGAGCGCCGCCGCCAGCGCATCGGCACGCCCGGGGGGTACCAGCCAGCCGTTCACTCCGGGCCGCACCTTGTCCGGGATCCCTCCTGCCGTTGTTGCCACGACTGCCCGCCGGTGCGCCATGGCTTCGAGCGTGACGAGCGAGCTCCCTTCGTACAGGGTCGGGTGCACGAACAGGGTGGCCCCCTCGTACCATGCGTGCACATCTGCGTCCGGGAGGCGCCCCGTCAGCAGGACGCGGTTCGAGAGGCCCGCGTCCGCAATGATGCGTTCCAGCTGTCCGCGATAGGGGCCCTCGCCGACGACCACCCAGCGCCACGGCTCCACCAGCGCGGTGCCGTGCTCGACGAGGGCGGCAATGGCCGCCGCAAGCACGTCGAACCCCTTGCTGGCCTCGAGCCGCCCCACGCTCAGCAGCACGCGTTCTCTCGGACCGATTCCCGCGCGCCGCCGGATGCCTGCACCCGAGGCGGGCGTGGCCAGCCTGTCGAGGAGGTCGAGGTCGAGCGCGTTCGGGATGATCCGCACCCGGTCGGCGGGCACATCCAGGTGCTGCCGTACCGCCGGCTCCAGGCTGCGATCGGTGGCGATCACCGCGTCTGCCGCCGCGGCGCACGCCCGCACGGCCCAGCGGAGCGGCAGATAGGCTGCCCGCTTGACCGGCGCCCGTGCCGGGTCCGTGGCCCCGAACTCCTCGAGCCCCTGCGGGTTCAATACGAGCGGGACGGTGCTCTGCCGCCGCTTCCGGGCGTAGCCGAGTGCGCTCGCCCCAAAGGCATGCACAAGGTCCACGCGGCCGCTGCGGGCAAGCTGCCAGGCGACGTAGCCTGCCCGCATCCCGAACAGCGGATACGCCGTACTCCGATCAATCACCGTCGTCCCGCGCCTTCCCGCGAAGGGGAATGTGCGATACGGCACGATTATCGTCCTGATTCGCGGGTCGATGACCGATCCGGCCTGCGTCTGCAGCACGCCACCGGCCGCGTTCGGCACCGACCGTCCCGGGTTTCCGGGGGTGGTGGGGGGGCGGGTGATCAGCGTGACGTGCACGTCGTGCGACGAGAGGTAGCGGACGAGATCGTGAACGGAGCGCTCCAGGCCCCCGCCGACGCCGTGCAGCGGCGCCACGGCCCGGGCGATCACCGCGACACGCACCTGCGGCGTCACGCCGGATCCTTCCGTAGCGACAGGTAGAGGCGTTCCATCCGCTCGACCACGGCAGGCGCGTCGAACCGCTGCGCCCGTTCCCGGGCGGCAGCCCCGAGCCGCCCCCTGAGCCCTTCGTCCGCGGCAAGTCGCCTGACATCTCCGGCAAGCTCCTCCGGAGTTGCCGACAGGAGTCCCGTCGACTGGTCCTCGACGATGTCGGGCGTGCCGCCGGTGTTCATCGCGGCGATCGGGATGCCGAGCGCGCTGGCCTCTATCAGGACACGGCTCAGGGATTCCGGTCCGCGTGAGGGGAAGACGAGCATCGATGCGTGCGCGAGCCAGGCGGTCGCCTCACCCTGATCCACCCAGCCCGTGAAACGGACGTCCCGCCCGGCCCGTCGTGCTGCCGCTTCGATGGCCGTGCGATCGGGTCCATCCCCCGCCACGACCAGGGGCCAGTCCAGGCCCGCCCGCTCGATCGTTGGCACCAGGTGGACGGTGCCCTTGTTCGGCGCGAGCTTGCCGAGGTACAGCGCGTACGGCTGGGGCAGCGGACATTTGCTGCGCCCGGCACGTGCGCGCAGATCGGCGACGTCCACCGGGTTCGGGATGATCTCCATTCGCACCTCCGAGAGCTCGGGCGCTCGTGCGCGCAGGTCGGCCGCGATCGTGGTGCTGACGGCTACGACGGCGTCCGCTCCGGCCAGCCCCTCGCGTTTGCGGCGCAGGTTCCGCCGCATGTAAGGGATCATCGGCAGGGCGGCCGGCCACGCGGTCCCTCCTCGCGGCTGAATGCACCGCACCATGCCCCCCGCGGAACAGCGCGGACACAGGGCCGCCTCGTCGCGTGTGTGAATGAGGTCCGACCAGTAGCAGACCGGCCAGTAGTCCCGGACGGTGCACACGGCTGGAACACCTGCCCGCCGGGCTGCGGTGATGGACGGCAGGCAGGTCAGCACGTGCTGCCCGTGCGCGATGTCGATCCGCTCGCGGCGCAGAATGTCCGTCAGTATCTGCGGCAGCGTGCGATAGAGCCGCTCGTTCTTGAAGTAGTTTCGGACGTAGGGCAGTGGCGGCGCAGGAAAGCCTGCCTCGATGACCCTGAAGCCGTCGTATTCGGTTTCTACGATTGATGAAGATTTCCCCGGCATCGGCCTGACGATCAGCACGTCGTGCCCGCGTGTCCTCAGGCCGCGGGCGAGGTGATACGTGCTCCACCCGCTGCCGCCGCTGACCGGCGGGAAGGCGTCCGTGGCGAGCAGGATTCTCATGTTCGTGCGGTCTTCCGAGCCAGCGCCCGGTCCAGGGCCGCCTCCAGGATCCGGCAGTGCGCAGACCAGCTGTACTCCGCGACAGCGCGCTCGCGCGCGGCCTTCCCCATCCGCGCCCTCTTCTCCGGATCGCAGAGCGCGACAAGCGCCTCTGCCAGAGAAACGTGTCCGGCCGGGGAGTAGAGCAGCCCTTCCCGATCGTGCCGCACGAGGGATGGAATGCGGTCCACCGCTGGCGCGACAACGGGCAGGCCCGCAGCCATGTACTCGAACATCTTCAAGGGGGACCAGAAGAACCCGAGCGACAGCGGCGCATGCGCGGCAACGTCGAACGGAGCGGCGCCGATGTCAGCCACACCCAGGTGCGCCGGCATCTCATCGTGCGGAACCGGTCCGGTAAAGACGATCCCTTCCGCGTGAGCGGCCTCGGCGCGCGCGCGCGGCAGCTCGGGCCCGTCGCCGATCAGCACGGCCGAGATATCACGATGTCCCCGCTCCCGCAGAAGCTTCACCGCGCGTACCAGATGGACGGCGCCGTGCCAGGCCCTGAACGCACCGGCAAACACCGCCAGCACCCCGGCCGGGCGTTCGAAGCGCAGCCGTCCCGTCGCCCCGGGGTGGAACCGGTCCGTGTCCGCGCCCCATTCCGCCTCGACGACCTTGTCCCGGGGCGTCCCCGGGGGCAGGATGGCCCCACTTGGAGTCACGATCACATCCGCGTGTGCGCACAGGCGCTCCCGCCAGCGGCGCATCGGCCTCACGAGCAGCGCCCTGTCCAGGGCAGCCTTTCGTGATCCCGGGTGATCGACCACCGGAGCGTTCACCTCCAGCATACCGGCAGCGCCCACGGCACGCGCCGCCAGGATCCCTTCACCGCCGAAGTTGTAGTAGCGCTCGATGACCACGTCGGGACGGAGTGCGTGTGCGAGGCGGGTCACCGCCCCTGTACGCATCCAGCGTAGCTCTTTCACCCCCAGCGGCGGGCGCATGGGAATCCATGTCACGTCACCCCCCGGGAACGGCCGGTCACCCGGCCCCGTCAGCACTGTCACCTCGTGACCGAGCGCCGCCAGCCCGCGCGCCACCGCCTCGACATGGACGGAGCCCCCTTTCGTTCCAGGCACCGTCTGATCGATTGCGCAGTACAGAAGCCTCATCAAGAAATGCCAAGAATGCCAAAATTGCCAAGAGTGCCAAGAATTCTCGGAGATTGCGAAAAGTGCCAAAACTTAGGAGTCGTCGCTCGGTCGGCCATTTTTGGCATTCATGGCACTTTTGGCATTTCTTCCCATTTCTTCTCGAGCAGGGCGAAGAACGGCCCTGAGCGCACGCGGCCGAACAGCAGCAGGTCGAGCTTCATTGCGTACGACAGGGCCAGCAGCGTCAGGTAGGTTCCCCGGCTGGACGCGATTCTCGACTTGGCCGCCCTCCGGGCGTCGCGCACGGCCGTGAGCTCGGCCTCCTCCTCCGATTTGCCTGCGGCTCGCAGCCGCCCCGAGGCGCGGCGCGCCATCGCCCGTTCGGCCACTCGCATCAGCACGTTTTCGACGAGCCCCCCGAGGATGGGGGTGTAGTAGCGGATGCGGGCGACCCGGAACCCGGCGGCATCGGCCACCGCTTCGAGCTCCGGAATGTCGCGGAGCGGATTGATGTGATCCGACTTGCGCAGCCGCTCCTGCCGCAGGTCGATGAGCCCGGCCCGCTCCAGCGCGTGCGCCAGCGCGTTCACCCATCTCAGACCGATCGCAATCCTGGCGTTCTTGCGGACGTGCGTATACACGAACAGCCGTCCACCGGGCTTGAGCACACGGCTGGCCTCCGCCAGCATCTCGCGGAGCGACTCCGGCGACAGGTGTTCGAGCACGTCGAGGGAATAGGCTTTCGTGAACGTACCGTCGGCAAACGGCAGCTTCCGCAGGTCCGCAAGAAGGAGATCCACCGACTGTCGCGCGTCCGCGGAGAAGAACGGGGCGATGTCTACACCGACGGTGGTGGCGTTCCAGTCGCTGTTCCAGAGGAGCGCCCGGCCGCTGCCGCATCCAAGGTCGGCCACGATGTCGTCTGCACGCGGACCGAGGAACGCCCGGAGCATGTCGTTGCGGATGCGCGAACCGAGCAGGGGGGGTGACACCCGCTCGTGACGGGCGTCGGCGTGCAGCGCCTCATCCAGATACCGGGTCTGCTCCGAGAACGGCACCTCGGGACGCAGATCGAGAAACTCACCGGCATGCAGGTAGCGGCGCCGGCAGTTGTCGCAGGCGAGCGCACGAGCGTCGTCCGCCACCGCCGCCATGGTGCCGTGACACTCGGGGCAGCG
>Ga0183260_10000106_pt1 | contig 60252 bp, 69 predicted proteins | sample AntDrymUQ4972206_2_FD_129768 | JGI IMG/M metagenome (GOLD analysis project Ga0183260, IMG submission 129768) | Polar desert sand microbial communities from Dry Valleys, Antarctica - metaG UQ497 (22.06) (version 2) (version 2) | ecosystem: Environmental > Terrestrial > Soil > Desert | place...
ATTGGTGTCGGAGGGGGGACTTGAACCCCCACGCCCTGTTTAAGGGCACTAGGCCCTCAACCTAGCGCGTCTACCAATTCCGCCACTCCGACAAGCAACCGCCCCGACGGAACAGATCCGAGCAGGGACGAGTCAGTTTATATCCGCCGGGCGGGGACGGCTCAAGACGTCAGGCGCCACCGCTCGAGGTTCCACAGGGGCCCGTCAAGGGTCGGGTTGGCCTGCGGGCCCGTCAGCCCTTCCCCCCATGCCACGAACGTCTCGACCTGGGCGAACGGTACGGCAAGCGAAGCCTCCAGCGCGGCCGAGTCATCGGTAAGTCCCGGCACCCCCGAGCTGCGCCGGATAGCGATATCCATCGGGTCCCCCCGGCTCCAGGGGCCGTAGAACGTCGCCGCGTCCGCGCTCACGACCTCGACCGCGTACCCGGCGTCCTCGAGCTGCAGCCTCGATGCACGCTGCACCAGCTCGGCAAGCTCGTCCCCGCCGGCGACGGCGATCTGAAGCGGCGCCGGGGCCGTGGCGGCCGCCGGAGGAGGGGGACGTCGCCACCCGCCCTCCGCCCCGGCGGGCCCGGGTCCCGGGTGCAGCGTTGCCGCAAGCCGACCGTGCGTCCTGACGAAGCCTCGCTCGAGAGCGGCGCGATCAATAGCCCGTGCGACGCCAACCCGCCCGAAATCGTCCAACCGGGCTCCCTCGAGATCGAACCACAGCGATTCCCACCCAAGGGCGGACGAGTGCCTGACCCCGATGGCATCGAGGCGTTGCGCCAGATTCACCGACGACGGCGGCGCGGCGCCGTCGAGCCGGCCCGACCCGAGTAACGCCAGCATGATCTCGAGGTCCTGGATGAACTGGACCTTGATGAGCTTCGCCCGGGGCTCGGGCCCCCACCAGCGGGGATTGGGCCGGTAGACCGCCTCGAGGCCGGGTGTGAACGAGCTGAGCTGAAACGGGCCCCCGAAAACTCCGCCGGGACGCACTCTGCCGCCCTCCGGCAGAATCGGGCCCGCCGTCGCCAGGGTGCGCCTCCAGTCCGCCGGGGCGCCCCTCAACCCGACGCGCCGGATTCCGATGGCCCGCGCCGAGGAAACCGCCGCGAGCCCGGACGGAGGACCGGCGCGCCGGGCGCTGGCCACGACGTCACGGGCCGTGATGGGCCGCCCGTTGCTCCAGCGGGCCCGCCGTAGAGTGATCCGGACTCCCCGGTCCGTCTCCGTCATCGAGCGCGCCAGCATCGCCCGGGGGCGGCCGTGGGGGTCGAATCGAAACAACGACGGGAACAGAGGGCGCACGAGCGCGTGGGTGAGGTCGGAGGCCAGCGGCGAATAGGGATCGAGCGTCGAGGTGTCGCCCAGCACCCCGAACACAACGCCGCCGGCGTCGCCGTGCGCAGCCGCTCCCGCCGGGGGGCCACTCCCCCGCGGTGGCGCCTCACCGCCCGGCGTGCAGGCGGCCGCGAGGCACGCCAGCGCCACGAGGAGGCGCTTACCCTTCGATCGAAACAGCATCGAAGCCGCCCATCACGTCGAAGTGGACGTCCACCCCCGGGGGGCGGACCGCCCAGCGGGTCACGAACGTACCTATCGGCGCTAAGGGCACCTGCCGAAGCACCACGGCCTCGGCCTTGCGGTAGAGCCGGTTGCGTTCCCTGGGCGACGGCTCGCGATGCGCCCGGGCCAGCAGGCGATCGACCCTGTCCGACTCGAGCCCCGAGTGGTTGTCGAGCGAGTCGGACCGGAACAGAGGTGTCAGAAACGCGTCGGCCGCCGGGTATTCGGCGATCCACCCGAGCCGGTACAGCGATTGTTGATCGTCGCTCAATCGCTGCAGGAAAGCGGGGAAACGGTATCCGTTGACGTCGACCTTCAGGCCCGCCGCCCGAAGGTCCCCTGCGATCGAGCGCGCCACCCGTCCATGGGGCGACTCCGTTGTGTAGTCGAGGGTGACGGTGCGACCATCGGCCGGGATCTTCTTGACGAGCCGGCGCGCCGCCTTGAGCGAGTGGTCACAGAGCCCAAGGCACATATCCCGGTTGAACCCCGGGATCCCGGCGGGGACGACACCTCGTGGTTCGATGAGTGAGCGATCGTAGATCTCATCTGCGATCCTCCGGCGATTTATCGCGCGGTTTATCGCCTTGCGCATGCGGATGTCATCGAGCTGATCGGAGTCGATGTTGAACCCGATGTAGTAGCCCGCCAGCAGCGGCCCGAAGTCGCCGGCGCCGAAAGCGGCCTCGGCGGCGTCGATCTCGTCTGCCGGCACCTCGGCGACGTCGATTGAGCCTTCGAGGATGTCGGGCCACGACGCAAGTGGATCCGGGTACGGCACGAAGCGGACACCGCCGAGCCTGGGCGCGCCGGCCCCCTTGCGCCAGGCGTCGAGCTCGATCGGACGCCCGGGCGTCCATCTCGTGGCCAGCTTGAACGGCCCGTTGCCGACGGGGCGTCTGACCCAAGATCTCTTGGCCGCCGCGGCTTTGGCGGGCACGGGGACCAGAGACGGGTGGGTGAGCACGGCGGGGAAGTCTCTGTACGGCTCGCTCAGCCTTATCACCAGTGTCCGGGCGTCGGGCGAGCTCAGCCCCCGCAGGTGATCGGTGTCCCCGAAGCCGTTGGTCGCGGTGAAGCCGCGCACGAGCTCGAGCGTGTAGGCGAGATCCGAAGCACTTGACTTGCGCGCGATGCGATCGAAGGCGAATCTGAAGTCGCGCGCTCGCACCGGAGAGCCGTCGTGGAATCTCATGCCCTTGCGCAGGGTGAACCTGAATACGCGACCGCCGTGGGCAACCTCCCAGCTGCGCGCAGCCGCGGGAACGACTTTCTCGGCCCCCGGGTCCCACCTGGTGAGGCCCTCGAAGAGCTGCCGCACCACGAGCGCGGCCCCGGGATCCGCGACCCGCAGAGGATCGAGTGTCCCCGGTTCCTGGATCGCCACCGACAGCACGCGTTCGGCGTCCTCGGCCGGCTCGGTTGCGCCTCCGGAACCAACCGAACCTCCGGAATCCGAGCCTCCGGAACCCGGCCCTTCAGATCCCCCGGCGGTGGGATCGTCGCCGGCGGACGGCTCGGGTTCGCCGGGTGTGGGGTCGCTGCGCTCGGGCGACTCCGCCGGGGTGGGGTCGCCCCCGCCGGTTGCCGCCGTCGGCGCCGTCGGCGCCGTGCCGGAGCATCCGAGGACGCCGAGCATGGCGCACAGCATGAGCGCCAGGGGCGTTCGCGAGCTCGGCATGGGGAGGAAGGGTAAGCCGGCGACCGGCTACTGGAGCCGGAACGCCAACAGGATCGTCGTCGCTGAGAACACGACCGCTGTTATGACCGTTATTCGGTCGAGGTTCTTCTCCATCACCGTGGATCCCATCGCCTGCGACTGCATACCGCCCCCGAACATCTCCGAAACCCCCCCGCCGCGTCCGGCGTGGAACAGGATGAAGGTGATCAGCAGCAGTGATGCGATGACGTGGATCACAACGATCAGGATCGTCAGCATGGGCGCGCCCCTCCGCAAGGCCGGTAGCTCAGGGCCACTGACCTTTGTCCTTTCGGTGCTCGATCGCCTCTTCGAGCCGCTGGATCACCTGTTCGTCCTCGCGCTCGACCCGGTCGACGAAGTACGCCACGGCCGGCTCCGGGAAGTGCTGCACGAGCCAGTCGATCACCGACTTGACCGTCGAGCTCGCATACTGCTCGTGCGACACCAGCGGGGTGTAGCGATGGGCGGGCTGATCTTCGACCCGCCGGACGAAGCCCTTGTCCGCGAGGCGGCCGAGGGTGGTCATCACGGTCGTGTAGGCGATCGGGCGCGCCCTCCTGAGGCTCTCGTGGACGTCTCTGACCGTCACCTCGCCCCGTCCCCAGACCACATCCATGATGTCGGCCTCGAGCGGCCCGAGGACCTCGGCGAGGGTGTGCTTGCGTCTGGATGTCATGTAACCCCTAACGAGAACTAGGCGAAGAGATTCCATCGTAGCCCGTCGGAACGGGTTACGCCCCGCCCTCCTAACCTCGGGCGAGCGCTACAAGGTTGGGCATTATCTCGGTGCCCTTGAGGTGCCCGAGGGCGCCCTTACGGGACGCCCTTTCTCCGTAGGTCTGGACCGCATCGGAGGACACCCCCCGGCCGGCCACGAGCAGCGGAACCGGGCCGTCGGTGTGCGCCTTGCGGCGGCAGCTCGTCGAGTGGTCGGCCGTGACTCCGATGAGCGAGCGGCCGAGGTCGACCCCGTCGAGCAGCCGGGCGAAGAAGACGCGGTCGATGGCCTCGATGCTGGCCACCTTGCCCTCGTGGTCCCCGTCGTGAGCCGGGAGATCCGGGCCTTTGATGTGGATGTAGAGACCGTCGAATCCTTCGATCGCCTCGAGGGCCAGGCGCGCCCAGGCGTCGTACTGTTCGGCGGGGGCGATGCCCGTCGGGGCCTCGACCACACCCATGCCCGTGAGTCTGGCGATGCCCATCTCGACGGGCATCTCGACGAAACAGCCCATCTGGGGCCCGAATGCCTCCTTGAACGGAACCAGATCGGGGACGTGGTCACCGCCGTCGCGGGTGAGGATGAAGTTGCCGGCAAGCTTGCCGCGCTTCGCCCGCTGCAGGTTCACCTCCGACGCGGCCAGAACCTCGTGCGAGCTCTGCAGCCACTTGTTGGTGAGCCGGGCAGCGCGCTGGGCGGCGTCATCGGACCCGTGGCCCTCGAGCGGCGCAACCTCCACGACCCGGTTTTCGAACGTCTCCTTGGCCACTCCGAGAGCTCCCTGCCGTCCGTAGGCGGGATCGGAGTTGGCCACCTGAGCCGAAAGCGGGCCGCGGTCGGAACGCACCACCAGCGAGCCTCTGTGCCCAACGGTCGCCTGGAACTCAAACGAGGCTTCCTCCAAGGTTACCTTCTCCTGGACCTCTGCGGCCAACCGGTGCGCTTCCTCCGACGACAGATCGCGCCCGACCCTGCGGTCGACGATCGTGAAGCCGTCGCCGTCAGGTTCGACGGTTGCGAAGTTCACCCGGTAGGCGAGGTCGCCGTCGTTGACCTCCATACCGGCCCCCACTGCCTCGATCGGCCCGCGGCCGGTGTGGTGCTTGTAGGGGTCGTATCCCAGGATCGCGAACACGGCGATGTCCGATTCAGGAGCGATGCCCTCACCCACGGTCGTCACGTAGCCGTTTCGACCGCGGCGCGCCAGCGCGTCGAGATTGGGGGTGGAGGCCGCCTCGAGGGGTGTCTGTCCGGCGAGCGCCTCCAGCGGATCATCACCGAGGCCGTCGAGGATGACGTAGAAGATGCTGCTCGGGCTCATGTCACCGCCTTGACTATCGAGCTGAACTCCGCAGCCTCGAGGGAGGCGCCGCCCACGAGCGCTCCGTCGATATCGGGCTGCGACATCAGGGCCTTGGCGTTGCCCGCCTTCACACTGCCGCCGTAGAGCAGCCGCACGGCGCCGGCGACGTCTGCCCCCATCATGTCTTCGACCACCGAGCGAATGTGGGCGATGGTCGCCTGCGCGTCGGCGGGGGTGGCGGTCTGCCCGGTGCCGATCGCCCAGATCGGTTCATAGGCGATTACCGCAGAACGAACCCGGTCGGGGCCAACCCTTGCCAGCGCGGCCTGGATCTGACCTTCGACCTTCGAGCGCGTCTGTTCGGCCGCGTGCTCGGACTCGGTCTCGCCGCAACAGATTAGGGGGGTCAACCCCGCCTCGAAGGCCATCTTGACCTTGGCGTTGACCTCGTCATCGCTCTCACCCAGGATCTCGCGCCGCTCCGAGTGACCCAAGATGACGTAGGTCACATTGAGCGCCTTGAGCATGCCGGCGGAGATCTCTCCGGTGAAGGCGCCCTCAGCGGCGGGGTACATGTTCTGTGCGCCGAGAATCAGATCGTAGCGGTCCGCGTCGATGAGGGTCTGGATCGTACGCAGTGCCGTGAACGGCGGACACACCACCACCTCGATCTCCTGCGGATTCAAGTCGGCGAGCTCATGTCCGATCTCCTGCACGAGCCGCATCGCTTCGAGATGTGTCTTGTTCATCTTCCAGTTGCCGGCTATCAGCGTGACCCTCACGTGGTTGTCCTCCTCAGAGCGGCGACGCCCGGCAGATCCTTGCCCTCGAGAAACTCCAGCGACGCGCCTCCGCCCGTGGACAGATGCGAAATCGCTCCCGCAAGGCCCAGCTCGGCGAGGGCCGCGGCCGAGTCTCCCCCGCCGGCAACCGTGAACGCTCCGGCGTCGGTCGCCTGCGCCAGCGCCTGGGCGACGGCCCTGGTGCCGGCGGCGAAGGGCTCGATCTCGAAGATTCCCATCGGCCCGTTCCATAGGACGGTGCGGGCGGTGGTGATGACCTCTGCGAAACGACGTGCGGTTTGTGGCCCGATATCGACACCCATCCGATCGCCGATGTCTTCGAGCATTACGGTGGCGTAGTCTGCCTCCCCGTCCGGCGACGCCGCAGCCACCACGTCGCGCGGAAGCAGAACCTCGACGTTCTTCGACCCCGCCGCCTCGAGGACCTGGCCTACCTCACCAACGCGATCCTCCTCGACCAGCGAGCGGCCCACACTCTGCCCCCTTGCCTTCAACAGGGTGAAGGCCATGGCACCTCCGATGCACAGCGCGTCGACCCGGTCGATCAGGTTGTCGAGCACTCCGAGCTTGTCCGACACCTTCGCTCCTCCCAGAACCGCAACGAAGGGCCTGTCGGGGTTGTGGAGAAGGCGGTCGAGCTTGCCGACCTCGTCGGCGAGGAGCAGCCCCGCGGCCTTGTCCTCGAGCCGTTCGGGCACTCCGACCACTGAGGCATGAGCGCGATGAACGGCGCCGAACGCGTCGTCGACATACGCGTCGGCCAGGCCGGCCAAAGCGTCCGAGAAAGCGGGATCGTTGGCCTCCTCGCCCGGATCGAAGCGCAGGTTCTCGAGCAACACGACGGGATCGTCGGACGCGCACGCGGCCTCCGCCTGCTCACCGGTGATGGTGTCTAGAGCTGTGACGTTGCTTCCCAGGAGCTCAGCCAGGCGCGCTCCGACCGCGGCCAGCCGCAGCGACTCGACCACCTTGCCCTTGGGGCGTCCGAGATGCGAGCACACCGCGAGGCGCGCTCCTTTGTCCCGGAGCGCTTTCAGAGTGGGGACCGAAGAGCGAACCCGCAGATCGTCGGTTATCCGCCCGTCCTCGAGTGGGACATTGAGGTCACAGCGCACCAGGACACGACGTCCGGCGACGTCGAGGTCGTCGATCCCCGGCAGTGATGTGCGCCCTCCCATGGTCCGGAGTGTAGACGCCTCTCGACGGCCCCCTGCGTACTGTGACCGACTGTCCTAGAGCTTGGAGGCCACGAGCGCCGTGAGGTCCACCAGGCGGTTCGAGTATCCCCATTCGTTGTCGTACCACCCGAGAACCTTGACCATGTTGCCGTTGGTCATGGTCGAGAGCGAATCGAAGATGCACGAGTAGGCGTTGCCGACGATGTCCGAAGACACGATCGGGTCCTCGGTGAACTCGAGAATGCCCTGCATACGCGCCGAGCCGGCCGCTTCGCGATACGCGTCGTTGACCTCTTCGATCGAAACCTCCGAGCCGAGTGTGGCAACCACGTCGGTGATCGAACCGTCTGCAGTGGGGACTCTCAGTGAGATTCCGTCGAGGCGCCCCTTGAGCTCGGGCATCACAAGAGCCGCGGCCTTGGCTGCCCCGGTGCTGGTCGGAATGATGTTGAGCGCCGCCGCACGGGCGCGCCGGGGATCCTTGTGCGGAGCGTCCTGGAGGCGCTGATCGCCGGTATACGCATGACAGGTCGTCATGTACCCCCGGTCGATACCCCATTTGTCGTGGAGCACCTTTACCAGCGGCACGACGCAGTTGGTGGTACATGACGCGTTTGAGATCACGTCGTGAGACCCCGGGTCGTATGCGTCCTCGTTCACGCCCATCACGATGGTGATGTCCTCTTGCTTCGCAGGCGCAGAGATCACGACTTTCTTCGCACCGCCGGTGAGGTGCTTGGCGGCGTCATCGCGATTCGTGAACAGACCGGTGGATTCGACAACGACGTCGACACCGAGGTCACCCCAGGGAAGGCTTGCCGGATCGCGCTCGGCAAAGACCCTGACATCGTTGCCTGCGAAGGAGAAGCCGTCATCGGTAACCTTGACCTCTTCCTGAACCCGTCCGAACACCGAGTCGTACTTGAGCAGATGCGCAAGCGATGCCGGATCGGTGATGTCGTTCACGCCGACGACTTCGAGGTCGTTGCCTTTCGCCTTGGCGGCGCGGAAGAAGTTTCGACCTATTCGACCAAAACCATTGATACCTACTCGAGTTGCCATGTAACCAGCATCCCTTCTCAGTAGTAAGCGATCTCCTCGAACCCTAACTGAGTGAGGCAAGGGTGGTTGAAAGCCGTGCTGGATCGTGCCCTTCGTCGGGCGCGGCGACATCCGCTTCGATCAGCTCGATCTCCGGCCACGGCCACGTGCCCGGGCCCACGGTCACGCCGTCGCTCCCCTTGACCGGTGACTGAACCACGGCCGCGTCGATGCTTGGTCCCGGGCAGTGAGCCAACAGCGCGCCGACGTGCGCTACGGCGTCGAGCCCGCCCGTCTCGCCGGGTTGCATCCTGGTGTTGCACACGAAGATGCGGCGCGCCGAGGTCTGTCGCAGGGCGGTGCTGATGCCGGGCACCAGCACGGTTGCGATGAGGCTCGTGTACAGGCTCCCGGGGCCCAGCAGGACCTGATCCGCTTCCAGGATCGCCTTCACCGCAGGCGGGTAGGCAGGCGGGTCCACCGGGTCCAGCGAAACGGCCTCGATCGTGGCGGTGGTCTCGCCCACCGCTACCTGGCCCTCGACAACCCCCCCCTGCACCCGTGCCCGCAGGCTCACGAGCGCGGTCGTGGCTGGATGCACCCGCCCCTTGACCGCCAGGAGGCGCCCGGCCGCGTCGACGGCCTGCCCGAAGCCGCCCCGGAGCTCGGTGAGGGCCGCAATCACCAGATTGCCGACCGTGTGACCGGTCAGAGCTCCGCCCTGAAAGCGGTGTTGGAGCAGCTCGGCCATGGCCTCGTCCTGCGCCAGCGCAACCAGGCAATTTCGTACATCCCCCGGAGGAGGGATGCTCAGCTCGGCCGTCAGCCGCCCCGACGACCCCCCGTTGTCCGCCATCGCAACCACCGCGGCGACGTCGTCTGCGTACAGGAGCGCGGCCCTGAGCGTCACCGCGAGCCCGTGACCTCCTCCGATTCCGACAACCCGCATCTACGGAGGAACCGGGGGCCGGTCGACATCGCGGTGGATCACCTTGGCCTTGAAGCCCTCGGCGCGGATGAACCCGCCGATCTGCTCGGAAAGCACGACCGAGCGATGGCGTCCCCCCGTACATCCGACCGCTATCGTCAGGTAGTGGCGGCCCTCGTTCTGGTAGCCGGGGAGCACCGCCGCGAACAGCTCCCTCAGCTTCTCGAGAAACGTAGCCGTTGCGTCCTGGCCGAGCACATAGTCCTGCACCTCGGTGTCGAGCCCGGTGAGATCGCGCAGCTCGTCGACCCAGAACGGGTTGGGCAAAAAGCGCACATCCAGCACGGTGTCGGCGTCGAGCGGCAATCCGTACTTGTAGCCGAAGCTCACGAGTGTCGTCCTGAGCGTCCCCGTCGGCGACGCCTCCTCGAACGAGGCCGCGACCTTCCTCCGGAGCTGGCGCACCGAGAGATCCGACGTGTCGATGATGAGGTCGGCCCCTTCCCGGAACGGGCGCATGAGCTCGCGCTCACGCTGGATGCCCAGCGCCACCGGATCGTCGGTGGCCAACGGGTGACGCCGGCGGCTGGCGTCGAATCTGCGAATGAGCACGTCGTCGGACGCATCCATGAAGATCAGGTTGCAATGCCCCACCTCCCGGCGGAGCCTTCCCAGCGCATTGGTGGACCCATCGCGAAAGCCACCCGCCCGGGCATCGATCACGAGCGCCACCCTCCTCATGTCGGGGCCGCTCGCCGTCGCCAGCCTGAGCATTGTCTGGATCAGGTCCGTAGGCAGGTTGTCGATTACGAACCACCCGAGGTCTTCGAGCGCTTTTGCAGCCTCCGAACGCCCCGCGCCCGACATCCCGCTGATAACCGTGAGCTCGATGCGCTCGGTGGGAGGCGCGCTCACGAAGCGCTTTGCAACTCGGGGCCGCCCCTTTGCCCGTGGAGCTCGGAGTAAACCGCCTCCGCCACAGCATCGGGGAGCCCGGGGACGTCCCGGAGGTCGTCGAGAGTCGCCTCTCGAACGCGCTTGACCGAGCCGAACTGCCTGAGGAGTTTCTTGCGGCGCGCCGGGCCCAACCCCGGTATCCCCTCCAGCACCGACTGCGTCATCTTCTTGCCGCGCCTGAGGGCGTGATAGGCGTTGGCGAATCGATGGGCCTCGTCGCGCACGCGCTGCAACAGATAGAGCGCCTCCGAGCCGCGCGGGATGATCAGCGGATCGGATCGGCCGGGGAGGTAAATCTCTTCCATGCGCTTGGCCAGACCGACCACCGCAACCCGTTCCACCCCGAGGTCTTTCATGACCTCGACGGCGCGGCCGAGCTGTCCCTTTCCACCGTCGATCACCACGAGATTGGGGGGATACGCGAACCGGCGGCGCTTCAGGTCCTCGGTATCGGCCGGCGCTTGGCTTTCCTGCAAGAAGCGGGCGAACCGCCGCCTGATGACCTCTCCCATCATCGCGACATCGTCGGGACCGCTGGTCCACTTGATCGCAAACCTGCGGTAGTCCGACCGCTTGGCCAAACCGTCCTCGAACACGACCATCGATCCAACCGCCTCGGCGGGCCCGGTATTCGAGATGTCGTAGCACTCGATCCGCAGGGGGGCGTCGGCCATTGACAGGACGCTTTGCAACTCGTTCAACTGACGCGTGCGGGCAATGAAGTCATTCGAGCGTTTGAGCCGGTGCTGCTCAAAGGCGCCCTTCGCGTTCTGGTTCACGGTTTCGAGCAACGCCTTCTTGGCCCCCCGTTCGGGCACCTTGATGCGCACCTTGGCGCCTCGTGTCTCCGACAGCCAGCGGTCGAGCAGCTCACTGTTGTCCGGTTCGACCGGCACCAACACCTGCTTGGGCACCTCGTTGTCTGCATACAGGCGCTCGAGAAAGCCGCCCACGAGGCGCGGCGTGTCAAGGTCCTCCACCTTGTCGACGATGAAGCCCTTACGACCCGAGACCCGCCCCCGCCTCACAAAGAAGACCTGGAAGGCGGCTTCGATGTCATCCTGGGCAAGGCCGACGACATCGAACTCCCCGGATTCGTCTGTGACCATCTCCTGGCGTGCGATCGCCTTGTTCACGTTCTCGATCTCGTCGCGCAGCTTGGCCGCCATCTCGAACTCCAGGCGCGACGCCGCCTCCTTCATTGCGCCATCGAGGCGATCCAACACCGGCTTGGTGTGACCGTCGAGGAACTCGCACAGCTCCATGACGATCCGGCGATGCTCCTCGGCGTCGACCGCGCCGACGCAGGGGCCCGCGCAACGTTGAATGTGATAGAGGAGACATGGACGTCCCCGCCGGTGACAACGGTCGAACACCCCCTGGGAACAAGTCCGCATCGGAAATGTGCGAAGCAGCAGATCGAGGGTGTCGCGTATCGCGTACGCGTGGGCAAACGGCCCGTAGTACCTGACGCCCTTGCGCTTGGGCCCCCGCATGACGCGCGCTCTCGGGAACTCCTCGTCGAGCGTAATCGCCAGGTAGGGATAGCTCTTGTCATCCCGGTAGCGCACGTTGTAGCGGGGGCGATGCTCCTTGATCAAGGTGAGCTCGAGATGCAGGGCCTCTATCTCGCTGTCGGTGACGATCCATTCGACGTCCGTCGCGGCCTCGACCATGGCGCGGGTCCGGGCATGAAGGTCGGAGGCGAAGTAATTGTTCAAACGGTTCCTCAGCAGCTTCGCCTTGCCGACGTAGATCACCCGTCCCTGACGATCCCGGAACATGTAGACACCCGGGCGCGCCGGTATCGCACCGGGCCGCACCAAGCTCTCTGCGTCTGCCACGTATCTCTCCTAGGGGTCGAGCAGGTCCGGGCGGCGCTCCCGGGTGATCCGCTCGGCCTGGTCCCGGCGCCACCGCTCCACCGCGCCGTGGTCACCCGAGAGGAGCACTTCGGGAACGCTCCACCCACGATAAGACGCCGGACGTGTGAACTGCGGGTACTCGAGCCTTCCTCCGGTGTGGGATTCGTGGGCAAGCGAACCCTCGTTGCCCAGGGTCCCCGGAAGGAGGCGCGAGACGGCCTCGATGACTACCAGCGCCGCGAGCTCGCCGCCCGCCAGCACATAGTCGCCGATCGAGATCTCTTCGTCCGCCAGATGCTGCGCCACGCGCTCGTCGACTCCTTCGTAGCGCCCGCAGATGACTATCAGGTGACCGTACGAGGCCAGACGCTCGACCCCTGCCTGGTTCAGTCGAGTCCCACGCGGCGACAGCAGGACGATGTGTGACCGTTCCTCAGCCACCGCCTCGACGGCGGTGAAGATGGGCTCCGGACGCATCACCATGCCCGCCCCGCCGCCGTAGGTTGCATCGTCAACCGAACGGTGGGGGCCGAGGCCGTAAGCGCGCAGGTCAATCACGTTGACCTCCAGCCGCCGCTCCGCAATCGCTTTACCCAGGAGGCTGGTGCGGAGCGGTGCGCCGAAGAGCTCGGGGAAGATCGAGACCACGTCGATGCGCATCCCGCTCAGCGCCTCATGGGTCGAGCAATCCCTCCGGCGGGTCGATGGTCACTTTCCTGTCGCCGAGGTCGACCTCCACGACGATGTCCTTGACGATCGGCACCAGGCGCTCACCCGCGGCAGCATCGATCGCAAGGAGGTCCTGCGCTGCCCCGGGAACGACCCGCACGACCGTTCCGACCGGCGCGCCGGAGACATCCACCACCGAGCAGCCGGCCAGCTCATGGGGCCAGTATTCGTCGGCCTCCAGCCGCCGTAGCTCGTCCGAGCCGATGTAGAGCGTCCCCCGGCACCGTTCGGCATCGGCGCGCGAGTCGATCCCCTCGAACTTGATCAGAAGCCGGTCGCCGTGCCCGCGATTCGCCTCCACCGTCAGGACCCGCCCGTCGGCATGAACCACGCTGGCGCCCGATTGGAAGCGTCCGGGGTCGTCGGAGATGGGCACGACGTAGACCTCACCCCCCAGGCCGTGCGGCTTTCCTATGGCGCCGGCCAGCAGTTTGCCGGGACGGCTCAGTCGATGACCTCGACCAGCACCGGAGCGGCATCCCGTTCGCCCGTGGAGCGCGCAAGGGTGCGTAGTGAGCGGATTATGCGGCCGTTCTTGCCGATGATCTTCCCCATGTCCTGAGGGTCCACCGACAGCTCGAAGATGGCTTCACCGTTCTCGCCCTCGACCTCGGTGATCTCGATGGCCTCGGGATTGTCGACCAGCCATGGCACCACGAAGTCGAGCATCGCCCTGCTCAAGTCGCCGACGCCCCGGCCTGGTCGGAGGTGGAAGCATCCTCTCCGGCCTCTTCCTCGACGGAGGCGGCCGGAGTTGCCCAGGAGGCTCCGGTCGCGGCGCGGCCCGGCGCGGGCGCCGGTTCTCCGGTTGCGGGCTCGCCCTTGAACGCCGACCATGCGCCCGAGATGCCCAGCAGCTTGCGGGCCTGATCGGAGGGCTGAGCGCCCCGCTGCAGCCAGAACACGGCCCGTTCGGTGTCGATGGAGACCACCGAAGGGTCCTCACGGGGGCCGTAGTGCCCGATCGACTCGATGATCCGGCCGTCGCGCGCGCTGCGGGAGTCGGCCACCACCACACGATATGAAGGCTGCTTCCGCTTACCGACGCGCATGAGCCTGATCTTGACCATGGTCCTCCTTGGAAGAGCTTGCAGAGGTTTATCTGTCAGCGGCGGCACGCGGACCGCCGCCGAGTCCCAGGTTAGCAGGTGACCTGCACGGGGCACCGCCACGCCGGGCCGGGTCAGATCCCCATGCCGGGGGGAAGCTTCATCCCGCCCGGCAGGCCCGCCCTGCCCTTTCCCTTTCGTCCACCCCCGGACATCGCCTTCACCATCTTGCGGACCTCGCCGAACTGCTTGACCAGCTTGTTGACGTCCTGGATGGTGGTCCCGGAGCCGCGCGCGATGCGCGATCTGCGGCTGCCGTTCATCACCGAGGGGTCCATCCGTTCCTCGAGCGTCATCGACCGGATTATGGCTTCGATCTTGGGAAGCTGCTCGTCGATCTGGGCGTCTCCGACGGGGAGCTTGGACATCCCCGGCATCATCTGCAGCACCTGGGACATGGGGCCCATGCTCTTTAGCGCCTGCAGCTGGCTCAGGAAGTCCTCGAAGGTGAACTCCGCCTTGCGGAGCTTGGCCTCCATCTCCTTTGCCTGGTCCTGGTCGAAGGCCTGCTCGGCTTTCTCGATCAACGTCAGGACATCGCCCATCCCGAGGATGCGCGACGCCATCCGGTCGGGGTGGAAGGGTTCGAGGTCACCCAGCTTCTCGCCGACGCTTGCGAATTTGATCGGGCGGCCCGAGACGAACGCCATCGACAGCGCTGCGCCCCCGCGGGCGTCGCCGTCCAGCTTGGTGAGGACGATCCCGGTGACATCGACCTCGGCCACGAACGACTCCGCGACGTTGACCGCGTCCTGACCCGTCATCGCGTCGCATACCAGCAGCGTCTCGGTAGGCGCCACGGACCGGGCCACCGCGGCCAGCTCAGCCATCAGCTCGGTGTCGACGTGCATGCGCCCGGAGGTGTCGACGATCAGATCGGTGAACCCTTCGGCCCGGGCGTAGGCGAGGGCCCCCGAGGCAACCGCGGGGGCGTCGGTTTCACCTGCCTCTGCATGCACCGGGACACCGGCCTGCTCCCCCAGAAGCTGCAGCTGGCGGATTGCAGCCGGGCGCCTGAGGTCACATGCCGCCAGCAGAGGACGGCGCCCCGAGGCCTTGAGATGGCGGGCCAGCTTGGCCGCCGCAGTGGTCTTACCCGAACCCTGCAGTCCGGCGATCAGCAGCACCCGGGGGGGCCGGGGCGAAGCCTCGAGCCCCACCGTCGTGCGCCCCAGGACATCGATGAGCGCAGCGTGGACCAGCTTTATCACCTGTTGAGCGGGGGTCAGGCTCTTGTGGATCTCCGCTCCGGCAGCTCGCTCCCTGACATCCGCGATGAAGGCCTTGACCACCTTCAGGGAGACATCTGCCTCGAGGAGCGCGAGCCGGATCTCTCGCAGAACCTCCTCGACCTGCTTCTCCGACAGCCGTCCCCGCGATCTCAGCCGGGTGAAGATGTCGTCCAGGCGGCCGCTCAGGGAATCGAACATAGGTCCAGCGTAGGTCTTCCGTGGTCGGAAACGTGCACTCAGGCGCGCTTTTCGACCTGAGTTCGGCCCGGGGACATGTAGCGTTCCAGCCCTTCCCTCAGGGTCACGGGGTGGACGTCGAGGACCTCCCTCAGGAGCCCGAGGTCTACGAGGCCGTCCTGGACGGCGAACTCGATCCCCTGCGGCGTCATCGGAGGGCTCGGTAGCAGCTCGAGCGGAGCGGTCGCCAGCTTGGCCAGAGTCGTGGGGACCGGGACCACGAGACGCCGAAGCCCCATCACGTCCAGGAGGGTATGGAGCACCTCGTTCATCGTCATGACGTCGGGACCGCCGATCTCGAAGGTCTTGTCCCACGCAGCTTCGGTCCGCTCGAAGCTTCGCCGCGCCGCCAGCGCAACATCGTCGGCATGCACGGGCTGTATCCGCTGGGGGCGAAGACCCAGCTGCGGCAACACCGGAGAGAAGCGGGCGATCGACGCGAGCTTGCTGAGGGCCTGGTCTCCCGGCCCGTAAGCCCACGACGGGCGCAGGACTACGTACCGCAGCCCCGAGTGTCGCAGGCTCTCCTCAGCGCGTCCCTTCGCCCGGTACCAGACCTTGTCGCTGGCGGGGTCGGCGCCCGCCCCGCTGAGGTAGAAGAACCGCTCGACTCCGGCGACCTGTGCCTCGCGGATCAGATTCTCGGTCCCGAGCCGGTCGAAGCGGTCGTAGGTCAGGCCCCTGCGCTCGACCTCGATGGGATGGTTGGGAAACTGCACTGCACCGACGACCGCATCGGCCCCGGCCAGGGTGCCCGTCAGGGTTCGGGCGTCGGTCACGTCGGAGCGCGCGGCGTTGGCCCCGGCAAGCCGCGGGATGGTGCTCACCCGGTCGGGGTTGCGGGTCAGGACGGTGACCTCGTGGCCGGAGTCGAGGAGGCTCCCGGCCACCGCCCGGCCGAGAAAGCCGGTCCCGCCGGCGACGACGATCTTCACGACAGCAACGCGTCAACGAAGGTCTTGGGATCGAACTGCTCGAGGTCGTCGATGCCCTCGCCCACGCCGATGACCTTGATGGGGATGCCGAGAGTGGTCTCGATCGCCAGGGCGATTCCCCCCTTGGCGGTGCCGTCGAGCTTGGTCAGGGCAACCCCCGTCACGCCGACGGAGCCGGCGAACTCTCTCGCCTGAACCAGCCCGTTCTGACCTGCGGTCGCATCGATCACGAGCAGCGCCTCGTGCACCTGGCCTTTGCGCTCGATCACACGTCTTATCTTTCCCAGCTCCTCCATCAAGGGGGTCTTCGTGTGCAGCCGGCCCGCCGTGTCCACGAGGAGGACGTCGATCCCGCGGGCTTTTGCGTGCGCGTAGGCGTCGAACGCAACCGCCCCCGGGTCGGCGCCCGGCTGATGCTTGATCAACGTCGCCCCCGACCGTTCCGCCCAGATTCCGAGCTGCTCGTCTGCAGCCGCCCTGAAGGTGTCTCCCGCGGCAAGGGCCACGGTCCGGCCGCGTTGGGTGAGGTCTGCGGTCAGCTTTCCGATCGTCGTGGTCTTGCCCGTGCCGTTGACTCCGACGATCAACCACACCGTCGGCGGCTCCGGTGAGAGGGCCAGCGCCCTGTCATGGGTCTCGTCGAACAGGGACACCAGCCTGTCGGCGAGCAGCGCCCGTACCCCGGCGGCGTCGCCCATCCTGCCCCTGCGGGCCTCCGCCCTGAGGTCATCGGTGATCCTGGTCGCCGTCTCGACGCCGATGTCGGCCTGGATCAAAACCGCCTCGATGTCGTCCCAGGTGTCCTCGTCAACGCCCCCGCCGAGTGCCTCGGCCAGACGGTCTCCGAAGAAGCGCCGGCTCTTGCCCAGTCGGTCGCGCAGCGAGGGGCGCTCCGCCTCGACCGGCGCCGTGGCCTGTTCACTCGGCGGCTCGGTGACCACCGGAGGGGTCTGCGGCCGCGTGACGGGAGCCTCCCGGCTCGGCCGGCGGGGCGGCGCGGACGGCCGCCGCCGGGTGCCGATCACGAGGCCTGCGATCAGGACGACCACGAACGCAACGGCGATGAGCGGAACGACGAGATCGGACATGGATGCAGGCTAAGGGCAACGGCCGCCGAATCACACCGCAGGGCCGCTACTCGGCGTTCGGCAGCCCCGTCATTCGCGGTTCGAGACGTTTCGCGACCACGCGCGAGACGCCCTCCGGCCCCATCGAGACGCCGTAGAGGACGTCGGCGGCCTCCATCGTGCGCTTCTGGTGGGTCACGATGAGGACCTGAGCACCCTCTTTGAGGTCGGCCACCAAGCCGAGGAAACGGCTGAGGTTGACATCGTCGAGGGCGGCCTCGACCTCGTCGAGCAGGTAGAACGGCGATGGCCGCGCTCTGAAGATCGAAAACAGAAACGCGAGCGCAACCAGCGATCGCTCGCCTCCCGACAGCAGCGACAGCTTGCTCACCCTCTTGCCCGCGGGACGCGCCTCGATCTCGATTCCGCTCGTCAGCGGGTCGTCCGGGTCCACCAGGGTCATGCTGGCCCGGCCGCCCGGGAACAGCCGCTCGAACACCCCCTCGAACTCACGCGCTACGTCGGCGAAGGCGGAGGAGAACTCGGTGACGATCGTGGCGTCCACCTCGCGCACGATCGTCATGAGGTCGCGGCGCGACGCTTTGAGGTCGTCAATCTGCCCTTGAAGAAATCTGGCGCGCTCATCGAGCTCGGTGTATTCCTCCTGAGCCATCGGGTTGATCCCACCCAGAGAACGCATGCGTCGGTCGAGCGCCGCCACCCGCTCGATTGCATCAACCTGCTCGCCTTCGGGGAAGGGCTCGAGCGCATGCAGATCGGGTGGGGTCAGGCCCCACTCCTCCATCGCCCTTGTGGTCAGCCCTTCGATCCGGATGCGCGCCTCGGTCTGCCGGACCTCCGCCTCGCCCCGGGCTCGGTTGACCTCTTCCAGCCGCTGCTCGAGCTCGGCCTGCCGGTCTCTCATCGAACCGACCCGGGCGTCGCGTGCGGCGGCCTCGGCGCGGGTCGCCGCGGCGCGTGTCTCGCTCTCGTCCCCCCACCGCCTGGCGATCGTCGACGCAGCGGCTGCGCTCCGGGCGACATCCTCGGCGCGCCGGCGGGCCGACGCCAGCACCGAGCGGTGCTGCTCGAGTCCGGCCAGAGCAGCCTGGGCGTCGCCGATGCCGGCCAGCGCCTCCTCGAGCCGCAGCTGCGCCGCCAGCGCCCGTTCCTCGGCGCTGCGGGCCTCGAGGCCGGCCTCGGTTGCGGCGGTGCGCTCGAGGGCTGCCTCCCGGCGCGTCCGCTCGGCCGTCGCCTCCGCCCCGGTGCGCGCCAGGCGCGTCTGCTCCACGACGGCCCGGCGCGCCGGCAGGGCGGCACGGTCCTCGGTCGCAGCCCGCTCGGTCGCCGCAAGGGCCGCCCGGGCACGGGCAAGCTCTTCGTTGAGGGCGGCAAGCTCGGTCTCGCGCAGGTCGGCATCCCGGCGGGCGCGTTCCAACCGCTCCGTGGCGCCCGACATGAGCCCCTTCACGTGTCGCAGCACCCCGTCGCACCGGGCAACCTCGATCCAGCGTTCCTCGATGGCGGCCTCCACCCCGGCGACGATCTCGCCGGCATCGTCCTCACTTGCCGACGCAAGACGAACGGCCTCGCCGGCATCGGCCAGCAGCGGGCCGAGGGGGGTCAGGACATCGGCTCGGTCCCGGAACATCCCGGCCACCTCTTCGAGGGTCGCCAGCCGCGCTTCCGCCGCGGTCCGCTCGACCTGGCTCACGCCGAGCCGGCGTCTCAGGCTCTCGGCGCGCTCCCGCTCCTCCTCGTGGCGGGATTCTGCCTCGGCGGCCGCGGCCACCCCCGAAGCCAGATCGGATCCGAGCACCGCAACCTCGGCATCAGCTCGCACAACCGCCGCGGCGGCCGCCTCGAGCGCCCCCTCCGCCACCTCGCAACGCTCCTGGGCGGCGCGCGCCTGAGCGTCCAGGGCGCCCAAACTGGTCCGGCCCGCCGCCTCGGCTCCTTCGGCGCGCACGAGCTCCTGGGCGGCCATCGTCTCGGCCGACCGCGCTTGGGCCAGTGCCGCCTCGGCCCGCTCCGACACTCCCAGGGCCTCCGCGGCGCGCGTCTCCTGACCGGCGGCGGCGCGCCGGGCCTCGGCCGCGCCCGTGCCATCCCGGGCGGCATTCGCCTGCCAGCGGGCCCGTTCGCCCTCCAGAAGCCGGATGCGCTCCCGGTAGCGCTCCTCGGTCTCCGCCTCGAGCTGCGCGGCGATGCGCTGCACCCGCTCATGGGCCAACCTCCCGGTGCCGGCGAGACGGTCGGCCGCGCGCACGATGCCGGTGGCGAGCGCAAGCTGCCTCTGCGCCCGCTCATCGAGCTCGGCGCGCTCAGCTGCGGCGCGCCCCAGAGCCGCACGGACGTGCTCGAGCTCCTCCCGGAGCAGTGCGGCGCGCCGCTCCGGCCCAGAGGGGTCCCAGCGGCTGGCGGCGCCGGCGAGCTCCGCGAGCTCGGCGGCGCACAGGCGCTGTCTGAGAACCCTCTGCTCGGCCATCAGCTCGGAGTACTGCGCTGCGGCCGTTGCCTGGCGCTTGAGCGGCCGGATCGCCCTCTTGAGTTCGGACATGACGTCGCCCAACCTCATGAGGTTGTCGTCGACACGCTCGATCTTGCGCACCGAGCGGTCCTTCCGGCGCCGGAACTTGCCGATCTGGGCCGCCTCCTCGATCAGGGTTCGCCGGTCCTCGGGGCGCGCCTGAAGGACCACGTCGAGCTGACCCTGGCCGACCACGGTGTGCAGGTTGCGGCCGATCCCGGTATCCGACAGCAGCTCCGCCACGTCGAGCAACCGGCACGCAACCCCATTGATCTTGTACTGGGACAAGCCGCTTCGGTCGGCCGAGCGGCTGATGGTGACCTCGGCAAGATCGAGCGGCATGTCCCCGGACGAGCCTTCGAGGGTGAGCTCGACCTCCGCCAGCCCCAGACGCTCCCGGCGCTGTGACCCGGCGAAGATGACGTCTTCCATCGATGCCGACCGAAGGCTCGAGGGCGCCTGCGAGCCCAGAACCCACGACACCGCGTCCGCGATGTTCGACTTGCCCGAACCGTTGGGGCCGATGATCGCATTGACCCCCGGCTCCCATTCGAAGACGACCGGGTCGCCGAAGGACTTGAAACCCGCTACCCGCAACGACCTCACATACATGCGGCCACGCTAGCAGCGGGGGGCATGGACGCTCCGGATCTATTTGAGTCTGAAGCTCTTCTCGTTCTTCGGGGGCTCCCGGTCGACCTGGACGCCCGAGACCTGGGCACCCTGAGGGCCCGCTCGGCATAGGCCAACGACCCTGTAGACGTCGTCGCGGGGCCCTTCCAGCACGGCCTCGATGCGACCGTCCGGCAGGTTCTTAACCCATCCGGTGACGCCGAGCTCGTTCGCTTTGTCGAGCACCGCCTGGCGGAATCCCACGCCCTGGACCGTGCCGGAGACGAACACATGGACGCGGGTTCTATCTTCCAATCTTGCTCCTCCCGATGACAAAGCCCAGACAGGTCATGCCTGGCACTGCGGACAAAAGTAGGCGTAGCCCCCGTCTATTTTCTCTCGCACCACGAGGTGCCGGCAACGCCGGCATGGTTCGTCGGCGCGTTCGTAGACCTTCAGCCCGAGCTGATAGGTGCCGGGGACCCCCTGAAGGTCGACCCAGCTGTGGCCGCCGGCCGAGCTTGTCCCGCGCGCCTTCAGCGCCTCCTGGAGGGTCTCGCTGAGCCCCCTGTAGAGCCGCCTGACGTCCTGTGACGACAGCTTGTTGGAGAGGTGGCGGTGGCGCAGGCCCGCCGCCCACAGGATCTCGTCCGAGTAGATGTCGCCCAGTCCGCAGATGAACGATTCGTCCATGAGCAGGTCCTTCAACGGCTGCTCTCTCTGGCTCAGGAGGATCGAAAAGCGTTGCCACGTGAGCGGGCTCTCGAACGGGTCGATGGCGCCGTTGCATCCCACGGTCTTGATCTCTTCGAGCGGTAGGACGTAAACCTCACCCGACTTCTGCGGGTCGATGTAGCGCAGCTGGCCGCCGATCGTGAAGCCGATCACCACATGGGTATGGGGGCTGAGGTCGTCAGAGGCGCTCGTCTTCAGCAGTTGTCCGGCAGGGCCGGGATAGACCACGAGGGCGTGGCCGCTGTCCAGCTCGAGGACGAGGTGGGTGCCTTTACGTACCGCCCGGTCGATCCTGGAGCCGATCAGCAGGTCCTGAAAATCCTTGCGGCGCCCGTGATGGCGGATGATCTTCATGGCATTGCTGCTGGGGCGCACCTCGGCCTCTTTGACGCGCCGGCCGACCACCTCGCGCTCGAGGTCCCGCCTGAGCACCTCGACCTCAGGAAGCAAAAGTGTCTCGCCGCCCGTCTCGTGCGCGAACCCCGTCTGTTGGACGTCCCGAATCCCCTCCGGAGGCGGACGCGGCGGAAACCGTCAATCGTTTAAGCGCCGCCCTGGCCGCGTTCTGCTCGGCCTCCTTCTTGCTGCGCCCCACGCCGACTCCGACCAGGTCCTCACCCACCACCACCTCTGCGGCGAAGCGCTTCGCATGGTCGGGCCCGGAAGCGGTCACCCGGTATGAGGGCACGAGTCCGACATCGCGCACCGCCACCTCCTGAAGGGCGTTCTTGGCGTCGTACCGTTCGCCCCCGGCAACGAGATCAGACAGCTTGGCGGCGAACATCGGCCTCAGGACCGAGGTCACGTGCTCCATCCCCCGATCGAGGTAGAGCGCGCCAACCAGGGCTTCGAAGGTGTTGGCAAGAAGGGAGGCCTTGCTCCGCCCGCCGGTCGCCTCTTCACCCCGCCCGAGGCGGAGATGGTCGCCGACGTCGAGATCGCGCGCCAGCTCGGCCAAGGCGAGGGTATTGACGACCGAGGCACGCAGCCGGGCCATGTCGCCCTCGGGCAGCTCGGGGTAGTCCTCGTACAGCAGGGCCGTGACGACGACTCCGAGGACCGAGTCGCCGAGGAATTCGAGCCGCTCGTTGTGAGTCGCCGGAGCCGTCTCGCCAAGGGGCTGCTCGAAGGCGTGGGAGCGGTGGGTCAGCGCAAGCTCGTAGAGGGGGCCGCCATCGGGCGGGATCCCGAGAGCCTCGAGGCCCGCTTGCCTATTCAGTCTCGACGGCCTGTCGGCCTGCGTAATGGCCACAGTTGGTGCACACCCGGTGCGGCAGCTTCGGTTCGCGGCACTGGGGGCAGGAAGAATAGGTGGGGGCCGACACACGCCAGTGCGCTCGCCTCATCCGCATCTTGGAACCGGTCTTGCGTCGTTTGGGTACGGCCATTTCGACTCCTCCTAGTGGTTCAGCTTGTCGCGAAGAGCGCTCAGGCCGGCCCAGCGAGGATCGAGCTCCTCCGTGACGCATTCGCATGGGACCTCGTTGAGATCCCGGCCACAGCTCCCGCACAATCCGGCGCAGTCCTCCCGGCACAACGGCCGCAGCGGCAATCCCAGGGTCAAAGCGTCCCGCATCATCGGCTCGAGGTCGATGACCTCGCCATCGACCTCATAGGCGTCCTCGTCGGTCGGCTGCCCGGGGCCGTTCGTAAACAGCTCGCACACCTTGACGCCGATCTCGGAGGAGAAGGGGCGAAGGCACCGGGCGCACTGCAGGCGGGTGGCGCCCTCCACTGATCCGCTGACGAGGATCCCCTCGACAACGCTGTCGGCCCGCAGCCGCGCCTCGACCGGCGTCTCGGCCATCGTGGCCAGCACCGTCTCGACTCCCTCTACGGGCCGGGACAAGGTGATGGGTCGGCTGGCGCCGGGCCGGCCGAGTATCTGAGCCACCGAAACTATTAGCTCTTGCACGCGCGCGTCTCTCGATCCCTCTAGCTTGGTTTCAGGTTCTCCGGGGCCAAAACCCCGTTTTTCCCTTCACAGACGATACCAGTCGCTCGGCGGATCCGGGCTAACCCAGCCGCGTCGAAGATCCGGCCCCCGGGTCAGACCGACCTGCCGCCCAGCTGCGCCGCGTCGAACGGCGCCACCGTCGCCCGCTCGTCCAACACCACCTCCGAGGGAGCCGCCGACCGCTTCTCGGCCTCGAGCTGTGCCCGGCCTCGCTCGACTGCGGCCAGCGTCTTGTTGAGCCACAGCTCGAGCGCGTTGAGCCGCCCGTCGATGTAGTCGTCGCCATCCGCCGACAGCTGTGCGGCATGGTCCCGCGCCGCCTGGGTGATGCGCTCCGCCTCGCGCTGGGCGTCCTGCATTATCTGGGTCTGGGACAGCAGGCGATCTCTCTGAGCGCGTGCCTCGGCGATTACGCGCTCGGCCTCCTTGTAGGCACGGGCCAACAGGTCATCCCGGTCCCGTGTCATCCAGCGGGCTTGACGGACCTCATCGGGGATCTGCTGTTTGAGCTGGGCCAGAAGCTCGAGCACCTCTTCCCGGTTGATCACCGCGTTGTTCGACAACGGCACCGCCTTCGCCTCTTCGATCACCAGCTGTAGCTCGTCAACCCCTTCGATGAGATCCATCTCCGTCACCTTTCCCGGCCGTAGCGTTCGCTAAGGGCCGTCGCCACCCCCGGGGGCACCAGCCCCTCGACAGAGCCGCCGTATCGGGCCACTTCCTTCACGAGGCTCGAGGACAAAAAGGCCCATGACGGCTTCGCAGTCATGAACATCGTGTCGAGGCCCGGCGCCAGGGTCGTGTTCATCTGCGCCATCTGCAACTCGTACTCGAAGTCCGACACCGCACGCAAGCCCTTGACTGCCAGCGTAATCCCCTTGGAGCGGGCGAAGTCAACCAATAGCCCGTCGAACGACGCGATCTCGACATTGCCGACGTGGGCGAGGGCGTCCGCAAGCAGGCCTTTTCTCTCCTGCACGCTGAAGAGGGGCTTTTTGGAAGGGTTGGCGATGACTGCGACGACGACCCCCTCGAAGTAGCGGGAGGCGCGTTCGACCACGTCGATATGCCCCCTGGTGGGGGGGTCGAAGGAGCCGGGGCACATGGCGACCGGCATCAGGGTTCATTCGCTTCGTGGCGGTAGACGATCAGCTGTGACTGCCCTATGGCCCGTTCCCACGCCACCTCCAGTCCAAGGGGCTCGAGTCCGGATTCGCGGGCGGGTCGATGAACCACGATACGGCCGTCGTCGGCCAGGAACCCGCCGGTCACAAGCTCTTCGAGGTCCTCCTGGACACCCGTCTTCGCCATCGAGTACGGCGGGTCGATGAAGATGAGATCGACCCTCTCGATGGCGCCCTGCGCCAGGGTCGACTCGACGTCGGCCCAGAGAACCTGGGCGCGGTCGCCGAAACCGGTGACGGCCACGTTCTCCTCGAGCTTGAGGATCGCATCGCGCGCGCTCTCGACGAAGGTAGCGGTGTCGGCGCCCCGGGACAGCGCCTCGAGCCCGAGCGCCCCGGACCCCGCGTAGAGGTCGAGGACGGTTGCGCCGGTGACATCGCCCAGTGACGAGAACAGCGCCTCCTTCATCCGGTCGGTCATCGGGCGGGTGCCCATCCCAACCGTCTTCAGCCGCCGTCCCTTCGCCTCTCCTGCAGTGACCCTCATGGGGACAGGTTAACTAGAGGAACGACGCCTCGGGGGACGCGGGCCGGCCGGCTCATCCGGATTGCACCACGTCGAGCTCGCGCGCGTCCCAACGAGATCGCATCTCCCGGCCCAGGTTGATGTTCTCGAAGTGGGTGACCTCCGGATCCTCGGTCAGTATCGAGACGGCGAGGCGGCGGGCCATGATCACGACATCCTGATGCTCGAGCACCCGCGCCATCTTGAGCTGCGGAACCCCCGACTGGCGCGACCCGAAGAGCTCACCCTCTCCCCGATAGCGGAGATCCGCCAGCGCCAGCTCGAATCCGTCGGCCGTGGCGGCCACCGCCTTCAGACGATCGTAGGCCAGCGCGACCGCCGGCTCCGATTCGGCGCGCTCGAGCGGCAGGTTGGTGGCAAGGACGCAATGGGAGCCGTGGCCCCCTCGGCCTATCCGGCCCCTGAGCTGATGGAGCTGTGCCAGTCCGAAGCGCTCGGCGTCCTCGATCAGCATGACGCTAGCGTTGGGAATGTCCACTCCCACCTCGACCACGGTGGTCGCCACGAGCACCTTGGTTGCCCCATCCCTGAAGGCGGCCATGGCGCTCTCCTTGTCGGTGCTTGCCATGTCGCCGTGCACAAGACCCACCCGGAGATCGGGGAACACCTCCGATGCCAGCCGCTTGGCCTCCGCCTTGGCGCTCCTCAGCTCGGTCTTGTCGGAATCCTCACGAAGGGCATAGACCACGAACGCCTGTCTCCCCGCGGCCACCTCGGATCGGATCAAGCCGTAGGCCCGATGGCGGTCCTGATCCCCTGCCGCGATCGTCGTGCGTATCGGCTTCCGGCCGGTGGGCAGCTCGTCCAGGATCGAGACCTCGAGGTCGCCGTAGATGGTGACCGCCAGGGTGCGCGGTATGGGGGTGGCGGTCATCACGAGGATGTCGGGCTCACCTCCTCCGGCATCTTTCTCTTCTCTGGAATTTTTCCCTCCTCCTACGTCATTCCCTCCTCCGCCCTTCGCCCTCAGCCGCTTGCGCTGGTGCACCCCGAAGCGGTGCTGCTCGTCGACGACCGCAAGGCCCAGGCGGGCGAACCTCACCGAATCCTGTATCAGCGCGTGGGTGCCGATCAGCAGATCGACCTCGCCGTCGGCGGTCGCTCTCAGGATCTCCTCACGCCGGCGCGCCGGCGTCGAACCGGTGAGGAGGCGCACCACGGGTCGCCGCGAGGTCGCGGCAAACAGGTTGCTTGCCTCTGCGGAGCCGAACGCGCGCGTCAGAAGCTCGTCCACCGTGAGGTGATGTTGTTCGGCGAGGACCTCGGTGGGGGCCATGAAGGCTGCCTGGTGGCCGCCCCCGATGGCTATCAGGCAGGCGTAGAGGGCGACGACGGTCTTGCCCGAACCGACCTCGCCTTCGATGAGCCGGTGCATGGGAAAGCGACGTCCCATGTCGCCGGCCACCTCGTCACAGGCCCGGCGTTGGGCCCCGGTGAGCGCGAACGGCAGAGCTTCGATGAAGCCAGATGCGAGCGACTCGTGGTCCGGAGCGGGATGCGGGACCCCCCGGATCGTGCGCTCGAGCTTTCGCTTGCGGTAGACGAGCCCGAGCTGCAGAGTGAACACCTCGTCGAACACGATCCGTCGCCGGGCCGCAACCACCTGGTCCTTGTCGTCGGGGAAGTGGATCGCCCTCAGCGCGTCGCCCCTGGGGATGAGGCCCAGCTTGCGGCGGAGGTCGACGGGAAGGGGGTCCAATATGGGGCCGACGCTCTCGAGCGTGTCCCACATCACCCTGCGGAGCTGGTCGGTGGACAGCTCCGCGGTGGCGGGGTAGACGGGAACGATCCGGCCGACGTTGAAGGGTTCCCTCCCCGTCTTGACGATCTCGAACCGGGGAGCGGTCAGCTGCGGCCGTCCTCCGAACACACCCAACCTGCCGTAGAAGAACGCCTCGGTGCCCGGCTTGAGAGCCCTGGCAACCCAGTCCTGGTTGAACCACGTGACGGCCAGTGATCCCGTCTCGTCGCCGATGCGGCCGGTGATCATGCGCTTGCCCTTGCGGGTGTTGAGCCGGGCGATCTTGAGCACGCGTGCGTGCACCTGGACCTCGCCGGGCGGGAGGCCGTCCGGGCCCCGCACGAGCTCGGCAATCATCTTGAGCCTCGTGCGGTCAACGTGGTGTCGCGGATAGTGCTGCAGGAGGTCCTGCACGGTGTGGATCCCGAGCTTGTCCCACCCGGGGGCCGAGGAGCGCGGGACCATCAGCGGCGTCTGCAGGGCTGCCGGAGCGAACAGCTCGAGACCCCGCCCGAGGGCTGCAACCGTATCGGCCATATCCCTGAGATTACGCGCGGGCCGGGGCCGGCCCGGGCATTTGGTAGGCTTTGCGGCGTTATGGCAGCTACATGCGACATATGCGGCAAGTCCCCACAGTTCGGGAACAACATCTCGCACTCACACCGGCGTACGCGCCGGAGGTGGAACCCGAACGTGCAGAAGCTGCGCGTCCGAGTGAACGGCACTCCCAAACGCATGACGGTCTGCACGCAGTGTCTCAAGGCCAACAAGGTGTCCCGGGTCGGCTGAGCACGCTCCGTCGCTTTCGCACTGGACGAGTTGCCGGGTACAACCCCAACGTCGAGCCCTTTTCCTTCCGTGATGGCCCCCGTCCTGATAGCTTCGGGGGCAGGCGGGACGGCGCACCGTAACGGGGAGCCGGCGGCGCCACAAGGAAATTTCGGCCGAGGGACGGACAGGCAGAAGCTAGGGAGGGGTTGTGAAAGACGAACCTATGGACCGGACGCCGCCACCGAGCGAAGGGCCCGGATCCGAATCGAGCGCGGCGCGCGTCGGCGCAGCAGCCTCGAGCCCGAGCTCACCGAGCCAGCCCGCGGGCGGCACAACCTCTGCGGGTGCAACCTCTACGGGAGCCGCTGCCCCCACGAGCCGCCCGGCAACGCCAGTCGACGGCGGAGCCGCCCAGCCCGGGGCGTTCTCTTCGTTCGTGAGCTCCAGACGCTCCAACAAGTCGGCCGGCCAGCTCATGAAAGAGGTCAGCGAGGATTTCTCGACGCTGTTCCGCAAGGAGATCGAGCTGGCGAAGCTCGAGTTGACCGAGTCGATCTCAGCCAAGGCCAAAGGCGCAGCAATCATCGCGGTCGCCGCGGTGTTCGGCTTCTTCGCGCTGATCTTCCTCCTCCTCGGGCTCCGTGACGGCCTGGATACCTTCTTGTGGACATGGGTGGCCGACCTGATCACCGCTCTGATCCTTCTCCTGCTCGGGGGCATCGGGGCGCTGGTGGCGCGCCGTCTCCTGGGGACGCCCATCAAGACCGACATGACCAAGAAGACGATCAGAGAGGACGTCGAATGGGCCAAGACCCTCGGCAAACGCTAGAAGACATCGAGGCAACCCGTGAGGATCTCGGCAGGAAGGTCGACGAGCTGGTGGACCGGGCCAAGGTCGAGGCCGGTGAGCTCGGTAAGAAGCTCGGCGTCGGGGCCGCGGGCATGGCGGTGTTCGCCCTGCTCGGCTACGTCGCAAAAAGACGCGTGAGATAGGAGCACCAGATGCGCTCCGAGCCCGCCTCGACCGGCGTGGAAGCCTTTGGGCTTCCGGCCGAGCTTCGGTTCTCGGGCGTCGTCGCTGCTTCTTGGCGCCTCTACCGAAGTCACCTCAGGGCGCTCATCCGCCTTTACATTGCGATCTTTCTGCCACTTGCGTTTGTGCGCGTGGGGATACAGGTGCTGTTGAGGCTCACCGCCTCCACGCTGGCCGCACAGGTGATACTCACCCTTAGCTCGATAGTGCTGGTCGCATTCGCGGGAAGCTTTGCTCTCCATTGTGCGACGGTGATCCTGGCCGACGGCGTAAGCGGCCGGGCCATCTCGGCCGGCACAGCGGCAGGTTCGCTCCGAGGCCGGTCCGGGGATCTCGTGAGCGCGGGCCTTCTGGTCGGAATGCTCTCGATCGCGGCGCTGTTCCTGCCCTTCGGCCCACTGGGCTCGATGGTGGTCGTCCCGATGCTGTTGGGCCCTCCCGTCCTCGCTCATGTCATCGCCGGCGAGGCGAAGTCGTTCCCCGAAGCGGTTGTTCGCTCCCGGATGCTCTTGAAGGGCAACTGGGGGCGCGTGCTGGTCACCCTGCTCAATGTCGCTTTCGTCCTCGGGATCCTGCAACTGGTGGTGCTGAGCGTCTCGGTGGCCATGCTGGCCGATGCCGGAGGGCTCGCGTTGCTCGTGTTGACCCTCATCCAGACGCTCATCGCGGCGATCGCTCTCCCCTATCTCGCAGCGACCGCATTCGTGGCCTACCTCGACCTGAGAGTTCGCAACGAGGGACTCGACTGGGCCGGCCTGGCCGCCGAACGCGCCGTAGCGCGCTAGGTCACTTCTCCGCTTCGGCGCAGCAGTCGCCAGCCAGGATTGACAGGACCGAAGCCGCCGCCGAGCCGGAGTGAGTGCTCGATTGCGCCGGACACGAACTCTTTGCCTGCGGTCAGGGCGCTCAGGAGATCGTCGCCCCAGGCGAGGCGCGCGGTGACCGCCGCGGCGAGCGTGTCACCGGTCCCGTGAGTGTCGTCCGTGGCCCAACGCCGGGAGGCCAGCTCGACGACTTCGCCGCCGTCGTAGAAGACATCCACCGCAGTCGCCCCCTCGAGATGGCCCCCTTTGACCACGACGCTGTGCGGTCCCATCGCATACAGGGAACGTGCCGCTGCCTTCATGTCCTCCAGAGAGGTGATCGGCGCGCCGAGCAGGGCGCCGGCTTCCTCGAGGTTGGGAGTGATGAGGGCAGCCAGCGGGAACAGCCGGTCGATCAGTGCCTCGACGGCGTCGGCCGCGAGCAACCGGTGCCCGCTCTTGGACACGAACACGGGGTCCACCACGAGCCTGGTGATCCCGTGAGCCTTCACCGATCCGGCTACCGCCTCGACTATCGGCGCGGAGGCGAGCATCCCCGTCTTGGCCGCATCGATTCCGATGTCCTCGGCCACCGCGGCGATCTGAGCCTCCACGAAGCCGGGGGGAACCTCGTGTATGGCGTTCACTCCGAGGGTGTTCTGGGCGGTGAGCGCGGTGAATGCGCTCATGCCATGGCATCCGAAGGCGAAGAACACCTTGAGGTCCGCCTGAACTCCCGCCCCGCCGCCCGAGTCCGAACCTGCAATCGTGAGCGTTCGGGGCACCCCCGTCACCGGGTGCGGAGGTGATCCCATCCGACCTCCCCGGCGGCCCCCAACGCCTCGTCGCCCAGGAGGCGGCGGCTGCCTTCCCGGGTGGCTCCGATGCGCGTGATGGGCGTGCCCAGCTCGGCAAGAGACGCCCGGGCGCGGTGGACGGTGTCCTCCGCCAGCGTGAACAGCAACTCGAAGTCCTCTCCCCCGGTCAAGGCGGCCTCGACCGGATCCAGGACGTCCCTGAGTGGGATGAGGCCGGGGTCGACGGGCACCGCTTCGGGGGCCACGTCACAGCCGAGATCGCTCGCGTCGAGAAGGTGGATGAGGTCCGCGACGAGCCCGTCTGAAACATCGATCATCGCGGTCGCCCCCAGCGCCGCGAGCCGCCGGCCTTCCTCGAGACGCGCCTCGGGCCTGAGCTGCCGGGCGACGAGCCGCCGGCGCGCCGATTCCTCCACCACTGCCCCGCCCCTCAACAGCGCCAGCCCCCCGGCAGCACCGCCGAGAACGCCGGTCACGCAGATCGCATCTCCCGGGCGCGCCCCCGAACGGCGGATGGGCTTCGCCTCGGCGACCCCGATGAGCGCAACGTACAGAACGAGGGCGCTTGCGCTGCTGATGTCACCACCAACAAGCTGAACCCCCCATCGGGAGGCGGCTGCCAGCAATCCGTCGAGTATCCCGTCTGCGGAGTCGAGGGGGCAATCGGCCTTCAGGCCCAGGCCGACGACCGCGTGACGGGGCCGTCCACCCATGGCCGCGATATCGGACACGTTTACGGCAAGCGCCTTCCAGCCGATGTCGGCGCCGGACGCGTACCGCATGTCGAAGTCGATCCCTTCGATCAAGAGGTCGGTGGTGTACAGCAATGTCGATCCCGGTGACCTCAGCACGGCGGCATCATCGCCGGTCCAGGTCTCGCCCTCGGGCGGCGTGCCGAGCCGCGCGGCAAACCGTTCTATGAGTCCGAATTCTCCGATCTCGCCAACCGTCTGTCTCTCCTTCAACGCGAGGCCGACACTACCCGGCTCCGATCAGCCTCCCTGCTAGTGCTCCTGCGCGGAAGTAACGCCAGCGTCCAGGGCGGCACTGGCGCGGCGAGGGCAAGGCGCGAGGAGTCGTGCGTACCCGGAGGGTACGTGCGCGACGAGACAACGCCGCCATCGTCGATGCAGGGTCGTTCTGGGGCGACGGGACTTACGCAAAGGTGCACTAGACTTCGGAGCTTCTTAGGGACCGGGTGCCTTCCGCTCGAAAAGGCTCGGTCGGAGAGCCAGACAAGGGAGGGATCGTGGCCGACGTTCAGTCCTACATCCTGATACAGACCGAGGTCGGTAAGGCGGCGCAGGTTGCAACCGAGGTCCGCAACATCGAGGGCGTCGACGCCGCCGAGGACGTCACCGGACCTTATGACGTCATCGTCCGGGCAAGCGCTCCCAATGTGGACGACCTCGGCAAGCTCGTGGTTGCAAACATCCAAGCGGTCGACGGTATCACCCGCACACTCACCTGCCCGGTGGTCCATCTCTAGCGAACCTCCCGCCCGGAGGCCGCGGGCGCTCGAGACGCGCGCCGTCCACCCGCCCGCGCCGTCCCCTCAACAGGGACGACCCATGGCGCCTCCGCTCGATGCTTCATCGACCTACTCTTTTTCGGACACTGAGACGTTTGCGCGCGCAAGCCGCGCCAAGACCGGGGCCGGGTACGTCTACTCCCGATGGGCCAATCCTACGGTTGACGCGTTCGAGGCTGCGGTGGCGGACCTCGAAGGCACCGAGGGGGCCGAGGCGTTCGCCAGTGGGATGGCGGCCATCTCTTCGATCTTCCTGGCGCTCTGCTCTTCGGGCGACCGGATCGTGGCCACCCGCCAGCTCTACGGCAACTCCTACTCCCTGTTGCAGGAGCGCCTGCCGCGCTACGGGATCAGTGCGACCTTCTGCGACCACGACGACCACACCGCCATCGCCGCGGCCCTCGAGGGCGCCAGGTTGCTCTATTGCGAGACGATCGGCAATCCCAGGGTGCAGGTGGCGGATATCCCGCACCTGGCACGCCTGGCCCATGACGCGGGCATTCCCCTGGTGGTGGACAACACCTTCGCAAGCCCCGCGCTCTGCCGCCCGGTCGAACACGGCGCGAGCATCGTGGTCCATTCGGCAACCAAGTTCATCGGTGGTCACCACGACCTCTTGGGCGGGGTTGTGTGCGCATCTGCGCAGCTGCTCGAGCCGGTGGCGGCGGTCGCCCGGGATCTCGGCCCTACTCTTGCGCCGTTCAATGCCTGGTTGGGCCTGAGGGGCATCGCAACGCTGCCTCTCAGAGTGGAGCGATCGAGTGCCACTGCGTTGGAGGTCGCCCGCGCCCTGCAACGATGTGAAGGAGTAGACGCCGTCTACTATCCCGGCCTCGAGTCGAGCCCGTCCCACCCGCTGACCGGCGCCCTCCTGGACGGCCGCGGCGGAGGCACGCTCGCGTTCGACGTTCGCGGCGGGCGGGAGCGCACCGGCGCGTTCCAAGAGGCGCTCGGGTTGATACTCCCTGCGGCGTCCCTGGGCGGGACCCATTCGCTCATCGTCCATTCGGCCGGGGTGACCCACACTCAGCTAAACGCACAGGAGCTTGCCTCGGCGGGGATATCCGAGGGCCTCTGCCGCCTGTCGGTCGGCCTGGAGGACCCGGGCGACCTGATCGAGGACCTGGCCGGCGCACTTGCAGCCACCGGCTGAACGCCGTTACCCTCCAGGGGTCAGCGCAGCGACCAGCTCCCTGCAGAAATCGGGGATGTCGTCAACCACACGCCCCCACACGATGTTGCCGTCACGAAACGCCGGCCCATCGACCCACTCGGCGCCGGCATTCACGAGATCGTCTTTGATGCCCAGGCTGCCGGTTGCCTTCGAGCCCTTGACGATTCCGGCGGAGATCCCCACCAGCCCGGCATGGCAGATGAGCCCGACGATCTTGCCCTGGGAATGGGCCCGCGCCACGAGCTCGGTCATGGCTGCGTGGCGCCGCATCTTGTCGGGCGCCCAGCCGCCGGGGACGACCACGGCATCGAAGTCCTCCGCCGAAACGGCCCCGGCCGCGACGTCGCTCGAGGCGGTCAGACAGTGTTTGCCCGTCGCCGTCACCCCCGCTTCGGTACCGACCACTCTCACCTCGGCGCCCTCTTCCCGGAGGCGCATTACGGGCACCCAGAACTCGAGGTCCTCGAAGCCGTCCTCGAGCAGCACCGCGACCTTCACACCCCCAAGCCGCCCTCCGGGGTCGGTCATGTATCGCGATCGCGGCGAACGTCCCGGTCGGGCTCGTGCGGGCCCTGCTCCATGCCGGTGCTGAATTCACCTTCCTTGAGCTCGTCCGGATCGTCGGGAGTCACTGCCTGGCCCTCGGCGAAGGTCCCGACCTCTTCCTTTTCGGCCGTCTCTCCGGTCGTTTCCTGTCCCTCGCTGAACCTCTCCTTGTCGTCGTCGGTCCCCATCCCTTCCGCATTCTCCTCACCGCCCCCGTACTGGCCCGCGGTGTCGTCGTGCGATCTCGATGGATGGCGGTGCGCAGAATCCTCTTTCCGGTTGGGATCGTCGTGTGCCGTCAATCTGTTCCCTCCCTCTCCAAGAAACCTCTCCGTGAAGCACCCGTGCGGAAGCCGTGATCGGCCAACCTTCACCCTAACTCTCGCACGCTTCGACGGCCCCGGTCCTCCATGGATTAGGCTCTCGCCTTGTGAGAGAGACAGGGTGCGTTTCCGAGGGTGGGCCGGCCGTGTGAAGGAGGGCGCGAGCTACGACACCGAGTGGGCGCGTCGCCCGGTGGCCCGCGCAGTCCGTGAAGTAATCGTCAAGAAGGTGCTGAGCCCGGCCATCGACCACTACACCGACACTCGGATCTCGGGCGAGGAGGCATTCGGCTCGCTTGCGCCCCCGGTGCTCTTGGTGTCGAATCACTCGAGCCATCTCGACACTCCGATCATCCTGAAATCCCTTCCGAAGGATTGGCGCCGGCGCACCGCAGTTGTTGCTGCAGCCGACTACTTCTACAAGAACCGGGCGGTCGCACTGCTCGTGTCGCTTGCGTTTGGGACCATTCCCATCGAGCGGGCGCGCCTGTCGCGAGACTCCGCCGAGCTCATCGACCGGCTCATAACCGGGGGCTGGAACCTGCTCATGTACCCGGAGGGCACGCGCTCGCGTGACGGAAGCATGGGCAGGCTTCGATCAGGTGCGGCTTTTCTGGCGGTTGAACACTCGGTGCCGGCATTGCCTCTCTATGTGGAAGGAACCCACGAAGCGATGCCACCCGGGCGGGGGTGGCCGAAGCACCACCGGGTCACCCTTCACGTCGGCTCGCCGCTGCGTCCAATAGCCGGAGAGGACCATCGCGCCTTCACCAAGCGGTTGCAACAGTCACTTGATGCCATGGTGACCGGCGCACGGCCGCCACCCAGGGCAAACGTCCGTTAACTTGTATCCAGATTCGGTTGGATCCAGACAGCGCCTTGGGGGCGACATAGCAGGTCGAGACTGGGAGGTGGCATGAGCATATTCACAGCCGAGCTCATCGGCACAGCAATACTGATTCTGTTGGGCGACGGAGTGGTAGCGGCGGTTCTGCTCAACGAGTCGAAGGCACAGAACGGCGGCTGGATCGTTATCACTCTTGGGTGGGGCCTGGCAGTCGCCGTAGCGGTATTCGCCGTGGTCGCGTTCACCGGTGCGCACATCAATCCTGCGGTGACGATCGGTTTCGCGAGCATCGGCTTGACTCCTTGGGGAGATGTCCCGCAATACATTGCGGGTCAGTTCGCCGGGGCCTTCATCGGCGCATGTCTCGTCTACGCCGCGTACCTCCCCCACTGGGGCATCACCGAGGATCCAGGGCTCAAGCTAGCGGTCTTCTCGACCGGGCCGGCAGTTCGCAAGTACGGCCCCAATGTCCTCACGGAGGTTATCGGCACCTTCATGCTCGTCCTGGGGGTCCTGGCGGTTACCTCCGATCCGGGTCTTGCCGACAGTGGGCTCGGCCCGCTTCTTGTGGGTCTCTTGGTGGTCGGCATCGGACTTTCTCTGGGTGGCCCCACGGGTTACGCCATCAACCCGGCTCGTGATCTCGGCCCCCGCATCGCCCACGCGGTGCTGCCAATCGCAGGCAAAGGCGATTCCGATTGGGGCTACGCCTGGGTGCCGGTAGTGGGCCCAATCGTCGGCGGAGTGCTGGGCGCAGCTTTCTGGTACAACGTCTTCCCGCAGTAGCCGGACCCGCGCCCGCGGATCGGAGCACCGGAAGGAAGTGAGACAAGATGAAGAAGCTCATCAACAATCCCGAGGACGTCGTAACCGACGCTCTCAAGGGTATACAAGCCGCCCACGGCGACGTGCTGAAGGTTGCCATCGACCCCCATTACATCTGCCGGGCGGACGCTCCCGTGCAGGGGAAGGTGGCTCTGGTATCGGGTGGCGGATCCGGTCACGAGCCCATGCACGGCGGCTTCGTCGGTCCGGGAATGCTCGACGCCGCCTGTCCCGGTGAGGTGTTCACCTCTCCAACGCCTGACCAGATGCTCGAAGCCACCAAGGCCGTGGACGGAGGGGCCGGCGTCCTCCACATCGTCAAGAACTACACCGGCGACGTCCTCAACTTCGAGATGGCCGCCGACCTCGCTCGAGAAGAGGACATCGAGGTCGAAGCCGTCGTCATCGACGACGATGTGGCCGTTCAGGACAGTCTCTACACCGCCGGGCGGCGCGGTGTCGGCGCCACAATTCTTGCCGAGAAGATCTGCGGAGCGGCCGCCGAGGACAAGCGATCGTTGAAGGAAGTAGCGGACCTGTGCCGGAAGGTTAACGGGAACGCCCGAAGCATGGGGATGGCGTTGACGTCGTGCGTCGTTCCGGCGGCCGGGGCTCCGACGTTCGATCTGGGCGAGGACGAGATGGAGATCGGCATAGGTATTCACGGGGAGCCTGGCCGCGAACGAATTGCGTCGGCGCCGGCTACCGAAGTCGTGGAGCGCCTTGCAGGGCCGATCGTCGAGGACTTGTCTCTGCAACAGGGAGACAACGTGCTCGCCTTTGTCAACAGCATGGGCGGGACGCCGTTGATCGAGCTCTATATCGTCTTCAACGAGCTCACGAAGCTGCTGTCGGACCGCGGCGTCAACATCGTTCGCAACCTGATAGGGCCCTACATCACGTCGCTCGAGATGGCTGGGTGCTCCATAACTCTGCTGAAGCTGGACGATGAGTTGACCCGTTTGTGGGACGCTCCCGTTACCACTCCCGGGCTCACAAAGGGCGCATGATCACAGCCGAGCCGACGCCCAGGCAGGGACTTTGACGATGGCGGTGCAGTATGCAGACGTGGTTGCGTGGATCAAGGGATTTGCCTCTGCGATCGAAGCCAACAAAGGCTATTTGACGCAACTCGATTCGGCCATTGGGGACGCCGACCACGGCACGAACATGCACCGAGGCTTCCAGGCCGCAGTCCAAAAGCTCGAGGATTCTCCGGGCGACGACATCGGAGCCGCACTGAAGGGCGTCGGGATGACCCTGGTTTCGAAGATAGGAGGCGCCGGCGGGCCGCTGTATGGGACCTTCTTCATGCAGATGGCGAGCTCGTTGGCGGGCAAGTCCGAGTTGGAAGCAGACGACTGGGCAACGGCGGTCGAGGCCGGGGTCAAGGGAGTCCAGACGCGGGGCAAGGCGGAGCCAGAAGAGGCGACCATGCTCGATGCGCTGCTCCCGGCCGTCCAGGCGCTCAAAAAAGCCGTCGGTGCCGGGTCCTCGTTGGACGACGCGCTCCTGGCGGCCACCGAAGCGGCCGAGGCGGGCATGAAGGCAACTATCCCGATGATCGCCCGCAAGGGCCGTGCAAGCTACTTGGGCGAGCGCAGTGTCGGCCATCAGGATCCGGGAGCAACCTCGTCTTACCTGCTGATGAAAGCTGCTTCAGACGTGTTGGAAACAAAGAATGCCTCGTGAGCAAGGGCCGGCGGGCCACGGGCTCACGGGGTTGGCCGAGAGCGCGTCATAGAGGGCGCGAAAGGGAGGGCATGTAATGGCGGACTACGTCGCAGCGATAGACCAAGGGACGACCAGTACACGATGCATGGTGTTCGACCACAGTGGACAGGCTGTGAGCGCGGACCAGAAAGAGCACGAGCAGATCTACCCGAAGGCGGGCTGGGTCGAGCACGACGCCAATGAGATCTGGGAGCGCACCCAGGAGGTCGTGCGGGGGGCGCTCGACAAGAAGGGGCTCGGACCGGACGACATCGCCGCCCTGGGCATCACCAACCAGCGAGAGACGACTGTTGTCTGGGACAAGAACACCGGCGAGCCGGTCATGAATGCAATCGTGTGGCAAGACACTCGTACGGACAAGATCTGCCAGGAGCTCGGCAAGGAGGGGGGAGACGACCGCTTTCGCCCCAAGACCGGGCTGCCACTTGCAACCTACTTCTCGGGGCCCAAGATCAAATGGATTCTCGATAACGTCGACGGGGCACGCGAGAAGGCGGAGAACGGTGATGTCCTCTTCGGAAACCTCGATGCCTTTTTGATCTGGAAGCTCACCGGAGGCCCCGATGGCGGTGTGCACCTAACTGATGTCACCAACGCGAGCCGCACCTTGATGATGGATCTCGAGACCCTCGAGTGGGATGACGAGATTCTTTCCACTCTGGGCGTTCCCCGCGCCATGCTCCCGGAGATCCACAGCTCGAGCGAGGTGTACGGAGAAGCGGGGGACTTCGGTGGCTTACAGATCGGCGGTGCGCTGGGCGACCAGCAAGCGGCCGTGTTCGGCCAAACCTGCTTTTCGGTTGGCGAGGCGAAGAACACTTACGGAACGGGCAACTTCCTGCTGCTCAACACGGGCAACGAAGCAGTGCAGTCCAAGAACGGCCTGCTGACGACGCTCGGCTACAAGATAGGCGATGAAGCACCCGTCTATGCCCTCGAAGGCGCGATCGCTATCACGGGAGCTCTCGTCCAGTGGGTTAGGGACAACCTCGGCATGATCAGCGCCGCCCCGGAGATCGAAGACCTTGCAAAATCCGTCGAGGACAACGGCGGCTGCTACTTCGTGCCGGCGTTCTCGGGTCTATTCGCTCCTTACTGGAAGGGCAGCGCGCGCGGGGTGATTGCAGGACTCACACGCTATGTGAACAAGGGCCACATCGCCCGCGCCGTCCTCGAGGCAACCGCGTGGCAGTCCAAAGAGGTGGTTGACGCGATGAACGCGGACTCCGGGGTCGACCTCACCGCACTCAAAGTCGACGGGGGCATGGTCGCAAATGAGACGTTGATGCAGTTCCAGGCCGACGTGCTCGGTGTACCCGTCATACGGCCGACGGTTGCCGAGACAACCGCACTGGGTTCCGCCTACGCAGCAGGTCTTGCGGTCGGCTTCTGGAGCGAGCTCGACGAGCTTCGCGACAACTGGGGCAAGGACAAGGAGTGGGAACCCCAGATGGAAGAGAACGAGCGCGCCAAGCAGTATGCGATGTGGAAAAAAGCTGTCACCCGGACGTTTGACTGGATCGAGTAATTGCTCCGAGACGGCCCCCTCCTCCAGATCACGCAGGCTTTAAGTGATCGTTCCGGAGGGGGCCGTCTCTCCGCCACTGATCCAGGCAAAGGTAAGCCCGGGTGCGTGCGACGGAAAGGCAAGATCCGGGACGGATCTCCTCGCTGGCGAGCCAGGCAAAGGTAAGCCCGGGAATCGCGGGAAGAAAACCAGGCCCGGGGGGTAGCGGGAAGAGAACCGGGTCGAATATAGAGAGTTGAGTGGCTTGGTCGAGGCTGACGTTCTTGTTATTGGCGGGGGGGCTACCGGGGCCGGCGTGGCGCGCGATGCCGCCATGCGCGGGTTCCGCACCGTTCTGGTCGACCGTAATGACCTCGCTATGGGGACCACCGGGCGCTTCCACGGTTTGCTGCACTCCGGCGGGAGGTATGCGGTAAAGGATCCTCCTTCGGCGGCTGAATGCATGGAGGAGAACCGGGTGCTCCGGCGCATAGCCGCCGACACCATCGAGGACACAGGCGGGCTCTTCGTGTCGACGCCGTGGGATGATCCCGCCTACTCCGACCTGTTCCACTCTGGTTGCATCGAAGCGGGGATCCCCGTCGAAGCATTGTCGACATCCGAGATCCTCAGACGAGAGCCCCGCCTCAACCCGCGCATCTCCGGAGGTTTTGCGGTCCCCGACGGAGCGATCGATGCATGGAAGACCGTTTGGGGTTGCGCGCTCTCCGCCAAGGAGCACGGGGCGACGATTCTCAACTACCACCGGATCACGTCGATTCACCGATCAAACGGCGTCGTCACCGGCGCCACGGCAGTCAACGAGGTCAGCAAAGAAGAGGTTCCCATCTCGGCCGGATTCGTCGTGAACGCCTCCGGGGTGTGGGCAGGCGAGGTTGCAGAGCTCGCCGGGTGCCGAGGCGTCACCGTGCTGCCCGGCAAGGGCATCATGATCGCCATGAGTCATCGTCTCGTACATACCGTTGTCAACAGGTGCAAGAAGCCCGCCGACGGAGACATCCTGGTCCCCATCCGTACCGTCTCGGTGATCGGCACGACCGACACCGAAGCCGACAGTCCCGACGACGTGGGAATTCCTCAGGACGAGATTCAACTGTTGCTCGAGGAGGGCGAGAAATTGGTGCCGGGCTTCCGGCGCGCCCGGGCGCTGCGCGTCTGGGCAGGCTCTCGTCCGTTGGTCAAGGATGACAAGGCGAGCGATGCAGATACGCGCGAGATGAGCCGCGCCTTTGCGCTCATCGACCACAAGGAGCGGGACGGCGTTGAGCACTTCCTGACGATCACAGGCGGGAAGTTCACCACCTTTCGCAAGATGGCCGAGTTCACCGTCGACAGAATGTGTGCTCACTTGGGGACCGCACGGCCCTGCACCACCGCCGAGGAGGCCCTGCCGGACTCCGGCCACCATCGCTTCTACTGGCTCGGCGCGAGGTTGGCGCGCCGGGAGGAGACACTCAACGACGATCAGCTCATCTGCGAGTGCGAGCTAATCTCGAGGCGCCGGCTCGAAAGCGCGATGGAGCAACGCCACACCCAGAACCTCGACGACATCCGCCGGACACTGCGTCTGGCCATGGGGCCGTGCCAGGGCGGTTTCTGCATCTACCGGGCAACCGGCATATTGCATTCCGTAGAGCGGCTCGACTACGGCGAAGCGAACTCTGCGTTGCTGCGGTTCCTCCAGGAGCGATGGAAGGGCGTGAGGCCGATTCTCTACGGCGACCAGCTGCGGCAGGCTCGGCTCGACGACTGGATCTTCCAGGGACTTCTCGACGTCGAGCACCTGACATGACCGCCGCGGGCCAGGGGCGGATCTACGACGCTCTGGTGGTTGGCGCCGGAACCGCCGGCCTCGTGGCCGCTCTGCGGCTGGCCCAGGACGGCGCCGACGTGTTGGTGGCGGCAAAGGGTGTGGGAGCCACACACCTCACGGGTGGCACCGTGGACGTCCTGGGGTATGCGCCGGAGCGCATCGCCAGTCCGGCGGCGGCGCTTCCCGGTTTCATCCGGGATCATCCCGAGCACCCCTATGCCAGGGTCGGGGCAGAAGCGGTCGGCAAGGCCCTCGGCTGGTTCAAGGCGCAGTTTCCGGACGGGGCGCTGGTGGGAAGCCTCGAGGCCAACCTCCTGCTCCCGACCGCGGTGGGGGTTCCCAAACCATCGACTCTGGCGCCCGAGACAATGGCCGGGGGGGACCTTCGGAACGGCGGACGGTTCACCATAGTCGGGCTGACCGCCCTCAAGGACTTCTATCCCGCTTACCTCGCGGACAACCTGAGCCGGGCTCGCCTGGGTCAAGGAGACGACGGCCGGGTCGAGGCGCGAGCCGTCACGCTGACGCCCCCCACCGGCGGCGAAGCCGACGTCACCCCCATGGGGTGGGCGCGCCGGTTCGAGGACGCCGAGTTCCGGAAGGCCGTGATCAGCGGACTCGAGCCGTCTCTGGATGGGGGTGCGGTGGGATTCCCCGCCGTGCTGGGGCTCGACTCGGCCCCCACCGTGTGGCGGGAGCTGAACGACACCCTGGGGGTCCCTGTTTTCGAGATCCCCACCCTGCCCCCGTCGGTGCCCGGGAACCGCATGGCGCGCTCTCTGCGCACGGCACTCACCCGCGCCGGGGGCCGAGTTGTCATGGGCGGCCGGGTCGTCGGAGTGCGGGCGACAGGACGGCGCCTGGAAGCGGTGGTCGTGGACGCGGCCGCGCGCCCAAAGCCCTACCGGGCGAGGGACTTTGTCCTTGCGACGGGTGGCTTTGCGTCCCGGGGTCTCGAGATGGATTCGTATGGGCTGGTGCGAGAGACCGCCTTCGACCTTCCTGTCACGGGCATGCCACCGGAGACCGAGGCGCGCTGGGCGGACGAGTACCTGGCCGCCCACCCCGCTGCCCGTGTCGGCATAGGGGTCGACGACGAGCTGAGGCCGCTCGATCAGGGGCACGAGCCCGTCTACGACAATGTCCGCGTGGCCGGCGCCGCCCTGGCCGGCGCCGAACCGTGGCGGGAGAAGTCCGGCGAAGGCATAAGTCTGGCAACCGGGTTCCGGGCCGCAGAGCTGATAGTCGAACTGAGGGGTGGTTGACGGATGGGCATGATCGAAGACCTGATTGAGCCTTTCGAGGAAGACACCATGCGCGGTTCGCTCGATCACTGCATCAAATGCACCATCTGCGAGACCTATTGCCCCTTCTCGAACGCCACCCCGCTGTTCCCCGGCCCCAAGTACGTCGGCCCCCAGGCCGAACGCTTCCGAGACGGGGGTGGGCACTCTCCCGACATGTCGCTCGATTACTGCTCGGGGTGCGGAATCTGCACTCTGGTATGCCCCCAGGGAGTCAAGATCGCCGAGATCAACTCTCAGGCCAGAGCCAAGCTGTGGGACGAGCGAGGGGTTCCGCTCCGGAACAGGGTTCTTGCCCGGCCGAGCGTTGGAGGGCGCCTCGCCACTCCGGTTGCCGGGCCGGTGAACTGGGCCCTTGGCAATCGTCTCGTCCGGAGCATGATCGAGAAGGCGGCCGGCGTCCACCGAAAGGCGCCGCTCCCCCAATTTGCGGGACGGACCTTCCAGAGCTGGGCGCGCCGCCATCCGTCTCCAGTGTCGAACAAGACCGTCGTTTACTTCCACGGATGCAGCACCAATTACTTCGAACCACGCCTGGGTGAGATGGCAGTGGCCGTGCTCGAGCACAACGGCTATCGGGTGATAGTTCCGCCTCAGGATTGTTGCGGGCTGCCGCTTCAGTCCAACGGTTCGTTTGATCCGGCGCGCAAGTACGTGCGCCGGCTCGCAGCCGATCTCGCTCCCTATGCACGGCGCGGCCATCCCATAGTGGCGACTTCCACGAGCTGCAGTCTGATGCTCAAGCGTGAGGCGAGAGAGATTCTCGGCGTGACCGATCCGGAAGTCGAGGAGGTCGGGCGGCAGACATACGACATCTGCGAGTTCCTCCTCGATCTACACGACCGCGGCCAGCTCGAGGTCGACTTCTCTCCCCTGCCGATGTCCGTCCCCTACCACGCACCCTGTCAACAGCGCGGACACGGGATGGGAAAGCCCGCACTGGATCTGTTCGGTCTCATCCCGGAGCTGCGCATCGAGGAGCTCGATGTCGACTGCTGCGGCATCGCCGGCACCTACGGGTTGAAGAAGGAGAAGTACGACATCTCGATGAGTGTCGGTGACCGGCTGTTCAAGACCATCGCGAATATGGAACCTGAGGTCGCCGCGTGCGACAGTGAAACCTGTCGCTGGCAGATAACCCACGGCTCGGGCACCGCATCAGTCCATCCCATAGAGCTTCTCTACCGCTCCTACGGCCTCTGAGGTGCACCCTTGCGTAGGTCCCGGCGTTAGTGGCACGCAGGAGCAGTCGGTGCGCCTTTGCGTAGGTCCCGGCGTTACTTCCGCGCAGCACCGCTAGCGATGGTGGCCATCGTGATCGTCTCGCACAGCGCCGCCGTGGCCGAGGGCGCAGCCGAGCTTGCCCGTCAGATGGGGGGTGCCGCGCCGATCGAGACGGCGGGCGGGTTGGACGAACCCGGCAACCCTCTGGGCACCGATGCAGCGCTCGTGCTCGCAGCCATCGAACGCGCCTATTCCGACGACGGGGTCCTCGTGCTGATGGATCTCGGCAGCGCGGTAATGAGCGCCGAGCTTGCCGTGGAGATGCTCGAACCCGCCCGGCAAGCCCGCGTCAGGCTGTCGGCGGCCCCTCTGGTAGAGGGGGCGGTGACTGCGGTGGCAACCGCCGGCACCGGTGCCACGTTGGAAGAGGTGGCGCGCGAGGTGGACAGGAGCCTCGAAGCCAAAGCCGAGCACCTGCGGGGAGACTCGGGCGGCTCAGAAGGCGTCGGCGATGAGCCCGAAGAGGGCCCCGGCGAGCCCCAGGGAGATGGCGTCGTCGCGCACCTGGTCATCCACAATCCGACCGGGCTGCACGCGCGCCCGGCGGCGCGCTTTGTCAAGACTGCGAGTGCTTTCGGCGCCCAGGTCATGGTCACGAACCTGACCAAGGGCAAGGGCCCGGCGAACGCCCGAAGCCTCGTCTCGGTTACGACACTTGGGGTCTCCTCCGGCGACACCATCAAGATCGAGGCTCGCGGCGACGGCGCCAAGGAGGTCATATCCGCCCTCGAGGCTCTTGCCGGGCGCAACTTCGACGAGTAGGGGCACCCGTGGCAGAGTCTGCCCCTCTCACTTCCCGCACGGGGTAGGGTCGCTCGAGTCCCCAGACCAATGGAGAGTGTCGCCGTGCAGAAAACGCAGTGCAGCCCGGGGACGGCCTCGACTTCGTGAGATCTGTGAACCGGGGAAATGTGTCGCTCCTCAGCGGTATCACCTACACGCGCATGGCCCTGGTACCGGTCGTGATGGCATTCATCCTCGCCGAGGCGTTCGTACCTGCCGCTGCGCTCTTCGTGTTCGCCGCCTCGACAGACTGGCTCGACGGTTTCCTCGCGCGTCGATGGGACACCGCGACGACTCTCGGTTCGTTCCTGGACACGACGGCCGACAAACTGCTGGTCTCCGGAGCACTGATCGCGCTCGTGGCCGTGGAGCGCGCCTCTCCCTGGGTCGCGACAATCATCGTCGGGCGGGAGTTGCTAATATTGGGCCTGCGCGGCGCGGTTGCGATGATGGACGGCTTCGCCTTCAAACCGTCGATCTGGGGCAAGCTGAAAGCCAATGCGCAGTTCGCGGCGATCTTGTTGGCCATTCTCCGCTACCCGGCGCGACTCGGGCCACTGCTCGTTGATGAATGGGCGATGCTGGCTGCGGCATTGATCACCGTCATGTCTGCGATCGAGTATGTCGTTCGCTTCTCGTCGGTCTTCGCTCCGCGACGAGGCGATCAGTGAAATGACCGGCCGGGTTTTCATTACCGGGGCGAGTGGCTTTCTCGGGCAGGCAATCTGCACGCGCCTGCTGGCCCAAGAGCGGGACGTCACCGCCTTGGCGCGCAGCAACGCCGCAGCCGATCTGGTCACGGGCTTGGGGGCGCACGTCCACCGGGGCGACATCTTGGACGGCGACTCTCTCGAGGGGGCAATGGAAGGATGCGACACCGTCTACCACGTCGCCGGAGTAAATGGCTTCTGCCTAGCCGACCCGGCATCGCTGTACAGAGGCAACGTTCTCGGATCGCACAATGTTGTAGCGGCGGCCCACAGGGCCGGGGTTACGCGGATCGTGTACACATCGTCGGCTGCGACAATCGGCGAATCGAAGGGAACGGTCGGCTCCGAAAACTCAGCCCACCGGGGGTTCTGGCTGTCCCAGTACGAGCGGTCCAAGTTCGAGGCCGAAGCGGCTGTGTTCCTTACCGCCAAACGGGCAGGTATCGGCGTCGTCTCGGTGAACCCCGCGTCGGTTCAGGGGCCGGGACGGACTTCGGGAACGGCTCGCCTGCTGATCGATTACGCAAATGGGCAACTCAAATTTGCGCTCGACACCACCATGAGCATCGTCGACGTGGCCGACTGCGCGCAGGGCCATATCCTCGCCGAGACCCGCGGAGCTCCGGGAGCGCGCTACATCTTGAGCGGCGCCACGCTGAAAGTGTCCGAGGCAATCGCCCTTATGGCGGACATCACGGGAATAGAAAACTCGCCGGTCATGCTGCCATCCATCGCCGCTCGAGCTGCAGCCTATGGGGCTGAGATTTGGGGGCGCTTCCGCCGGTCCAACCCTGCCTATTGCAGAGAGATGATCAGCACTCTGCTGCACGGCCACGCCTATGACGCCTCGTTGTCCCAACGGGAGCTGGGTCTGGTTTACACGCCCGTCGAGACCAGCGTCGCCGCGACGGTGGCGTGGTATCGCAACGAAGGCTTCATTGCGTGAAAGCTCACGATGCGATCGACTTTCGCCTCGGTTGGCGGGTGTAGGGGAGGGCAGGCCGGAGGCCGGCGACCAGCGCCGAGATTCGATCCATGAGCTCGACGCCGGTGTCACGCCATTCCTCAGGAGTATCGCCGTGTCCCATCATGTCCATGGGCTCGCCCACACGCACACAGAGATCCTGTCTCGGCCACCACCTCGTCTTGTAGTCCTTGAAATGGCGCGGAAAGACGTTGGCAGTGCCCCATATCCCGGCGGGAATCAACGGCGCGCCGGACCGAATTGCGAGCCGGACCGCGCCGGTCTTGGCAGGCATGGGCCGCAGGTCGCGGTCGAACGTGACCGTCCCCTCCGGGAAGATGACGATGATCTCGCCACGCGCCAGAGCGAGCAAAGCCTGCTCGAGGGCCAGGGGGGCCGAGGAAGTACCTCTCTTCACCTCGATCTGATGGGTCGCCTTCATGATCCAGCCGGTCCACGGGTTGGCGAAGAGCTCCGATTTCGCAAGAAAGCGGGGTCGCCTCCCCGCACTGTCGACTGCATAGGCGGCGGCGAAAGGATCGAGGTAAGAGATGTGATTGAAGGCAACTATCGCCGGCCCGTCCTTGGGGATGGCCTCGAGCCCCTCCAGCGACCATCGGAACCATAGCCGGCAGGCTGGAATGACGACGTTTCGTACTCCCACAAAGACTGGCTCCATGCCACTATCATACGGAGCCAATGCCAGGGTCCCGGCTCACCATCGCCCAAATCTCGGACATCCACTGCGGACACGTGATGTTCGACGGGGAGCTGCTGACGCATGCGGTGGACGAGATCGTCGAATTGAGCCCCGATCTGGTGGTGGTTGCCGGCGACCTGACCTCCGAGGGCTATGCCCCGCAGTTTCGTCAGGCCAAGAGATTTCTCGACCGTTTGGGCAACCTCGAAAAAGTGGTGATTCCGGGTAACCACGACCTCATGAACGTGGGGTTCCTGCACTTCAGAGACTCCTTCGGACAATCCGACAGGGTCATCCGAGTTCCCTTCTCCAACCAGAACGGCTCTGAACCCGAGAAGTTCGCCACGGTGACGGCCATAAACTCCGCCAAGCCCGATCTGGCCGAAGGCGAGATCGGTCAGGGTAAGTATGAGTGGATCCGAGCGTCCTACAAGTGGCCGGACGACTACAGGATCTTCATCCTCCACCACCACCTCGTTCCCGTTCCCGGTACGGGACGGGAACGAAATATCGTGTGGGATGCGGGTGATGTGCTGGCGCTTCTGGATGAGCTCGAGATCAACCTCGTCCTCGCCGGTCACAAACATGTGCCCAACGTGTGGCAGGTCGGCGAGATGCTGCTGATCAACTCGGGAACGGCCTCGACCTACAGGGTGCGTGGCTACACGAGACCCAGCTTCAACGTGATCGAGGTAACCGAGACTAGAGTTCGGATCGTGCATCGCTACCCCGGTTTAGGGGAGATAGTGGCGGCGACCTACGAGCGGGAGGAACGCCGCCTGACACTCAATCCTCAACTCGCCGGCATGTGGAACCGGGGGGCGTGGAACGTTTGAGCCCGTCGGATCGAGGCGCCAGGGGGCCACAATGATCATCCGGATCTTCGACACGGCCATCGACCCGGAGGAGGCGGACAGGGCCAGACGGCTCCACCGCGACGTCATCGTGCCTGCCTTTGCACGCTTCGAAGGTTGCCACGGCATCGAGATGGGTCTCAGCCCTGAGGAGCATTCGCGCGATCTCGTGCTTTTGGTCGCAATCTCCCGATGGGACTCGCTGGCGGCCATCCGGCAGGCGACCGAAAGCCCCGAATACACCGACGCCGTCTCGGAGTTGAGGGACCTCTTCCAGGAAAACCCTATCGTTCGCCACTTCGAGCTGACCGATTGAGCCACGGGCCGGCCTCCCTTCTCGCCCCCTTGAAGGTGCGGTTTCAGGTCGGTTGACGTTGTTGGCTACAATGGAGTCATGCGAAAAATCAGTGACCCGGAAGCACACCTAGCCAGAACCGACATCCTCGAAGGCCGCTACCCCGAGGGCATGAGCGCCCGCTGCTCTTGGTGCAGCGAGGTGAGACCTGTGATCGAAGGCGATTTCGTGCCCGTCAAGGGGTGGGGAACAGGTCCCTCCAGGGCGTTCAGATGCTCGGGCTGCGAAAGGGACAGCGCAGCCTAGACCGACTCGTTCACCCGCCCGAGGATGGGCCTGAGGGCCATGGATACCGGTCTCCTGCCCGTCAAGCGGTTCGGCCACGCAAAAGCACGCCTGGGAGGCGAGCTTAAGCCCGAGGAAAGGGTGCAGGTGGCGCGCGCCCTCTGGGAGGACGCCCTCGACCTCTGTGGCAGGGCTGATTTCCTCGAGTGGTGGGTGGTCACCGACGATCCCGACCTCGCGGCGGAGGCCTCAGACCGTGGTTTCGGCGCAATCCCCGACCGCGGCCAGGGCCTCAATGCCGCCCTGGAGGCGGGCATCGAGGTGGTGCAGGCCGCAGGTGCCGCGTCGGTCACCGTTCTTCCCTGTGACGTGCCGCTGACCCGGGAGGACGATCTGCGCGATCTCCTCGACACTGGCGCCACGTCCGACGTCGTGGTGGTTCCTTCGGGGCGGGACGGAGGCACCAACGGGCTCTATCTGGCGCCCCCGGATCTCATCCGCCCCCAGTTCGGGCCGGCGAGCCTGCAGGCCCATCTGACGCTCGCCCGCCGGCGGGGCCATCGCTGTGCCATCTTGCCCCTCCCCCGCCTCGCCCTCGACATCGACACCCCTTCGGATGTCCGGACTCTGCTGGCGCGCCCGCAGACGGAGGACGGCCGGACGGCCACCGTGTTGCGGGGACTGCGTGCGTGGACCTCCGCGCAAGAAACAGCCTCGGGACAATGAGGTCGTCTTTTCGGTCGGGCAGCCGTCACGCCGAGTCTTCCTTCGGCGCTTCCCCGGCACGCGACACTGCAGCGGTCTCGGCGCGTCCGGCCAGCTCCTCGAGGCGCGCGGGGGTCGGGATGCGGACGCCACCAGTCCCCTGCAACGACACCGCCGCCCCCAGGGCGCCGACGCCCAGCGCTGCCAGCACAAGCGTCTGGGCGAACGGGGGCGGGGCCGGGGCACCCAGATCCCCGGCTCGCTGACCGGACCTGTACCCACTCGCCACGCCGAGGGAATACCCCGCGTAGACGAGGAGCCCGGCCCCCAGAAGCACCATCAGCACCTGAACGAGGCGGATGGCTCTGCGTTGGCGCGCCGGGGCTACCGGGCCCCTGTGGGCTCCTCCACCCATGCTCCTCTTCATGCCCGCACGATACCCGTGCCACAATCGAAGAGACCCCGGGCATCCGCACCCGAGGTCTCAAATTTCGATTCGTGAGGACCGGTTACTTCTTCTTCGCCCCCGACACGTAGCTCTTGAACGCCGAACCCGGCTTGAACCCGGGAACCTTGGCGGCCTTGACCTTGATCGCCTCGCCGGTCTGTGGGTTGCGGGCGGTCCGGGCGGCGCGCTGGCGCCGGGAGAAAGTGCCGAAACCGGGGAGCGTGACCTTGTCGCCCTTCTTCACCTGGCGCTGAATGCGGTCGACGGTGGCGTCGACTACATCCTGGACACTCCTCTTGCTGTGTCCGGTGTCCTTGGCGACCGAGTCGATCAGCTCTTTCTTGTTCAAGGCGATACCCCCTTAAGAAAGGATGCCTCCTCAAGGAGGAGGTCTAACGAACCAAGCCTATAGTCCTGGCTTTGCACGGTTGTGGCTTTCGGCGAAATTTTGTTGCCCTGCAAGGGTTTCCGGACCACCAGGCGACGCAATTGCCCGCCGAAGGAGACCACTTCACCCGGCGGAGAGGCCCGCCCTGCGGCTCCGGCCGGCCTCGAGTTGCTCCCGGATCTGCCGTTTCACCCGCGCCAGGATGCCCGACATGCCCTGCAAACGCAGAGCAGAGATCGCTTCCGCCAGACCCATGGCGTAGTAGAAGTCATCCGGGGTGCCGAGAACCTCGTCCGCGGCCGCACCGTCGAGCCCCGCTGCAAGAATTCCCGCAAAGCCCTTTGTCGTCGGCGCTTCGGCCGGCGCGTCGAAGTGAAGCGAAACCTTGCCGTTGTCGTTGAGCTCGACCGCGACGAAGAAGGGGGTTTGACACTCGGTCACACGCTCCATGCTCCCTTTCAGACGGCCGGGCAGCGGCGGCACCTGCTGAGAGTACTCGAGCAGCCCCTCGAGTCGAAGTTGGGGCGACGCTGCGGCGAACATATCGACGATTTCCTGCAGTCGCCGTGGCGTAGCCACTCAGTTCATTCCTCCGCCGGTAGGGGGCACGGTTGCTGTGGCCTAGTATCCAACAGACCGGGGGGCAGCGAACCCGGCACTCCACCAACCGAACGAGGAGCCCCTGCCGTGGCCGGAACCGACTCTGACGACATCCGCGAAGGTTACGCACACCCCGGCAAGCTGGTTGACTGTGAATGGCTCTCCGAGCACCTGGAGGACCCAGGCATCGTGGTGGTCGAATCAGACGAGGATGTGCTCTTGTACGAAACCGGCCACATACCCGGCGCCGTGAAGGTTGACTGGCACACCGATCTGCAGGATCCGGTGGCGCGCGACTACCTCGATGCCGAAGGCTTTGCCAAGCTGATGTCCTCCAAGGGCATTGCCCGCGACGACACCGTGGTTTTCTACGGCGACAACTTCAACTGGTGGGCTGCCTATGCGTTGTGGGTCTTCACTCTGTTCGGTCATGCCGACACCCGGCTGCTGAACGGCGGCAGACAGAAGTGGATGGCGGAGGATCGTCCGATGACGACCGATGTCTCGAGCCGATCGAACACCGACTACCCCGTGGTCGAGCGCAACGACACCTCCATCCGGGCCTTTCGCGAGGACGTCGAGAGGCACGTGCGAGCCGAAGGCCGGCTCTTCGACGTCCGCTCCCCCGAGGAGTACTCGGGCGAGCGACTCCATATGCCCGAGTACCCCCAAGAAGGCGCACTGCGCGGGGGGCATATCCCGCGCGCCGTCAATGTTCCTTGGAAGCGCGCCGCGAACGAAGACGGAACCTTCAGATCCGCCCACGAGCTGCGAGCCATCTACACCGGCGAGGAGGGCCTCGATCCCGCCGACGACATCATCGCCTACTGCCGGATAGGAGAGCGGTCGAGCCACACCTGGTTTGTCCTTACCCATCTGCTCGGACACTCGAGGGTACGCAACTACGACGGCTCCTGGGTCGAGTGGGGCAACCTGGTGCGGGCGCCCATCGAGCGCCCGGGCCAGCCGGTACGGCCCCCGCTCTAGCGCACCAACGGCTCTTCTCGCACAAGAAAGCGTTCTCGGGCGTCCCACCACATCCTGACGTGGCTCACGGCCCGAGACCTGTGGCTCGGCGCGCCCGCCTAGTCCACCGGCTCGGCGGCTGCCTCGGCCGCGATCTCGATGCTCTGCATCCCGATCAGCGCCAGGAAACTCGTGTCGATGCGGCCCTGCAACCTGACGCGCAGACCATTCGGGTCGGCTGCTATCGCAGCCTCGGCGGGGAGGCTTCGACGCGCCAACCACTCCAACGAGGCCCGGCGGGCGGCCAGGGGGTCGAGGATGACTTCACGTCCCGCCGTCTCGTAGTAGGCGTCGACGTCCACCTCCCCCGCGCCGGCGAGCGCCGAGGCGTCCGCTGCATTCTGCAACGACCTTCGGAACAGAAAGGCGCGCGTCCCGTCCACGACGACCCCGGCAACTGCGAACAGGAGCATTGCGAGGCCCAAAGCGAGGATGGACATTTGCCCCGATTGAGAGACGAGCCTCCGTTTCATTCGCGGCTCATATAGGGGTCTATGCGGGCGACATGGCGCGCGTTCACCCATACACGCGGCTCGGACATGGAGCCCACGAAGGGCAGCTGCAAGACCTCGACGGGGTACGCCACCTCTACCTCGATTACTCCGCCGCGCGGAAGGCCGGGCGCTCCGGTCCACCTGACATTGGCGCTCCGGGCATCGATCCCATGGTCGAAAAAAGCCACCTGGACGGCTGCGTCGACGGCCAGATTCGCTTGCTCGGCGCTGCCGGACCGGGCCGCCTCGAATCCCGCTTCGCGCGCTGCGGCGCTGGCTGCAAGCGCACCGCGGTGCAGGTCTGACAGCACGCCCAGCGCCGCCATCACAGGAACTATGAGCACGATGGCGATCAGAAGGGTTTCGACCAGGGCCATTCCGGTCTCATCGGCAACGGGCCGAACGCCGCGCATCAACGTCCGTCCGGAGTGGCACTGCGCGACACTGTTGCCGCCGTCCTCACCGGAATCGGCATCGGTACCGGCCCCCTGGGGGTGAGAACTCCGCTGACCTCCACGCGCACGAGTGAGCGGCCGCCGACGGTCTCGGTCGATACCCCGACATCGAGTTCGTCCACGAGTGCTCCGGCGCTTTGCTCGATCGAGCGGGTGGCGATCGTCACCGCATCCGATGAGCTTCGTCCAAGCTCGAGGGCCGCCCGGGCGCCTTCGTGAGCCGAGGAAATCAGAACATTCCTGCCATAGAGCGCCCAGACGACCTCGATTGCACCCAGGACCAGCAACAGCAGGAACGCGATGGCGAAAACCGTTTCGAGCGGAGCGGACCCCCGCTCCGGCTCACTCAACACCCCAAGCTGCCGCAGACCGTGTTGAGCGCCGTCTCTACGATCGCCACAAGCCTCCCGCGCGCCACCCCCCAAATTGCAACCACCAACGCACTGGTCATCAGCACGATCAACACCCACCCGGGGACGTCGCCCCGTTCCTCGTTCATTCCCGCCATCAACCACGCGAGCACGCGCAAACCCATAGTGGGCCTCCCTTCACGTCTAAGGCACCAGCAGATCCAGCGCCACCAATCCCGGATAGAGGGCAAAAGCAACCACCGTCGGCATGATCAGGAACACGACAGGTATCAACATGAGAACTTCCCGCCGTCCCCCGAGCTCGAGGAGCTGACGGCGGCGCTCCTCCCGCCCATCGTCTGCCTGTGCGCGCAGCACCTCTGCCAATGGTGAGCCCCGTTCGATGCCCGTAATGAGAGCATCGACAAAGCGGGCGATTCCGGCTGCCGGCAGCCGCTCCTTCATAGCCTCCAGGGCGTGGGTGACCGGCGCGCCCGCCCGTATGTCGGAGACAACTCGATCGAGCTCGCCGCCCATGCCGGTCCCCAAGACGTTCGCAACGCGTGCGAAGGCGGCGGGAACCGACTCGCCCGACATGATCGAGAGCGTGACCAGATCGATTGCGACCGGCAGCTCCTCCTGCAAGACGGCGCGGCGTTCTTCGATCTGCTTGGTCAACCACCAATCGCGGCCCCACCAGCCTGACGAGAAGGCTATCGCCGACATCACCGGCACGGCGCCGGCGTCTATGGTGACTCCGGCGTTGAGGCCGAGGATGAGGAGCACCCACACTCCTGCGGAGGCCGCCACTCCCCAGATCAGCTGTTCTATCCGGAAGCTCCCGCCGCCGTGATCGATGTCTGCGGCGACCAGACGCTGCTCGAGGTTTCGGTGAGGCGCGGGAAGGAAGCGGCCGAGCCGCTGCTCGGCCCACCCACGCATTCCCGCCCCGGGCTTCGATCGTGCTCCAAGCAAATTGCTCGGGTATCCGTGCAGTCCGCTCACGTAGAACTCTATGCGTTGCTCCAAACCCGGCTTGCGAAGCGCCGGTAAGCCCGAGACGAACAAAGTCACCCCGACCGCCACCAGGAGGGCCACCACAGCGCTCATGCGCCGAGCCGCCTTTCGGTGCAGACTCTCATGCGCCGAGCCGCCTTTCGGTTGGGAGACGCGCGGCTCGCAGCATGAGGGCGTACCCCAGGCCCGTGGCGGCTGCTCCCATCAGAATCACGAGGACGCCGGAAGGCGAGCTGAAAGCCGTCGCCGTTTCCGGCCGCGTCGACATCATCACGAGCACCAGCCATGGTGCGGCTGCGGCTACCCTCGCCGCGGTCACCGTCCACGACCAGCGCGCTTCGATCTCCTGGCGTACTTTCAGGTCCTCTCTCACGAAGTCTCCGAGCGTACGCAGCACGCGCACCAGGTCCGTTCCCCCCACCTCATGAGCGAGCACCAGAACTGTAACGACACGGTCGGCAACTGGGTCGGCCATCTCCGCGGCCAAACGGGTGAGGCCGGCTCGGAAGCTGCCAGAGGAACGGTACGTCGATGTAAAGGCAGCGAACCCCGGCTGCAGCTCCCGAGGGCCTCTGGTCACGAGCGTGAGGCAGCTCTCTGGAAGCGAAACGCCGGCGCGAATGCCTGAAATGAGAACGGCGATGGCATCGGGCCACGCTTCCCGGAATCGGCGCAGCCGGCGTTTGCGGCGTGCTCTTGCGGTCGCTATGGGGAGAGACGCTGCACCAACAGAGATGACCACGCTCTCTATCAACGAAGACGTGAGGGCCGCGACAACTACGTATACGGCAAGCCCAGACGCAACGGAGGCTCCAATCAGGCGCATTCCGGTCATCGACTGCATCCCCGACTCATGTGCAAGTAGGTCCAACCGGCGCAGCAAGGGGGGCCTGCGCCGGACTTCGGGCGTCGTCAGACCGTCGAACAGGAGCAAGAGCCCCAGAGCGCCCACCGCGGTCATGAGAACCCTCACCCCAGCAGCTCCTGCAGGTCGATGCCTGCGTCACGAAAGCGATTCACCGAGGGAGGCTCGTGGCCGGACCACCGCAGTGCGCCGCCGCTGCGCGCAAACAACGGGATGGTCTCGATGCGATCACCCTCGACGCGCCCGGTGACCCCGAGAATGTGGTCTGTCTTTCGCCCCTTGGCGTCATTAATGAGATGCACTATCAGGTCGACGGACGAGGCCACCGTCGGCACCACGAATCCGTGACTGACGTTCTCACCTGCGAGGAGAGGAAGGGTGGTCAACTTGGTCAGTGCTTCATATGCGCTGTTGGCATGGATGGAGGTCATCCCGGGGAAACCCGAGTTGAGGGCTACCAAGAGGTCCAGCGCCTCTTGCCCCCGTACCTCTCCGACGATTATGCGATCCGGCCTCATTCGAAGCGCTTCGCTGATGAGACGCCGCAGATCGATGGCGCCGCGTCCTTCGAGATTCGCCTGCCGCGTCTGAAGTGAGACGACATCGGGGAGACGTACCTGAAGCTCGAAAACCTCCTCGCAGGTAACGACGCGCTGGCGCGCGGGAATGGCGGTCGCGAGGCAATTCAGCATGGTGGTCTTGCCGGTCTGGGTTCCGCCGCAAACGACCACATTCATACCGGCGATCACCGCAGCCTCGAGGAAGGCAGCCGCACGCTCGTCTATCGAGCCAAGCCGAACCAACTCACCGAGACGGTGGGCCCGAAGTATGAACTTCCTGATGTTCACTGCCCAATGCCTGCGGGTGATGTCCGGAATCGCCACATGCAGGCGCGAGCCGTCTACAAGAGTGGCGTCGACGAATGGGCTCGACAGATCGAGCCTGCGGCCGCTGTTTCGAAGCATCCGTTCGACGAGATCCGCGACATTCTGCTCAGTGAGGACAACATTGGTGAGCACATGACTTCCAGAGCGCGCACAGAACACCTTACCCGGACCGTTAATCCAGATCTCCTCTACCTCCGGGTCGTCCATGTACGGCTGCAACGGCCCCAAACCGGCAACTCGATCGAACACCTCCTTCTGCACTGCGTCCCGATCCGAAAAGCGCGGGAGACTGCTCGACTCCGTACGGACCTCGTAGTCGGCCATCACCTCGTCGATGAGCTCGGACACCCCTGTTCGCCCCTCACGGGCCGGGTCGATGCCCCGCCGCCGCACGAGCTCACGAACCTCTTGCTCGACTATCCCGACCGACCGATCCGTCATCTACGACGCCGTCCCTGCGAACCTGGCCATCATCCCGGTGCTTGGTATCCGGGCACCGAGCGAGGCGGCAAGACCGCGGATCCCGGCGGTAACGTCCGATCCTCGCTTCATCTCCCTGACGGGCACTCCCGCTTGCAGGGCATGAGCGAACTCTGTCGGGACGTCGGGGATGTAAGCCATCGGACGCTTGCCGAGATGTTTTCGGAACAGGTCACCAAGTGCACGCTGTTCAGAGGAACGAACGCGGTTGGCGATGATGACCACGTCTTCGTCACGGCCGAGCTCTCGCAATTGCTCGAACCCCCAGAGAAAATTCTTCACGCCTATAGCGTCGCCCCGGCACACGGCAACAATGCGTTCCGCGTCGCCTACCGCGGCCCGCGCAATGCGGTTCCTGCCGTCGCCGGCGCCCGGAAAGCTGCTGTCGCCGGGTTCGAGGCAGAATCCGACATCACAAATGGTGAAACGGAAAGAGGCGCGCGCCACGGAGAGCAACTGACGCCAGCCGTAGTCGGATACCTCCGGCCACATCTCCGAACGCGGCAGCCCTGGAAGGAGCACCGGACCGGAGCGGCCGGCGCGCCTCAGATCGAGCGCAAGGCGCGCTCCGTCGAGCTCTTCCTTGCCGGCCATGCGTGCGGCCCACACAATGGTGGGCAGCTCTTCGATCACACCGAGGATCTGAAGGCAGTCGCCGCCGTATGGATCCCCATCGATCAGAAGTGTCTCGGGTTCGATGCCGGCGAGCTCTGCGGCGAGCTCGACCGCCACGGTGGTGCGACCCGGCGCGCCCTTGGGCCCCCACACCGCGATGATCTTGCCTTTGGGCTGACTGGGTTGCGTCGACGGCAGAGGCGCAGGCGAACCCGGCACCACGTCGCGGCAGGACTCCACAATCGTTGCCGGAGAGGCGTCGGACGGCAGGACAGTCGCACCCAACAGCTTGAGACGCTCGCTCTCCACAGAATCATCGCTCAACCCGACAAGCGTTATCCCGCCATCCGCCGCTTCGTGCGCGCTCTGTCGGTCGAGCCAGGGCGGCGCACCCACCGACACGATCGCATCGAGGGTTCCTCCCCTGATGGTGGCGAGCAGCTCTACCCGGTCGACACAGCGGAGCACCAGATCGAGCTCTCGTTGATGTCCGAGTTGACCTGCAAGGAGCGCTTCCGCCTCCGGATCACCCGCCAGCGTCACGATCCGCAGAGTCATGGAAAGTCCCGAGCGGTCACGGTCTCGACTTCCGTTCCGGCTGCACCCTCCACACGGACGACGTCGAGTTCCGCGCCTCGGAGCGCAAAGGTCAATTCGGCAGCCTGTTGAGGCGTTACAGCGACCGTGACACCGATAACGGACGCCTCTCCGGTAACCAGACCGCCGGCTTCTACGGGGCTTATGATCTCAACCCCTTCGGCCACCGCAACGGTGCGGGCTCGCACATCTCCGCCGTCGAAGGTGGCGAGTATGTCGACCCGGTCACCGGCCTGGAGATCGCCGCCGACGGCGTGCTCGGCCGTGATCGGAATCGTCATCGCCCGGCCTTCTCCCGCATAGCGGCCCGACGCCACCCAGCCGAGCGCGATCATCTCGCCTTCCGCGACCGGGCGCGTCAAGGTCACTCCGTCGAGGTTCCTCGATGCGAGCGCGTAGCGCGAGGTCAACTGCGGAGGGAGCGCAACCTCAGCCCGAACCAGGTCGCCAGGGGTGAGCGCGTGATCGGTCGGAAGGTCGCGGGCCGCAACAAGGACCGGCACCGTGGCGCGTGCGTCTGCAATTAGCCGTTGCGCCCCCAGGAAAGCAACCGAGAACAGCAGCAGGCCCAAAACGGTGCGCGCATTGACCCACCCGGGGACCGCCGTTCGCCGCGCCTGCGCTACATCGATGGGGACACCCCCCGCAGGCATGTTGCACAGCGCCCCTCAAACAGCAACAAACGTCGGCAAAACCAGGTAAAGATGGCCATACGTGCTACGCTTTTGGCGTGAGCGAGCCCAGTCTCGGAACCTCCGAGGACTCCCGGTCGGTTGTCGAGCCCCGCCTGCTCACGCTCGATGACGTTGCGACCTACCTCGCAGTCAGCGTTCGCCAGGTCTACTCGCTGGTCCGCTCCAACGAGCTCCCCGGGATAAAGATCGGCGGTCGCGGCATCTGGCGGGTTGATCGTCGAGAGCTCGACGCCTATGTGGACCGGCTCCGGCAGGAAACCGAGGAGTGGGTGAATTCTCATCCACTCAGCACGCGCGAAGGAGTGTGATCGCGCGGATCGCACCATTACCGACGATCAAGCTCTGCCCTGACACATTGACGATCAAGTGGTCCACCCCGGCCTTGACGATGCGACCCTGCCAGTCCCCCTCAGTGCTCGAAATCCGAGCGTAGGTTCCCAGCCGGGCAGCTCTGCGCAGCAGGAGCAACAAGCTGTCATCGGCTATCTCGGGCGCCGGCCCGCTCGGGCCGACAAGCACCACGGCGAACGAGATCGGCACGATCAGGTTGGGTGGGTTCCCGGCGGCTAGGTAGTCACTTCCGACCCGCGCTACCGGGAGGCTTGCACCTCCCGCCAACTTGAGCGCGGCGGCTTTGCCCCGGCGCAAAGTCTCGATCTGCCCGAGATCCTGCAGAAGGCTGAAGGCCAAATCCCCAGCTGCCTGCTCTTCTTCTCGCTCCACCGCCGCCTCGAAGGAGGCGTTGAGGGACGAGAGCCAACTATCGATATGAGCGTCCGCCATCGGCTTCCCCAGGTTGCCTGTCCGGGCCGGATGATTACACAAGCTTATGCATCCGTCAACAGGCCGAATCTATTGACAGAAGGAGTCGGTTCAATGTAGGCATACGTAGGTAAACGTAGGTAACCGTGAATAGAAAGGCTCGGGCATGAACGAGGTCTTTGTTCCCCTGGAGGGATCGCTGAGGCTGCTTTTCGGTTCGATCACACTTCTTTGTCTTCTGCTCTACGGGGCGGGGGGACTGGCGGGCGCGCTGGCACCCATTGGAGGTCGGGTGTTGCGGGCCGTTCGGGCGCGCACCTTCCCCCTTCTCGGCCTCACCGTCTTGGTGGCCACTCCTGCTGTGGCGAGGCCCCGGGGCCATCAGCCCCCGACGGCCACCCAGCTGACTCCCTCACCGCCTTGGTCCGGCTCGATCGGGTATCCCCCTCCTCGCCTGCTCGTCCGGACCGAGGCGCCCCCTTCTCCCGCCGCCGAGGCACATCCCGGCATCCACGGTCGTCCGCACAGCTCGGCGCGACGGGGGGAGCGCTTGTTCATGCGGGCCGGCGCACCTTCCGAAAGCGCGGCCCGGCGTGAGTCCATGCAGCGCCACCCCTCGGGTAAGAGCTCGGCGCCTTCGGTGGCTTGTGGCAACAGCTACACCGTCACGAGTGGAGACGAGCTGTGGTCGATTGCAGCCCGGGCGCTCGGCACCGAGGACCCGCGTCGTATAGCCCGTTACTGGCCTCGCATCCACCGGCTCAACCGGGCGGTCATCGGCGCGGATCCCAGCCTCATCTACCCGGGACAGGTTCTCAAGCTGCCGCTCGAGTGCAGCCGATGACCGGTTCCCTCTGAACGTTGTGGAGAATTCCTGCGGGTCGTCACCGTGATCGGTGCGGGAGCGCGGCCCAAAGCCCTGAGGTGGCGGCCCGCAGGATGCCTATGAATCTCAAGGGACTAGCGGTGGCCGCGCTGCTGTCCGTGGGGGCGGCAGCCTCCATGTGGTTGCTGTATTCCGGTGGAGCGGCGCCGGAGGAGACTCCCTCCGGCCCGGCGACGCCCGAGCGAGCCTCGCCTGCCCCAACCAGTGTGACCGGGCCCGAGCCGGTCCCTGCACGGCTCTATGCGGTAGAGGTGGAGGAAGGCGGGCTCCCGCGTTCGACTCCCCCGGGGTCGCAACTCGAGCTGTGGGTCGTCTGGGATCGCCCGGATCCGAGGCGTCCCAGAGTGGAGAAACTGTTGCCGGCAGTCACCCTCGACGAAACCGTCCCCGCCTTCACGCCCGGCGGGCCCTACGCCGCAATGCTCCGGGTCGAGGTCTCACAGATACCCAAGTTGATTCAAGCCGAGCGCCACGGGACGCTGGAGATCAGTCTTCCCAGCGCCGGACCCGTGGAGTGACACCGCCCGCCCTGCGACCCCCTCAAAGCGTCGTCCGAATGCAGGAATCCGCCGCTTCTGGAACCCAAGACCGCGTCCGCGGGAGGCGCAAAGTCTCGAGGTTGCTAACCGCCAATATTTATAGAGACCTCGTCGAGAACGCCCTGAAGGACGTCGTCACCGGCGACCTTGGAACCCAAAACCACAGGCTGGTCGTTGGCGATGGCTCCGGCCGTTGCGGTAGTCGTGTAACTTCTTCCGTCGACGACCGCCTGAACCGAGCCGGCCTTCTTGATGCACTTCAGCGTATGGGCTCTCCCGTCGACTATGTCCGGCCTCGCCTGCCTCTTCACCGTGTTCGTGCCCTTGAAGACGCACAGCAATTTGCCGACGGTGGTATCCGTACCGTTCCTTTTGATCTCCATCTTGAAGTCGCCGCCAGGGGTGCTGGTAATGCCCTTACGGACGATGTCGTAACTATCATCGAGGATCTCCCCGTCCTCTACCTTGACGGTCGCCTGCAGCGCTATGTCCTTGGTTCCCGGATCCAGCTCGGGGGCGTCGGGCACGTTGACGTAGGAGGTCGCACCGTCGAACTGATAGGCATTGCCACCTGCGAGACCAGGCACTCCGGTTATCACACTCGAGATCGCCCCATTGTTGTCGCCGCCAGCAGAATCTGTCATTACACTGGCGCCTGACCCTTCATCCATCTTCCACTGCGCAACAACCGCCGCAAAAGCCGTCGACGGCACAAGCGATACCACCAGTGCGCCTGCGACAACCCAAGTGAGCCTTTTCCTCACAATGCCCTCCCATATCTTGAACCGATCGCCGCCTCGAGGAATAAAGGGGGGATCTCTCTCCCGCCCCCCCGACGCGGGTTGCGCGCCGTCGTCCACCACGAAGCCCCAACTG